>Ga0082335_1002738_pt1 | contig 31792 bp, 39 predicted proteins | sample Subgrocontami58m_FD_72375 | JGI IMG/M metagenome (GOLD analysis project Ga0082335, IMG submission 72375) | Subsurface groundwater microbial communities from S. Glens Falls, New York, USA - GMW37 contaminated, 5.8 m (SPADES assembly) (version 2) ...
CCTTAAATTCTTTCATCCAAAAAAAGACCTGGCCGAACCTCTAACGGGGTCAACTCCCAGCCGCGATTTAATTTCCCGGATGACGGGATCGAACCATGACAGTTTACCCGCACTGAACAATTCCATGGAATTGTTCAGTGTCTAAAAAAGCTCAACCGGTTTAGCCATTTTTTAATTGGCAGAGGCAAGAGGATTCGTCCCGCACAAAACGGTACCTTTTGATTAACATGCGAACTTACTTTAACGAGCATCCGAACGAGGACTGAACTCCGCCAGAGGCGGACAAGCGCCCCCCGCCGCCACTCGCTCCGCTTGCGTGTCCCGCAGAAAAATGTCCTCCGCATTTCTGATTTTACGCACTGCAGAATTGAAGAAATCCTTCATATTTGTTAGTATAATATAATGGGATTAAAAACATCAATACTAAGAATCATATTTGGAACCATATTTTTAGTCGTGGGACTTTTCGCCTTTATAGGAAGCTGGAGAGCGCACGAGTATGATCTTGCAATTCAGAAGCGCGGCGGACAAACGATCGGCCATATAACAGAAAAATATTTCTCACAGCCTAACGACTGGACTATCAATTATTGGTTTCTATTACCTGATGGGCAAACATTTACTGTACGTCACCGCGGTGTCTCGGAATCTCTATGGGGAAAATTACAACCTGGCGATGAGATTGATGTTCGTTATGAGATCGACAACCCTAACAGAAATTTTCCCGTGAATGAAGGTAACACCCCGAGGGGTGTAACGATTTACGCTTCGATAATCGCTTTATTATTTGCTGGTTTTGGAACCCTCTTGCTTACATACAACTTTAAATTCTGGCCATTTAAAACATAGACAAACAAAACCGCCCGTACACGGACGTTTTATTACAAAAGATCGGTTCGAACTTCCGCATTGCCGAGCGGACGCTTTTGTTCTCCTTCAAAAATGCTTGGATTCTGGCTGGAAAATACCGTGCCGGGGCTTCCAATCTTGATTTTTCGAAATGTGATTCTTGGCGGTCTCTGTTTGAAAATATCCCTGCCTGCAGTAGACAGGCGAACCGAACTTGCGAACGACTCTCGAGGCGGAAGCGAAAAGGGTGATTTTCCTTTGACCTGGCTCGGGATGGTGAGCTTGTCGAACCACAGGTTTTTCTTTGTTTACCCCGAGTTTATCGAAGAGGCGGCAGATTCTCCTTAAAAAATCAGCCGATTAACCCATGCGGGGGTTTTGGCTTTGGCCACCCGATCGTACTGCGGCCAGTAGGGCTTAATGTCCAGTATCGGCGTGCCGTTCAAAATATCCAAGCCCTTCACCAGTAAACGCCGCCCTTTTCTCGAGACCAACTTCACGGTAGAAATCGCAATTCGGTTTGGCCGCTGGGGGCACCGGCAAGCAAAAATTCCCCCATACGGCACATCTCGCCTCCCTTGCGGATGATGTTTAAGATGGCATTCTTTTTCTTGCCTCATCCAATAAACAATAATCACATGAGAGTAATCTTCAATGCCGTCTAATCCTTTGGCATATCGTTTACCAAGCACAATCTCGGTAATCAGATTTTTCCAGCCGGTTAACGCTGGTTTCTTAGCCGTATTCTTTGCTTTCCCAATCGGTGTTAACTGAATCCTGCCTCTTTTGTCCATGCTGTCTAAAAACTTGCAAGATTCCACTTTAGTTTTTGAACTGTTCGCCCCGTTAGATATTTTTTGTTGTGTTCTGAACATAATATTTTTTAAAACCCTCGCGAAACAAACTCTATAATCTTAGAGATAATTGAAATGTCTAACGGGGTTCATAAAATGATTTTACTATTTGCTACGTAACGACTGATCTCCTTAATGTCTTGTATAAACCAACGCCCAGAAGAATAAAGCCCAAGGGGGTTGTGATGTATAGGACGTAGAAATTTGTGGGTAGCGCAATGCCTGAATTGTAGATGAGTGCCGCAATGATTGGCGCCAAGAATAGCGGGAAATAGCTCCGAAGTTTTGGTTGTCCGGGAAGGGATTCAAGAACACTCGGTGCTTTTTCTTGCTCACGATTCTTCTTAAGAGCGAAATACAAAATACCAAAGAGCACGGGAAGTACGGCCGCAAAAAGACCGACCGCGGGAATCGTTACAAATATAAAGAACGCGAGCACCGGTACGGCGAGACCGATTTTCTCCCAGCGCGAACTCGCAAACCCGCCAAGCCGAAATTTGGAGAAGATGTAGTAACTTATGCCGAGAAAGAGCGTAGCGATAAGACCGTGGAGGAGGTAGATATCGGGCGTTGTAGTGATGGGGGGCGTTTCAAGCGCCCACGCGAGAGACCAGACCCCCCAAAATATACCAAGTGCGATTGAAAAAAATGTAATCTTCTTATAATGGTTCCCGTTCAAGAACATCATGACAAGGTACCAGCCGATAAAGACGCTGATGAGCGCGTGCCAGGCAAGGCCAGTCCATGAAATCCCGATTGGAAAGAGCAGCCCCCCTCCGCTGAGCCCGTGCCACGCAAGGCCGGTCCAGAAAATCCCGATTGGAAAGGGCAGCCCCGCAAGGACGGTCCAGGAAATCCCGATTGGAAAGGGCAGCTGGCCCCCGCCGCCAAAAAGTGTCATTGCAAAGACGCCCTCTGTAAGCCAGCCGAAAAATGCCCCGGCAAGAAACACCGCCCACCAGGCACGCACGCGGAAATGCTCAATTACGATCAGTGTCAGATAGGCGCTGAAAGAATAGAGGAGCCATGCGAGAAAATTCGAGATCAATGTGTCGCCCGGGTGCGGGAACGACCAGAAAACTCTCTCGCCGAAAAAGAAGAAAATATATCCAAGTGCCAGGCCAAGGATTATTCTTTGGATCGATGTATTGCGATGAGGTTGCATTTCAATAAATTTCGAAGTTGGTAATTAGGTCGATTCGTAACCAAAATATAATCGAATAAGGAGACTAAGTAAAGGTACTGTCCAAATTCTTATGAAAAGATTCTTTTACCCTTATGATTCGACTTCACTCACCGCGGCGAGCGCAATCGAATCCATCGAACCATGGCGGCTTGTGCACACTGAACAATTCTATGGAATTGTTCAGTGTCTACAAATAACTCAACCGATTCAGCCATTTCCCAACTGGCGGGACAGTCGGGTTAAGTGCCCGGGGATATCAAGCGATGTAAGGGTTTCCTGGGGATCATGCGACGGGTCAATTTGAGGCACGTGGGTTGGGAGATTCATTTACAAAGTATTCTGGAAAATCTTCTCTCTCCCAAGGAAAAACAACCCACCCACCCCGCTCTGTTATGATCCAGTAGTCAGGTTCAAAAGTACATTTATCTTTATTGACCCCTATGGTCGCGGTTTTAATCTCGCCTACCTTATATTTTTTGACAATAGCTTCTTTCATTTTCTTCAAACTCTCACCCGTTTCCGCAATTTCATCGACAAGCAATACTTTCTTGTTCTTTAAATCTATTTCAGGTAAATAAGTAATAACTGTTTCTTTCCTCTTATCTTTTTCGTAAGAGCTAGCGGAAACCGTAAGAATGTTATCTATGTCGAGCTGCTTGGCTAGAAAATAAAGAGGAATTAATCCGCCCGTAGTTATACCAATGATGTAATTGGGCTTAAATCCACTAACTTTGATTTTGTCTCCCAGTTCCTCAATAGCTTTTTCAGCTTGTTCCCAAGAAAGTTTTCTCATAATAGGTTTACGGGTCTGCACGATACTTTGTTTTCGTGGCGGTGTTTGTTGGACAAAGTTCGAAACTATTTCGAGCAAAATCCAAATGATTAAAACTAATAATGCGGACGAGGCAGGGCGAAACAATTTGTCTGGGGGAATGGATTCGCCCTGCCTCGGCTGATTTCCCGCCCGCAGGAGGGGTCTGGGGAGGAATGCGGGCGGGTTTCTGAACCTTTCCGAAATTCAAAAACTTTTTCGGCGCCAAATCGATTATTTCAATTCCTCCAACAATTTCCTTGTATTCATTCTAATATATCTGTTGAGATTTTCCAATCCAATATTGAAATTATCGGCTTCAACAATGGAAAGAATTTTTTCAAGTTTCTGCCTCAACTGCTCTTTGTCAACCACTTTTTCTTTTACTTCGTCTTTACCACGATTATATATTTCGTAGCCCTGCGCTCTTTTTACATCCATAGAAAGCGACCTAACCATATTTACAACTTCTGTTTCCATTGTTGAAGTCAAAAGATTTCCTATAACTTCACGAACATCTAAACCAGAAGCTAGAAAATTTTCTTTATTGTCCTCAATAATTTTAGAGATTTCATCAGTAAAATTTTCTAGGTCAACTGCTTCTAGGTTTCTTATTTTTTGAGAAAGCTCGCCGAGCTTTTCTCCAAGTTCTGCGGTTGGAACAACGCTCATCAAAATATTTTCCTGTGAAATGGCAACATTCGGCTCGGCTTCCTTTCTCTTTTCTGTTCGTTGTTTTTCCAATTCTTCAGCTTTTTTCAAAATTTCAATTTTCTTTTCAATATCAAAAGATTTTATCGCCTCAATTAAATCTTCCTTAGATTTTATTTGGTCAGGGTCAATATTATTTTCTCTGAAAAAAGCTGAAAATTGAGTATCAATATCTTTTAACTCTTTTTTAGCTTGCTCGATTTTCTCTCTCTTCTCGGCAACATCTCCTTCATCGTAAATTGCAAGTTGTTTTCTACCAGATTCATACTTTGAAGAATATCCAGTAATTTCTTTTGAGGCTTCATCAACTTCAACATCGGTGTGTGTTGCATAGTCAACCGACTTATCTTCTGGCACTTTCATTATTACCATTCGCCCCTTTTCTTCCTCGCTAATTTCACTCTCACTTTTACTTCCTTTTCTTCGTTCTTGTTTTGTTGCCCACTCAAAGGCGTAAATTAAATCGCCCGAAACAGTCGCACGGCCTTCCTGCGCTTCAAATCCTTCTTTTTTGATTTTTTCGGCATCTTTCTCGGAACTCGTGCCGTGCGTGATAAATTCGGGCGATTTCATATCAATTTATTTATATCAATCTCAAGGGCTTTCGCAATTTTTTGAATGACCTTTAAAGAGGGATTGCGAACACCCCGTTCGATTCCACTTATGTACGAACGATGTAAATTAAGCCGCCGAGAAATGTCTCCTTGCGAAAGTCCTTTTTTAAGGCGTATTTCTCTAACTTTTTTACCAAATTTTTTTGATATATCTTCCATAATTATTGTCCACACTTGCTTTTATTGTATCTTTTGTCGTAAAATAAGTCTATGGAGAATTATAAGTCTACATACAAATTTACGGATTTTAATTTTGTGGCGCCGAAAAAGTTTTTGAATTTCGGAGAGGCACGGGAACCCGCCCGCATTCCTCCCCAGACCCCTCCTGCGGGCGGGAAATCAGCCGAGGCAGGGCGAATCCGAAACCCCAGACAAATTGTTTCGCCCTGCCGAGTCCTTTTTAGTAGTTTTAATCATTTGGATTTTGCTCGAAATAGTTTCGAACTTTGTCCAACAAACACCGCATCAAATCGGAATTCAAATTTCCGCAAAAAATATGGTCGGCACGAAGTGCCGTCTGTTCTGAATTCCCCCCAAAAAATCCTGAATCTGAAAGGATTCGCCACGCTCCGCGTGGCTCCTCGTTTGCCAATACAAAACTATGAATAATCAAACCAAAAAGTTTTTCATTTATACTCGCAAGTCTACGGACGACAAAGACAGACAAGTCCGCAGTATTTCTGACCAACTAGCGGAATTGAAAAGTTTAGCGTTGAAAGAACAACTGGAAGTGGTAGATGTCTTTGTCGAGAAGCAGACCGCCAAAATACCAGGTCGTCCTGTATTTAATGAAATGATTGAACGAATGGAAAAAGGCGAAGCGTCTGGTATTTTGGCGTGGCATCCCGATAGACTTGCGAGAAACTCGGTAGATGGAGGAAAAATAATCTACCTCGTTGACACTGGTGTAATTTCAGAAATGAAATTTCCAACTTTTTGGTTTGATCCGACACCGCAAGGCAAATTCATGCTCTCAATCGCTTTTTCGCAATCCAAGTATTATGTAGACAATTTGTCGGAAAATATTAAACGAGGTCATCGCAACAAAGTGAAAGACGGAATATGGCCTCAAATGGCTCCGCTTGGTTATGTAAACGAAAACAGAAAAATTGTTCCCGATGTTGTAAATGCTCCGTTGATTAAAAAAACATTTGAGGCATATTCAACTGGAAATTTCACTTTGCGACAGCTTCGCGATAAGTTTAACGAACTTGGATTGAAGCGAAAAAGCGGAAAGGAACTTGCGGTGTCGAATTATCAAAAACTTTTGAAAAATCCGATTTACACGGGTTTGATGTTGTATAACGGCGAAATCCACGAAGGCAAGCACGAACCGATTATCACAAAGAAACTTTTTGATTCCGTTCAGGAAGTGATGATGAGAAAATCTAAACCGCACAGCAAAGGGTTGAAACCATTTTTGTATAGAGGATTTTTCCGTTGCGGAGAATGTGGCTGCTTTATTACTACCGAAACACAAAAGGGTCATAACTATTTGAGATGTACCAAACGGAAAAATCCTTGCTCGCAAAAATATACTCGTGAGGAAATCATCACTTCCGAAATTCAAAAAGAAATCAAAAAAGTTTCTTTGCCAGACGATTGGGCTAAATGGATGTTAACGGAAAACGAAAAGGACAAATTGGTGGAAGCCCAATCGTCTACGCTTTTTGCAGATAACACAAAAGCCGATATTTCTCTTTTGGATTCCAAGATTGAGAAGCTGATGAACGCATATTTAGAAAACGCACTTTCACTAGACGAGTATCGAGATATGAAAAACAAACTTGTGAACGAAAAACAGCTTCTCAAAGAGAAATTATCGGCTTTTGAGCAAAAAGCGAATAATCGGTTCGAACTTACCGAAAAGTTTTTGAAATACAATATAGAATTGGCAAACGAGGGAATAAATGAAGAGAAACTTCATTTATTCAAAAAAGTCGGTTCGAACTTTATTATTGAAGCTCGAACCGTACTTTTTGAGCCACGCGGAGCGTGGCGAATCCTTTCAGATTCAGGATTTTTTGGGGGGAATTCAGAACAGACGGCACTTCGTGCCGACCATATTTTTTGCGGAAATTTGAATTCCGATTTGATGCGGAGAGGGCGAGATTCGAACTCGCGATACCCTTGCGGGTATGCCGCCTTTCCAAGGCGGTGCACTAGGCCTCTATGCGACCTCTCCAATCTATCAAGGATTGTCCCGAACATCTCCGAACATCAGTGAGGTAAGATGTTCAAGGATCCCGTCCGTCTGCGACTGATTACTCTATGGTATAACAGATAAATCAGTACGGAGATAACGGGATCCTCGAAACCGTAGCTGCTCCTGACGTCGCAGACGGTTTCGGGACGATTTATACCTAAAAATTCTACGCTCGCTTTACTTTTTAGACAAACGCACCATGTCGCGCGCCATTTCCTTATTCCAATGTTCTTAAGAACTTGAGAATAACTAAAATAGACTATTGTTCCTTTCCGTTGTCCAAAATGTGTTCATGCTATCGCATAAAGTTAATTCCGACTGCTTTGTAATGCCTTAATTCTTTCCTCAAGCGGCGGATGCGTTGAAAATATCCGCGCGATCCATGGCGTCCTTCTGCCCATGTCCCTGTCCGCGCCGAAGGGGTTTTGCAAAAAAAGATGGGCTGTGGCGTTAGTCGCGGTCTTGAGCGGTCGGCCGTAAGCGGAAATTTTCTTTAACGCCGACGCAAGTCCGTCAGGATAACGCGTCAAAAGCGCCCCCGAAGCGTCAGCCAGAAACTCGCGCCGGCGCGAGATCGCAAGATGAATCAGTGACGCGATTATGGGCGCGAGTATCGCGAAAACGATGCCAACGAGAATCAAAATTCCGCCCGCGCGACTGTCGCGATTATTACTGCGACCGCCTCCCAACCAAAGCGAACGCATGAAAATATCGGAAAGTATCGCAATAAACCCGACCAAGACTACGGCAACAGTCGAGACCAGCATATCGCGGTTGCCGATGTGAGAAAGCTCATGCGCTAATACTCCCTCGAGCTCCGAACGATCCAAAATCTCCAGAAGTCCGGAAGTTACAACCACCACTGCATGTTTTGGATTGCGGCCGGTGGCGAAAGCGTTCGGCGATGGATCGTTGATGATATAAAACTTCGGCATGGGAAGACCCGCAGTCATCGCCAAATTTTCCAGGACGCGATACAATTCCGCATTTTCTTTAAAGTCCACGGGCTTGGCGCGGTGCAGAGCCAAGACAATTCTGTCGGAAAACCAATAACTCGCGACATTCATCAAGATGCTGAAAAAAACCGCAAAATAAAGAATCCCCGGATTGCCGTAGATTTGGGCGAATACCCAGCCAACGGCGATAACAACACCGAAAAATAGACTCATAAGAATCCAGGTTTTTCGGATATTCTTCGATTGTTCGGTGTAGAGCGTAGCCGGCATAAGAATCTGGAATATTATAAATTATAACAGACGGGCGCTTAAAGAGCGGCCCCTGCCTGCCGCGGCGTTTTCACCCACTCAATCAGGGACATATCCTCGCGGAGAAAAATACCGTAGAAAACCGCCGCAAGCAATACAACCGAAAGCATTATAAAAGCTAATTTGTTCATATTTCGGACAATTTTACTGAATTTCCATCGGCAGTTTCACCATATCGGCGGGGCTGCCGTTGCGAGGCGAATACTGAAATACCCGAAGCTGGACTGCTTTGGGCAGATTGCCGAACGGTCCGGCTGTTACCTGGAACGACCCAAAGGCTCGTCCTTCCCGTCTTACGGCAAGTGCCGTCGCCCTCCATAATATCTTTTCATTTTCATCAACAACGGCAATTTCAACTGAATCGTCGTACGGTTTTGCCGTCCCGGATATAACAACCATCTCGCCGCCTTTAACGCGAACGGGGGTTTCGGGTTCGATTACAAGAATCCGCTCCGAGGCGTTGCGCAGAACAAATGTTTCCAAGACCGCGTCCACCGCGCGCATGCAAGCGGCTAGCTTTGTCGCGGAGGGCGGTTCGGCATAATATACCTGGAAGATATACGCGCTGAATATTCCGGAATTGGCAAGACCGTATTTCAATCCAGCGTCTTCCAAGAAGAGCGTCCGGTGCGCCGGAAACTCCCCTTCTGCATAACGAATATCGCGGAACACATTGCCGCCGATTTTACGCTCAAGCTCGGTTTTCTGCCACGTCCCCTTGATTTTTGCGTCACCCGCCCCTGCGACTAAGCGACAGTTAGAAACAGGCAGATATTGCAGCTCGTTCGGCGACTTTCCGATAATCCAATCTTTAGAATTATAGCGAAGCGAAAAATACTGGTAGCGAAGCAGCGGCGCCCGAACAACCATCGTGCCGTTGTACGCGTAGGCGATTTTCACCGTAACCAGAGAAGGAACCAGCACGTTGTCTTTCTCGCCGCGGATCCCTGCGGCGGAAATCGGCATCCCGACAGAGACGTCCTGGTAAAAAAGCCCCTCCCCATCTTCATTGGTAATGGCGGAAGCGCCCGACAAAGAAACGAAAACTTCAGTTCCGTCTTCTTTCTTCACCACGATCACCTTGCCGGAGGGAAGCAGTGTTGAAACCAGGCCGCGGATTGTCCCCGGGTCTCCGGCATTTCCCGATCCGCCGTTCTTGGGGCGCGTAAAAGACTCCTTCAGAAGCATCACGCCGCCGACAAAAACGCCTATCAAAATCAGTATGAATAAAAGTCTTTTCCCTTCCATGATTTATCGCATCTGCCAAGCCGGCCGAAGCTGCGCCCGCTTGAGTCAATAGCGGCTTTTATTCTATGAGAATCGGCCTAAAAACGGAAGAGGGAATGGCGCCTCTCCGAAATCAGCTCCAAAAAAGAGAGATTGCGACGGCAAAAATCAGCGCATTGACGGCAAGCGCGAGCAAGCACCAAAAGCACCAATTCCGCAAAACTAACGCCTGTAAATACAGAAGAAATGCGGAGAAAATAAATGCAATCGATACCGAGCCGAAAATAAAGAGGAAAATGAGCGGCGCAAACTGCGGCACCACGTAGGGCGCCAAGATCAGCCCAATCAGGCCGAGATAAAAAACAATCCCGATCGTCTCATTGCGAAAATAAAAAATGGCGCCCCACTTAGAACCCAGCACCGTTTCGCAACGACTCCTGAAGGGGCAAAGAAGCGGCTTCGGCCTCCGGCGCGCGTAGGCGATATAAGACGCCGCAAGCCCTCCCAGCGCCGCAAGGCCTATCATGATTGTCTGCCAATCCAACATAAAAAACTTCGGGGTAGAGAGAAAGCTCCCTCAATGCGCCAAAATGATAAGGCTTGCTTGATTAAGAACTGCGGGCGCTCGAGCGTTCCTGCAGGCGCCTCCAAAACATATCAAGCCCCCAGACCACGAGAAGCAGAGGCCAAAGTTTGGCGAACGTCAGCGCGGGCAATACGCCGAAGTTTTCCATCAAAAGGCCGAGTCCGGCAAGAATCAAAAGAGCGGGCCACAAAAGATGCCGCCGTTTGAACTTACGATACTGTTCTGAAAGATGCTCCGTATCCATACAGAGTCCATCCTATCGCAGAAACACGCCGCCGGCAAACCTCTTCCAAATGAAGTTCCGCGCGGCACGAGCTCGGCGGTATCTCCATTTCATCCCGTCTGCGGCGGGATTTATTTTTTGTTTCCATTCATCCCCGCAATTCAGCCTTCGTCCGCCTAAGGCGGACTTCGTTCGCCTACGTTCCATAGCTTCAGCGACGGAGCACAGAGTGAGCCAAGCTATGGGATATTCTGGACAAAAAATAAAAAGGACCCATTGAACGAGTTTGTCCAATGGGCTCCCGATTCACGGCTCGGCTTCCATATAGAGCCAGTACCGCGGAAGTGTTGAGGCGCCAAGGAGATGATATATTGGCTCAACCGCCTCGACGAGCGCCTGACTCCGCTTCTCAATCGTGAGATCTGGCCTATCGGGCATCGCGGGAAGAGCGCGCTCCGCATAGTCCTGGAACATCGCGATTCCGCGGTAGACCTCGGGACCGAGTTCGAATATCTGTAGCGCGCTTCGCACCCTGGAGAATCCCGCCTCGCGGAATGCCGCCTCATAGTCGGCCTGACCCCGTACCTGGAGGTTATTGGAACGGACGCGCTCGGTGCGATTCACACCGAGTAGCTCATAGGCCTTGGCGACCCAGAGACCGGCGAAGCGCGTGGTCTTGCCGCAGTAGGCCTCCTTGAAAAAGGTGGACCAGGCGACAAACTTCCGGCGCGTCGCATGATGAATGGCGCGGAGTGCCGTCATAAGTGAGGCCTGGGATTCGAGATAGTGAATGCCGTTCGACCAGATTGAAACGTCGAACGATCGCTCCGAGAAGGAAAAACAGTTCTCGGCGCTACCGCGGTGGGCCAAAACCGGCTGGCCCGCGAGATGGTCCTCCGCGATGCGGAGGCTCTCCGTATCCGGCTCGAGAAGTGATACCGCGCCCTTCCAATGATCGAGGGCAAAGAGCGTCTCAAGAATCGCTCGCGCCGAATCCCCGGTACCGCTGCCAATGTCGAGAATGGCCAGGTCATCCCGCTCGAAGCCAACCATGGCGACGAAATGCCGAACCACACTCCTGGCAAAATCAAGATTTGCATACACGGTATAGCCGAGCGCGCCTCCTTCTTCCGTAACGTCCATAATCTTCACCTCCCGTCTTGTTTGAGTGATTGGTGAGAAATTGAAGGCCGATGATGTCTCTAAAATGCGCGAAAGAACCAAAGAATGCTTTAGTTCAGTATAGCACAAGAGAATCGGCCGATGGACTAGAACCCATCTCAAAAATGCATTCGGGCTCCAATCGGCGAATTTCGGCTGCGGCCGCCTTCTCGTCACTCATCGTACTTCCAGTACGAATCGCTCCTGCGGCGGCGGCCTCGCTACGAAATTCACTCGATTTCGCCTTCAAAGCCATTTTTGAGATGGGTTCTAACGGAATTGAAGCGATTCGACTACGGCATTGTAAACAGCGCGTGAGCTTTCATCCGACGGCCGAGACTCGCGATAATCCGCCGAAAAAAGCCGCCCCGCCCTATCAAGCATGGTAAAGATAAAAAACGTCTCTGGCGGCTCGCCAAGCTCCGGCTTCAAATTTCCGGCGAGTCTCACGCCTCTCACCCCTCCGATGCTAAATTCTTTTTTATCGCTACCAAGCACATTCTGCCGCATCTCGGCCGCCGACTTCTCATAAGGCATATCCCCGCTCGCGTCTATGCTGACAGGCGCCTCGTCATCGCTCATGTCCGCGTTGGGTTTCAGAATCACAATCCCCGATCCCGCCTCTTTAAGAATCCACGAGGAGGGATAGCTGAAAGAGAACCCGAACTCAATCGAAGAATACTCGCGCCTCCCGGCGACCGAAAGCGAACCAATTGCTTCTTTATTATCATCCGCGGCGCCCGGAGTTAAATAACCCTCGTCGGATAAAAAGCGATAGGCGAAAAATCCAAGAGCGGCGATAGCGAAAATCCAGAAAAGTTTTTTCATCCCGTTAGAGAGTTAATCCATGATATATCCACCCCGTTGAGTTTTACGGTTCTCTGTCGCAAAAGATTAGTTATATCTCTAACGGGATTCATAACGCAGGTATACCCCCACACCAAATTTGGTGTGGGGGTGAATTATTCAAAGCAATTCTTCAATATTTCGATATTTTTCTTATCGGGCCCCTCGCCGTCGAACCCCGGCACTTCCAAAATCCACGCCGCGTGATGCAGTCTCTTTTCTTTTGCGAGCGTCCTGAAACCCTCAATGCCGATATATCCTTCGCCGAGATTCTCGTGACGGTCATGACGCGAGTTAAAAGGAGTTTTCGAGTCGTTCACGTGGAGCGCAACGACGTTCTGAATCCCGACCGATTTATGAAGCCGATCCACCAGATACCCGACATTGGCCTTATCATAACGCTCGATGCGTCCGGCTTCAAAGGCGTGGGCCGTGTCCCAGCAGACTTTTAAACGCGGAGATTTTACGCGCTCCATAATCTCCCCGATCTCTTCGGGAGACGACCCGATCTTCTGCCCTCCGCCCGCGCTATTTTCCACCACGAGGCGCGTCCCGCCTTTAACGTATGAGAGAATCCGTTTGACGGACTCGACAACGATGTCCAAAACCTCATTTTTAGGAAGCTCCTTGCCGGAACCGACATGGAATATAAGTCCTTCCGCGCCGATGGTGTCGGCGATTTTCAGGTGCGAAGCAAGATTGACCTCTGACTTCTGGCGCATGGCCGATTCGGGACTCGCTAAATTCACCAAGTAACTCGCGTGAAGAAAAACCGGTGTGATTCCGGCGACGACTCTCGCGCGCTTGAATTCTTCAATGTCGGAAGCGGCATGCCCCCGCACCGCCCAGGCCCTGGGCGAGGCGCCGAAAATCTGAATACACTCCGCACCGATTTCCACGGCGCGCAAAATACCGTTTGAAAGTTTTCCCGCGGCAGAAACGTGAGCACCGATCTTGGGACGTGGCATATAACTATTGTACTCTATTAGAAATCAGAATGCCGCGCCACTATAATCCATATACTCTATAATATGCTATAGCATTATATAGAGTATAACTGTTCATGTTTTATAGACCGTTCATAATTTGTTAAAGTATGCAAAGTTATAGTGTGCAATGTTAATGTGACGCCCCGGGCCAGCATGGCGCCGGGGCGTTTTACTTCTTTCGCAAGATACGGAGCACGAACTTGCCACCCTCGTAAGCCAGTACGAGACCGACCACGACAGCGCCTGCGAGCTTCGCGAGCTTCACGACTCGGTAGCGCTGTGAGGAATTAGACTGTGATTTGGTTTCGGAAAGTTCTCTCACTTCGACCCAGCTGATCTGGCCCGCCGCTACGAACTTCTCGGCGATTTGCATTACCGTTTCGCCGCTCTTTGTGATGCGCTCGAGTACACTTAGCCTTTTGCATGAAGGATAGGCGCAGTAGATTACGGGCTGACCGTGTATGCAGTCGATTGCCGCGTAGAACTCCGAGATCCGCCTGCTCTCCGGCACTTTTTCTGTACCCACCGAACTCACCTCCCTTGCGAATGTAGAGAACCAGTTACTTGTTTTTTACACCATCTGCATAAAACGTCAATGCGCCATTCAAGCCAAGCACTATCCCAGCGATGAGAAGCAGTGCCGTTCCTGCGTGATGTACCAACTCCCATCCTCGCCACGAAAGCCCGAATCCGTATGTATTAAAATCGCGAAGCAACAGGCCAATGTACCAAATCTCGATAACGCCATGCACCAACGTGCTGAAAAGCACGCCCAAGAATATAAAGCAGGAAATGTATATAATGCGTTTCATAATCACTTAACCGCGCATTGATTGAACAACCGCACCTGATTGTTATAAGTTTCTACCGATGTTCTTGTTTCTGCCGCCAGAGCATTATAGTCATTCACCAGCGCGTTATATGCCTCCACTTTCTGGCTATATTCCGGACCGCGTCTGGGTCTTGTTGATCCTATCTCGATCTTCAACTGCTCCAGATCCGATTCAAGCTGACGAAGCCGCGTTTGGTTGGCATTGACCTTCTCTTTCAATGATTCATTGAGCGCGGGACAAGAAGAACGCGGCCTGCCGAATATCTGCACCGCGAGCCACGTAACCCGCCCCTCAAAGGTTCCGCGTTTAACCGCAACGCCGATTTCCCCATAACTGGATTTCAAGATATTCGCGCGATGTCCCGGACTGGCCATCCACGCCTCAACCAGCTCCTTGTCGTCCGCAAAATTACCAAGCGCCAAGTTTTCGCCAATCGCAATATAGTCGTATCCGGCTCCCGCCGCCAAATCCGCCGCCGCAATCCCCGTCGGCGAAACGTGATCAAAATACTGCTTGGCAAACATGTCGCTAACCTTGGCGGCCGCGGCGGCGTTTAACTCCTGATTTTCGGACAAGGCCGTAAGCCCCGCGTTCCTTCGCTCACGGTTCGTCCAAACTATGACGCCCGAACGGGTAAGAAGGGACGATGGCGATTCTTTATCCGTACGGAGCGGCGGCGGCGTGAGCATTTCACGCGCCGGCTCTTCAAGAATCCTGACTTCCGCTTCCCTGATTTTTTCTAACCCATTCCAAATACCAAATTCCGGCAACCAGCTACTAGAAAAAAACAAAATTACAATAAAAAGCAAAACAAAAATGGAAGCTCGCATAGCATCTGGATAATTTAGCGCTATTTAAGCGTAATCAACAGGGCCCCGGCGATCATGAAAAGCGCTCCTAGCACCGATTTCCAACCGAGAGTCTCGCCGAGGAACACCGCCGCCAGCAACACCACGAAAACCAGACTCAACCGGTCGACTGCCACAACCTTCGAGGCGAGCCCTTGTTTCAGGGCGAAAAAATAAAAAAGCCACGACAAGGCGCCGGCAATCCCGGCAAGCGCGATCAGAATCCATTCCTTTGAACTGAACGAGGTAAACGAGAACCCGTCAAACTTCTTCAGTAAAAAACTTACGGCCACCAAAAACCCCGCCATGATAATCGAGCGGACAGTTGTTGCCAACGTTGAATCAATGGTCTGAAGCCCGAGTTTGGCAAAGATCGCGACTCCCGCCGCGGCTATTGCCGAAAGAAACGCAAAGAATAACCACATGACGGCGAGCTACCTAATGAAGAAAAGTGATTTACCGGACAACTCGGCTTTCTCTGACTCATACTGATCTCTTGTAAGATAATGGATATTTTTCAGACGCTGGTCGGACGGCAGAAATGAATCTGTGATAAACATTACGGTCTGCGCCGGCATGGGGACCCCGCGCACGAGAACCCCGCCGGCTGACACCACGACATATTTATGTTCGCTTTGCGGCAAAGCGTTTATTTTTCTTCCGATTTCAACGTAATCGGCGGCAAACGCGCCCTTTACTTCCGGACTTCTTCCCCACGCGTAAAAATACGAATAATAACCGTTTATAAAAAGCAGCGCCAAAAACGCAAGCGCAAGCGTTTTCAGCTGTCCGGCCTCCAAATGTTTTCCCAGCCATTCATATATTAAGAATGCTCCGGAGCCAGCCAAACCAAAGACCGCGGGAATCATCAATATTGAACGAAGCGCGTGCGGGATCCCTTCGTTTGAAGTTACGACCGGCAGAAATGCCAAGAAAAACCATGAAAGCATAAGCCAATCGAAGATGCTGCGGCGCCGGATCGCAAGAAGAAAACCTATGAGAAACAAAATCCCGACGGGAAAGAAAAGCTGGGGCGCGCCGGCGATGTTGTGGCGCCAATTTGAGTCGCCGCGGAAATTGAACATCCCCGCGGTCAATAGAATATTCTTGCCAAGATCATACGCCGGCCGCTCGGAGCTAAATACCGACACTTGGCTTGTGCGACCGAGAAAATCCGCCGGATGCTGGAAGAAATAAAAACCAAGCGGCAGAGCGACAATAACCGCCGTAAGCGGAACGGCGACGGCAATGTGCCAAAAGCCTCTCCGTTTCCAAAAAGACGGCAAGAGCGCAAGAACCAGCGCCGGCATCAGGCGATAGGCGATGTAGCTGTACATTCCGAGGCCGAAGGCGATCCCGGAAATAACTGCGGCGCGAAACCACATCCTGCGAAAGGCAAGTGCGGCGAAATAAATCCCCCATGTAAGAAAGAACGGCGCCATAATGGCGCGAAAGCCGATGCGCGAGAAAATAATGTGCCATAAACTCGTCGCCATCATGAAGGCGCCGGCAAACGCTATGGCAAACGGATCCCGAAGTTTTGCAAGCAACGCAAGCTCATACAGGAGGAAAAAAAGGCCGATGACGGAAAGCGTGCCGAAAACGGCGCTAGGAAACCGCAAAACCCACGGCTCATTTTGTCCGACGGACTTAAGCAGTAATCCCTGCAAATTGAGAAATAATCCCTCGCGGCCGTTATTCTCCGGATAAAACACCTTCCAGTCGCCGGTCTTTTGCGCCTCAATGACGTTGTTCCCGTTCATCGCCTCATCGGGATAGAGCCCCGGAGGAAACTGCGCTAGATTATAAAAACGCAAAAACGCCGCAACAAGAAAAATCAAAACAATGGCGTAAAACGTCCTCGCGCTAAAGCGCGAGGCATCAGGGCGTTTTGCTCCGCAGGGTGTCGGCTCCGCCGAAATTGGTATCGCGCCTTCATCCCCGCCCTTAAAAGGGCGGGGCATTCGGCGGACGGAGTAAAACTCTTTTCGCGTCATATGTATATGTTAGCGCAATACTGCGCCAACCGCCATCACTAAAGCGGTAAAAGAAAAGACCCGGATGAATCGGCGCAACCGCATTCTTTTCATTATAACCCATAAAGAAAAAACTTATTGATTACCCGTACCGCTTGCGAAACGGCGGGAATCGTTTTAATATAAGTAAGTTCCAATTTTGGCTTTAAAGATAATGAAATAGCCCCTCGCCGGGGTGATTTCATAGAAAGAAAGGATATGCCGGAAACTAAGATGGAAAGAGAGCTGGCGCGCGGCGTCAACTGCTCGATCATCAATCTGATTGACTTCCTTGTTGAGCACGCTCATCAAGCGCAAGCCTCGGATATTCACATTGACCCTCTGGATAAATCCGTGCGCGTGAGACTCCGCATTGACGGGGTGCTCCACGACAGCTACCAATTCCCGAAAGAGATCCAGAATGAAGTAGTTGCTCGAATTAAAGTGCTTGCAAAGCTCCGCACTGATGAACACCATGCGGCGCAAGACGGACGGTTCCGCAGCCTGATTGACGGCATCGGTCCGATTGACATCCGCGTCTCCATCGCTCCGACCTACTACGGCGAAAACGCAGTGCTCCGGCTTCTTGCCGACAAAGCGGAGCAGTTTACATTGGAAATGCTTGGGTTCAACAAAGGCGACCGAGGGAAAATTCTCCAAGCTATCAAGAAACCTTATGGCATGATTCTTTGCACCGGTCCCACCGGCTCGGGGAAAACCACGACGCTCTATACATTAATCAAGATATTAAATTCATCCGAGGTCTCGATTGTCACGATTGAAGATCCAATTGAATATTCAATTGATGGCATCGAACAGATCCAGGTGAACCCGCGCACCGGCCTAACATTCGCAACGGGCCTTCGGTCGATCTTGCGCCAAGACCCAAATATAATCATGGTTGGCGAAATCCGCGATGCCGAAACAGCCAGCATAGCGGTCAACACGGCACTGACCGGGCACATGCTTCTTTCGACCCTCCACACTAATGACGCCGCCACAACTCTCCCCCGCTTGCTTGACTTGAAAATTGAGTCGTATCTTGTGGCTTCGACCGTCAACATCGCCATCGGCCAGCGCTTGGTACGCAAAGTCTGCACAGAGTGCAAGACTCCCAAAAAACTGACGGAGAGCGAGCGAAAGAGCTTAAGGGAAAGCTTCCCCGGTTTTGCGGCAAAACCAAATAAGACTTTTTATCACGGCAAAGGCTGTGAGCAATGCAGTAACACGGGATATCGCGGCCGCATCGGAGTCAATGAAGTTCTAGTCATAAATAACGAAATCCGGGAAGCCATTCTGAAAAAAGCCTCCGCCAGCGACTTGAAATCAATCGCCGTCAAAAACGGCATGAATACCATGCTCCAAGACGGTTTCCAGAAAGCAGAAACCGGGCTTACATCAATTGAAGAAGTCCTTCGCGTTGTCCATGAATAAGCTCGACCGATTCAAAAACTTATTTACCGGCCGCTTCTCGGCCAAAGACCAAACATTTTTTGCCAAACGGCTGTCGTTTCTGGTGCATGGCGGCGTTCCGATCTTGGAAAGCCTGCATATTCTTTCAAGGCAGGCCAAATCAAAAGGCAAGAAAAAGATTTTTGAAAAAATTATCGACGATGTGGCCAACGGCCAGTTCCTTTCAACCAGCCTCGCGCAATTTCGCGGAAGCTTTGGAGACTTTGCTATCAACCTCATCCGCGTCGGGGAAACCAGCGGCATCTTAGGCCAGAATTTAAACTATCTCGCCGACGAACTGAAAAAAAAGCAGATCCTGCGGCAAAAAGTTTTGGGAGCCCTCGTCTATCCCCTATTCATCACTATCGCGACGCTTGGAATTACCGTGCTTCTCACCGCTTACATCTTCCCTAAGATCATGCCGATCTTCCAGAGTCTTCACGTGAAGCTTCCGCTCGCGACCCGTATGCTAATTTCTGTCAGTAACTTCATCCGGAGTTACGGCTTTTACCTTGGGGGCGGAATCGCGGCGGCAATAATAATCTTTTTCGTATTACTGATGAAAGTCCGCCAGTTCCGCTTCGCCTTTGACCGAACGCTCATCACCCTGCCGTTTGCGGGAAAACTGGTCCAAAGCTACAACATGACGAATATCTGCCGTACGCTGGGACTGCTTTTAAAAAGCGGCATCAACGTCTCTGACGCCGCTTCCATAACCGCCAAAACCGTGACGAACCTGGTTTATAAAAATGAAATTGAGGCGACCCATGAAAACGTCCTCAAGGGGGAACGGATTTCCGTGAGGCTCGAGAAAAACCCGAGGCTTTTCCCCGATATGCTCTCGCACATGGTTTCAATCGGCGAGACCAGCGGCAATCTGCCGGACACGCTGATCTATCTTTCCGAAATGTATGAAAACGACGTGGATGATCTGACTAAAAGCCTTTCCTCATCGATTGAGCCGATCCTCATGATTGTAATGGGAATTATCGTCGGCTTTGTCGCGGTTTCGGTGATAACTCCTATTTATGAAATCACTCAAAATCTTACGCCCAAATAATAACTTGATGGGAGACACCGCGCCGGCTGGCTTCACCTTGGTCGAAATTATCGTCGTCCTAGGCATGGTTGCCCTGATCGCCTCCGTCGGCATCGTAATGAACCTCGACGCCTACCGCAATTATATCTTCAGTACTGAACGGGATACGCTCGTCGCCATCCTCCAAAAAGCTCGATCGCGAGCGTTAAATAATATGTACCAGTCGCCGCACGGCGTGCATATTGAAGACTCAACCTACACCCTATTCCGCGGCGCGAGTTTTAACTCCGGCGCATCGACAAATGAAACCGTCTTCGCAAACAGCGCCGTCGCCAAAACCGGAATCAACGATATTGTCTTTGACCAGCTTTCCGGAAATGCCGCCCCCGCGGGCGACATTACGCTCTCAAACAGCATCCGTTCATCAACTATTTCCGTCAACAATGAAGGCAAGATTGATTGGTAGAAAACTGGAAAGCGGCAGCTCAACGCTTGAGATTCTGATAGCATTCTCTGTGCTGATTTTGACCTTCACCGCCGTCATCGCCGTCGCTTTCGGTAACCAGACTTCGGCTCTTTACACCGAACTCAACCACCAAGCGCTCTACAAAGCAGAAAAAGAGCTTGAAAACGCCCGCGCTCTCTCCCGCCAAGACTTCAATTCGGTTCTGCCGATTGCGCCAACAGCAGATGACATCTATCTGAAAACGCTGCTGGTTGATGACCTGACGCAGTGCTTAAAACGCGCGACCAGCACCATCACCTGGCAAACTGATGCCGGTCGCCCGCAAAAAATCGAATTGGCGACGATGCTCGCTGATATCGCCGGCGCCATAGCCCTCGGCGGGGATTGTCTTGCGGATCCCGCTGGCGGGGATTGGATAAATCCATTAACGTTTGTGTCACGCGACATTGAGCCCCCGGGAAACCCCGCAAGCGATCTCGATGTCGCGGGGAAAATCATTTATCTTACCGGGGGATTAACGGGCCCAACCTCGCGGCCGGATTTTTTTATTCTTGATGCAAGAAGTCTAGTTTTAGGAAATCCATCATCGATTCCAATCGTTTCAAGTATTTCAACCGGCGATGGGCTTATGGCGGTTGATTTTGCCTCGACAAGCCCGACCAAAGCGTATGCGTTTGTCGCTAACGATGAAGATGCAACGTCAAACCAATTACAAGTAATTGATGTCGGCAGTATTTCAAATCCGATCTTGGTTTCTCAAGCAACGCTTCCGGGAGTTTCCGGATCATGCCCATACACGTGTCCCGGCGGAAAAAGCATTTTTTATTACGATCATACCGTATATATAGGAACGCATAGACTTGTCGGCGCATCGAAACATGAACTTCATGTTTATGACGTTTCGGATCCAACGGCGCCCGTATGGCAATGGAGTTATAAACTGGATCACAACGTGAATAAAATCATCGTACGCGAGCAAAATATCGGCGGCGTAACAAAGCGGTTCACGTATCTCGCAACGTCGGCTGATAACGGAGAGGTTATCATTCTCGATATCACTGACCCCTCGAACATCAAAGAATACCGGTTCAACGCCAACGGCAATGAGGACGGACGGACGATTTTTCTCATCGGGAATAAGCTTTATCTCGGGCGCGACAGAACGCCGTCCGGCCGTTCGGATTTTTTCGTCCTTGATGTTACGAATCCGGCCGCAATAACAATACTTGGAGAGAAGCGGCTCGGCCTCAATTCCGGCTCATACGTCGCGGGTATCCGCGTCTCTGGGCGTTTCGGTTTTCTTGCGATAAACGATCCGAACGACGGATTCCGGGTGTACGACGTTTCAAATCCCGCAAACATGCCTCGCATAAGCACCTACAACTTCTCACAAAAAACCACGGGCATCGATTTCGACGGTGAATACGTTTATACCTCGAACGAAAGCAATGATGCGCTGCGAATCATTTATGACGCTCCATAAAAAAGTTTTACCCCGTTAGGGTATTGAAAGCATTCATGCGAAACGCCTTGAGAAACTCTGCAAAGAAGTGTCGGCCGCGAAACCGATGTGCTTTAAAATATACTCCAACGGGGTTTACTTTGATCGAAACCATCATCTATATCGGACTGCTTTCGATTATTTTATCTGGGACGCTGGTCGCGGGTTATTACATAATTGACGGGAGTGAGCACATCAAACAAAAAATCGCCATTGACGCGGAGGCGAATTTTATTTTGCGAAAAATCGACTGGGCGCTCACCGGAATTTCCGCCATCAACTCCCCCGCGGCGGGTACTGCCGGCGCGTCTCTTTCGGTCACGAAACTAGGATTGGGGAACTTGGACTTTGATATCAGCACCGGGAATCTGCGCCTGAATGCAACCCCCTTAAATAGCTCGAGCGTGACAATCAGCAATTTGTCTTTCGAACATATCGCGGAGGTCGGTAAAAAACCTGCGGCCGTAAAAGCCAGTTTCGAAGTAAACGGCAGAACATTTGAAACTACGAAATACCTGCGAAAATAATATGGAAAGTAAATCCCCACACCAAATCTCGGCGGCGCAAAGCGCCTTTTCGTCGTGTCAGCCGAGATTCTGGTGTGGGGGTAAACCCGGCTACGTCGCGCTGATCTCCGCCGTCATCATCTCCGTCATCCTCATGGCGATTGTTTTTACGCTCTCCTTCACCGGCTACTTCGGCAGATTCAACGTGCTCGAGAGCGAGTTCAAGGAGCGAGGCGCAGGGCTTGCCGAGGCCTGCGCGGATCGGGCGCTTCTGAAACTCGCCAATAATCCCAGTTATACCGGCAACGAAACCTTAAGCATTGAGGGAAATCTCTGCACAATTCAGCCAATTCAATCATCGCCGCCAAATAAAATCATAAAAACCCAAGCCGTCTTTCACGACTCTTACACCAATCTCCGAGTTACCGTTGACGCGGCAACGCTTGTCATAGCCTCTTGGGAAGAACTGCCCTCCCTATAGCCTTGGGATTGCCAAATCCGGTGATTTTGCTATATTGCGTAGCACATTATTAACACTAATTTTCAAGATATGAAGCTAAAACTAGTCAGTCGAAAGGGAGGATTCACGCTCATTGAAATCCTTGTAGTCATAGGGATCATCGCAGTCCTCGCCGGTATCGTTTTAATCGCCATTAACCCGGCTCGCCAGTTTGCGCAAGCGCGAAATTCGCAGCGCACATCTAATGTTCAGACGATTTTGAATGCTATTGGACAAAATATTGCAGATAACAAAGGGATTTTTACTTGTTCCAGTCATCCATATTTTACTGGCTCACAAGTTGCTATCAGCAAAACGGGTGCCAATATTCGTCCATGCTTAGTGCCAACATACGTACCTGAAATAGCTCTTGACCCAGCTGCAGCTGCCGGAGATTTTACATGTGTCGATTCAACTCCGGGCGATTGCAGTACCGGCACATACGATACTAAATACACTGTTTCGACTTCAACTACCAATCGCTTTACAGTGTGTGCTCCGAACGCAAGCGAGCCTGCAATTTCTGGTAGTACGCAGATCTGCGTCACTCGCTAACAACCCTAAAAACGAACCCCCCAAAAGCCCCTCGCGGGGCTTTTTGGATTTGATTATGGTTTTACAACGTCAAGAGCATTTATTTCGTCTATAATATACTCATGACCCCATTGGCAGAAATCGGCGATATTGAGGATGTAGATAAAAGCGCGGGCGAGTATATCCTGCACCACTTGGGTGCTAAATTCTTTCTGCCCGGCATCGCGCTTGCGGTTTTGGGTGTGATAATGGCAGCCTTTTTCCAAAGCTATGGCTATCTTGTCCTTTCGGTTGCTTGGTTTGCCTGCGGATGGGGTGTGGCGCAAGCAATGATCCGAAAGGAGTTCATGCGACAATTCGCCGCGAAGAACAATTTTACTTACAAAAGCTCCGGAAGTCCTAACGAGGTTGAGGGAGCACTGTTTGAAAGAGGACGCAACCAAAGGATAACCAATGTTGTCGCCGGCACCGAGGGCGAGCATCCTGTGCGCTTTTTCTTTTTTACCTACACCATTGGCCGCGGGAAGCACAAAAAGACCTATAACTACACGACCGCCGAGGTCGCGTTCTCCGGCCTTCTGCCGGACATCATCGTGGAAGCCCGCGGCGACTGGGATTTTTCCGATTTGGTGAGCTCCCGCCACAAGGAGATCCGCCTTGAAGGATCATTCGGGGATCATTTCGGCGTCTTTGTCCAAGAAGACCTTGAGATCGAGGCCTTCGAGATATTTACGCCAGAAGTTATGGAAGAATTAGTCAGCCGGGCGCGCGGGTACAATTTTGAGTTTATCAACCGGAAACTTTACGTTTTCAAGAAAGGCTATATATCAAAACGAGCGGAGCTCGCCGATCTGCTTTCGCTTGTCCAGTATCTTGTAGAAAAGGTCGCTCCGCGCATCAGACGTCTGCATGACGATGTAGCCGCGATGAAGTCTGCCAAAGCCAACGCTTAGAAAAGGCCCGTCCCTATAAACGTCTTGCTATAGTTACCGAACCCCTTCGCCAAAATCCTCGTCCTCCTGATCCGCGTCAGCATCGGCTTTGGTCTTATGCACCCGCCCGTCAATATGATTCGGCGGCGCGTAAACAGTATAGACCTTTAGCGGCTCATCACCGGTATTGATAAAGTTATGCCTCGTCCCCGGCGTTACCACAACGACGTCCCCGGAGCCGATCGGCTTTTCCTCGCCATTTATCACCGCCCTGCCGGCTCCGCTAAGGAAAAAAAGCGTTTGCTCGACGTGCTCGTGAACCTCTTCTCCGATCTCCCCGCCGGCCGGAATCTCCATAACAACCAGCTGGCTCTTTGACCCGGTAAAAAGAACCTTGCGGAAATTAGTATTACTCTCCGTCTCGCTTATGATGTTAGTTTTGTATGACATGGTTTTGTGAACTTTTTTAATTAATGAATCGAGAAGTTAGAAACTCCATTAAACATCCTTACATTCTCAAGTTTGTAAGGATGTTGTTATAGTGTTGTTATATTTGTTGGAATGACTTTAAGAAGCGGACAAATGTTCTGCCGTAGGGCGACAGGGTGTGCTCCACGAATTTGCTGCGGTACTTTTTGTTGATAAGCCCCGCTTGATACAGCCGTCTTGTGTGCTCGCCTATTGTTTTCTCGTTTGCTCCAAGCGTCTCGACAATATCTTCAAGAGTTATTGCGTCACACTCGGCAATCAGAAGTAATATATCAATACGGTGGTGATTCGCCATTCCCTTGAGATGCCGCTCCATTTGTTTTGCTGTTTTCATTTTTCCCATATCTACATTATATGCAACATCCTTACAAACTCCAGTTTGTAAGGATGTTATTTCTGTTCTTGGCGACCTGTGGATTAAGTTTGAGATAAAACCATGAGCTCCCCCTGCTGGATGAGTCCAGAACTTTAGACTGGAGTCAAATACTGAAAGAAATGAGTGAGTTGAGTTTTGTATAAAAAAGATGGGCCGCCGAGGGAGAAATGAATCCTCCCAGGGCGGCCCTGCGCGAGCTTGGCGACTACTTTTTTTGTCGCCCCCCGAGCTTGGTGATCTTGTCCAACACTCTCCGGCGGTAATCGAGGCTCATCTGCGCCACTGCGTTGGCCGCCGCGTAGATCTTCTCTATCTCGGAAAGCCCCTCCTGAACCTTCGACCAAGCTTCCTCTAGCTTGGCATGGTGAGCCGTCGAGTCCTGTTTCTGCGCTTCTCCAACCGGGGCGGAACGTCGTTTTCTCTTCCGCCTACGCACCACTGGCATCTGCTGCTGGCCACCGTTTTTCCTCGCCTTCTTACGAGAACCCTTTTCGCGCTCATACTTCTCGACGGTCGTCTCGGCGACCCCGAACTGCTCTGCGATTTCCGCCCGTGTCTTCTCGCCCTTCTTGAGCAAGTCCAGAATCTTACCGATCTCGCCCTTAGAAAGCTTCTTCCCCTTTGGCATCAGCAATCTCCTTTCTTCGTGATCGTGAGCATGCTCTATTGTCTCTTCAATAGACGCCGAAGCAGGTAAAGGAAAAGTATCTGATTCCCCTTCGACTGCGAAAGCTCTCGACTGTGGATTTCCACTCCACGTCATGAACTCCTCAAGCGACGGCTGCAAAATCCCGGCCCGATGCATTTGCTCAAGCTGGCGTTTCGCTCTGGGGGAAAACCCCGCAGACAAATGAGAGAGAAAGCCCTGTTTCATCTACCAGCTCCCGAATTGCAAGGCCCTCCCGGCGCGCCTTTAGCCGTAAGGTAGTACGTATGACCTCTTCTGAACTTGCACTTTTCCTCAATCGTTCGCGCACCTCCTTAGGTTGATTCTCCCAGGGATCAAAGACATTTATTCTTCGCCGCGAGGGACCCACGCGCTCATGAAAGGCGCAATAACCCAAGTTGCGGTCCACAACAACCGATGCTGGGACAACCGTCTTGTGTCCCAAGCAAATAATACAAAGCCGCCACGGCGCCGTGCACTTTGAGGTCATGCAAAATTCAGCGTTGACGCTCTCTTTGTTGCACTGGCTCTGACACAGAGATCCCGTAACCGCTCGGTCTACTACCGCGCAATAGTGAAGGCGCGTTTCATCGGCCTCCACACCGAGCGGCAATACTGCCGATTCAGCGTGATAGGCCATAGTGCCTCCATTTCTCATGGGGATGTTAAGAACAAAAATTTACGTACTCGATTACACGTTCATCATAATTACCACGGCAGGCGCTTCAGCACAACTTGCCAGAACCTTCAAAGATGACAAAATAAAGAGTTCGAACCCTGTCGCCAGGTACCAGTATTTTAGCTCAAAAATTAGTGGCTCCGCATCGTGAACGAAATCCGAACCTATTTCCGCGAAAACCCTAATGCTGAATTCTGAAATCCAATCGCTCGGGCGGGCCCCATAGCAAATCCTTTGGATTGTTACGGGGCAAGCAAAAAGAAAGAATTTTTGTTTACCCCGTAGCGAATGAAGTTCTGCTACTGGGGCGTGCCGGTGAAACTGGCGCGTTGAACAACGCCATTTTTCTAATCGACTAATTCGGTTTAGCGACTACCATAGATTTCTTGCCTTTAAAAAGCAACCACAACGCGCCTACTAAAATTACCAGTTCGGACCAGAAGTCCCATTGGAACCAATATTGGCTAAGCAGTTCCATTCTGGTGAATCTAGAATAATATCCTCCAGTCGGGTCTATGTTAAAGATTAAAAATGAGAAATGCCCAAACATCAAAAATGCCTCAAATATTACTGCACCGATTAGTATAAGCTTATAACTTTTTGATGTTTGCGGGGTAGACCTTGTCAAAAACAGGATCCCAAACAGCAAAGCTAAAACTGTTGTATCCGTACTGTGAACATTAAGAAAGTCGTGTAAAAGCTGTGGCCAAACATAGATGTTGCCGGTTCCAAGGGGAAATTCAAAACTCCTCATCCCAAAGACGGAATATCCGTTTTTGTATGGCATCCAAACCTCCTGAACGACAATCATCGTCATTATAATCAAAAAAAGAAAAACTCCCGCCAGAATCCATTTCCAGCTTGTATCTCTTTTTAAATTTAAGCTTGGCCTGAACATTTCGTATGCCAAGCCGATAAGAATAATAAGAAAGCCGATCCATGGAGGGTGGTAACTTATTGATGGAATATCTCCCACGTTTATTTTCGTCCATGTAGGCATCCAAAGCAACAAAAACAAAACTATCGCGAAGAAAATAAATGCAAAGATGCGATTTGAGACGTTGCTCATATTTTAATCATATCAAAAATCTCCATGAATTGTTATAGCTTCCCAAAAACGGACGGGATTAGATAATACGGATTTCTGCCGAGGCGCGAAGCGCCGAGGCATCAAACTCGTTTTGTCCTACTGGCTCCGCGCGCTTCACGCATTTCGAACCGCAATTTGGCAGATTCCCGGCAACATTTCTCCGTTTAAGATCGTGAACTACTGGTAGATCAGCAGTGATTTCCAAAACGAAAGAGGACGCTTAGTCGCCCTCTTCGTCGTTGCCGGCATCACGAAGTTTTTCTTCTGCCCTGTGAGCAGCCTCTTCGGCTTTCTCCCGCTCTTTTTCTAAGCGGTCGGCTTCTTTTTCAGCCCCTTCTTTCGCTCGTTCTTCTTGTTCTTCTTTCAGCTCCTCTTCCTCTTCTTTTGCTTCATCCAAGTCCTCAATAGCATCCTCTACTTTTTCAAGGCTTTTTTCTGCCTGCTTGGCTAATTGTTTCGCGCCGACATAGTTTTCTTTGGCAAAAAGTTCTTTGGCTTGGGCAAGAAGCTTGTCAAATTTTTCAAACGCTTCGGCGGGGACATCCACGCCCTCCTCGGCGGCTTCATCCAATACTTCTTGTTTTTCCTCTTCAGCTTCTTTTATAGCTTTTTCTGCATCCTCCTTTTTCTCCATCTCCCTCTCAATTTTTTCCTCTTCCTGCTCTAGCGCTTCTTCCTGCTCGTCCTCTTTGAGTTCCAAAAGTTCTTTTTGAGCTTTTATTTCGCCGAGTTCCTTTAGCAATGCCTCAACTTGGGCAGTATCGCCAGCTTGTCTTGCCTCGCGAATTTTTGCTTTGAGTTCGTCCTCTTTTGCTTCAAGGGAGCGCTTTTGATCTTTGAAGGCCTGTTTGAGGGCTTCTTTATTTGTGTCAAAATCCTCACTAATGCTTTTTGCGAGCTCGCTTACATCTTTTCCTTTGTTTTTTTGTTTGATAACAATTTCAGCCGCATTACCAAGATGTGCCTGAAGCCGAGATTGAGCCACTTCCAATCCTTTGGCATTCACGCCTTTTGTTTCCAAGATAATCTTAATCTCCGCAATACGCTCGGCGGCAAAATCAATCTGGAGATGAGCCTTACCCTCCGGATTAAAAGTGAAAAATTCTCGCAACGCTTCGCCGATCTTATCCACAAAGTAAAAAGCACTCTCTGGGGTAAGCCCTGCATTTGGCAACGCCACCGACTCATGAGCAAAAGCCAGAACGGGAATAAAGAGAAGCGAAATAAGAATAGATTTTATAATTTTCATATATTTTGATCTAAAAATAAGCTTTTTTACCATCATACACCATTTGTAGCCCCATTTCTACCCCGCGCCTGCCCGTCGTAACCTCGTGTGAAGGCGGGTTTGCCCTTGTGGCGAGCGAGTGACCCTGGACCAGAGCTTTGCACCACTGGCACCGAATTAACCAGAATTTGACGAGTTGTAAGCACTTGCGTTCACTTATTAGGATATGCTAATATCTTTATATGTCAGATTTATGCGACGCAATAAATAAATTCGGTAAAGGAATTGGGAGTCCTCCCAGATATCGCATTGTGGAGGCGTTGTTTTCGAGCCCAAAGACGGTAGGTGAACTAGCGGAGAAAACAAAGCAATCCCAACCCCTTGTGTCCCAGCACTTGCGCGTCCTGAAGGAAACCGGATTGGTGCGAGACGAACGGAAGGGACAAGAAGTGCTCTATACCCTCAACACTGAATATACGATCCGCCTTCTCAAGCGTCTTTCCGAGGAACTTAAACCAAAAAAGAAACGAAAAATATAATCAATATTAAAATAAATAATTTAAATCTATGGCAAACAACACAAAATTAAATATAAAAGTCATTGTCGGCAGTACCCGCGAAGCTCGTTTTGGCGATAAAGCAGCCGCGTGGATTACCGGAGAAATTAGGAAACAAAAAGAAATTGAGGTTGAAGTACTGGATCTGCGCGATTATAATATGCCGTTTTATAACGAACCGGCAAGTCCGTCATACAAACAGGAGCCGTTCAAGAACGAAGCAGTTGCCCGTTTTACCAAGAAAATCGCCGAAGGAGATGCTTTTGTCATGGTTACCCCAGAATATAATCATGGAACATCGGGTGTACTGAAAAATGCGCTGGACTGGGTCTATCCGGAATGGAACAATAAACCAGTTGCCTTTGTGAGCTATGGCAGTGTCGGAGGGGCAAGGGCGGTGGAACAACTTCGCTTGAACGCCATTGAGCTTCAAATGGCTCCGATTCGACAAGCCGTTCACATTCCGCAACACTGGACCTTGTTAGACGAGAATGGAAATTTGAAAGAGGGCGCGCTTGAATCCTTTACTAAAAGCGCCGAAGCCATGCTGGTTCAGCTTACCTGGTGGACAAAAGCGCTGAAAAACGCTCGTGGATAGGCAATAAAAATTTCTCAAAATTCTATAGCGAGGAATTTTTATTTTCCTCGGCATGAGCCGTGATCTCGATATTGCAACTTTTATGTTCCTGGCACCATGCCTCGCACTTCTCGGCCCACTCGCGCTCCTCATAGTGAAACCCGCACTCCTCGCATTGATATAATGTTTTGTTGTCTTTTTCGATTGATTTGACCATAAAGTTATTCTACTAGCTTGTGATGAGCGCAACTGAACCCATTACGCCAGCAAGCTCTGATATCCAATCGTAATTACGAATTTGAAAAAACTATTGATTTTCATAAATTCATTTTACAACATACCAACATTCTCAAGTTTGTAAGGATGTTGTTATAGTGTTGTTATATTTGTTGGAATGACTTTAAGAAGCGGACAAATATTCTGCCGTAGGGCGATAAGGTGTGCTCCACGAATTTGCTGCGGTATTTTTTGTTGATAAGTCCCGCTTGATACAGCCGTCGAGTGTGCTCGCCTATTGTTTTCTCGTTTGCTCCAAGCGTCTCGACAATGTCATCGAGAGTTATTGCGTCACGCTCGGCAATCAGAAGTAATATATCAATGCGGTGATGATTCGCCATTCCCTTGAGATGCCGCTCCATTTGTTTTGCCGTCTTCATTTTTGCCATATCTACATTATACATAACATCCTTACAAACTCCAGTTTGTAAGGATGTTATTTCTGTTCTTGGCGACCTGTGGATTAAGTTTGAGATAAAACCATGAGCTCCGCGGGGAGGATTCGAACCTCCAACCTAGTGATTAACAGTCACCCGCTCTGCCATTGAGCTACCGCGGAATGATTTTTTGCGATTGAATAGAGCTATCGAATAGTATAAACAAATTGTACCGGAAATCAAACGGTTAAAGCGGGAACAATTGAGATGACTAGCCGAATACAATACTACGCTATAGCGTAGTATTGTAAGTACAAGTATATAAGTATAAGTGCGTAAAGCTCCACGGCTGTAAAGCCGTGGTAACGGGATTTATTTATCCGACTTGTATCTGCGGTATATCAAGTAAATTATGAACAGAAGAAGGAGTATAAGAAGCAGCCACCAAATATTCGCGTTGATCCCGAATAAAGCCGCCACTAACAGATTGGAGTTATCATTGCCGGTATTTTGCGATACTTTATCAGAAGAGGGCAATGCCTCGACGCTATTCGCGCCCGGCGTATTTTCGAGAATGGGATCTATTATTTCATTTTGCGTCTGGCCTGCTCCGCCACCAGAGGCAAGCGTTTGGGATGAAAGCGCGTTTTCAGAATGCGCAAAAACATTGGAGCCGGGAGGGGGCAAACCGAAACCGCCGTTAGGGGGATTCCCCATGGTTGTGAATGAAATCTCTTTGCTGATAGTGTCCGGGGAGGCGTGCGAAATTACTCGGAAGTAGTATGTCGTGCCCGGCGCCAAACCTGTAATCACGACTGTATGAAGCGTAACTCCGTTTGTTGGTTGAGCGGGCGTATCAAATTCCGGGGTGGAAAAAGAATAACCATAGTTCGGGGGTAAGCTAAAATTAAAAACTCCCGCGGTAGTACCGTACACCACTCGGCTTGTTGATTTGAAACTAGTGTTCCAGACGATTGTCGCGGTGGTATCCGTCACACCCACTAACGCTTCATTTTGAATAACCAGCCCTGAAAAAATTCCTCCTCCTCCGCCTCCACCGCCGCCACCGCCGCCTCCCCCGCCAGAACCGCCAGTAGTGAAGCTCCCATCGTCGCCTCCGCTTTCTCCGCCCTTGAATCCGATCAATATATCAAAACCAAGCGATTTTTCCTGATAGGAATTACCCGCGCCCGGAACAAACCGCACCAGAAAATCATATTGTGTCTGGGTACCCACGCCCGCAAGATTCGAAAGAGATATTTCTCCCGCCGCAAAAAATGCCGCGAGCGTCGTGGTTCCGTAGAGTTTAATCCCGCCTTCGTA
>Ga0082335_1002740_pt1 | contig 31734 bp, 28 predicted proteins | sample Subgrocontami58m_FD_72375 | JGI IMG/M metagenome (GOLD analysis project Ga0082335, IMG submission 72375) | Subsurface groundwater microbial communities from S. Glens Falls, New York, USA - GMW37 contaminated, 5.8 m (SPADES assembly) (version 2) ...
CTAAGATTCTTGAAAATTCATTTCGTATCGTGAATATTGGATGGATTAACGAAATGGCTGTGATCTGTCATCGCATGGGTATTGATATTTGGGAAGTCATCGAGGCGGCTCGTTCTAAACCGTTTGGGTTTATGCCTTTTTATCCAGGGCTTGGCGTGGGAGGACATTGTATCCCTGAAGATCCTTTATATTTGTATTGGAAAGCAAAGCACCACGGGGTGAGTTCTAAATTTATTAAGTTAGCGGCGGATGTCAATAGCCACATGCCTCAGTATGCTGCCCATCGCATCAAAGAAATTTTAGAGAAGAGAAATAAATCGTATGTTAAGGCTAAGCTGCTCATTGTGGGCGTAACTTATAAAAAGGATGTTAAAGATTTGCGGAAATCGCCTCCTTTGCGGCTTATTGAAATCTTGCGGCAAGATCGATGTCTTGTGAATTATTTTGATCCGTTCATTCCTTATTTAAAAATAGGGGACATCAATTTAAATTCTATTCAATTAACGAAAGAAAATATATCTTCTTATGATTGCGTTGTGATCGCGACCGATCATAGCCGTGTTGATTACGATTTGATTTTAGCGCGCGCCCAAAGCATCTTGGACACACGGAATATTTACAATAAAATTAAAAGCGAGAAGGTTATTAAATTTTAATGGGAAAACGAAAAAAAAATATTGTAATCACGGGAGGGGCTGGTTTCTTGGGAAGCCATTTATGCGACCGTTTTATCCAAGAAGATTTTAAAGTATTTTGTGTCGATAATTTTATTACAGGCAGCGCTAAGAATATTCAACACCTTTTAAAGGATAAAAATTTTATATTTGTTAAACGAGATATCACCAAGGGAATTTTTTTCAAAGGGGAGATCGATTATATTCTCCATTTTGCCTCCCCAGCCAGCCCCGAAGATTATTTGAAATATCCCATTCCCACTCTAAAAGTAGGGGCATTAGGGACGCATAACACTTTAGGTTTAGCTAAACTAAAAAAAGCGACTTTTCTTTTAGCCTCGACATCGGAGGTTTACGGGGACCCGCAAGTTCATCCTCAAAAAGAGACCTATTGGGGGCATGTCAACCCTATTGGCCCCCGTGGTGTTTATGATGAGGCTAAGCGTTTCGCAGAAGCTATGACCATGGCGTATCATCATTATCATAAAATGAATGTCAAAATTATCAGAATATTTAATACCTATGGACCTCGTATGCAAATTCAGGATGGGCGTGTTGTGCCTAATTTTATTTTTCAGGCTATTCATAATAAGTCTTTAACCGTTTATGGCCATGGTCGGCAAACAAGGTCGTTTTGTTATTATTCAGATTTGGTGGAAGGGATTGTACGCATGTTGTTTTCTAAGATAACCGGCCCAGTGAATTTAGGGAATCCTAAAGAATTTACAATCCTTGATTTCGCTAAAGTTGTTACAAGATTGTCTGGCACGAAAAGTAAGCTCATTTTTAAACCGTTGCCGGTTGATGACCCAAAACAACGTCAACCAGACATTACTTTAGCTAAGAAATATTTACGCTGGTCTCCAAAGGTTGACTTAGAAGATGGGCTTAAAGAGACGATCAATTGGTTTAGAAAGATTTGTTTCTCGAAAGAGTCGAATTGAGGAGTGGTGGATTTTTAGCATGAATTCCCAAATTATTCCTATGGTTACGAAAGAAGAATTAGAAAGTTTTGAGAAGGAAATAGCGGAAATTTTTGCCACAGGGGCTATTCGAGCGCCGGTTCATCTTCGCGCTGGAAGAGAAGAAAAGCTGATTGAAATATTCAAACAGGAAGAAATTGGCCAGAATGATTATGTCTTTGGATATTGGGATTCTCATGAGCTGGCGCTACTTAAAGGCGTTTCTCGGGAAGTCTTAAAGAAGGCAATCCTCGATGGTAAAAGCATTTCTTTATGTTTTCCCGAATATAAATTCCTTTGTTCGGGGATTGTGGGCAGTTTGATGGGAACGGCTGTTGGTGTAGCTTGGGCCCTGAAGAATCAAAAACAAAAAGGGAAAGTGTATCTTTTCTGCGGGGAGATGTCCGCGGAAACGGGGATATTCCACGAAGCGGTTAAATACGCGACACATTTTGACCTGCCTGTTAAATTTATTGTCTGCGACAATGGTTTAAGCGTCATGACCGATACAAGACAGGTGTGGGGATCTCAAGATCCTTGGTTTAAAAATACAAAGTATGAGAATAAGATCATTTATTTTAAATATAAAAATATTTATCCGCATTCAGGGTTGGGAAAGCTGATAAAATTCTAATTTCTAATTGGTCTAATTTCAAATTAATGTCCAAAAAATTAATGACCAATTTGATCATTAAATACTTAGTCATTAGAAATTAATTAGGTTAATTAGAAATTAGAAAATTAGGAATTTTTTATGAAATATTTTGATGAACTGAAGCGAACAATGGAGTGGATTGCCACCCAACCTCGTACTTTGTTTGTAGGTCAAACCGTGGCGGGCCCAGGGACATTTATGTACCAGACTTTAAGAGATGTCCCTCAAGAGAAAACACTTGAAATGCCCGTCAATGAAAGTTTCCATATGCAGTTTACTATCGGTTTGGCCTTGGCAGGATATATTCCGATCTCTGTTTATCCCCGGCAAAATTTTCTTTTACTAGCCACGGGCGATATGGCCAATATGCTGGATAAAATTCCAGCGATTAGTTGTGGGCAGTGGGTCCCTAGAGTGCTCATCCGAGTGGCTGTTGGGCCAGACAATCCGGTTCATCCAGGGCACCAGCATGTGGGTAATTACGCGGATGCTTTTAGAAAAATGTTCTCTTCGATTGAGGTTGTTGAGCTCAATGAACCCGAAGATATTTTTCCAGCCTACAAGCATGCCTTGGAGCGGGAAGATAATAAATCCACGCTTCTTATTGAACACGGCAATTTTTATAATCAGAAGTAAATGATGATGGACAAAAATTCTCCCATTTTGATTGTCGGGCATAATGATATCATCGAAAATTCATTGTATAATTATCTGCGATCCGGCGGGTATAAAAATGTTTTTTCCTCTTCTTTAATAGGATTAGATTCCTCCATTCAGCCTTCCGTTTATCATTTTTTTTCACAATATCGACCAGAGTATGTATTTTTAGCCTCCACGCGTTCCGGAGGTATTGAAGCCAACCAGAAATTCCCCGCTGAATTTATTTATCACAATTTGGAGAGTCAAAATAATATTATTTATTCGGCGCATAAGTTCGGGACAAAAAAGTTGCTTTATGTGGCCAGTTCGTGCGTTTATCCAAAGGATTGTCCTCAGCCGATTAAAGAAGAATATTTTTTAACAGGTAAAGTAGAAGAAACAAGTGAACCTTACGCCGTTAGTAAAATTGCCGGAATAATGCTTTGCCAAAGTTTTCGTAAACAATACAATTTTAACGCGATCGCCATGATTCCTGCCACTGTTTACGGACCAGGAAGCGATACCGACAGCTTGACTTCTCATGTCATGGGCGCCTTGATTGGGAAATTCGAAACAGCTTTAAAAGAGGGAAAAGAGAAAATTGTTTTATGGGGGAGCGGCAGTCCTCGACGTGAATTTATTTATGCCGATGATTTTGTCAAGGCAGCGCTCTTTTTGATGGATCATTACAGTGAAGAAAAAATTATTAATGTAGGCTGTGGCTATGATATTACAATTAAGGAGTTAGCCAAAACGATCGCGGGTATCGTAGGATTTAAGGGGGAAATTATTTTTGATGAATCTAAATCCGATGGAGTGATGCAAAAGCTCTTAGATAATAACCGTATGGTAACAATGGGATGGAAGACAAGTGTTCCTTTAAGAGAAGGAATAGAGAAAACTTGTCAATGGGTTAGAGAGGAGTTGGCTGTATGAAAATTTTAGTTACCGGAGGAGCGGGATATATTGGTTCAGTTTTGGTCCCTGCCTTGCTTCAAAAAAAATATCAGGTGACAGTCTTGGATAATTTTATGTACAACCAGACGTCTCTTCTTGACTGTTGTCACGATAAAAATTTAACAATCGTTAGAGGGGACGCGCGTGATAAACATTTGATGAAGAATCTTATCAAAGAGGCGGACGCCATTTTCCCTTTGGCCTGTCTAACAGGAGCTCCTTTATGCTCTAAAGATCCCTTGGCAGCGGAATCCGTTGTTTGGGACGCTATTAAACTTATTTTAGAATTACGCGGCAAAAATCAAATGATTATTTACCCGACGACCAATAGTGGTTATGGCGTTGGAGAGAAAGGAAAGCATTGCACCGAAAAAACGCCTTTAAGGCCGATCTCTTTGTATGGCCAGTTGAAGGTAAAGGCTGAAGACGCTCTTTTAAACGCGGGAAACGCCATTACATTACGTTTAGCCACCGCGTTTGGGGTCAGCCCTCGCATGCGCCTTGATTTGTTGGTCAACGATTTTACGTATCGCGCCGTTTACGACCGGTTTGTCGTCCTTTTCGAGGCCCATTTTAAGCGAAATTACATTCATGCCAGGGATATTTCCAAAGCGTTTATTCACGCCCTTAATCATTTTGACAAAATGAAAAATGAACCCTATAATGTAGGCTTAAGTGACGCCAATTTAAGTAAATTTGAACTTTGTCAGGAGATCAAAAAACAAATTCCTGACTTTTATTTTGTTGAGGCGACCATAGGCGAAGATCCGGACAAACGAGATTACATTGTCAGCAACGAAAAAATTGAGAAAACGGGATTTAAACCGGACGTTTCCCTCACGCAAGGTATTCAAGAATTAATTAAAGGATATAAAATTATTAAAAGAAACCAATACGCTAATATTTAAAGAGGTCTCGATGGCCATGAAACAATTAGATATCCTTTTTATTCATCCCAACGCATCTGAAAGAATTTATCAAGATTTAAGTGAGAATTATTCGGCCATCGAACCGCCGATCTGGGCGGGAATGCTTTTATCTCATTCTCTTAAAAAAGGATTTCATGCGGAAATTTTAGATTGTGAGGCGTTGCAATTAAGCGACGAAGAAGCCGCTTCGCAAATTCAAGAAATGAATCCCCACGTAGCTTGTTTTGTTGTCTACGGCCAGCAGCCGAGCGCTAGTTCTCAAAATATGGAAGGGGCGGTCTCGTTAGCCGAACATTTAAGGAGAACTGTCCCGTGTATTAAAATCCTTTTTGTCGGTGGCCATGTGGCCGCTTTACCGCGTGAGGTTTTGGAAAAACACCCCTTTATTGATATGGTTTGTCAAAATGAAGGTGTTTATACCATTTCTAATCTCCTAAAAACAAACTTAAGGGATCATTTAGATAAGGTCAAAGGATTGGGATATCGGGATAATGGTCTCATCGTTCTTAACTCGTCATCTCCTATTGTTGATAAACAAGATCTCTCTAGTGAGATGCCAGGAATCCCTTGGGATAAACTTCCCATGGGAAAATATCGAACCGCTCTGTGGCATGCCTTACCTAATGATTCACAACGTCAGCCATTCGCGGCTCTTTATACCAGTTTAGGTTGCCCCATGCGGTGCTCATTTTGCATGATTAATATTATTAATCGGCAGGAGAATGAATATTCCGACGGAAGCGCTGTTTTTCGTTATTGGGATCCAGATTTTATTATTGGAGAGTTTGACCAATTAGCTAAACTGGGTATCAAAAATATCAAAATCGCGGACGAGTTATTTGTCCTTAACCAAAATCATTTTATGAGGTTATGTGAGTTGATTATCCAGCGCGGATACCAATTTAATATCTGGTGTTATTCCCGGATTGACACGGTGAAAGAGAGATATTTGGAAACTCTAAAGAAAGCGGGTGTCAATTTTTTGGCTTTAGGGATCGAAAGCGGTAACGCAAAGGTACGAAAAGACGTTACAAAAGGGCGATTTGAGGAAGTCGATATCCGCGATATCGTTAAGAAGATTAGAAGCCATGGGATTAATGTAGCCGCGAATTATATTTTTGGACTGCCGGAAGATAATCTGGAAACAATGCAGGCGACTCTTGACTTGGCCCTGGAATTGAATACAGAAATGGCCAATTTTTATTCGGCCATGGCTTATCCTGGCAGCCCTCTTTATGGGATTGCCAAAAAGGAAGGTTGGAAATTACCGGAAACGTATGCGGGGTATTCTCAGCATTCTTATGAAACGCAGCCTCTGCCTACTAAATATTTGAGCGCGGAAGAGGTTCTGGCTTTTCGAGATCAGGCTTGGATGAAATATCATACAAATCCTGCCTTTTTAAACTTATTAAAAGAAAAATTCGGCCGGATTGCCTTTAATGAAACACTTCAATCAACTAAAATTAAATTGAAAAGAAAGATTTTAGAAAATGTCGCCGTATGATTATTAGCCGCACTCCATTTCGCGTCTCTTTTTTCGGTGGAGGGACAGATTATCCCGGATGGTTCCAAGACCAGAAAGGGGCTGTCTTGGCCACGACCATTGACAAATATTGTTATATTACCTGCCGTTATTTACCTCCCTTTTTTGAACACAAATTCAGAATTATTTATTCTAAGATGGAACATGTTCACAAGGTTGATGAAATTCAGCATCCGGCCGTGCGTGAGGTTATAAAATTTTTAAAAATTAAAGAAGGTCTTGAAATTCATCATGATGGTGATTTGCCGGCAAGGACGGGACTGGGTTCCAGTTCCGCGTTCACCGTCGGATTGCTAAACAGTTTATACGCCTTAAAAGGAGAGATGATCACCAAAGAGCGGTTAGCCAAAGAAGCTATTTGTATTGAACAGGAAATGTGCCGCGAAAACGTTGGATGCCAAGATCAAATGTTAGCGGCCCACGGTGGTTTAAATTTGATTGAATTTGGCGGTCCTAATCATTTGCAGGTCAACAAAGTCACTATTTCTCGAGAAAAAATCGATAACTTGCAAGATCATTTAATGTTGTATTTCACGGGTTTTTCAAGGACCGCTTCGGAAATAGCGGCTCATCAAATTAAAAATATACCCAAGAAGAGGGAAGAGTTGAAAACTATCTATCAGATGGCGCATCACGCGCTTGAAATTTTAAATAGGAAAGGTCATTTGGAAGAATTCGGAAAACTTCTTCACGAGAGCTGGAAGATTAAACGGGAATTATCGGATAAAGTCTCAACCGCGCATATTGATGAAATTTATACGGCGGCTCGTGACGCAGGCGCCATGGGAGGGAAACTTTTGGGCGCGGGAGGTGGAGGTTTTATGCTTTTCTTTGCTTCACCTCGGCAACAAAAAAAAATACAACAAAAATTAAAGAAATTATTATTAGTTCCTTTTAAATTTGAGAATTTGGGGAGTCAGATTATTTTTTATCAACCCAATAAATATCATTTGGTCTGAGATGATAAAATCTTTGGCGGACATTGACGTGGTTATCCTTTGCGGGGGGCAAGGACAACGGTTAAGAAGCGTTATTGGGGAATCCCAGAAAGTCATGGCCCAGGTTTTTGATGAACCTTTTCTTGATATTCTTCTTAAGTATCTTGAGGAGCAAGGGTTTTCCCGCGTTATTTTGTGTACTGGTTACAAAACTAAAGATATGGAAGATTATTATCTAGAGAATTTTCGTTCGAAATTATCACTTGAATTTTCCAAAGAAGAGGAACCGTTGGGCACCGGCGGAGCTCTTAAAAAAGTCCAGCCTTTTATCAGAAGCAATCCTTTTATCGTTTTGAATGGGGACTGTTTTTGTCCATTGGAATATGTTGATTTTGTAAAGTTTTATCAAGAAAAAAATGCCCTCGCCTCTTTAGTTGTCACTGAAATTAAGGAGAATAAAGATTTTGGGAAGGTTCAATTAACGGCGGATTCCCGCGTTCTGGGTTTTCAAGAAAAAATGCAAGGCAAAGGCCCTTGTTACGTAAGTACCGGGATCTATTGTTTTGATTCTAAAAAAATATTTTCTCTGATGCCAGTCAGTCTTAAATTTTCTCTGGAATACGATTTTTTTCCACGGTTATTAGATCATGTTTTTTTTGGTTTTATCTCAGCCAAAGAATTTATCGATATTGGGACTCCCGAAAGATTTGAAAGAGCAAAATTTTTTTTAAAAAAAAGGATAATTCGTGAAAATTGATGTCAACAATAGCGCTACTTTTATGGCCAAAGCGAAATATAAAGTTCCTTTTGGCACGGTATCTATTACTCCGGATGCTCGACGGCTTATCAACGAGGCTATTGATTCCAATTGGGTGACCCGAGGCCGTTATGTCCAGGAGTTTGAAGAAAAGTTTGCTCAGCTCTTTGGAGTCAAATACGCTGTGGCGGTCAGCAGTGGAACGGATGCGGATGCTTTAGCCTGCGCTGTTTTGTATGATTTTGGGGCTAAGCGTGGGGATGAGGTTATTGTTCCCGCGTTATCTTTCGTTGCCACGGGCAATGCTGTTTTTCAGGCAGGTTTTAAACCAGTGTTTGTGGACGTTAAAAAAGAAACGCTTAATATCGATCCCTCAAAGATTGAGGCCGCGATTACTTCTCGAACTAAGGCTATTATGCCGGTTCATTTAATGGGCAAACCTGCTGAAATGGATAAAATTCAGGCGATTGCTAAAAAACATAAATTATATATTATTGAAGACGCGGCGGAAGCCCACGGCGCTGAATATAAGGGGGAAAAAATTGGCTCTTTAGGAGACATGGCCGCCTTTAGTCTTTACGCGGCCCATATTGTCACGACGATGGAAGGCGGTATCGTCATTACGAATAATAGTGAAATGGCCGCTATCTTAAGATCTTTACGTAACCACGGGATTGAGGGAAAATTTACCTTTAAGCGGATTGGCTTTTCAGCTAAAATGAATGAACTCGAGGCGGCGGTTGGGCTGGGCAACATTAAAATATTTAATGCGATTTTAGAAAAACGTCGTCGGAATCTGCTGTATTTAAGCGAAAAGTTTAAAAAATTTGAAGAATATTTTATTTATTTAAAAGAAGAGAAAGATGAGAAAATAGGTCCGCACGCGTTTTCAATCATTGCGCGCGAGGGGATGCCTTTTACGAAATCTGAGTTCGCCGAATACTTGGATAAAAAAGGAATCGATTCGCGAGATTTGTTTTATTCCATGCCGACGCAATGTCCTAGTTACGCCTTTTTAGGGCATAAGTTGGGGGATTTTCCGGAATCCGAATACTGTTCAAATCATGGACTGCATATTGGTATTCATCAGGATATAGAGCTGGAAGATTTGGATTATATAACCGATGTGGTAGAGGAATTTTTAAAAAGTAAAGGGCTAGCGCTTAAGGGATGAAAATCGCGGTCAATTGCCATTCCTTTCTCAAAAAATATCCCACAGGAATCGGCCGTTATACATATAATTTATTAAAGAATCTCGCCGAAATTGATCAGCAAAATCAGTATCTGTTGTATGTCAAGCGAGGATTGTTTGAGTTTAATAAAAATATTCCTATTTTTAAGGCGGATAATTTTTCTTTAAAGGTTGATTATTTTAAACAGGGTCCTCATCGTTTATTAAAAGAAATAGACATTTATCATTCCCCCAGTCCCGATTATATTCATTTTGACTCCAATACAAAAGTTATTGTCACTGTTCACGATGTTATTTTTAAAGCATTCCCAGAGAGTCACACGTCTGAAGCGATCGAGCAAACAGAAAAACAATTTGGAACATTCTTAAATAAGGCGGCTAAAATTATTTGTTGTTCGCAAAGTACGATTAATGATTTAGTAAAATTTTTTGGTGTCTCTAAAGAGCGATTAGCGTTAATTTATCAAGGGGTAGATAAAAGCATTTTTTATCCTTTGGGTACACAGGAAGAAGAAGCGGCATTGGGAACGTTAAAGATAAAAGGGATTGAAAGGCCATTTATTCTTTTTGTTGGGACCATTGAGCCGCGTAAAAATTTAGAAAATATTCTGCGGGCATTAAAGAAATTAAGGTTAAGCAAGGAATTTTTGGGGAAATTAGTTATTATAGGAAATAGAGGGTGGATGAGCGAAGGGATAGATGCTCTTGTTGAAGAATTGGATTTAAAAGAAGCTGTTATTTTCTTGGGACATGTCTCTGATCAAGAATTGCGGTATTTTTATAACAAGACGGAAGTGTTTGTTTTTCCTTCATTTTATGAAGGCTTTGGGTTTCCTATTGTCGAGGCTTTTTCGTGCGGGGCGGCTGTTGTCACTTCCAATGTTTCCTCTTGCGCTGAGCTGGCCGCTGATGCCGCGCTAACGGTTGAACCCAACGACTCTGAAGATATAGCCAAAGCTATATCCAGGATTATTCACGATACAGACTTAAAAAAAAATCTAAGGGAAAAGGCATTAAGAAGGTCTCAAGATTTTAGTTTTAGAAAAACGGCGCAAGAAACCTTGCGGGTTTATGAAGAGGTCACTCAATCATGAAAATCAGCGGTTTTACCATCGCCCGCAACGCGATTAAATTTAATTATCCGATTCTCGAATCTATTCGTTCCATTTTGCCACTCTGCGATGAGTTTATTATTAATGTCGGAGATTCGGAGGACGACACGCTTAATTTAATTAAGACCATTTCCAGTCCCAAAATTCGGATCATTCAAAATAAATGGGATTTTAGTCAAGGCAAGGAAGTCCTCTCGTATCAAACCAATTTGGCTTTAAAAGAATGTTCAGGTGATTGGGCGTTTTATTTGCAGTCCGATGAGGTTATCCATGAAACGGATTTAAAGAAATTAAAGATTTTAATGGGCCGTTATTTAACGGATGATGCGGTTGATGTTCTGCGTTTTAAATGGTTTCATTTTTATGGAAGTTATTTCCGATATAGGATTGACGCCGGATGGTATCAAAAACAAGATCGCATTGTTCGTAATAATGGAATAATTGAATCCTGGGGAGATGCTTATAGTTTTAAGCGTAAGGATGGTCAACCGCTTCAGACAAAAGATACGCGGTGTTTCCTTTACCATTATGGATGGGTTCAACCTGGCAACGTCATGACGCACAGACGAGTGAACGCTGAACGGATCGGGTTTACAACTCTTGCCGATCAAGAACGAAAAAATGAGTACTCCTATGGTGACCTTAGTCGATTCCCTGTTTATTTTGGGACACATCCCGCGGTGATGAAAGAACGGATTCAAATCCATGAAGCAAGCCAACGGGATTGGCGTTCGATTCAACGCCGTTATTGGTATCATCCGGGAAAGATTCTTAGAATAAGGTATAAAACGGGCAAGAGAATAGCTTGCAAAATGGATGTGTAACTTTTTATTCTTCTTTTAATTATGCTTAAAAAACCAACATTAAGAGACGCTTATTTACTTTGTTTTTTTACATTTTTTATTACCCTGCATCCTTTTTTTCTGCAAGGTCAATTAAATCTTTATGAGTTGGGAATCTATTTGCCGGGAATCCAGGCAATTTTGGATGGAGCAATTCCTTACCGAGATTTTTTCTATGAACGTGGTCCTCTCGAATTATATATTCCAACCGTCATGATGATTCTAGGCGGAGTCAATATGGCCTGGCTCCCGGTATTTTTTTATACCGGGACGATTCTAACTTTGATTGCAGCCATTTTTATTGCGCTAGAAATTTTTAGGAGCCGAATATTTTTATACATTTTTGTTCCGGTTTTTATTGGAAGGACTTTCCCAAGGGTTTCCTATTACTATTGGGGGGGATTTCGTTATTTTATTGGATTGCTTGCTCTTTATTTTGTTATTTTGGCGGTAAAGAATAAGCGATTAAAATGGATGTTTTGGGCCGGGCTCTGTTCGTGCCTTGCTTTATTTACAACCATTGAGGCGGGGGTTTCAACGATGCTTGCCATCGCTGTTGCCGCTTTTGCTGCCCATTTTTTTCGTATGATCGAAAGGAAATTTATTTGGCAGGCTCTCAAACAATTTTTAGTCGGGTTTTGTGTGGTCTTTATCCCATATGTGATTTTTATGATTGTTACGGGATCATTAAAAGATTATCTCGAGACGACATGCGTTATCATGACAAAAATGTCAACGACGTTATCGGATCCCAGAGGCACGGTTCCCGAAGGGTTCTGGGGAATTATCCTTGGACTTTGGCCGGGCAGCCCATTTTTTAAATATTTGACACCGATCTATTTCTTTTTGGTCGTGCTTGCGTATCTGGTCTTCAAAGTACGGAAGGGCCTGGCAGATTGGAGGATGCTGTCAATTATCCTGATCGCTATTTACGGGCTCATTTTGTATGCGGCATCTTTCCGGGTGATCGCTGGCCATCATTTTGAGATGGCGTTCCAGCCGCAGAAAATTATTTATTTCTTTTTTTTGGAGGAGTTTTTTTTCTTTAATATTGAGTTAGGCAAGAGAAGGGAAATGACGGCTGTTCATCCTCAAGGATTTTGGCGCAGGAAATTGGTTCAATGTCAGCCCTGTTTGGCCAAAGTTTTTCTTTTGATGGTCATCGCGTCTTCCCTAGGATACGCCATTCATCGATATAATCACCGCTTTGTAAGTTTCAAGCTGCTTAAAGAAAAATTTTTTTCCAGCCCCAGACGGGATTTCAGCCTTCTTGCAGGGCAAGAAAAGAGGGTCTTGACGACCCCCCGGGCAGCGGGCATGGTCGTTCCCAAATGGCAAGGCGAAGAGATTGAAGCGGTGATAAAATTTATTGGCGAGAACACAAGGCCTCATGAGCCGGTGTTTACCTATTTGGAATTAGGTAATTATAATTTTTGGTTCGATCGTCCTTGCGTGGGACGCTTTCCGATTGTTAGTTTTTCATGGTTTCATGATAAGTGGCACCAGGAAGTGATACATGGTCTCTTAAAAGAACGACCACAGTACGCCATTTTAACCAATGTCCGGCATCGAACGATGAATATCCCATTATATTTTCGCTAACCACAAAATATTAGAAAATATTGGGACATTATGAAAATTATGAATTCTTGCTATCATCCCATTAAAATGTTCGAGTCTGTTTCTATTTATGAAAGGAATTCATGTGAAGAGAGGGAGAACTCATTATGACATGGTTTACAAAACCAACTTATAAAGATTTTTTAATCTTGTCTTTTTTCTGCATTTTTCTCATCTTCCATCCCCGGTTCATGGATGTCCAAGGACGGATTAATCTCTTTGAAGTAGGGATTTATCTCCCCGGGATTCAATCCGCGCTGGAGGGAGCAATTCCATATCGAGATTTTTTTCACTTGCGCGGTCCGTTTGAAGTTTACATGCCGGCCATGCTGATGAAGTGGTTCGGCATGCACATCAATGTCCTCCATCTTTATTTTTATGCTGGGAATGGGCTGTGCCTTATCCTCTGTGTGTTAATCGCGAAAGAACTCCTTCAGACGCGCTTATTGCTGTATTTAATGACGCCCGTCCTTGTCGCCAGAACCTTTCCTCGCGTGACTTTTATGATTTGGGGAGGGATGCGGTATGCCTTTGGACTTTTTGCGCTTTGGTTTATGATCCAATTTTTTAAGTCGAGGCGTCTCGGCTGGATGCTCGGAGCGGGTTTAGCCAGCGGCCTGGGGTTGTTAACAAGTGTGGAAATGGGGATATACCCCTCGTTAGGCCTGGCGGCCGCCCTGACCGCGGGATTTATTTTTAAGAAATTAGAGATGAAACTGATTGCCAAGGCCTTGGGTTTGTATCTTTTGGGTATGTTTGCGATTGTCTTTCCATTGATTTTATATCTGGCGATGCACGGGGCATTTTTTCTCTATCTTGAAGCGGTCTGGAGCATTGTCACGAATATGCAGAACGTGATTGATCCCCATTTTGTCTCAACGTATCCGCGGAATTTTCCGGAGGCCTTTGCGGCGATGATTAATCCAGGGCATATTAATTTTCGGCATATGACGCCGAGTTATTTGTATCTATTGATCGCGGCTTACATGGTTTATCGGGTTAAAAATAAAACTTTGTCGATGGTGGATTTGTTTGTGGCCTGTCTGGCGGTGTACGGCTTTGTGATGTACAACACGGGATTCCGCGGAATTTGGGCGGCGCAGTTTGAGATGGCCCTGCAGCCGGAAAAGATATTACTGTTTTTTATGCTTGAAGTGATTTTGTTAGCCCTTCTAGCGAAAAGGAGGGAGTGGCGTGAAAGCCTTTCTCTGAAACCTGAAACACAAAAGCCGGCCAAGGTTAAGATATTCCTTGTCGGAGTCTTTTGTTTCGCCTTGATTGGTTCTTCTTTAGGATATGTCATTCAGCGGCTCAATCACCGTTTCTTCACCTTCAAATTTGTGACGCGTAAATTGATGGGAAAAGAAACGGCTTCACTTTATCCCCTTGCTGGGATCCCAGCGCAGAGACTTGAAATTCAGCGGGCTCACGGGTTGATCGTTCCCGTTGAACACGCGCAGGAATTAAAAGAGGTTAATGATTTTATTCAGAAAAATGTGGCGCCGCGTCAAAAAATTTTAACTTATCCGGACTTGGGAACCTACAACTTTCTCTTTGACCGTCCGTATCCTGGAAAATTTCCGCTGACCACCTTCACCTGGTTCAACGACCGCTGGCACGCGGAATTCATGCGGGAACTTCAAGCGGATAAGCCGCCGTTTGTGATTTTAGAGAAAAATATTTCGCAGGGCTGGAAAGACGTTTATTTAGCCTTGGAACCCAACCGTCGGAAACATCAGGAGATGATGGATTTTATTGTGAATAATTACACGATTGAGAAAGAGACCGTTTTTTCGTATATTATGCGGCGAAAATAGAGGAGTATCCCATGGCATCTTCAAAATGGAAAAAGCGTGGCATGAAAATCAGGGGCTTCGCGAATATGGCGTATTCGGGGATTCTCCTAAGATACACCTTGCTGAATACAAGGATATTATCTCAGCAGATTCAGAAACTGGCCATTGATAAACTTCACGTGGGGTGCGGGAATGTCCTTTTGAAGGGCTGGCTCAATGTGCGGTATGAGCGCCGCGAAGAATATGGCCGCCTGCTCCCTGTGGACGGGGGGTGGTTATTGAATTACAACATTTTGAAACCGTGGCCCATTGAGGCCAATTCCATCCAATTTGTCGCAGGCAGTCATTTCATCGAGCACCTGGATCTCAATCAGGGTATTGCGTTTCTTAAGGAAAGTTTTCGTGTCCTGCGAAAGGGCGGCGTCATTCGGTTGAGCTGCCCGGATATGGAACTTTACGCCAAGAATTATGTCGCCCGGAACCAAAGTTTCTTTCAGCACAAGTTGATTCGCGAATGGTGCGTCTTTAAGCAGGCCCAGACACCGGGAGAAATTTTCATTGCGAAGGCCTACGACAGCGGCGGCAGCCACAAGTGGTTTTACGACTTTGAATCTTTGAGACATATTTTGGATACGGCCGGTTTTCAGGAGGTGCGCCGCTGCGCGCGCCTGGAAGGTCATGTCCCCGATTTACCTCTGCTCGAACCCGCGGGCCGTGAGCTTGAGACGGTTTATGTCGAGGCGGTAAAAAATTAAAAAATATCATCAAACTAATTTAGAAAGGGGCGCTCAATGTACGAATACACCGCTAATCTTGACCGTGTCGTTGACGGCGATACCATGGATGTGACGATCGATATGGGATTTAAAATCACCACCAATCAAAGAATCCGTTTTGCCTACATCAATGCCCCGGAGATATTTAAAACGCCCACAAATTCTCCGGAATACAAACTCGGCATGAAGGCCAAGAGATATATTGAAAAACGGCTGAGACAAAATGGTAACGAAATGCGGCTGGTCACCTATAAATGGGCCGGCATGCACGGCCGCTATACCGGCATTGTTTGGCTGGAAGATTCCAAAATTTCTCTTAACGAAGAATTAGTCAAGAAGGGTCTGGCGGAATCCATCAAAAAGATCAAAGCCATAGATGTTCGCAAGTCCTCCGATGAAATCACTCCTCTGTAGAAAGCGTCACAATTTAACCTTCTCCAAATCTTCCCCAATTTCTGGTTGTCGTCAGCCATTGACAGTTTGAAAACATATGGTATCCTTTCACTAGTGCAGTGTAACCTTAATTTTTGAAGTGTTTATTTTTGAGAAAAACGCTGTACAGTGCCGAGTAACCAGTACAGAAATTTCTGTTACAATGTACTAGTACACAGTTACCTAAATTCTGGATACTATCGATTAGCAAAATTACGCAAGTTTTGGCTCAGTTATCCTATCCAAAATTTACGTAACAGTGTACTAGTTACAAGTAACTAATAAATTGGAGTTTCTATGAGTTATTTCGCATTTAGTGCAATTGTTAATTAGGACATTTCTAATTTGGTAGAATTAGGACATTTCTAATTTGGCTTGACAACATTATATATTTTCGTTGAAATAGCGATTTGTTTCGAATATAATTGCTTCCATGTCACTAAGGGAAAAAGTAGATCCTTTTTTGTCCATCGTGTTTTCATTCCGCAATGAACAGGATGTCCTGCCGGAACTCCTTGAGCGCGTTCGGTCAGTAATGAACGAGGAGAAGGTCCAAGGGCTATTGAAAGATTACGAGCTTATTTTTGTCAATGATGCTTCGACAGATCGCTCCGTAGATATTTTAGAGAATTTGAACACGGATATTAATGATATTCGTATCATTAATATGTCCCGTGTTTTTGGAGTGGCTCCCTGCGTGATGGCTGGGTTAGCTTATAGCCAAGGGGATTTAGTGGTCTATATGGACGCGGATTTACAAGATCCTCCCGATCTCATTCCTGAAATGATCAACGCTTGGAGAAAAGATGAACATGTTGAAGTTGTTCATACTGTGCGTCGTTCCCGCGAAGGAGAGGGTCCTTTAAAATTGTTTTTTACTAAAATTGGATATTGGATTTTAAATCGTTACTCTTCTGTGCCTATTCCTAAAGAAGCGGGAGATTTTAAACTTTTAACGAGGCGCGCGGTAGAACATATTTTAAAATTAAAAGAAAATAATCCGTTTATGCGGGGGCTTATTTCTTGGGTCGGTTTTAAGCAAGCGTTTGTTCCTTATGATCGACAGGCCCGGCATGCCGGACAAAGCAAATTTTTTGTGCTGGGACATAAAGTGATGAGTAATTTTTTGACTTCTGCCGTGGTTCAATTTTCATCAGTGCCATTACAAATCGCCGCTTATTGTGGATTGCTTGCCATTGTGATTGATTTGATTTTTATGATCCATGCGTTATGTGAGAAGTTTTCAGGTCAAGCAATCCCGGGATGGACGGCTTTAATGATTGTCATCTTATTTATTGGAGGGGTGCAATTATTTTGTATCGGAATGATCGGCCTGTATTTACATGCCGTGCATGAACAGACTAAAATGCGTCCTCGGTATATCGTGGATTCCCTTTATGGGTTTCCTTCCGATATGAATCTTAAAAATTCACTATGATCGTAAAACATAATCGTTACCTATTTTTAAGAATTAAACTTTTTTTTACCGCTATAGTAGCCGGTAAAATCACGTTGCGTAAATTATGGAATGTTGTTTTATGCACGATAGCGTACAGGTTTAAAACGAAATGGTCTGCAACGAGTCCTTTTATTTTAAGTCTTGAGCTTTGGAATGAATGTAATGCGGGATGTCTTTTTTGCCGCGACGCTAAAGGTAAAATCTATAACATTAATCCGGAATACTCATCTATTAATTCCATCAGTAAGGGGAAGATGCCGGTAGAAATGGCCAAGGATATTATTGGTCAGGTTAAAAAAGAAGTTTTGATCGCTGTGTTATACACGAATGGCGAACCACTTTTGTATAAAGATTTAGCTGATTTGGTGCGCTTCGCGAGCGCCTGCAAGGTTATGACGATGATTTCCACCAATGGGCTTCTCTTCACTGAGCAAAACGTGAGGGCTCTCATTGAATCGGGTATTGATTTTATCAAAATTCAATTGGGAGGATTCACCCAAGATATCTATAGCGTGCAAATTCGATATGGCGATGTAGAAAAGTTAAAAGAGAATATCCGAATGGTTGCTCGGATTAAGAAAGAATTTAAGAAGCCTACGGTTATTATGATTGACTGGATCACCTATAATTATAATCGTCATCAAATTCCTCTCATCGAGCAATTTTGTAAAGAATTGAATCTCATGTTGAGCTTTCGTGCCGGGAATCCCCGCGGAGGACTGGAGGATAAAGAACCTGCCTTGCCTAATCAGACTTTGCCTATCTCTTGCGACTGGCTTTGGAAGGCCATGCAGGTTAATTTTAATGGCGAGGTCCTCCAATGCTGCGAAGGAGTTATTTGGAGCGGGATTAAGGCGTATACAACATATCAAGCTGGAACATCGAACGTGAAAGAAATTTGGAATGGACCCGCTGCTCGAGGGACAAGGCATCTTATGGCCACTCAAGGTCGAAAATCGATGTCTATTTGTCGCCAATGTCAGCGCCAAGGGGTCTACTTCAAATGGTAGGATAGAACTCTGCCCATGGGTATCATCTTTTATTGCCTGTCGTTTTTAACCGCTTTTTTAATCCTCCTACTCTCTCTGTTGCCTCGTCTTAATCATATTTACCTTGAAGATGATTTTTTATGGTGCCTGCCTTTAATTGACCATGTTGGCAAGACCCAGAATTTTATCCAAATGCTGCAAACATTCCAGGGGGGAGAACTAAGCTTATTTGATGGAGTATATTTTTGGGTGATGCTCCATCTTTTGGGAACTAATTTAAAAATGTACGCGGTGGTATTGGTTTTTGTCCATATATTTAACGCGATTCTGTTGTTTTTACTGCTTTTTAAAAGGATGAGATTGCCACAAAAGGTTAGTTTTTATTCTTCGCTTATCTATTTAACTTTTTATGGACATTTTCACGCGTACATACGCCCTATATCAGCCAGCCATTTGGTCGTTGTTTTTTTTATTTTATTACTTGTGAATTTGTACTTAAAGATCATCCAGCAGAAGGAGAATGGGCAGAATTTTTATGGGACATACGGGGTTACTCTGATAGTAGCTTTATTGGCGTCTTTTATGCGGATTTCTATCATTATTGTTCCAGTGATTATTTCAGTCCACATATTCTTTACCTGCCGCGAGCGAAAAGAGCTTATAAAAAAATATTTTTTCTGGATGCCGATTCTTTTTATCCTTTCCGGTTATCAATGGATATTGATTTCTCTCATAGGCAGGCAGGGAGGGACACTAGAAGGGTTTATAGGGACTGGACATAAATTTTTTTATCAAAATTCCCTGACTAGCTCCTTAGTAATATATGTTTTATTTCTAGGGGTGCTCGGAGGATTTTTGGGGTGGTTAAGTAAAAGTCGGGTGGGTCAGATATGGACAAGGAAAATACAATCGTCTGTCTATTTGGTTATTTTTATCCCCCATTTTTTCCTTTTATGTCTTTTTCAATGGATTACGGTTCTGTATTCAGCGGATACGGCTGATCCGTATACACGCTGGCAGATGATGAGTTACCCTCATGGCTTTATTTTAGTTTGTCTTTTTTTGTTTTCTATTATTGTACTCTATGGTTTTGTGCGTTATACGCAGACCAGGAATTCGGATCTAATTATTTTTATCACCTGGTACCTGAGCCTTCTTCCATTTTTAGGATTGGATTTCTCAACGGTCCCTTCACGATATTTAATCTATGCCTCGCCCCTATTTGCCGTGATGTTGAGTCTTTTTATTTTTGAAATTTTCCCACAGTATTGGAAGATTTTTCGACATCGCTCTTTTCAGGCCGTCTTTGCGGCAGGGATATTTATAATCTGTCTTACGAATATTTTTGGAATCCATAACCGTTTATATCGGACGATATTGGGTGATTATCTTTGGAGTTACGATTATGTAAAGACGGCTAACGTGATTAAAGATTATCTGCGGGAAAATAAAATGCCCAAGCTCTCTTCAAAGACACCCTTGTGCGTCCAGGGTGTGGAACCGATCCCTTTTCTGGATAGCTGGAAAAGCTTCTTGGGAAATGATTTTCCGCCTTATTTGCCATTTATTTTTACTCTGCAATCAAAGATTGGCCGAAATATTCCTATCCATATTAATGAAGAATGCCGGGAAACAGATTTAATTTTTCATGTTACTGATAAAACTGTACTTGATAAAGAAGAAAACCCCATTGAACCTTTTTACCGTCATTTTCAGGAAGGAAATTTATATATAAAATCAGGAGAATTGGATAAAGCCCGGGTGGCATTACGAAACGCCTACGATCATCCGCCGTTTGTTATTGGTCTTTTTTTATCAAACTGGTATAGCTCTAAGATTTCGTCGCCGAAATTAAGACAGGTTATGCGTCTGATTGAACAATCATACAACCATTTGTATATTGATGATCCAAAATATTTGAAAATTGAGCGCATGATCCAAACGGAAGTATTAGATTATCAAAAGGTTGTAACATTCTTGAACCCATCCACGGATGATTTATCTTCAGAGGATATTTTTTGGCCAAAAATTGGTCATTATCAGGAATACGCGTTCTATTGGGCGAGTGGGTATTATTTTGCCATTTCTCAGGATGGCAAAGGTTTAGATCTGGCCAGATTTAAAAGGGGAGATTATCCTTCAAGCTATGTAGCTAAAACCCGATACGGCTTAATTCAGAAGATTGATGCTGACCAGCGAAAGGAATTAAGCGGGCCCAAAATATTTTTTTCAGACTTAAAAAATGAACGTGTCCTGGATTTATTAAGCAGATTGTCGGGTCCCAAAGAGAAAAATGAGAAAAAGATTTTATTAAAATTAAAAAAATACTCGGATAGAAACATTAGCTTTTTGGGAAATCATGAGTACAGCGTTAATCTAGGTGGGCTTTTCCTGGGATGGGTGAGTTTAGAAATTGTTCCAGATAAGGCTGACGCACGCAATTTAACCATTTCTTTTACCATTAGACCCTGGGAGTTGATACAAAGGCTTTCTGCAGACCGAGCGGGTTTCCGGATGACATCAACTATGAGTCAAGATACAATGTTGCCAATTGTGTATGAAGAAAATACTCTTAATAAAATTAAAAAAGGCAAAAAGGGGCGTTCTATTATTTATCATCACGATGATTTGTATATGGAGAGGAAGATATATGAGGAAGATATTTTCTCAGATACAAGAGATACGATAAGTATTGTAGGCTGGCTTATGACGCGCGATTATGGCAAGGAACAAATTATTCAATCCACCATGAATATCCAAAGAAGAACGTATATTGTTGTTGGAAAAGTAAAATCGCCACCTGTGGATACAGGGGCAGGCCGCCCCTTTTTATTAAACCTCAGGGTGGCTGAAGTGGATAAAGAATTTAGAGAATTAAAAAATTGGTCTTTAGAAATTGGATTCTTACGAAACGATGGATGGTTTTTACCTATTTTCGTGAGAGGAAAAGATATCCCCTGGGAATTTAATTTGCATTAAAGAAACGAAATTTCCTCTCAGTCGATTAGCGAGATTGTTAAACTTGAGGTGGAATTTTTTAAATAAGGACTCTATTCATGAAACTTATTTCTTGGAACGTTAACGGTCTGCGCTCCGCGTTAAAAAAGAATTTTTTGGATTTTGTCAAGGAATGCAACCCTGATGTCTTGTGTCTGCAGGAAACAAAATCGCCTAATGAGGCCATTGAGGTTAAACTGGATGGGTATGGGCCGTATTGGAACCATGCCGAGAAATCCGGTTATTCCGGTACAGTTGTTTTTGCGAAGACAAAGCCTTTGGCGGTTACCAACGGAATAGGCATCGGCAAACATGACAGGGAAGGCCGCGTTATTGCTCTAGAATTTGATGATTTTTTTCTAGTCAATGTTTATGTGCCTAATTCCAAGCGTGATTTAAGCCGTCTTTCTTATCGCGCGGAGGAATGGGATGTTGATTTTCTAAAGTATTTAAAAAGATTGGAAAAGAAAAAGCCTGTTATTTTCTGTGGCGACTTAAATGTAGCGCACAAGGAAATTGATCTGACTAATCCTAAAGTCAACGAAGGAAACCATGGCTTTACGCCGGAAGAACGCTTGGGTTTTGATAATATTATCCAGGCTGGATTTATTGACGCTTTCCGCGAATTTGAAAAAGGCGGCGGGCATTACACGTGGTGGAGTCCAATGGGGAATTGTCGCAAGCGCAACATCGGCTGGCGGATTGATTATTTTTGTATCTCGTTTTCTCTTCGTCCACGTTTAAAGAGCAGCTTTATTTTATCTCGAGTCCTCGGATCCGATCATTGCCCTGTTGGCATTGAATTCATTTATCCCTAGTGATTAAAATAAAAAAATATTTGCAAAAATAGAATATTTGGTGTATTCTATAACCAGATAGTAACGTAATAATATTACATTATGGTTACGAAAAGCACAATTTTATCCCAAAAAGACGCGCGGCTTCTTGAAGAAACAATAGTCCGCTATGGTCGGATTGTATCTTTCGTTCAGTTAAAACAAATTTTTAAGAAGGATTATTCTTTGGCTGAGACGAGAAACCGAGTGTCCCTTTTATCCAAGGTAGGCTGGCTCATCCGCCTTAAAAAGGGTTTGTATGTGGTCGTGACGGATATCGGAGCTTTGGCGGCAAACGATATTTCCCTCCATACGATATGTCAGGCCCTCAATAAGGATTCCTATGTTTCTTTTGAAGGGGCCCTGCAGTCCCATGGGATGTTTGATCAAATGCTCGCCAGTATTGGGGCAGTGACTTTCCAAAGGGCGCGTCGATATAAAATTAAAGACACGGAGATTAAATTTTTTAAGATAAAAAAGGAATACTATTTCGGCTTTTCTCAAGAACGATCAGATATCGGACTCGTGAATGTCGCCACAAAGGAAAAAGCCTTATTAGATATTTTGTATTTCCGTTCTAACGCGTATTATGCCAGTTTAGTATGGGAAAAGTTGGCTACCCATAAAGAAGATATCGATTTTAATCTGCTCAAACAATACGCTAAAAAGTTTAATTTAGATGTTATTCGTCAAACAGGATTTTTTCTCGATCGCTTAGGAATCGATACAGTGGATTTAGAAAAGATCATTCATGGGAAAACCAGCTACAGCAGAATGACAGCAGAATCTAAAAAATTTGACAGTAAATGGAGGCTCTACTTTGACCGTCGCCTTATTGAGTAAATCCGATTTGAGCATCTTTAATAAAAGGACATTAAATTATAAGTTGGCTGATGCCGAAAAAGATTATCTTTTAGCTATTATTTCCAAAATGATCTATGATTCCAAACTGCGTAACCGACTCGTGTTTAAAGGCGGTACGGCGATTCACCACTGCCACCTTCCCCAATCAAGATTTTCGGAAGACCTCGATTTTACTTCCCTAGACAAATCTATGACCTTGGAAGAAGTAAAAGCAATTTTTGAGCCGTTTAATTTTCTCGAAGTAAAGAAAGATTACGTTTCTAAAGCAACGATCAAGATTGAGCGTCTCAAATATACGGGGCCCCTGGGATTGCCTAATTCCTTGAAAGTTGAGATTGATTTTATTCAAAATGTATGTTTACCGGCCAAAACAGTTGCCTATAAAAATGCGTGGAATATTAAAACTAAAGTCAAAGTGATGGATATTAGGGAAATCTGCGCGGAGAAAATACGGGCCGCCAGTGACCGCGCGCGGTTTAGAGATTTTTACGATTTAGTCATGCTCTTTAACAGTATTAAGTTTGACCTTAAAGAAATCGTTGAATTGATGAAACAAAAAGAAATCCGGGGGCCGATCACTCAGGAATCCATCGCTAAAAATTGGAAGACGGCTAAGAAAGAAAAGCAAGCAGAACTCTCAATGATCTATTACGCTAAACCTATCAGCGACGTGATGGTAGAAGAGACAATCAAGAAATTGAAAATTAAGGTGTCGTAGGGAAGTAACTCAACATGAACACTTTCGAATCTCCTCAAAAAATCTTGGTCATTAATATTTTTGGCATAGGCGATGTCCTTTTTACAATGCCTTTGGTCGCTAATTTAAAAGAGCATTGGCCTTCCGTTTCCATTGATTATCTTTGTAACGCGAGAACAGCGCCTCTTTTGTCCAGGGCGCCTCAAATTGATAAAATATTTGTTTACGAACGGGATGAATTTCAAAAGGTTTATAAACAATCAAAGTTGTCATATTTTAAGAAAATATGGGTGTTCTGGCGAAATATTAAAGAGCAAAAATATGATATGGTCATTGATTTATCCCTTAATAGCTTTATGAGTATGGGAAGTTGGTTAATCGGGATTCCTCAAAGAGTTGGGTTTAATTATAAAAACCGCAGTCCTTTCCTTAATATCAAAATCCCGCTGGAAGGCTATGAAGAGAAGCCCGTGGTTGAGTATTATTTGAAAATTTTAGATTATTTGAAAGTTCCTGTTAAGAGTGAAACGTTTAAATTTGAATTTACTCAAGAAGATTTGCAATCGAGAGATGAACTTGTAAAAAATAATAATATAAAAAAGGATAGGCCTCTGATTGGTCTTGTCCCCGGGGGAGGGGCAAGTTGGGGGAAAGACGCTTATTTTAAACGTTGGCCGGCTAAAGAGTACGCCAAATTAGCGGATAAATTATTTGAAAAATTCGAGGGAGAGGTTATACTTATGGGTGCCATAGAAGACGAAGAAATATGTCGTAAGGTAGTTGATTTAATGAAAGAAAAACCCGTTGTTGTTTGCGGAAAGACGTCCATTATTCAGTTTGGGGCGCTTGCGGCCTTTTGCGATGTGGTTGTCCTTAACGATGGAGGACCTTTACATGTGGCAGTTGCCTCCGGAGCTAAAACCGTATCCATTTTTGGTCCTGTGGATGAAAAAGTTTATGGTCCGTATTCCGGTTTAGATTCCCAAAGGTTTAATAAAGTTGTCAAGAAAGATTTAGCTTGTCGGCCTTGTTATCGACAATTTCGTCGGGCACAGTGTGAGCATTTAAGCTGTTTAAATTTAATTACGGCTGAGGATGTCTTTGAAAATGTTGAAGACATTTTAGGGTTAGAGAAGTCATGAGGAAAGGGAAGGGATTCTATGCAAGTACAGTTTATTGATTTTAAAGATCAATATCAATTGATTAAAGATGAAATTGATCAGGGCTTAAAAGGTGTTTTTGAGCGAAGCGATTTTATTTTGGGTAAGGAAGAAAAGGAATTTTCTCAAGCTTTCGCGAAATATTGCGATTGTCAATATGCCGTTGGGGTAAATTCTGGAACGGATGCGCTATATCTCGCTTTAGCGGCGCTTGGGGTAGGCGTTGGCGATGAGGTGATTTTGCCAGATTTTACTTTTATAGCTACGGCTTTGTGTGTTTCTTACACAGGGGCAAGGCCTGTGTTTGTGGATATCGAAGAAGAAACTTGCAATATTGATCCCCAAAAATTAAAAAAGGCTGTAAATAAGAAAACGAAAGCAATTATTCCCGTTCATATTTATGGACAAGCGGCTGACATGAAAGAGATCAATGAGATTGCCCAAGAAAATGGTATTGCCGTTGTTGAGGATGCCGCTCAAGCGCACGGAGCTCTGTACCAAGGGAAAAAGGTTGGCTCTTTAGGAGATGTGGGATGTTTTAGTTTTTATCCTACAAAGGGATTAGGCGCTTTTGGCGATGGGGGAATGATTGTCACAAATAATAAAAATATTTTTGAGGAGGCTAAAATATTAGGGGATTATGGTCGTAAAAGTCGTTACGATCATAAAGTTAAAGGATATAATTCTCGCCTCGACACAGTTCAGGCCGTGGTTCTTTTGGCTAAATTAAAATATTTGGATGAATGGAATAAAATGCGGGCCGCCAATGCCGTGTATTACGCACAGCTTCTTAAAGATATCGATGGTGTCGTTGCGCCTACAACTAAAAAAGATAGAAGTCATGTTTTTCAAACTTTTGCGATTCGCACCAAAAATCGTGACAAGGTTTGTGAAAGCTTAAAGAAAAAGAACGTGGATTCAATCATCCATTATCCTATTCCTTTGCATTTGCAGGAAGCCTATTTAGATTTAGGGTATAAAAAGGGTGCTTTTCCTGTTTCCGAAAAAATTTCTCAAGAGATTCTTTCGCTCCCGATGTATCCGCACATGAAAAAAGAGCAGATTGAGTATGTGTGTGGAGCGTTAAAAGAGATTGTCGAGGGTTAAGGCTAATGTCTATTATCCCTTTAAGCGTTGTGGTTATTACTAAAAATGAAGAAAAAAATATCGACGATTGTTTGAAAAGTGTCGTTGGCTGGGCTTCGGAAATTGTTGTCGTCGATGATGAAAGTTCCGACAAGACGGTAGAACTCGTCAGTCAGTATACGAATAAAATTTTTAGGCGGAAGATGGACAACGAAGGCCGACACCGAAATTGGGCTTACGCTCAAGCGCAAAACGAATGGGTTTTAAGCCTCGATGCCGACGAAATGGTAACTCCTGAGTTAAGAGAAGAGATTGCCCAAGCCCTTCAAACAAATTCTTTTCACTTCTATTCAATTCCCTTGCGTAATTACATTGGGGATTACTGGGTAAAATATTCCGGATGGTACCCGGCGGGGAAATTGCGGTTGTTTCAAAAAAGTCGTTTTAAATACGAGGAAGTAGAAGTTCATCCGCGTGTTTTCCTGGATGGCAAAACTGGACATTTAACTAAAGATATTATTCATAAAGGATATCCTGACTTCGAACATTTTTTAGCCAGTGTTAATCGCCAGACAACGCTTGAGGCCAGAAAATGGATTCAGACCAAACGTCCGATGTCTTTAGGTAAAGCCTTGTGGCGCACAGTTGATCGTTTTTTTCGAAGATTTATTGGCAAAAAAGGGTACAAGGACGGTTTTATCGGATTTATGATTGCTTTCTTTGATTCGCTCTACCAGTTTTTAAGTTACGTGAAGTACGTAGAAATGAGACGGGCTGGGATCAAGCAATGAAAATTGTTTTCCTAGACAGAGACGGCGTGATTAACGAATTCCCAGGGAATGGTAATTACGTCACCAAATGGAAAGATTTTCATTTTATCCCAGGAGCGCTGAAGGCCTTAAGGAAACTTAAAGAGGCGGGTTACGCCGTTTTTGTCGTTTCTAATCAAGCAGGCGTAGGCAAGGGAATTTATTCACAACGAAAACTCAATCATATTACCCGCAATATGCTTGCTCAAGTTAAAAAAGCGGGCGGGTCCATTAAAAGGGTATTTTATTGCACGCATCGTTCCGAGGATGGTTGCGAATGTCGCAAACCATCCATTGGTTCCGTGCGTCGAGCCCTCAGCCTGATGGATAAAACCATTCATCAAGCGCAGAGAGCCTTTTTTATTGGAGATACAGAAGTCGACATTCTCGCCGGGTATAATGCCGATTGCAGAACTATTTTTGTTCTATCGGGCAGGGAAGATCGCCGTCATATGCGCCGTTGGAAGGTTAAACCAGATTTTATAGCCAAAGATCTTTTGGAGGCAACTCAAATTATTTCTCATTTATGAAAATTCTCATCATCCATGCCTCCGCTGGGGCCGGGCATCAAAAGGCAGCCGAAGCGTTATTCGCGGGATTGCAAAAATCGGAGCATCAAGTAAAATTGGTTGATGCCCTGGATTATACGAGCCCTTCGTTTAAAAAATTTTATCGCGGCACGTATTTTTTTCTTATTTCTCAATTCCCTTCTCTCTGGGCTCTTTTTTTTAATATCTTAGACCAAGATTGGATTCAACCCCTCGCGAGAATATCGCGCCGGTTTTATAACAGCATTGTTGCCGAGCGGCTTGAACAGTTTATCAAAGAAGAATCTTTCGACACTATTTTTTCCACGCATTTTATGCCCACGGAAGTATGCGCCGCCCTCAAAAGAAAGAAGTTTATCGCGAGTCAATTAATTACCGTCATTACCGATTTTGATGTTCATAAAATTTGGCTGGCGGAAGGTGTCGACATCTACACCGTTGCTTGCGAATGGACAAAAAGAAGGTTAAGAAACTTAAACGTCAAGGAAGAAGGCATTTTGGTTTCAGGCATTCCTATTCACGAAAATTTTTTAGAATCTTTTGACATCGGTTTTTTGAAAAAGAAAATGGGACTCATTGAAAATAATTTTACCGTGCTCTTAGCCACGGGTTCTTTTGGCATAGGTCCTCTGGAAGAAATCGTGCGGTATTTATTTTTGGAAGGGTTTCAAACAATTGTTATCTGCGGTCAAAATAAAGATTTAATGGCAAACTTAAATGAAAAAAAATACCCTAACGTGAAAGTTTTTGGACTCGTTGATAATATGCATGAATTGATGAGCGTTTCCGATATGATGATTACTAAGCCAGGGGGCCTTTCTATTTCGGAGGCCCTGGTCCGGCAGCTTCCCCTTATTTTCTTTCATCCTATCCCGGGGCAGGAAGCTCATAATGTTGAAGTGTTAGCGTATCACAATATTGGTTTTTGGGCTAAAAGCGTCGAAGGAATTGTTCGCGAGGTTAAACGTTTAAGCCATCAAAAGGACGCGTTCCTAACGGTTGTTAGAAGAACGCAAGCGCTGGCACGCCCCAATGCCGTAAAAGATATTTTGTCGTTGATAAAATAAAATGCCCCTCCCCATTGCTCAGGTTGTCGTTGGTCTTCCTGTTGAAGGCCCCTTTGATTATTCTTTGGGGAAGAGATTAAATAATGACGCCTCACTTGGAACCCGCGTAAAAGTTATTTTTAATAAGCAACTCAAGCTTGGAGTCATCGTCGGATTTAAAGAAAAAAGTTCATTTAAAAACCTCAATTCGATCTTGTCGGTTCTCGATCATTTTCCCTCCTTAGATAAAAACGCGCTTAAACTCACTAAAGATTTAAGTGAATATTACGGCTGTTCTTGGGGAGAGGCCATTGAAGCGTATTTGCCTCCGGCCTTGCGTACTTTTCAAAAATTCGGTTTTATAGGTGAAGAATGTGAGCAGCCCGTCGATAAAAAAAGTGAAAATATTCTAGTTCATGATGCCGCGGGGTATAAACGCTGGCCGTTTATTTTTGAGCAGATCCAAAATACCCTTGACCGGGGAGAAGGTGTTATTTGGCTTGTTCCGGAGACCGCTTATCTCAAAGAAATTCTGATCAAATTACAGAGGTGTTTAAAATATTCTTTGCCGATCGCAGTTTTAGATAAGAAGTTTAAAACGAAAAAAGAATTGGAGCAATGGCAAAACATCAAGGAAGGGAAAATTCATTTAGTTTTAGGGACTCGTTCAGCTGTTTTTTCACCGGTACGCTCTTTAGGTTTAATTGTCATTTGCGAAGAAGAGCACGCGGCTTATCGGCAAGAACAGACCCCTCATTATCACGTGGGTTATGTTTGTCATTTACGCAGTCAGTTAGAACAATGTTCTCTTTTGTGGGTGAGTTCTGTCCCTTCCGTGGAATTGTTTGAACAAGCTCAGCGTAAGAAATGGACGAACGTCACTTTTTCCTCAGATCATCCGGCTTCCATGCATGCAATCGATATGAGTAATTACAAGCCCCGCAAATCATTTCTTTCTTTCCCTTTACAAAACGCGATGGAGGAAGCATTAAAAACTAGGAAAAAAATTCTTTTATTTCTCAATCGACGAGGATTCAGCACGTTGACGCGTTGCGAACATTGCGGATTTATCATAAAATGTCAGCGCTGCGATACGCCGTTAATTTATCTTTATGTCCAAAAAATGATGCTATGCCGTTATTGTCAGAAGAAGAATCTTTTGCCTAAGATTTGTCCAAGCTGTCAGAAATCGTATCTTCGATCAACAGGGACTGGCGTTGAAAAATTGGAGAGCGAAATCGCCCGGATTTATCCGGGAGCGGGGATCGTTTCTTACGACAAGGAAAGTCGCGGTGTCCCCAAAGAGAGTGATATCACGATCGCGACTCAAGCTATTTTAAAAGAAGAAAATTGGACAGCGGCTGTCGTTGGAATGATTGATTTTGATGCCCAGTTGAATCATCCGGATTTTCGCTGCGCGCACAAGGCTTTTTTTTTGCTTATTCGATTAAGACAGATGGCGACGGAAAAATTTTTTGTGCAAACGCGTCTTTTGGGGCACTATTGCCTTAAGGCCGCCGCTGAAATGGATTTTAATTTTTTTTACAAAGAAGAATTACGCTTACGCAAAGAGTTGGGACTCCCCCCTTTTAGAGCTCTTTTGCTGCTTAAACTAAGAGGCTTGAAAGAAGAGACCGTGCTGGAACGGAGCCAAACTTTTTTCGAGGAGCTCAACGTTTGTAAACAAGGCGATATGGAGATTTCCGATCCTTATCCTGACGCAATTGTGAAATTGCGCGATCAGTATCGGTATAATATAATGCTTAAAGGAGAAACTTCCCCCCAGTTGCTGATGCTGGCAAAAACTGTTTTAAAAAGCTTCAAAAGAAAAAGAGGCGTTATCGTAAGTATTTATGTGGATCCATAAAAAAATATGAATATTATTTTTTGGGGTAGCGATGATTTCGCGTTGGAACATTTAAAAGCGCTTTTTAAGTCAAAGCACAGGGTACTGGCCTGTGTTACATCCGCCGATAAACCTAAGGGCAGGGGTTTAAATATTTCTTATTCTCCCATTAAAGAATTGGCCCAAGAGAATGGGGTCCCCATTTTTCAGCCCCGCTTTTTGGACGCGTCCTTTGTTGATCAATTAAAAAGTTTAAACAGCGATTTATTTATCGTGATCGCCTACGGAAAAATTCTTACCCTTGATATTTTAAGAATCCCTTCGTTATGCGCGATGAATGTTCACGCGTCTCTTCTTCCTCGATATCGCGGAGCGGCTCCGATTAATTGGGCGATTATCCGTGGAGAAAAACAGACGGGACTTTCCATTATTAAGATGAACGCGGGACTTGATAGCGGCGAGATCATCGATCAGTTTAAAATAGACATTGATCCGCAAGAGACAGCCGGCACATTAAAGATGAAAATGACCCAAATAGGTCCGCAGTTTCTTCTGAAAACTATTGATTCCCTTGGAAGGAATGCGTATACTTTAAAAGTTCAGGATGAGACCGAAGTAACGCTTGCGCCTAAATTAACTAAAGAATTGGGGCATATCGACTGGAAGAAAGAGGCTTTGGATATTCATCGTTTGGCGCGCGGACTTCTTCCTTGGCCGAGCGCGTATACCTTTTATAAAGGGAAACTTCTTAAAATTTTATCCACGGAAGTCGCGTTTGAAAATTTTAGTCAGGCCCCGCCAACGGCCGATAGGTTCCCAAAGGGAACGGGGCAGGAGGGAGAAGTGATTAAAATTAGCAAAGAGGGATTTATCATTGCTACAGGCAGTCAAGGGATTTTGATTAAAGAGGTTCATTTGGAAGCCTCTAAACCGATGGCCGCGTGGCAGTTTGTCCAAGGACATGGTTTAGAATTAGGATATAAATTTTAAATATGCCAGAACTACGCAAAGATCCTATTGTTGGGCGATGGGTTATTATTGCTACCGAGCGGGCGAGAAGGCCAGGTAATTTTATTGACCCCACCAAGCATTTATGGATATCGGAGAAGAAAAAATGTCCTCATTGCGAACTTAAAGAAAAGCCTCTTTTGGTGATGACGCATAAAAAGAAGATATTGTCTTCTTCCTGGGATGTCTGCGTTGTCGCAAGCCGCAATCCTTTTTTAGAGACAGACAATAATTTTCAACGTGCTCAGGCAGGTCTTTATGAGACCATCGATGGTTTTGGAACGCATGAAGTGATTATTGAAACGCCTAAGCACATTGCCAACATGGCGGATTTAGAAATTAAACAGATTAGTCTGGTTCTTAAAACGTATGTCTTGAGAATTAATGAATTAAAAAAGAACAAGGAAGTCCAGTTTGTTCTCGTTTATAAAAATTATGGATGGACGGCCGGAGGGCATACAACTGGACATAGCCGTTCGCATATTATTGCCACCCCAGTCAACCCTTTGCGTGTGCGCGAAAAACTCATGGGCGCCAAAGAATATTTTGATCGCGAACATAGATG
>Ga0082335_1002741_pt1 | contig 31695 bp, 21 predicted proteins | sample Subgrocontami58m_FD_72375 | JGI IMG/M metagenome (GOLD analysis project Ga0082335, IMG submission 72375) | Subsurface groundwater microbial communities from S. Glens Falls, New York, USA - GMW37 contaminated, 5.8 m (SPADES assembly) (version 2) ...
GCGGGGCCGTGAGGTGCCCCTCATTTCCTCCGGAGCCCCCGGCCTTTCCGGCATGGCCGGCCTGGCCCTGGAAATTGCCGCGGCCGATCAAGTCCCAGTGGCGATTGAAATCATCCCGGGGGTATCGGCCGCCGCTGCCGCCGCGGCGGCGTTGGGGGCGCCGCTCATGTGCGACTTCGCTGTCCTTAGCCTGAGCGATTTGCTGGTACCCTGGGAAACCATCCGCACCCGGTTGGAGGCCGTGGCTGCCGCCGACCTGGTGGCGGTATTGTACAACCCCCGCAGTAAAAAGCGGCGCTCGCAGCTCGCTGAGGCGGCGGCCATCTTCCGCCGGTACCGCCCGGGGAAGACGCCCGTGGGCGTGGGGACAGCCGTGGGAACGGCAGAGGAAAACATCGTCCTTTCGGATCTGGACGCTTTTCTCGACCTGGAGATCGGCATGCGGAGCATCGTCATCGTCGGCAACCGGTCCTCCCGCCGCCAGGAAAATTGGTTTGTTACACCCCGGGGCTATATAATATGATTTTGCTTATCGGCGGTACCGCCGACACAGCGCCCCTGGCCACCATGCTCGCTGAAGCGGGATACGAGGTGCTGGTTTCCACGGCCACCGGCATCCCCCTCGCTGCAGGCAAACATCCGCGGATCAGCAGAAGGGCCGGCATACTGGACCGGGATGAGTTCCTCGGGCTGCTTTCCACCGCGGGCATTCAGGCCGTCATCGATGCCGCCCATCCTTACGCAGAAGTGGCCCACCGGAACGCGCGGGCCGCGGCGGCCGGCGCCGGCATCCCTTACCTTGCCTATGTAAGGCCGGCTGTAATTCTTCCCGGCAGCGATGTAATTCCGGCCTGCAGCCACGCCGCCGCCGCGGAGGTGGCCTTTTCGTTCGGTAAACCGGTCCTGCTGACGACGGGCTCCCGCAACCTTTCACCTTACTTAGCCGCCGCCAGGCGGGCAGGTGTTGAGCTTGTGGCGCGCGTGCTTGACTCGGCAGAGTCTCTCAAGGCTTGCGGCGAGGCGGGTATTGCCCCCGGGAAGATTGTGACGGGACGCGGTCCTTTTTCCGTAGACCAGAATGTGGAGCTTATCAGGAAATTCGGCATCGGTGTCATCGTAACCAAGGACAGTGGGGTGGCGGGCGGGGTAAGCGCCAAGCGGGAGGCGGCCCGCCGGGAAGGCTGTTTCCTGGTAGTGGTTTCCCGGCCGGAGCCGCCGGATCAGGATGCTTTCGCCGATATGGCCCACCTGCTTATGGCGCTCCGGGCAAAGATATCGCCAGGGGGTTAGGTTAGCGGATTTAACTGATCAGCTGATAGCCTTTTTCCCGGAATAGCTTCAGGCAGGCGTCTACTGCCTCTGCATCATATATAATGCCCTTACCCCGGGAAATTTCCTCCAACGCTGCCTCGATGCCGAATCCCGGACGGTAGGGCCGATGAGAAGCTATCGCCTCAACAACGTCGGCAACGGCAATTATGCGCGATTCAATGAGCAGCTCTTCGCCTTTCAGGCCGTTCGGATATCCGGAACCATCAATCCTTTCATGGTGTTCCAACACCATCCTTGCGACCGGCATGGGGAATAACACGTCTTTCAAAATGTCGTAACCGGACTGGGAATGACATTTTATGAGGCTGAATTCGATGGTGCTGAGTTTAGTCGGCTTACTCAGTATTTCCGCTGGCACGGACATCTTGCCGATGTCATGGATCATGCCGGCCATCCGGGCGCCGTCAATTTGCTCGTCGTTCAATCCCAATTCCGCGCCGATGGAACGGGCGAGATCCGCCACCCGTCGCTGATGGCCCGCCGTGTATGGATCTTTTGCTTCGGCCGCCGACGCCAACGCCTGAATAGTGGCCCCCAGTGCTTTGCGCAAACCTTCCATGGCCGCGAGCCGTTCTTCTTCCAGTTGTTTGCGCGAGGTAATGTCCTCGCATATTCCCTGATAATAGAGCAATTGGCCGTTATTGTCTCGAATGGCCTGCGCACTTATGTTTACAGTAATCCGCTGGTCATCTTTCTTACGGAGCACCGCTTCGAAGCCCCTGGCGACCCCCTCGGCATCGGCAATCCTTTTCAGTTTGAGGCCATCCCGCGGATTCGTGTAAACCTTGCTGATGTCATCAGTCGCCGTGATCAGCTCTTCCGGAGCTCCATAGCCAAGCATGGTGGCAAAGGCCTGGTTGACCGTTATCCAATACCCTTCCCCAGTTACCTGAGCGATACCCTCAACGGCGTTTTCCACGAGGTTCCGGTACTTTCTTTCGCTTTCCGACAGCTTTATTTCACGCAGTTTGTGTTCCGTGATGTCTAAAAGAGAGCCTATTGAGGCCGGCCTGTTACTGAATTGTATGGCGCTGCCGTAAACCTCAAGATAAATCACTTCATCATTTTTCTTTATTCCTCTGGTCTCATAATGAACAGCCAACTGGCCATTTAGTTCCCGTTTTTTGACCTGTTCCCGGACGAGCTCGCGGTCCGCGGGATGGATCGTCTTCTGAAAGACTTCAGAATTCAGGCATTCCTCGCGGGTATAGCCGAACATGGACGCGAACTTAGGATTCACATATTTGAATTCGCCGTCTTGGACAATAGTAATTCCTACCAGAGAATGTTCGGCCAGACTTCTGAATTTCCTCTCGGATTCCTGGAGTGCCTCCTCCGCCTGGACGCGTTCGGTGATTTCGCGAATAACTTCCACGCCCGCAACGATTTTTCCGGTAGCGTCCTTCAGCGGGGAAGTAGTTATTTCAAAGTGTTTTATACCCGCCGGAAGCTGGTTGCTCCTGACCATCCTGTGTAGCTGTCCATCCTGTTGAGATTGGACGACGGGGCAGCCGGCACAGACGTTCTCTTTCTTGGCATAGGATTGGTAGCAGTATTCCCCTATATGATCGCCAAAATTATCTTTATGTATTTGATTTTGGTATAAGATTAGTAGATTGGTGTCTTGGACGCTTATTCCGTCGCCGATGGCCGCAACAAGTGATTCCGACCAGGCTTTCGCGTTTTCCTCTGCCACCAAATTGACCATACTTCTTTCTTCCATTCCGCAGCAACCACCTCGTCAAGCAAAAATGTATTACAATATATCTCCCGAATGGGGGAGGGGGTGTGCCTTAATACATAGAGCAACTGCAGAAGTAAAGAAACTTTATCCTGACTGCGGGATTGGTAAAAGGAAAGAAGACCAACAGTTCTTGCCGGAAGCGAATTTTCTTGACACTGGTAATACCTTTCCTTACACTTCCGCACTGAAGATGGAGTTTGTACCAAGCGAGTCCAATGACGGAGAGGGAATTAATGATCGATACGCACCAGAAAGCCCTGGAGATAAACCTGGACCCCTCTAATTACGGGACCTTTGCCGAGATTGGCGCCGGCCAGGAAGTTGCGCGGTGGTTCTTTCGCGTAGGCGGGGCCTCGGGCACCATCGCGAAGACGATTTCCGCCTACGACATGACAATCAGCGATGCCATTTACGGAACCTGCGACCGCTATGTGAGCCATCAACGGCTCCAGACCATGCTGGACCGCGAGTATGGGTGGCTGGAAAGGCAGCTGGGCGCCAAAAGGGGCCCCCAAACGAGGTTCTTCGCTTTCGCCGACACGGTGGCGGCACGCAGTTACAGCCGGCCCGACGGCTCACATGGCTGGATGGGCATAAAATTCCAAACGGCGCCGTTCGCGGAGCCATCCCAGATCATAATTCACGTGCGCCTGCTCGAACGGAACAATCTGGCCCAGCAGGAGGCCCTGGGAGTGATCGGCGTCAACCTTGTGCATGGCGCACTGAACTTTAAGGGCGCTCCGGAAGCCCTGATCGATGCCCTCTTGGACAGCTTGAGCACCAGGCGTGTCGAAGTGGACATGATCAAATTCAGCGGTCCATCGGCTGCGGGCATCGATAACCGTCTGATGAGCCTGCAGCTGGTCCGGAAAGGCCTCACTAATGCCGCCATGATCGCCGCCGACGGGGAAGTGATTCAACCGGCCGAGGCGCTCTATGGCAAACCCATCCTCGTTGTCCGGGGAAGTTTTCGCCCGGTCACGCATTCCATTATTGATATGCTGGATTGTGCCGTGGCCCAGTTTGTCCAGGAGTCCCGGGTAGCTGGTGAATCGGTAGTCGTATTGATGGAAATGACCCTGAACAACCTGATCGACGGGGATACGATCGACCACGCCGATTTCCTGGCCCGTGCCGACATCCTGGGAAGGCTGGGCAAGACGGTCCTGATCTCCAACTATGGCCGTTTTTACCAGTTGGCGGCGTACCTTTTTTCCTTTACCAAGAAGATGATCGGGCTGGCGATGGGTGTGCCGACGCTGAAGGAGATCTTTGACGAAAAGTATTATGCCGACCTGCCGGGCGGGATTCTAGAATCCGTCGGCCGCATGTTCGAGAAGGACCTCAAAGTTTACGCCTATCCATACCGGGATGCCGCCACCGGCGCACTGATAACGGCGGGAAATCTGGTGGTTCCCTCGCACCTCAAGCATCTCTATGCTTACCTGCATGAGAACGAGTTTATCGAAAGCGTCCGTGGTTTTAACCCTGACTATCTGTCCATCTTCTCCCGGTGCGCATTGGCAAAGATCCAATCCGGCGACCCGGCATGGGAAGCCATGGTTCCGGCACAGGTAAGAGACATCATTAAGGAGAGAGCGCTCTGGGGATGGGGCGGCGTGTAGATCCCGGGCGCTTACTTTCTCAGATTGCCGAATAGTTTTGCGGACTTCGCCATGAGCTCTCCTTTTTTCAGCATATACTCCTCCGTCGGCACGATGTCGTTAGGCCCCGGAATCAGCGCCGGAACGAAACTATCGGTGGATACATCGAGCCTGGTGGGCGGGTAGCCGTGGGCGGGGGCATAAATCGCGTTCCCTTCCCGGCTTAAGAACCAGTTGATAAAGAGTTTTGCCGCATGGGGGTGGGGCACTTTTTTGAACGTATAGATGACTCCGGCGCCGGGACTGAGTTGCCGGGGTTCGTTAACCTTGGCGAAATCCACACGCGCTCCTGATTCGATGAAGGAAACCACTTGCGCCACGCTGGCGCCGATTCCCAGGGGATATTTTCCCTGGGCGACCGCTTCCACGAGCTGGCGGCTGTCCCGGGTGACGGCCGGTTCCTGTTTAACGAGGTCCAACATGAATTTGTCGGTCTTCTCGGCGCCCATGATATTCAGGGTGGTAAAAGCAAACCAGTCATTGCCGTTGCCGGGAACGCTGGGGTCCTGCATGATGATTTTGCCTTTCCATTTGGGGTGCAGCAAATCCAGGGTGGATCTAATCTCATTTGCCTTGACCAGATCGGTATTGATGGCATAGAAATTATTGGCCAGGAGCATGGCCATGATGGCATGCTTTTCACTGTCTACAAAGGGCAGCTTACCTCCCCTCCATTTAGCGGGGTCCGTCACTTCGGGCAGTACGAGCAGCGGCTCCAGGGGCACGGTGACATTAAGCGGGCCGATGAGATTAATAAACTGCGTGTTGCCCGTGTGCATCACGTCCGCCAGGTGCAAGCCCGCAGTCATTTCCGTCTTGAATTTCTGGACTAACTCCCCGGCAGAAGCCGGTGTATATTCAATGTTGATGCCGTATTTCTTTTTAAAGGCCTGCTGAACCGCGGTCCGCGCCGCTGCGGGAACTGCGGAGACGTAAATACTGACGGTCCCCTCTTTCTGAGCTTTCGCCACCAACTCCTTCCAAGATGCATCTCCTTCTCCTTTCGGTGCCGTAGCCGCTTTCAGGGGGCCGGCGGCAAAAAAGAAAAGCGAGAAACAGATTAAGCCTATCATGGTGGTAACTCTTGGGCGCATGATTCAGAATTCCTCCTTAAAGAATCGTTTTTCGGGAAAAATCATGGTTCTTTCCGCAAACCATTTTTACCCCGACTTTCTTATTGCTTATGTTAAGGGATTAGCTGATGTCAAGTTATATTAACACACAAATGACGGGCTTCGGGACTTTTTTCAAACCGGCAGCCAGATCGCTCCGGCGACGGGGGAGGTAATGATTCAGGAATAATAGCGTACAATTGCTTCCGTCAGGGCGGGGATCGTGTATTTCTTCGGTTCGATATGGACGGTTAATCCCAATTCCCGGCAGGTTTTTGACGTTACCGGGCCGATGGAGGCCACGGCGACCCCTGCCAGCAATTCCCGCAGCCGCTTTTCTCCCGTCATGGCGGCCAGGTTCAGGGCTGTGGAGGAGGCGGTGAAGGTGATGCAATCGATGCGCCGCTCTTCCAGCGCCGTGAGCGCCGCCGGCGGCAGGGAGCCGGGAATGATGTTGCGGTAGGTGACCGGCGCCGATACGTGGGCTCCCAGCTTTTCCAGGGCCGCGGGGATAACATCGCGGGCCCGGTCGGCCTTGGGGAAAAGGATGCGCTCGCCGTGGATTTCCAAAGCCTGGAAGGCTGCCACAACCCCTTCGGCCTTGTAATCCTCCGGTACCAGGTCGGCTTTGATGCCATGGAGGGCAAGTGCGGCCGCGGTCCTGGGGCCGACGGCGCAGACCTGGCAACTGCCGATGGCCCGGCTGTCGCGGCCGAGTTCATTAAGCCGGGCAAAAAAGTGGGCAACGGCGTTGAAAGAAGTAAAGATCAGCCAGGAAAAAGAATGCAGGGCAGTGAGTGCTTCGTCCAGTTCGGAGAAGCTTTCCGGCGGCACGATCCGGATAGTGGGACATTCATATACCCGGGCGCCCTGCTCCCTTAAACAGCGGGAGAATTCGCCCGCCTGGTCGGCGGCCCGCGTCACCAGCACTCCTTTGCCGAAGAGGGGGCGGTTGTCAAACCAGCGCAGTTTGTTACGGAAAGAAACCACTTCGCCGATTACGGTGATCGCCGGCGCCTGGAAGCCGACACGTTGTGCCTTTTCGGCAATATCAGCCAGGGTCCCGGTGAGCACTTCCTGCTCCGGCCTGGTGCCCCAGCGGATGACGGCGACCGGGGTTTCCGGCGCCCGTCCGTAAGCCATCATGTTGCGGGTAATGAGGGATAGATTCTTGACCCCCATGTAAAACACCACCGTGCCGCTGCCCAGGGAGAGGCGTTCCCAATCGATGCCCGAGGCCTCCTTGCCCGGACTCTCATGGCCGGTAACGAAAGCGACGGAAGTGGTGAAGTCGCGGTGCGTAAGAGGGATGCCCGCGTAGGCCGCCGCGCCGAGGGCCGCCGTTACTCCCGGTACGACTTCGAAGGGGATGCCGGCGTCGACGAGGATTTCGCACTCTTCGCCGCCCCGGCCGAAGACGAAAGGATCTCCGCCCTTGAGGCGGGCTACCACCTTACCCTCCCGGGCCTTTTCCACCATCAGTTGGTTGATCTGCCATTGTTCGCGGTTGTGGGCGCCGCCGATCTTGCCCGCATCAATGAGTTCGGCCTCGGGACTGGCGTAGGTAAGGAGGCAGCCGTTTGCCAGGTAGTCGTATAAAATGACATCCGCCCGGCTGATGCAGTCCCGCCCCTTGACGGTTACCAGGGCGGGATCGCCCGGTCCGGCGCCGATGAGGTAGACATAACCTTTATGACCATGCTTATCAATCATCAGGTGCAATATAAGTCCTAAATGTTACGGCAAAAATAGATGTCATGCCGGCGAAAGCCGGCATCCAGTTCTATTCCGGGATTCCGGATCGAGTCCGGAATGACGACTGTATTTTCATGCGACCTTGGCGTCCCTCGGGGCACGGGGATCAACCGGAAAAGCCGACAAGTTTCCTGGCCTCTTCTACCACCCGCGCGGCCGTAAGGCCAAATTTTTCGTAAAGGACATTAGCCGGGGCGCTGGCCCCGAAAGTCTCCAGGCCCACGACTGTTCCCTCCAGGCCCACATAATGTTCCCACCCCAGCTTGATTGCCGCTTCCACGGCGACCCGGGCTTTTACCCGGGGCGGAAGCACAGCCTGGCGATAGTCTGCCGGCTGCCGGTCAAAAAGCTCCCAACTGGGCAGGGATACGACCCGGGCCATTATCGCTTCCGCGGCCAGCCGGCGGCCGGCCTCCAGCGCGATCATCAGCTCCGAGCCGGTGCCGATGAGGATGACGTCCGTTTTGCCGGCGTCGGCTTCCCAAAGGACATAGCCGCCCTGTCGGAGCCCCGTCGCCGGTTGCAGTTCGGAACGGTTCAGCACCGGCAGGTTCTGCCGGGAAAAGATGAGCGCTGTAGGGCCTTCGTTGTTGCCCAGGGCGGCTTTCCAGGCCTCCACTGTTTCGGTGGCGTCGGCGGGTCTGATCACGGTGAGGTTCGGTATAACGCGCAGGCTCAGCAGTTGTTCCACCGGTTGGTGGGTAGGGCCGTCCTCGCCCACGCCGATGCTGTCATGGGTGAAGACAAAGACGGCACGCAGGCCCATCAGGGCCGCCAGGCGCATCGGGGGCCGCATGTAATCGGCAAAGGCCAGGAAGGTAGCGCTATAGGGAATGATCCCGCCGTGGAGGGCCAGGCCCACGGTAATGGCCCCCATGGCATGCTCCCGGACGCCGAAATGCAGGTTCCGTCCGCCGTAACCCCACTGTCCGCCCACGCCGCCCTGTACGCATTCGGGAGACGAAGAGGAAGCCTGAAAGTCCCCTTCGCCCTTCAGCCAGGTAAAGGTGGAAGGGTTGAGGTCCGCCGAGCCGCCCATGAGTTCGGGCACGGCGGCGGCCAGCGATTGCATTACGGCTTCCGAGGCCTTACGGGTGGCGATATCCTTGGAACCGGCGGGAAAATTCGGCAGGTTGGCATCCCAGGCGGCAGGAAGTTCCCCTTTCCAGGCACGTTTCAATTCGGCGGCCAGAGCCGGGAAGTCCCGCTCATAGGCCTGAAAAAGATCGTTCCAGCCTTTTTCCACAACCGGACCGGCTTTCGTGGCTTTCCCGAAATGGGCCGCGACGTCTGCCGGGACAAAAAAGGCCGGTTCCGAGGGCCAACCCAGGCACTTTTTCGCGCCCTCCAATTCATCCTTGCCCAGGGGAGCGCCGTGGGCGTCGCAGGAATCCTGTTTGCCCGGCGCGCCATAGCCGATGCTGGTATTCACGATGACCAGGGAAGGACGTGTCGTTTCCTGTCGCGCCTCTTTAGCGGCCACATCTATCGCGTCGATGTCATTTCCCTCGGTGACATGAACGACATGCCACCCGGCGGCTCGAAAGCGCCCGCCAATATCTTCCGTGAAAGAAATACCTGTGGAGCCCGCCAGGCATATCCGGTTGCTGTCATAGAAGACGATCAGTTTCCCGAGCCCCAGGTGGCCTGCCAGCGAGCAGGCCTCATAGGTTACGCCTTCCATCAGGTCGCCGTCGCCGGCCATGACGTAAGTGAAATGGTCAATGACCGGATAGCCGGGGCGGTTGTAGCGAGCGGCGAGGTGCGCTTCAGCGATGGCCAGGCCAACGGCATTGCTGATTCCCTGGCCGAGGGGGCCGGTAGTGACCTCCGTGCCCGGAGGATGATGGCGTTCCGGGTGCCCCGGTGTCTTGCTGCCCCATTGGCGGAAGGACTTGATGTCGTCCAGGGAGAGATCGTAGCCGGTGAGATGGAGCAGGGCATAAAGGAGCATGGAGGCATGGCCGGCGGAAAGCACGAACCGGTCGCGGTTTTCCCACCCGGGGTTGGCCGGATTATGTTTCAGCTGCCTGGTCCAGATCGTGTAAGCGGTAGCCGCGGCGCCCATGGGCATGCCGGGATGGCCGGATTTAGCCTTCTCGACGGCATCGGCCGCTAAAAAACGGATCGTGTTGACACATTTGTTGTCCAAGTCATTCATGGGATTCTCCTGGGAAGGTGGTGTCAAGATGGATTCTTCTATAACAACTTCTGTATTATGACAAGGAGATTGATGTCCCTTGGCTCTCCTACCGCCGGCCAACGAAGCCGATCTTACCACTTCACGAGTTCTACGCCGGGCAGGGCGCGTCCCAGGAAGCGCTCCCCGATGGACTGGAAACGCAGCGGGACGTCGGTGACGTAGAAGTGATAGTTGGGAGGCCGGCCGGAAGGGTTGGCGAGGCCGGTTTCCTGAAGCACGGCAGCAGTTATGTCGGACATGGAATCGGCGGAGTCCACCAACCGGATGTCTGGTCCCACCACGCCTTTGAGCATGGCCTTCAGGAGGGGGTAATGGGTGCATCCCAGGACGAGGGCGTCAATTTGCTCCGCCAGGAGCGGCTTGAGATACTCTTGGGCGGTGAGCCTGGTCACGGGATGATCCAGCCAGCCTTCCTCCACCAGGGGCACAAAGAGAGGACAGGCCTGGGAATATATCCTCATGTCCGGCGCATAGCGGTGGATGGCCCGGGCGTAGGCGTTGCTGTTGATGGTGGCCGTTGTCCCGATGACGCCCACAGACCGGCTGCGCGAGTCGGCCACGGCGCTCCGCGCACCGGCGTCGATCACATCCAGGACGGGCACCTGCGACAGGGAGTCCACCGCCTCACGGGCGACAGCGGCCATCGTATTGCAGGCGATGATCAGCAGCTTAACTTCCTGCCGCAGCAGAAATTCGGTGATCTGAGCGGCGTAAGACGTGATGGTTTCCACTGACTTTATGCCGTAAGGGACGCGGGCCGTATCTCCGAAATAAAGGATATTTTCAAAAGGCAGCCGTTCCATAAGCGCCCGGACGACCGTCAGGCCGCCGACGCCGGAATCGAACACGCCGATGGGTTGATGATTTGCCATGTGCGCGGTCTACAATATCTGTGCCTGGCTGTCAATCCATTTGAGGCCTTTAAATCTCGAGAACCATAAACCATTACTTTAAAACTGGTTATTGAAAACCGATTGATATTGTTTATTAAAAAGGTTAGAGAAGGGGAAATTTCCTTGCTGCAGCGCGGCAGGGAAAAAGGAGAGGTCAGATACTTGTGGATGCCCGGTTCAGTAAGTTAAAAATTATTGTCGATTTGTTTTTGGCGCCAAACAATGTTCTTAAGGCCCTCATCCCCCTTGTTGGGGTTGGGAAGGTAAAGAAACATTTTGGTCTTCTGATTTGCCTGTGCGGTATGATCTTTATTATTCCCACTGGAACGGCGGCGGCCCAGGCGCAGACCCCGCAGTACCGTTCCTATTTGCGGCAAGGCTTAGAAAAGGCCTTGAACCTTGAATGGCAGAGCGCTTTCGGCCACTTAAATAAGGCGGTGGAGCTGGACCGGGAAGACCCCGCGGGGTATGCCTTCTTAGCAGTGGCGCATCTGTTTGCTTCGGAGTTGAGCTTTGCTGAAAAAGAGCGGCTGGCCTACCAGGGACCTATGTTGCGGTATGCCGGCGAAGCGCTGGCTAAAGGTCAAAAGAGGGTTGAGAGGCATCCGGAAGACGGTCAGGCTTACTTCGCCATGGCGCTTACGGCCATCGTGAAAATTCGCTGGGCCATGAAACAGAGAAGCTACCTGACTGTGGCCCAGGAGGCGGCGCGGGCCTGGGATAACATTCGCCGGGCGAAGGCCGCCAACCCGCAGGATTATGATATTTATCTGCTCATGGGGATGTTTCATTACCATATTGACCAGCTGTCCGCACTGACCCGCTTCCTCTCCTCCCTGTTGATCACTTCCGGAGACCGCAGCCTCGGTCTTCAGGAATTGAGATTGGCGGTACAGAAGGGAGAGCTGCTCAAAGAACTTGCCCAAGCTGAACTGTCGGCAGTTCTGATAAATTTCGAGAAGCAACCGGCGCAGGCCCTGTCCCTCATCCTGTCGTTAAGAGATCAATTTCCCGGAAATTACCATTTATCTTTTGGTCTGGCGACGACATATTCCGAACTCCTGCGCTTTGAAGAAGCCTTTACGATAGCCCGGGAACTGGAAAGGGGCATTCAGTCCGGTAAACCGCCCTATGTTCCTCAACTTCAGTCGCGCCATGATAACTTGATGGGTCGCATCCTTTTCAATCAGGGCGACTATGCGAAGGCGGCGGAAGCTCTCCAGAAGGTTATCGGGAATGAAGCTCACTATAACATCCATAATCGGGCTTTTGCACTCTTGCGGCTGGGAATGATCCACGATGTCCGGAGAGATAGAAAACAGGCCCGGGAATACTATACCCGGATTCTGGAGATAGAGGGTGTAGAAGGCAGCGCCCGGGTCCAGGCGAAACAATATCTGAGAGAGCCCTATGTTCTGCCGGCCAGGTCCTGAAACGGGCCTATTTCGTGCGCATTACCCAGCCGCCGTCCCAAGGATACACGCTATAATTCACTTTGAAATATTTCTTGACGTGGTCATAAAATCTGCTATCTTTCATTTCGTTAAATTCAAGGGACACATATCGATCAGATATTAGTAAGTCAGCAAGGTACTCAGAAAGCGGTGCATTTTACATAAAGAACCCGTTTTGCCTATTGTATTTCGTAGCGAGTGAGTCGCCTATGCTCTTAAAATTGATCTTGCCTTGCTCCAGATGGGGCTGACCCCGTCTGGAGCGCAATTCAATAGATAACCTATTACTTCCGATTCAGCAGGGTATTGAATCTGTCTTCTTTCGCCCTAGTATTTCCTTCTGAGATGCTGAAGCATGCCTCTACTATTACTGTTCCCGTGATATTCACCTGACGATTTAAACCAGCCTCCCATGCTCTCACCCCTATGCAACAAGACTGTTCGGGAACGGGAAGGGCAACTCAAGTCACACAAGAAAGGAGAAGTAGCAGATGAAAAAGGCGAGATTGTTTTTAACGTTGGCTTTGTTTATCTTAGCCAGTGTATTTGTCCAACCGGCCCATGCTGACTATACCTACACCTCCCTTGACGTCCCCGGAGCTGCTCACACTTATGCCCATGGCATAAGCGGTAACAACATTGTGGGATTTTATACCGGCAGCGGCCAACATGGGTTCCTTTTTGACGGCACGAACTTCACCACCCTTGATGTCGCAGGTGCAGCACACACTTACGCCTATGGCATAAGCGGCAACAACATTGTGGGAAGTTATGACTATAGCGGCCTTAATCATGGGTTTGTTTATAACGGCACGAATTACACCACCCTCGATGTCCCAGGTGCAGCTAACACTTATGCCTATGGCATAAGCGGTAATAACATTGTGGGAACTTATGATTATAGCGGCTTTAATCATGGGTTTGTTTATAACGGCACGAACTACACCATCCTTGATGTCCCAGGTGCGGCTCACACTTGCGCTTATGGCATAAGCGGTAATAACATTGTGGGTATTTATGTTGATGGCAGCGGCCAACATGGATTCCTATACAATGGCACGAGTTACACCACCCTTGATGTCCCGGGTGCAGTTCGCACTTATCTCTATGGCATAAGCGGCAACAACATTGTGGGTATGTACCTTGATAGCAGCGGCCAACATGGATTCCATTACAATGGCACGAGCTTCACTTCCCTTGATGTCCCAGGAGCAGGTTGGACTGATGCCTATGGCATAAGTGGTAACAGCATTGTGGGCTATTATTTTGACGGCATTTGGACGTGTCATGGATTTACTGTTACAGCTCCAGAGGTCAACCGGCCGCCTGTACTTTCACCCATAGGCGACAAGACCGTTCAGGAAGGACAAATCCTTACCTTTACGGTATCTGCCACCGATCCGGATGGTAACGCCTTGACCTATTCGGCAAGCAACCTCCCCACAGGTGCTACCTTTTATCCGACAACCGGGACGTTTACCTGGATTCCTGGGTATGACCAAACAGGCGTTTACGCGAATGTCCTTTTTACCGTTACCGACAACGGTACACCCCTAATGAGTTCTTCGGAGGCAATCACAATATCCGTGGACAATGCCAACCAGCCGATTCTTACAGGCAAAGGAATCGCGATGGTTGATGGTATTATGAGTCCGGGAGAATGGGATGGTGCAGGGCGCGTTGACCTCGTTGTCAATACTCCCGGCGGAGGTACTACCCCTGCCACGCTCTACATCATGAACGACAATCTGAACCTCTATCTCGCGGTGCATTTTGCCCGGCAGATCATCGACCCAGGCAACTCCCTCTCATTCGGATTCGACAACAACGATAACGGCGTCGCAGAGAACGGAGATGAAAGCTTTGGCCTCGGATACGGCATCGACGGGCCTAGATTCATTGACGGCTTCCGGACTGATATTCCTCCTTGTACCCCGGACGCAGGTCCAGCAGGCTGCGGCTTTTCAGACATTGACTACGGCGGCACAAACGACGGCCAGGGGGCGTTTCGGAACGACGGGACGTTCAGCGTCTATGAAATGTCCCATCCGCTCAGTAGTGGTGATGTAGGGCATGACTTCGCACTCAGCGCCGGACAGACGGTGGGGTTCTACCTCCAATTGCGTATGATAGGCACGGGCGGTCAATGGCCACAGGACTATGGAGACACATATTTCCCAGGCTTGAGAAACTTTGGACACATTCTAATCCAGCCATTCGTGCCCCCGGCGTCCATTTACCCAACGTCCGCAAACCATGCAAACTGTGGTAACACGGGTTCCAAGATTCGCGTGCTCCCCGCTGAAGAGAGTTGGACAGCCACAAGCAATGATCCTTGGATCAACATAACCGCGGATAATACCGGTACAGGGCTCGGTTATGTAACCTACTCGGTTGAACCGAACTCCGGATCTGACAGAATCGGGACAATGACCATTGCTGGACAGACTTTTACGGTTGATCAAAAAAGCGCCCTCCCGTGCATACCTGCCCCTGTTTTGGTTTCACCTCCGAATGGGGCAACAAGCGTCCCTGCAAATATAACCTTGGCTTGGAATCCCCCATTAGGAGCGGAAAGTTATGAAATGTGGGTAACGACCGATCCGGCATTTAATTCGCACGTAATTCAGGCCGAGACGTATGATGTGTTTTTTGACGTGCCTCCCAATGTACTGATGCCAGGTACGCTTTATTACTGGGGAGTAATGGCACATAACGGAACCTACGCTACACAAAGTAATTGGTCTTCAGTCTGGAGTTTTACGACAACCCTCTCGGTCACGCTCACCTTTGGAAACGTGTCCATCCCTGCTCAGGTGAACACGAGCAGCAGCGGTCCGACGCCTCCATCGGGATTCCGGCTCGGGAGTGCACCGACCTACTACAACATTAGTACAACGGTCAATTACACACCACCGGTCACCGTCTGCATCGGCTATGATCCTGCGCCCTATACCGATCCGAGTTCACTCCGGCTTCTGCATTATGAGAGTGATACCTGGCTGGATGTTACCGCCTCGAATTATGTAACCAGCCATAGAATTTGCGGCCAGGTTAATAGTCTCTCACCATTTCTTGTTGCCCAGAGAATGGACCAGCCGCCCGTGATAACCGTTGTGTCGGCGAATCCGGCAGTGCTCTGGCCGCCGAACAGCAAAATGGTTGACGTGACCCTTAATTACAGCGCTACCGATGACTGGGGCCAACCGGCATGCCTGATTAGCACCGTGACGGGGAACGAACAGATAAGCAGCGCGGATTATGCCATTGCGGATGCTCATCATGTGAAATTGCGCGCTGAGCGGTCAGGGGGAGTCAAGGGACGGATTTATACGATTGCGATCAGTTGCACGGATACGTCCGGGAACTCCTCTAACCAGACCGTGCAAGTTTCCGTGCCTCACGACCAAGGGAAGAAATAGGGAAGTACTAGACAAACTTCAAGGAAGCCAAAGGCAGAGCCAGAAATGGCTCTGCCTTTTCCGCCACTTTCTTTACGTAATATTGAGTTTTCACAACAATGTGAAGATGCGAACTCGAAGGTGGCATCGATACCGTGGATAATTGGGGACAGTTCAATAGTAATTGGTTGATCGTTTTCTTTATCGATTAATAACGTTACGGTTGTATCTTTACCGATTTTCATGTTCCCCGGCGAAACAATGAACAGGAGATGAGAAAGGAGGAGAAGCGTATGAAGAATCGCAATCGAAGCAATATCTTCAAAAAAGTGTTTATGGCGGCTCTTGTTTCTCTTTTAGTGGGAATGAACGCGTTCGTAGCCTCCGCCGCGGATGTTGTCCTAAACCCCGGCTACATCAGCGGCACGATTTCCGTTACCGGTCACACCATCATCGCTGTACAGATCTCTGCAGCCTGGTACGATAGTTCAAGCGACGTTACCTATACGGGAAGCGCGACCATCTATGACAGTGGGAGCTACACACTGACCGTACATGTTCCCGAAGGCGCCACTCCTACCTACACGGTGAATGCCGCCATCACTCCTGCGTACGGCAGCCTCCTAAAGCCGCTGCCGCAGAGCGTAGTGGTAACGGCATTTAATACGTCAACGGCGGACTTTCATATCGATCCCGGCTATGTCAACGCCTCGGTCACAGCAACCAGCGGAACACTTCGCGATATATCCCTGTTTGCCTCTGGAAATAATGGATCATCCCAATTCTCCGCCTCAGCCAGCCCCATGACCGTCCCGGTCATTCCCGATGCTTCCGCCATTCGGGTCAACGGCTACGTATTTTTCACGGGCGGCGGCTCTGCCAACCTCACCGACCAGTACGTGACCGTCGGCGCCGGGGAGACGGCATCGGTGTCTTGGACGGTCAGCCCCCCTCCGCAGGCAGAGAAGGGAACCATCGCCGGTACGATGACTTTCAACGGCAAAGCGGCGGGCAGGCATGACATAGCAGCATACGGCCCAGGCTTCAACTCAATCTCTCTCACGGGAAACGGCAATTATTTGCTCCCCAATCTTGCTGCCGGATACTACCACATGTATGCCGATTCTTACTTCGACAACAATGCGAGCCATCTGTCTTATCCCGATAGCAGCTTCAGTCCGACAAAGTATCCTATAACGGTCTCCGGTGGTGCGACAGCAGCTTGCGATATCTTCGCCGAAGCCGCATTCATCAGCGGGACGCTCACGCTCACGGGAGTCAAGTCGCTGTCGCAGATGAACAGCGCCTTCCTGAAAGCTCCCGGCGTCTCTCAGATAGACAGTCAGGGGCATCAGATATCAGGCGGCTTCGCTGAAACCTCACCCAATCGACAGACCGGGGCCTACGGTTTAGTCGTCACACCGGGCCAATGGAGGCCTTATCTTCTTGAAATTTCCTACTCTGGGCCCCATTCCAGCGGGGGTCTCAGTTTCTATGACGACCAGACCTATTACAACCCTGTGACGGTCGCGGCAGGGCAGACTGTGACGAAGGATATGGCCTACGGCATCGGCGCGGTGACGGTAAAATACACCGTCGCAGGTGGCGGCAAACTGAGTTTCCCCTCTTTAGGCGCCCAGTGCTCCAAGTATGATCAAAATAACCAGTTGCAGTACCATTATTCGAACGGCGCTCAAGGGGATCAGATTAACGTAACAGAGGACTCGGTGACCTTCTTTGGTATGGAGGGAACTTGTTCGGTCAGCGCGTCGGCGATGGTGAACGGATCGACTACGACGTTCGGTCAGCTCACCGTCAATGTCGTTCCCGGGTCTTCTCAGGAGATTGACATCGGGGGGCCTTCTCTGACGGTCACCGCTCCGCTGCCTGATGCTGTCACAAGCAATGCCGCTATCATCGTTACCGGCGCGGCAACGGACGATGGGGCAGTCGACAACGTAACGGTAAACGGAGTTGCAGCGCAATTGATACCACCAGGTCCGGCCGCGTCGGTCGGTTTCATGTCCGAACCGATCCAGCTCAACTACGGACCGAATACGATCACCGTCGTCGCCACCGATACCTCTGGGAATACCTCCTCTGACACACGCACTATCTACCGGGACGATGGACCGCCTACGCTGATCTGGACACCCGTTGACGGCGCCACTACAACGGATACGGCCATTACCGTGAGCGGCATGGCAAATGACGAGACAGGCATTGAGAGTGTTACCGTTAACGGCCAGAGCGTTACCCTGCAGCCGACAGGCAATGGAAACAAGATGAGCTTTAACACAGGCATCTCGCTAGGCATGGGGGTCAATTTCATCGTCGTGGTGGCAACGGACAGCAGCAACCGAACAACCGCACAGACGCACAGGGTTACGGTGAGAGAAATACCAGCCGACACGACGCCCCCGGTGATTACCGCCGCCGCCTCCCCGAACGTCAACGGCTGGACGGCAATGGATGTTACTGTAAGCTGGAGCGTCCTTGACCCGGAATCGGGCATCGCTTCCTCCGCCGGATGCGAGACGGCAACAGTAACCGCCCAGGGCATCACGACCCTGACCTGCTCGGCAACGAACGGCGTTGGGCTGTTATCCTCGCGAACCTTCACCGTAAAGATCGACAAATCCGCACCGGACATTCTGCCCACGGTCACGCCGAACGCCACCGGCTGGAACACCGAAGATGTCACGGTGAACTGGAGCGTCACCGATCCGGATTCAGGTATCGCATCTTCTTTCGGTTGCGGCACGACAATTGTGAACACCGATACGACTGGTACCGTCCTGACCTGCACGGCAACAAACGGCGCGGGCCTCTCCAATTCGACATCGGTGACCGTCAGGCTTGACAAGACGGCACCGGTGATCTCAGGACTGCCCGCTCCCGGAACCTGCACACTCTGGCCCCCGAACCACAAACTGGTCCAGGTTGCCACTGTGTCCGCCAATGGCGGTCTCTCGGGCCTGGTTTCCTTCAGCGTCACCGGGAGCAGCAGCGAGCCGGAAAAAGGTCTCGGCGATGGTGACACCGCTCCCGACATTGTCATCGAAGGCGGGATTATCCAGCTTCGCGCTGAACGCTCCGGTAATGGCGCGGGGAGAATATACACCCTGACCGCTACGGCAATCGACAGTGCCGGTAACAGCACAACTCTCACGACGACCTGCACGGTGCCGCACGATCGGCGTAAGTAGGGCCACCGTCTTAATCTATGAGGGGCAACCGACCGGTTGCCCCCTTTTTTTCACTCTCAAGATCATCAGCCCTGATTGGCTGTTAAATGCAAAGAAACGGAAAAGATATTTAAGGGCAAATTTTCATCCAAGCTGCCGTAGTCGATACAGCGGCTTGCTGCTCGTAAGTTGGACTTTCTGGGTGGCGCCGTGGAACGCTAAGATTACGAATTCATTGATAAGAACTTCCTTTTTTATGGCGGAAATATCGGAGGGCTGTTTTTGCTTGTCAAGGAGTATTTTGAAATTGAAAAAAAGGGGTTGGCGATGCGGTTGGGTAAGGAAGGTGGAAAAAACTGGATGTATTCATCACAGGTGTATTCGCGGTCGCCGTAGATAGTATTATCGGGTATTTGAAGCTGGAGATCGCAAGCGGCGGAAGAGGGCCTCCAGCTTTTTCAGCTCAAATGGTGGTGCAACGCGGAACATGCCGCCATCACCATAAAAACAGCCGTCCGTGACGAGGATGTGGCCGTGGGGATTGAAGCCGAGGAAGTCGCCGAAGGTCTGGATGGCGATGACAGCCCCGGGGATAGGATCATTTTCGGGAACCACCTCCCGCAGGAAGACCTTCAGGGATTCCCAGGCGCAGCGGCTTAAATCGGTGTGAAGCTTCCGGTCAAAAACAGAAAATAACGGCGGAGGATCTTCGGGATGCTGGCGTATTTCAAGACGGAAGACTGAGAATCAGACAGTAGGACTTTTTCGATCAAGAGAAATGCATCCCCAGGAGGGCGGTTACTTCGTGCGCATTACCCAGCCGCCGTCCCAATTTTCCCCGGGCGGCTCTGCACTAAAGGAGGTGCATCTTTCGATGTACATCCGGCAGAGCTGCTCCTGCGGATTCAGCCGGAGCGCCTCGTTGAAGCTGGCGATTGCCCGGTCCCATTCCCGGCGGCGATAGCGAGCGAGGCCATCCCGAAAATGATTAACCACTTCCATCAGGTCGGGGTAGGTTTCCTCTTCGTAATGATCCAGGACTTCATAGACCCCGACACTTTGGGTCTTGCCCTTGACCTGCACCCTGTCCACTTCCCGAATGCGGTAGGTTCCCTTCAGACGGCGATAGGTGTTTTCGCTGATCAGGATGCTGGCATGGTACTGTTTGCAGAGGCCCTCCATGCGGGAGGCCAGATTTACCCCATCGCCGATGAGCGTGTAGTCCATCCGTTTCGGCGAGCCGATGTTTCCGGAGACGATCGTGTCCGTATTAAGACCGACGCCCATTCCCACCGGCTTTTTCCCTTCGGCAACGCGGTGGGTGTTCCAGAGGGCAATGGACTTGATCATGCCGATCGCCGCCCGCACGGCCCGATCCTCGTCGTCATCATGGGGCAGGGGGATACCGAAGGCCGCCATAATGGCGTCGCCGATGAACTTATCCAGCATCCCGCCTTCCTTCTGGATGCAGTCCACCATGATCGTGAAGTATTCGTTCAGGAAGGAGACGGTTCCCTGCGCCCCCAGCTCTTCGGTTAAGGTCGTGAAACCCCGGATATCGGAAAATAATACCGTGGCCAGGGTATTCTTGCCGCCCAGGATTTCCTCCCCTCCCTCGAGGATCTTATCGGCCAGACCGGGGTCCATGTAGCGGGACATGGTCGTTTTCATCCTCTTTTCACTGGTGATGTCATCGAGGACGATCATGGAACCCAGCTTTTTGTGAGACGTGCTGACCAGGGGCAGAAAGGTGAGATTGACGGAAAGCCGGCATTCCCCGATGGTGACCTCGGCATCCATGGTGACATCCGGTCGGCCGCTTTCCTGCACATGCCTGATTTTATCAACGATCCAGCCATTGGGGCTTTGAAAGAAATCGTCAGCCGTCCGTTTCAGGATATCCGCCGGTTCGAGCTGAAAAATCCTCAAACCGGCGCTATTGCAGGTGACAATCTTTTCGTCCTCATTGAGGGTCAGCACGGCGTTGGACATGCTTTCCAGCATGCTTTCACTGTAATTCTTCATATTCTGAACGTCGTCGAAGAGTTTGGCATTTTCGAGAGCGATGGATACCTGGGCGGTAAAGGCCTTCAGCCGGGATTCGTCCTCGGGAGTGAAGGGGCCGCTCCGTTTGTTGAGGACCTGTGTGACCCCGATGATCTTCCCGTCTTTATTGATGACGGGAACGCAGAGAATGGAGCGGGTAAAGAAGCCGGTCATTTTGTCGAAAGAGGGATTGAAGCGCAGGTCCGCGTAAGCGTAAGGGATGTTGACGGTCTGCCGGGAGGTGAAGACCGTCCCGGCGATGCCCAGGTGGTTCGGCAAGCGTATCTCAGTGGCCGCAAGCCCCAGACCGACCTTGGAGAAAAGCTCATTGGTCTTTTCGTCGTTGAGAAAAAGCGTGGCCCTTTCGGCATTGAGCATCCGGGTCGCTTCCGACATAACCTTTTGTAAAAGGGCGCCCAGGTCGATTTCGGCGGTCACGTCCGAGACAACATCGAAAAATTGCATCTCCTTTTCCCGGAACAGCTTCATCCGCTCTACGAACTGCGTGCTTTGCAGGGCAATCGCCGCTTGTGTCGTCATCGCTTCCAGCAAGCGCTGATCGGCGACGGTAAAACGCCCCTTCTTCTTGTTCAGCACCTGGGCGACGCCGATAATTTCCCCCTTAATCGCCCTGATGGGAACACAAAGGATCGTCCTGGTGGTATAACCTGTTTCTTCGTCGACATGGCGGTTAAAATGCGGGTTGGAATAGGCGTCGTGAACGATGAGCCCCTTGCCGGTGCTGAAAACATGCCCCGCCACGCCGGAATTATTCAGGATTCTGATCTCCCGTTTGAAATTGCCCTGGGCGACTCGGGAATAGAGTTCCCCGGTTTCGCTGTCGTTGAGAAAAATGGTTCCCCGGTCGGCTTTCAACTCGTGAGTGGTGACCTCGACGAGCGTTTTGAGTATTTCATCGAGGGTCTCGAAGGCAGCAACGGTCTTGGAAATATCGAGGAGAAGCTCCGCCTCGTTGAGTTTTCGCCGCTGTTCCTTGTCGGACATCGGTTTAATTAAGTTACTGTCTTTCTTCATGTTCTTCCAGACGGACCCTCATGGTTTGTATCATTTCCTGCAGCTGTTTTGTCTCTTCGCGGGCGTCCTGCTCGGTGATCTGGCACTTCTCCAAGCATTCGATATTCCGGCGTTCCAGTTCTTCCCGCAGCGCAGCGATCATTTTCCGCAGTTGCTCTGCCTCATCTTTGGCTGTAACGAGAGCGCGCTGCAGGCGTTCCTGTTCGCCCAGCCGCATCTTTTCCATCTCCTCGCGCAAAGCGGCGACTGTTTCCTTCAGATGACGGTTTTCCGTCTGTAGATCATAAAGTCCGTTCCGGTCCGGTTCTGACATGAATCCTTTTCACCTGCAAAGAACTAAAATTTCAATGGTCTTCCTTCGATGTTCCGACTTTAAAAGGTATGCCCCAACCTTTGGCGATCGCAATGGTATTGTTCATTTTCATTTGAGCGCCTCTTCTAAAGTGTCGTTAATATATCATAAGGACCCGGTAAATTGAATACCATATCTTTTTGCCTGGTGTTTTGCCCGGTTGGGTGCGGTCTTGATTAGTGAGGTGAATAGTGGTAAAGCCTGACCCAACAATTTAAGGAGTGTGCCATGGTTGACGAAATCTTAAAGGGTCTCTTCAGGTTGGAGATTCCCCTACCGAAAAATCCGTTGAAGAGTCTGAACTCTTATGTGATCAAGGGGTCCGGCAGGAACTTGATCATTGACACAGGCTTGAACATGAAGGAGTGTCTGGAGGCAATGAGGGATGGTTTGCAGGAACTCAGCATTGACCTCCGCGAAACCGACTTTTTTATCACCCATCTCCACGCGGACCACATCGGGCTTGTATCCAAGCTGGTGACCGATTCTTCGCAAGTCTTCTTTAACCGGCCGGAGGCCGAAAACTTCTGGAGCGAGGCCGCCTGGGACCAGGCAGCGCGCTATGCCGACAGTGTTGGTTTCCCTGAAGACGAACTGGTGGCCGCTGTCCAGAACCACCCGGGCGTCAAACACGCCGGAAATTGGTTGCCCGATATCAAGGTGCTCCAGGATGGGGACGTAGTCGAAGTCGGGGATTACAGCTTCTCGTGCCTGGAAACGCCCGGCCACTCGCGGGGTCATATTTGTCTGTATGAACCGAAAATGCAGGTCCTGATTTCGGGGGACCATATCTTGAATGACATAACGTCCACCATTCAGTTATGGTCCGATAGTTACGACCCGTTGAAAAATTACTTGCTGAGTCTGGATAAGGTTGCCCAACTGGATGTAGAACTTGTCTTACCCGGGCACCGGCGCTTGTTCAACAATTGTCATGAACGCATCGAGGAACTCAAAGACCACCACCGGCGCCGAGCGGACGAAGTTTTGCGGATTTTGCAGGACGGTGCCCAGGATGCTTACCAGATCGCGGGGCGGATGACCTGGGATATCGTCTGTCCTTCCTGGGAACAGTTTCCCGTATCCCAGAGGTGGTTCGCCACCGGCGAGACGGTGGCCCACCTCAAGTATCTTCAGGAACTGCGGGAAGTACGCCGGGAGGAGTATGACGGCAAGGTCCGTTTCTCCCTGAACTGAATCTGGAAACTAATCCCGATAAACGGGATAAGTCCCGCCGAGGGGGATGAGCGCGTTAACAAAATTGCTTTCCACCGGAAAGCAATTTCTAACTTACTAAAACCGCGCGGTCTTGAGATGCTCCTTCACGAGTAAAACCGTACAAGGCATCCGCCGGATTATTTCGTGGTTGCTTTGCCCGAAAAGAAAGTGCTCCAGGCGGCCCTCTTCGTGGGCCGTCATGACCAGCAGGTCGATTTTCTCCTTCTGGATGGTCTTTAAAATCTGTTCCGTGGGCTCCCCCTCCAGGACTAACTCCTTTACGGATATGCCGGCCTTGATTTCCTTTTTTACGAGGGCGTCGAGCTCCTTCTTCGTCTTCTCCAATTCCCGCTTGTAGTCTTCTTCCATTGAGACCATCGGCAGATTCCAGCCTTCCAGGCCGAAAGGGTTATGGATGGCGTGCATGACAAACAGGTCCGCACCGTATTTTTGGGAAAGTGATATGCCATACCGCAAAGTCTTTCTGCAGCACTTGGTCATCCGGCTGACGACGAGAATTCGCTTGATGTCTTCCATAGGTTCCTCCTTGTTATTTCTTGTAACATGTAATTTAAGCTGAACGCAATCTTAATCATGGATATTAGTAATTATTCTTTAATAATAACAGCACCTTGTCCGCCGAGAGCAGAGCCATGACGGCCAGAAGGTACCAATTCGTTCTATGGAAAATGCCAAGTGGCCCGGGATTTGCGCTATTTAGAAGCAAAGAATTGATACCCGCGCCGATGAGCCAGAGAGACAGGAAAAGCAGCGCGATATTTGTTAATAGGTAATGGACCAACCCCAAGGCAGACAAAAAAAGGCAGCTGAGGATTGTGGCAAAGGTCCAGTTAAAAATGAGACGCTGGATCTGGGGTAGGGAAAGCCTTTGTGTCAGGCTGGGGAGGCCGGCATTCTCATATTCCCTGCCGTACTGCAGGATCAGGAGCCAGGAGTGCGGGACCTGCCAGAAAAAGAAGAAAGTGCAGATTACCAGCAGCCCTGGATCGGCCAATGCTCCGCCGCCGGCCACCCAGCCGATGGCGGGGGGCATCGCGCCGGTGAGTGCCCCGGGGACTGCGGCAAAGGCACTGATTTTCTTCAGGGATGTATAAACGCCGTTATACCAGGCCAGGGTGAACAAGGCGAGGGCACAGGCCGGCAGGCCGGCCGCCGGAAACAGAACGGCAAAACCGAGCAGGAGGAGCAGACCCGAGAAAAGCAAGGCACGGACTGGCTTTATCCTGCCGGTCGGGATCGGCCGGCCGAGGGTCCTGGGCATGGCGGCATCCAAAGCCCGCTCCTGATACTGGTTGGCAGCCAATGATCCGCAGGACAGGAGAAAGACCCCCAGAGCGGCTCCGAACACCTGCGAACTCAGGGAGGGGGCGGCCAGTAAGAAACCCGTTGCCGAAGACAAGGCTGCGGGCAGGGCCACTCTGGTTTTGCATAGCTCTAAATAAGACAAATATTGTTTCTTCATTTCAGGGTGGCCAGATATTCGATCAGGCTGCGCAATTCTTCGGCTGCGACCGGGATCGCCGGCATAATATCGGGGTATCCCTTGACCAGGTCTGCTTTTGGCTCCGCGATCGAACGGCGGAGGTATTCTTCGTCAACCCTAAGCGTGCGTTCTTTTCCGCCGGTCACAACGGTTTTCCGGGAGTGGTACAAGCCCTTGAAGGTGGGTCCTATCTTGCCCGTGCCATCAAGGGAGTGGCAGCCTAAACAGCCTTTTTCCTCCAGCAGTTGCCTGCCCGTCTTTAGTGCGGGCACGGCTTCGTACCAGGCGGCGAAATCTTTTTCCTCCATGACGATGACTTGTGAAATCATATCCGAATGACCGAGGCCGCAGTATTCCGTACAGAATATATCGTATGTTCCCGTCCGTCCCGCCGTGAAGGAAAGATAGGTTTCCATGTTCGGCACGCAATCTTCCTTGATGCGGAAAGCGGGAACGTAAAAGCAGTGGAGGACATCTTGGGAGGAAAGCAGCAATTCTACCGGTTTGTGAACCGGGATCCGGAGAACATCGCTTTGCTTGCCATTGGCGTAGGAAAAAAGCCAGGTCCAGGAGCGGCTGATAACCTTGATGCCCATTGCCTGTTGCGGAATGGTCCGGATGCTCTCGAAACCCTTCCAGCCGATGAAGAACATGACGAGAACGATCAGGGTGGGAATGATCGTCCAGGTTATTTCCAGTAAGGTGCTTCCCGTAACCTTCTCCGGGATGTCATTATTTTTCCTCCGGTACCTCAGCACAAAATAGATCATCGCTGAGGTCACCAGGACGAGCAAAATGACCTCGATCCCGAGAACCCGGTAAAAAGCCAGGTCTACCTGTTCGGCCGAATTGGAAGCGCGAGGTAACAGCATCAGTGCCCCTTCCTGAAGGAAACATCGCTAAAGGTCAACAGGATGATCAGCGCCAGCGCCAGAAGTGCAACAAAAAGCATGATCTTCAGTATCCAGGGCTCATTTTTCAGATGCATAAAAAAAATGACCACCAGGCCGGATTTGACGGTAGCAATGGCAATCGCCACAAAGACGGCGTAATCCGCCAGTTGCAAGCCCGCTATGGCCACTGTAATCACTGTAAGCGCCAGGAGACAGAGCCAGACGATGACGTACGTTTTGTTTTTAAATTCCTTAAGTGTAAGTTCTTCCTCAAGCATTGCGGCATCCTACGTTACGAGGTAAAATAGTGGGAAAAGATAAATCCAGACGACATCGACAAAATGCCAGTAAAGCCCGGTATTCTCAAGCTTTACAAAATCGAGGCGGTGGATTTTCCCCCGGGCCGTCATGAACAGGACGCCGGCAATGACGGCGACGCCGATGAGTACATGGAGGCCGTGTAAACCGGTCATCACGTAATAAAGACTGAAAAAGATGATTCTTCCCCTGCTCATGTCGGCCATCAGAGGCGAATCGGGGTATATGCCATGCCCGATATGCTCCGCCCATTCCGCATATTTATTGGCCAGAAAAATGACTCCCAATAAGATGGTGGCTCCCTGGCTGAGCAGGGACAGATGCTTTTTGCCCATTCTTAACCAGGGTATCGCTAAGGCCATTGTGAGACTGCTGGTGAGCAGAATAACGGTGTTGGCCGTTCCGAAAAACCTGTCCAGCGTGGCGGCGGAGCCGTGAAATTCAGAGGGATATTTGGCCCGGAAAACGGAATAAACGAGAAACAGCCCGCCGAAGAAGAGGACTTCCGTAAAAAGAAATATCCACATGCCCATTTTGGCCCCGGTGTAATCGATCCGGTGTTTTTCCGCTGCCAATTCAGAGCCTTCCATGGTTAACTCCGCCTCCTTCACGATATGGCTTCCCTCGTCTTTCCTTTGTATTGATAGGGGTCTTCAGTGATCAGCGGGATTTTATCGAAATTTTCTGTGGGCGGCGGCGATGGTATGCTCCATTCCAGCGTCGTACCGCCCCAGGGATTCGCGGGGGCCCGTCTTCCTCTGAACAGGGACCGCAATAAATTGCCGAACATCATCAGCAGGCCGATAGCCAGGATTCCGGCCCCGATGGTCGAGATCACATGATTGGTGTAAAACCGGGGCAGATATTGAAAGTATCTCCGGGGCATTCCCTGGAGACCGAGAATGAACATGGTGAAGTAGAGGAGATTAAAGCCGATGAAGATGACGGCCCAGGACCATTTGGCCAGGCCCTCATGGTACATTTTCCCGGTCATTTTGGGGAACCAGTAATGCAGGCCGGCAAAAAAGGCAAATCCCGCGCCTCCGAACATGGTGTAGTGGAAATGTCCCACAATGAAATAGGTGCCATGGAGATAGAGATTAAGGGATAAAGTGCCGATCGTCAGGCCGGTAAGACCGGCGATGGAAAAAAGAAAGATGAAGCCGAGGGCAAACAGGAGCGGCGCGTCGAGCTTGATCGAACCTTTGTAAAGAGTGGCCAGCCAGTTAAAAACCTTCACCCCGCTCGGGACGGCGACCAGGAAAGTGAGAAGCGAAAAGATCACCCGGGAGAAATCGCTCATGCCGCTCGTAAACATATGGTGCCCCCAGACGACATAACCGAAAAAGGCGATGGCGAGACTCGAATAGGCGATGGCCCGGTAGCCGAAAATCGTTCTTTGCGAAAAAACGGGAAAAATTTCGGAAATGATTCCCATGGCCGGGAGCACCATTATATAAACCGCAGGATGGGAGTATATCCAGAACAGGTGTTCGTACAGCAGGGGATCGCCACCCTTCAGGGGATCGAAAAACCCGATCCCGAAAGCCCTTTCCAGGATAATGAGCATCAGGGTTACGGCGAGGAACGGGGTGGCCAGAACCTGCGTCCAGGCGGTGGCATAGAGGGACCAGCAGAAAAGGGGCATGCGAAACATGGTCATGCCCGGTGCCCGCAGGCGATGCATCGTCGTAATGAAATTCAGGCCGGTAAAGATTGAGGAAAATCCCAGCAGGATGACGCCGTACATGGCCAGTGAGACGTTGGTTGTCGTATGGATGCTGTAAGGGGGATAGAAGGTCCAGCCGGTATCGGGAGCGCCTCCCCCGATAAAGACCGAAAGGAGGATAAGGACGCCGCCCAGGAGATAAAACCACCAGGAGAGGAGATTAATGCGGGGAAAGGCTACATCCCGGGCCCCGAGCAGAATAGGCAGCAAAAAGTTGCCCAAAGAAGCGGGGATGCCCGGGATGATGAACAGAAATATCTGTATTACCCCGTGGACGGTGAAAAGTGAGTTGTAAGCCCTGGCGGAGATGAATTTTCCCGGAGCGATAAGATTGATCCGCATCAACACCCCGAGGGCGACGCCGACCAGAAAAAAAGTCAGGATCGCTGCCAGGTACATAATGCCGATTCTCTTATGGTCGGTCGAAAGCAACCAGGAAAGAACGGCGCCGTGTTTCCCTTGGGCATGATAAAAGCTGGGAGGCGAAGCGGCGTTGGCTTCCTCATCGGCCATTTTTTACCCTCCCCAAGAATGCTTTTTCATGATCTCGGCAAGTTTATCTTCGATAATCTTTCTGATAACCAGGAGCCGCTCTTCCGTAAAGGCCTCGAAGCGGAGGACCAGAACGGGTTGGGTGTTGGAGACCCTGACTAACCCCCAACCGTCGGCGAAAGGTATCCGGACGCCGTCAATGTCGATGATGCGGTATTCCTTTTCAAAGTGGGCTTTGATGTCGGCCACGACCTGAAACTTGATGCTGTCCGGGCAATCCACCCTGATTTCCGGCGTGCTGAAGGTCCGTGGTACATCGGCCAAGATGCCGCTGATTGGTTGGTCGGACTGGGAAAGGATTTCCAGGAGGCGTGCGGAGGCGTAGACGGCGTCGTCATAGCCGAAATAACGGTCGGCAAAGAAGAGGTGGCCGCTCATCTCTCCGGCCAGGAGGGCTTTTTCTTCCTTCATCTTGCTCTTGATGAGTGAATGCCCCGCCTTCCACATGATGGGCCGGCCGCCCTGCGCGGCTATATCGTCGTAGAGGATCTGCGAACACTTGACCTCGCCGATAATGGCGGCGCCGGGATTGTCCCGCAGGATAAACCGCGAGAAGAAGAGCAGCAGCATATCCCCCCAGAGGATCTCGCCTTTGTCGGTGACGACGCCGAGACGGTCGGCGTCGCCGTCATAAGCGATTCCTGCATCGGCCTTCTTCTCTTTGACCAGGGCGATCAATTCCCGCAGGTTTTCGGGAATTGTGGGGTCCGGGAAGTGGTTGGGAAAGCGCCCGTCCGGTTCACAATATATGTCCGTGACCTCGAAGCCCCACCGCTGAAAAAGCGGGAGGGCAAAAAGTCCGCCCATGCCGTTTCCACCGTCGACCACGATTTTGAGGCGGCGGCCGATTTTTATCCTGTCAAAGAGGTAGGCTTCATAGGCCTGGGAAACATCGTGAGTTTGAGACGATCCGGCACCGCTCCTATAAGCGCCCGTTTCCATTATTTTTCTCAGTTCCTGGATTTCCTCCCCGTAAATGGTGTCCGGACCGAGGCAAACTTTAAAACCGTTGAATTCTGGGGGATTGTGGCTGCCGGTAATCATCACGCCGCCCCCCGTTTGGAGATGACGAATAGAAAAGTAGAGCAGGGGAGTGGCGCAGGCGCCGATGTCGATGATCTGGATGCCGGCGGCGTTAAGCCCCTTTTTGACAGTTTCGTGATAGTCCGGGGAGCTGAGGCGGCAATCCCGGCCCAGGGTCATGGTTGTTATACCCCGGCGTTGGGCCAACGTCCCGATGGCCCGTCCGAGATCGTAAACGAAATCGGTATTCAAATCTTTACCGACGACGCCCCGGACATCATACTCCCTGAATACTTCCGCGTTCATAGCAGGTTCCTTTCCCAATTTATTTGAGGTGTTAGGGCAGGGAGATCTTCAAGGTTCCCCCCCTGCCCAGGATATCATGCAGATGAATGTAGCCCTCGAGTTCCTGATTTTCGTTTATGACGCCCAGAGTGGTGATTTCGTCCCGCTGCATGAATTCAATGGTCTGGGCCAGGGAGGCCTTGCCCCCGATGGTCTTGGGAGAGCGGGTCATCAGCTCGTCGACCCGCTGGTCATCGAAACTCATGCCCTTTCTGATCATGCGGCGCAGGTCGCCATCCGTCAGTATCCCCACCAGCCGGTTATGGCTGTCCGTCACCAGCACGAAGCCCTTGTTCTTGGCGTCGATTTCCTCGATGGCCTGCCGTACGGTAGAACCGGCCGGCACTTTCGGTATTTGAGGGTCCCTGATCATTACGTCCTCCACCATGGCCCGCAGGCGCAGTCCCAGATTTCCCCCGGGGTGAAAGCGGAAGAAATCGCTTTCCTGGAAGTTTTTCTTCTCGATGAGGGCCACGGCCAGTGCATCCCCCATAGCCAGGGAGGCGGTGGTGCTGCAGGTGGGAGCGAGCCCGAAAGGGCAGGCCTCTTTTTCCACGCCGGCATCGATCGTCACATCTGAGAAACGCGCCAGTGTGGAGGACAGATTGCCCGTAAGGGCAATGATGGGAGTTCCTAACCCGCGGAGGGCGCCGATGATCAGGTTCAGCTCGGTGGTTTCTCCGCTGTTGGAGATGGCGAAAATCACATCATTCTTGGTGACAATCCCCAAGTCTCCGTGTATCCCCTCCACGGGATGGAGAAAAATTGCCGGAGTGCCTGTACTGGTGAGGGTGGCGACGATCTTCTTACCGATAAGTCCCGACTTGCCGATGCCGGTGACGATTACCCGGCCGGGGGACTGGCAAATGATGTCCACAGCCCGGGCGAAAGATTCATCGACCTTGCCGATGAGCTGCAAAATGCTTTCCGCCTCAATTTTCAGGACCTCTCTGGCCCTGGCGATGGTTTTATTATGCGGCATGCCGGATTTCCTTTTCTGTTTGCTTGCGGCGCCCGCTGCTGAATTTCACGCCGTCAGGCAAGTTAACAAAATTTTCCGCGGCTTACAAGGTAGATTTTCGGGCCTCCCCTTCGGGGCTATGACTGACGTACCCCGGCTGCCTGAGAATCACTCGTATTCGTTGACAGCGATTTGACTTTTACCTATGATGGCCGACATGCATGCTAACTTACGGACAAAAAGGCACTGGCTGGTCGGCTCAGGATTTATCCTGCTCTTTTGCCTGTTGCTGACCTTCCGGCTAGGCTTGTGGGAAGGCGGGACTCCGGTGCCTCCTGGTGCCTATGAAGCTCAGCCTTCCCTTCCTGCCCGGGACGACTGGTTTACGATTTCCCAGGAGGGGCGAAAAATCGGTTATGCCCATCGTACCATGGCGCCCACTACTGCGGGTTATGACTTGAAGGAAGAGGTCCTGCTATACATTAATACGATGGGGGTCCTCCAGCCCCTGCATTTTCAGACGGCGGGAAACCTGGACCCGCGGATGAGTTTGACGGCCTTTACCTTCGGTCTCAATTCGGGCTTGTTTCGCTTCCACGCGCGGGGGTCAGTTAAGGGTAAACTCCTCAACCTGTATATCGGGCCACCGGGGGAAGAAAAAGCGATAGAGATAGCACTCAAGGAACCCCTCTATCTGTCGGCCGGTGTTTTTGAGGTTTCACGTTTTGTCGGCCTGCAACCCGGCGAAAAACGCACTTTTCACGTTTTCGACCCGGTAGCGATGGGGGAACGGCCGGTTACGGTATCGCGGTCCAGCGTTGACGAGGTCATTCTTCAGGGTGGTGAACGAAAGCTGGTGACAAAATTTGCCCTTAACTTCATGGGAGTTACGCAATTTGCCTGGGTTGATGTCGCCGGCAACATCTTAAGGGAAAAGGGTATTTTGGGCATTGTCCTGGAAAAAACCATCCGG
>Ga0082335_1002742_pt1 | contig 31678 bp, 28 predicted proteins | sample Subgrocontami58m_FD_72375 | JGI IMG/M metagenome (GOLD analysis project Ga0082335, IMG submission 72375) | Subsurface groundwater microbial communities from S. Glens Falls, New York, USA - GMW37 contaminated, 5.8 m (SPADES assembly) (version 2) ...
TCGGCGTCGGCGTAATGGTCGGCGTGGGCGTCACCGTCGGCGTGTCCGTCGGCGTCGGCGTGAACGTCGGCGTGATCGTCGGCGTCGGCGTATTCGTCGGCGTGGGCGTCGGCGTAGGCGTCGGCGACGACGTCAACGGGTCATGGAACGCCATCCAGTAGTACACAGCCCCGCTCGCGTTCACCTGCGCCGCTGTTCCAATCTGGAACCCGTCCGACTCCAGCGCCTGTATCGCGTTCGCCACGTTTGCAGATGCCGAGAACATCATTGTGCTGTCAGTCGTGATTGCCTCCGACCGGTGCACCCCATCTTCCGCCGCGTCCTCGCGCACAATCACGTACTCCGGCTGGAACCCCACGCCAACGATGCTCCGGTTGTCCGTCCCGTCACCACTGTACGCCCCCACGTTCATCTTCCCCGCTATCGCCTTCCACGCGACGTAGTGGTACACCGTGCCGCTGCTGTTCACCGCGGTGCTGGTACCCACCGTGAACCCGTCCGCGTCCAGCGACGTCATGGCGTTGCTCACGCCGCCCGCCGCGTTGTCGAACGGATAGCTCAGCGACATGGATGACGACCGCAGGCCCGCCACCTGCGCCGCCTCCGACATCACCGCCACCAGGGCCGGCTGGAACCCGACGCCCGTGATGCCCTGGCCCGTCCCGTTCCCCGTGTACGTCCCCACGTAGGTCTGGCCCGGCACGACGTTCCACGCCATCCAGTAGTACACGATTCCGCTCGAGTTCGCCGTGGCGTCCGACCCCAGCGTGAACCCGTCCGCGTCCAGGCTCTGCACCATGTTGGATGAGAGCGCCGTCGCCCCCGACAGCGGCTTCGTGTTGTCCCCCGTCATCGTCGAGGTTCGCGCCACCGCCACCTGTGTGGTGTTCCCCTTGATGACCACCACCTCCGGCGAGAAGCCCAGCCCGGAGACCGTGGACCCCGCTATCCCGTTGCCCGTGTAGGCGCCCGTCGCGAAGTAGCGCGGCGCCGGAGTCGGCGTGGGCGTCGGCGTCGGCGTCGGAGCGGGCTGGCACATGACCTGAAGCTCGTCCACGTAGAAGTAGTCCGAGTTGCCATGTGAGCCGTCCACAAACTTGACGTAGAAGGTGCTGGTCATGGAGAGGGACGACAGGTCGAGGTCGTAAAAAGCATAGGTGTTGTCGGAGTACAGAGACGTCCACGTCTGGAGCGTGGTCCACGTGGAGCCATCCGGGCTGACCTGCAGTTGCATCTGGTCGCTGCCCTCGTAGGAATTCACCTTCGCCCAGAGTCGCAGACGCGCGTTCGTGGCGCCCAGCAGGTTCACTGTGCGCGTGGGCGCGCTGACAGTGGTCGAAAAGGTCTGCACGAGCATCTGGTAGGTCCCGGCGTAAGGAGAGCCGGAGGCGATGACCGAGCTGTTCACGGTGTCGGACCATGCGCCGTTCCAGCCGGTGCCGCCGCTGAAGTCTCCACTCTCGAAGCCGTCGTATGCGCACTGGGTCACGCCCGTGGGCGTGGATGTCGCGGTGGGCGTCGCCGTCGGCAGGGGGCTGCCGGTGGGCGTGGGCGTGACGGTCGCGGCGAGCAGGCTCTTGTAGCCGGAGACCTGGGCGACGACGTCGGAGCCTTTGAGCACGTTGACGTCTATCTTCTGGAGAAGACCGTAGGTCAGCGTGGTGGGGGTGAGCTGAATGGTGAAGCCGGAGGGAGGGACAATGGTCGGATAGCTAGGCGGCTCGACGAAGGTACGCCCTTTGGTATCCTCCAACTGAGCGCGCGCGGCATTCATGCCGATGGTCCGATCATCAATCACACGCTGACTGACGATACCGGCTGATATGCCGGCGATCAGGCCAACGACAAGAATGGATATGATAGCCAGGGAGATGACCAGCTCTATGAGAGTGACACCCACCTGGCCTTTAAAGGGTCTGCGCCTCCACGACAAAAGCTAACTCATCGGATGAGGCCTTACCCGCCGCCTCGCTCCTGTGCAAGCATTATAGCACGAGGCAAGCCGTGACATATACCACGGCCCGCTTCTGCCCGGCCGCCGCGCCCGAACGCGAGCACGTTTCCGCACGCAGGCGCCCGCGCCCGCCGTCAGCGCAACGTGACGCCCAGAAGGCCCAGGTACCACGTGGCGATGGGATGGCCCCACAGCAACGCCACCGACGCTCCCACGACCATGAACGGGCCGTACGGGACCGCGTCCCGCCTGCGGCGACGCCCGCTCGCCAGGAGGACTATGGCTACGACACCACCCAGGATGAACGTGACGAACAGGGCCACCAGCACGGTCGGAAATCCGGCGGCCAGTCCTATCAGCGCCGCCAGCTTTACATCGCCTCCCCCCATGCCGCCGCGTGCCAGGATGTATATCAGGAGGAACAGCGTGAACGCGGCCGCGGCGCCCACCAGCGCCCAGAGGGGCCCGACGCCCGGCTCCAGCGCGGACAGGGCGAAGACAACCAGTGACGCGGGGTACACAATCCTGTTCGGAATGAGTCCCGTTTCCAGGTCAATGACAAATATGACTATGAAGAGAGCCGCGTACAGGACCAGGCGCAGGGTCTGGAAGCTGGGGCCGAACGCGAGCGCGATGCCGAAGAAGGCGGCGCCCGCGACCGCCTCCACGAGGGGAACACGGACGGGGATGCGGAACCCGCAGGTGCGGCACCTGCCGCCCAGGACAACATAGGCCAGGACGGGCACCAGCTCCAGAAGCGTCAGCCGTCGCCGGCAGCTATCGCAGTGCGAGGGCGGATAGGCGATGGACTTGCCCGCGGGCAGGCGGTCGGAGCACACGTTGAGGAAGCTGCCGACCGCCAGACCGGCCAGCGCCATGAAGACGGGAAACATGAAGTCCAAGGAAGGGCTAGACCATGGAAAGGCCGCCGCTGACGCTCAGCGTCTGGCCTGTGATGTAGTCGGAATCACGCGACGCGAAGAAGACGGCCGCCGCCGCTATGTCCTGCACGCGCGCCAGCCGTCGCATGGGAATGGCGCGTATCAGCGACTCCGCGAGACGCGGCGTGTCCTTGGCGATGTCCGCGAACAGAGGCGTGTCCGTGGGCCCCGGGCACAATGCGTTGATGGTGATGTTGTAGCGGGCCATCTCCCGCGCGAGCGCCCGTGTGAAGCCCAGCAGTCCCGCCTTGGCCGCCGAATAGACGACCTCGCCCGAAGACCCCACCCTGCCCGCGTCCGAGGAGATGTTCACGATCTTGCCGTACTGGCGCGCGATCATGCCCGGCAGCACGGCCCTGGTCACCACCATGTGCCCCTTCAGGTTGATGGTAAGGAGCTTGTCCCACAGCTCCTCGGTGGTCTCCATGAACGGCATCACCTTGTCCCAGCCCGCGTTGTTGACCAGGATGTCAACGGGACCAAAATGCCCTTCCACCTGTTTCACGACACGACCGACTTCCGCGGCAGACGTTATGTCCACCCGGACGGCCAGCGCCTTACCGCCGTCGGCGGCGATGGCGTCCGCCGTGGCACGGGCGCCCACGTCATTCACGTCCGCCACCACGACATTCGCCTTTTCCCGGCCCAGCGCCAGGCAGATGGCCCTGCCGATGCCGCTTCCGCCGCCCGTCACGAGCGCAACCCTGTTATCGAGTTTCACGACGCTCTCCTTAATCTGGATTCAGCCCCAGCAGCCGCATGGCGTTCCCGTAGAGTATCTTCGCGCGGACGCTGTCCGGTATGTCCAGCCTGGCGAAGTCATCCAGCCAGCGCCGGGCGCTGAGGAACGGGTAGTCGGTGCCGAACAGCGCCTTGTCCTGCAGGCGGGTGGCGATGTCGCGCGCAAGCGCGGGCGGAAAGTACTTGGGCGACCATCCCGAAAGGTCAATGTACACGTTAGGCTTGTGGATGGCGATGGCGGTCATCTCGTCCTGCCAGGGCCAGGCCGGGTGCGCGCAGATGATGCGCAGGTCAGGGAAGTCCGCAGCCACGTCGTCAATGTAAACAGGCTGCGTGTACTTGAGACGGACGCCCATGCCGCCGCGGCCTCCGGCGCCCATGCCGGTCATGCCCACGTGGAACAGGACGATCAGCCCAAGCTCCTGCGCCTTTTCCCACAGGGGGTAGAAACGCCTGTCGTTGGGGAAGAATGCCTGGGCCGACTGCTGGAACTTGAGACCGCGCAGTCCCAGATCCTTGGCGGCGCGCTCAATCTCCCGGAGCGCCACCTTGCCCTTCCACGGGTCCACGCCGGCGAAGCCCGCGGCAAAGACCTGGGGATAGTCGCGCACCACGCGGGCCACCCAGTCGTTGGGGATCGGCGGCTGTCCGGTGTTCGTCTCCGCGTCCCAGCCAAGAAGTACCCCCCGGACGCCCTGGTCAGCAAGCTCCCGCGCCATTTCCTCTTCCGTGCGAATGGGGATGCGCGTGTGAAAGTAGGCTTCCGTGGCCGCCATGTAGGGGCCAATGGCGTCCACCATGAACTCACGCGTGGACGGATGGATGTGGATGTCCAGCGGTTTGGGCATATGCTAAACGCCTCTCAGCGCCAGGCCGACGTTGGCCGCGAAGGGGGCCGCGGGCAAGCCCTCCGGCCAGGAAAGCGGAGGCGTGAGGAGCGTCACCTGCCGGTCCACGGCCGCCGCGATGGTGTCCGCGAGCGCTGCGTCGTCCGCGACCAAGTCTCCCGCTAGGTAAACAGGCATGCCCGGAGACAGGGACATCCCTCGATGCGTGTCGTTATAGAAGGCAATGCTCCGGACAATCTCCTCCACCATGCGCGTGCGGGCGCGCTCGACGTCGGCCTCTTCGCCCAGCAGCACGTTGCGTATCAGCACCGGTATGCCGTCCACCACGATCACGACGTCTATGTTCGCGCTCTCGCCATAGGCGATAATGACGTTTGCCCGCTCGGAGGCGCGCGCCAGGGCCAGAGGCTTCAGGTCCACCACCCACGGTCTTTGCCCCAGGGCTTCAAACGTCTCCATCAGCGAGTCCAGCGGCCCCTTGGGAACGAGAAGCGCATAAATCTGCTGCGGCCCCTTTCTGTTGGAAACGCGATCATAAAACAGGTAGCTCGTATCCGGAGTGAAGCTCATTAACCGCCGGGCCTCTCTGTTGACGACCACGTCCATATCCGCCGTCACGCCGCGGGGCAGCGTCAGCACGCGCGACACGACGCCCACGCCGGGGAAAGCCGCCACAAGGCGCCCGCGGAACTGTCCCCGCGCCAGCGCCTGCCGGATGATGTCCGCCATCTCCTCGGGACGTGTGATGATACCCGCGCGCACCAGCGCGGGGTTGAACGGAACGACCGCCCAGCTCAGCACGTCGCGGCCCCTGGTGACCAGAAGCCGCACCACCCGGCTCTCGACTACCAGAGATATGATCGGCGATTGCAGAAATTGCACGTGCGGAAAGCTCCTACTCGTCTTCTATCCGGAGCGAATGACCTGTAACAGCGCCGCGCTCACAATCCACATGTTCTTCTCCCGGTCGTATATCACGGATACATCGTCCGGGGCGAGAAAGGCAGTCCTGGACGACTGAATGTCCTGGATGAATTTGCTGATCTGGTCAAGAGAGCCTGACGCGCTCACCGTGAATCGCGCTATGGCGTAGTGGGCAGGGGGAGGAGGAGGCGGCGGCGGGGCGGCTGGCTGGCGCGCCGTCGTTGGCGTAGGGGCGGGAGCGGTTGCCGCGCCGGCGGCCTTGGCCCCGATAAACTCAACGGTGCGAAGCCCCACGCCTGTCCTCTGAGAGGCGGCGGTCACCATGTCGTATATGTTCAGCGTGGAGCCGGTGGCGGGTATGCCCGCCTCCGCATTCACGAGCTGCTGCTCCTTCTCCTTCAACGTCCGTTCCAGCGGCCCCAGGTCTCGGGACTTTTTCAGCAGAGCGAGCCGTGTGGCGGTGGAGTTCAACTCTTCCTCCGCCTCGGCAACTTGCCCTATGCCCTGATAGTACAAATACCCCACTCCCAGGGTGGCAACCAGCAGGACAACGGTGAGGATCGTCAGGGCGCGCTCCAGAGGTACCTTCATCATCCACCCTCCGGGACCGTGACGACCAGCACGAAGGCGATACCCGGAATCGGCGTGGGAGTTGGCGTCACCGGCGTCCGGGGCGTGGGCGTCACCGTCGCCCGGCCCGCAGGCGTCGCAACGCTGACAGGAGGAGGAGGAGGCGCTCCGGCCTGCCGGTACGTCAGGTCCGCCGAAATCCCCTGCCGATCGAGCGACGCCTTGACGCGGGCGCCGTACTCCACCAAGCTGGGGAAATCAGCCGCCAGACCGGAGATGGTCACGCTGCGCTTTTGCTGTATCAGAGAGCTCAGCGTGATTTTGTCCATCCCGCTGCTCTCAATGGCCTGCAACACCCGGCCCCACTGGACGGAAGGCAGGCTCTTCTGGACCGCCGCCAGCTCGGCCGTCTGCTCGTCCACGGTCTTGATGGCCGCCTGCAGTCTATCAAAATCCGGCTTGCCGCGGGTCAGTTCAGACTGTTGCTTGTCCAGAGCAGCCCGTCTCAGATCAAGAAACGCCATGTCTTTCTGCTGCGCCCTGAGCATGAACAGCAGGTAAACCAAGCCCACGAGGAGGATGCCGCACAGCATCATGTATTGGCGGGAGCTTTTGGACATCGGCTCCCGTCGGTACGCCGGGGGAATGAAGTTGATGTCCACGCTTCGCGGCCTGCCGCGGCTACGAAATGACATGTTCGACAAAGGGTTCACTCTGCCTCACTTGGGCGGACGCGCCGCCCCCTGGGCTACCGGACGGCCTGAATTGCCGTGTAGATGGGGCTTATGACCGATATGGCGATGAACCCCACTATCCCTCCCACAACCACGATAAGGGCGGGCTCAATAAAGCCGAGAGCGGCGGCCATCGCCTGGTCCGTCTCCGATTCGTAGAACGACGCGAGTGACTCCAAGTTCATCTCAAGTCGGCCCGTCTGTTCTCCCACTGCTATGAGCTGGGAGGCCATTGTGGGGAACACCTTCTGCGTTGTGAATGCCTGCGATATGGACTGCCCCGCTCGAATGTTGTCGCGGACCTCGACAAGCGCATCCCGCAGCACTTCGTTGAGCGGGGTGTCCACGGCCAGGTCCAGGACATCCATGACGGGTATGCCCGCCTGCATCAGGAGCGCCATGGTCCGGGTCAGCTGGGCCATGCTGCTGTTGATAACCAGCAGACGCACGACGGGCAATTTCAGGAGGGCAATGTCTCTGTTGTGAGCTCCCTGCGGAGTGCGCAGGTGCAGGTAAACGGACAGCACAATCACAAGCGCTCCGCCCGTCAGGTACGCGATGTTCGCGGAAACGAATCCCGAAACGCTCAGCAGAATGCGGCTGATCAGCGGCAGCTCGCTGCCCACTTCCTTGAAGAGGCTGGACAGAGAGGGCAGAACGAAGTTGATGAGGATAAAAATGGCCACGAAGCCAACCGATAGGACGGCCGTCGGATACGCCAGAGACTTCTTTATTTTGCTGGACAGAGCGGACTGCTTCTCCATGTAGCTGGCGATGTGCCGCAGCATGACGGGCAGGTTGCCCGTCTCCTCGGCGATGGCGGCCAGCTTCAGGAAGACGGGAGGGAAGACGTCTGGGTGGCGCTTGCACGAGACGGAAAAGAGTACGCCGGACCGCAGGTCCGAGACGATGGCAATAATGACTTTCTTGACGGAGGCCTTGGTGACCTGCTCCTGGAGCAACTCCAGAGCGGGCAGGATGGAGATACCGGCGTCCAACAGAGATGCAAGCTGACGGCTGATGTTGATGACATCCGCCTGCTTGACGCCGAAGAGAGTCGGAAGCGCCTCGTCCAGAGTCATGGGCGGACGGTGCGCCTTGAGGCTGACGACGGTCAGGTTGGACTGCCACAGGCGCTCCTCGGCTATGGCCTCAGATTCCGCCTCAATGGTCCCCTTGACAGGCTCGCCCGCTGGAGAAACCGCTTCATACTTGTATTGCATATCCGGTCATGAGAGATCGCGCGTACCCCGCCGGCCTTCCATCGCTTCAGACGCAGGCAACGGGAACGAGCGAAGGAACGCATCAGGCTGGCCGTGGAAGTGGCCCACACGCTTATGAGATAGCGAAGACGTTGCGCAACACTTCACTGGGGGTAGTGATGCCGTCGCGCGCCTTGAGCATCCCGTCGCGTCGCATGGTGATCATGCCGTCCCGCAGGGCCTGGGCGCGAATCTCGCCAGCCGGAGCGCCTCTGGCCACGAGCTGACGAATCTGCTCGGAGATGGGAAGCACTTCAAAGACGCCCACGCGGCCCATATACCCCGTCTGGCTGCAGAAGTTGCAACCGCGCCCGTAGGTGAAGTCGGTCCGGACCTCGCCCATCTCCTGCTGGTAGGCAAGCGCCTCGTCCGGGCTGACAGTGCGGACCGCCTTGCAATACGGACAGACCTTCCGCACCAGGCGCTGGGACATGGTGGCGACCACCCCGGACGTCACCAGGAACGGCTCGACACCCAGGTCCATGATGCGGACGAGGGCACCGACGGCGTCGTTGGCATGAATGGAGGTGAGGACCAGGTGACCGGTCAGGGCCGCCTGGACGGCAACCCTCGCAGTTTCCGAGTCGCGGATCTCTCCCACCAGGATGATGTCCGGGTCCAGTCGCAGGGTGGCCCGCAGGCCTTTGGCGAAGGTGATGTCCGCCTGAGTGTTCACCTGAACCTGGTTAATCTTCTTAAAGCGGTACTCGATGGGGTCTTCGATGGTCATGATGTTGGACACGTTGGGATCCAACTCGTTCACGCAGGCGTACAGCGTGGTTGTTTTGCCCGCGCCCGTGGGGCCGCTGATCATCACCATCCCGTATGCCGAGCGCAGAACTCGCTTCATGACGTCCAGCTGCTGGTCCCGGACACCCGTCTGGGCCAGCTGGAGCAGGTTCATGGACTTGTCAAGGATACGGAGGACCATCATCTCCCCGTACAGGGTCTCAATGGTGGCCACGCGCAGGTCAATGTCCCGATTGGCGACCCGCATGGTGATCTGGCCGTCCTGCGGGCGCCGCCGCTCGGCGATGTTCATGCTGGCGAGCACCTTCAGGCGCGATATCAGGGCGGAGTGCACGCCCATGGGCAGGCTCACCATGTCGTGCAGGATGCCGTCCACCCGGTAGCGGATGCGGAGGCTGTCCTCCTGGGGTTCGATGTGGATGTCAGACGCCCTGTCTTTGACGGCCTGGGCGATGATGGTGTCCACCGCCTTGACCACCGGCGCCTGGCTCACCGCCTCCGCCTGCAGGACGGTCTCCGCGCCGCGGCTCGCCGTGGGGGTCACGCCACCGGCGACGGCCGGCCCGCCCGCGGGGTGCTGCGTCATAACCTGAGCGATTTCATCCTTAAGCTTGGCGGTCATCCGGTAGTTGGCGCTGATCGCCTCGCGGATGCCTCCGTGCAGGGGAATCACCGGCTTGACGCGCATCCGGCTGACAGACGTCAACATGTCCGTCAGCTCCAGATTGTGCGGCTCCTCCACGGCGACGGTGAGGGTGTCGCCGTCGATAGCAAGAGGAATGGCGTTGTAGCGCCGCGCCACGTCCTCGGGTATCTTCTCCAGCGCCTCCGGCTGGATTTTGAACTGCTTGAGGTCAACGATGGGCACGTTCATCTGGAAACTCAGGACAGTCGCCAGAGTCTCCGGAGTGATCAGGCCCTTTTCCACAAGGACCTGTCCCACCTTTTTGTTGGCGGCGCGCGCTTCCTGCAGGGCGGTCTGCAGCTCGGTCTGCTTAACAAACGCCCCTTCGACGAGGATCTCGCCGATAGGTTTTCGCGCCCCGCGTTGAACCAAAGCTACCACCACGCCACCTCTAGATTAGCCCTGCGCCGATAATGGACCCGGGCCGCACAAGCAATACCATAAGAATGTACAGGGCTGGAATGCCGAGTACTGCTACCGCAAGTCCTTTTACCATATTTTACACTCCCTCGTCAAATTGGAGCATAGCGCCGCCGCCAGCGGGCTAGGTGCCCTTCCGGACCTCGCCCTTGACCTCCAGGCTCTCGCCCGGGGCCAGAGCGACCCGCCGCACGCTAATACCGAACTTCAGCAGCCAGTACCACAGCGTGCCCTTGCTGATCTGCAGCTCCTCCGCCATGCCCGGGAGACCCTTCTCGTTGTACATCTCGGGCAGCAGCTTCTCCAGGGGCCGCTTGTACTTTTCCTCAACCGCCCGCATCAACTTCGTCTTGCGCATCATGGATCACCTCCTGTCATTCGACGCTATCTAGCCTACCATCATTCCCATACTTTGTCAAGACCCTATCAAAATCATTCTCATTCCAGTTATTTGACTAATTTTATTTTAGTTCAAAACTATTTCACTTATACCGGATGTGCTACGTCATAGTATATAGCCGCTGTTGCAACTTGACGTTGTTATGAACGTGCAGGATTGACGAGAGGATGGCTGGCTGCTAGACTTGTGCTTCGCGTCACAGGAGGACTATGGAGGCGATTGAGCAGCAGCTCCTGGAGTTCGTACGGCAGGTCTACGGGACCCTGGGGTGGCCCGGTGTGGTGGCCCTCATGGCCATTGAGAGCGCCTGCATTCCCCTGCCCAGCGAGATCATCATGCCCCTGGCCGGCTGGATGCTCATTCGGGACGGTGGACGAGACCTTTCGCTGCTCCTGTTGGCGGGCTTCGCCGGCGCTCTGGGCAATCTCCTGGGCTCGCTTGTGGCGTATGCCGTCGGCGCGTCCGGCGGCCGCACCGTCCTGGAGCGTTACGGAAAGTACATCCTCATTACGCGCCATGATCTGGACCGCGCCGACCGCTGGTTCGCCCGGTACGGCGACGCGGCCATCTTCTTCTCCCGCCTGCTGCCCGTGGTGCGGACGTTCATCAGCTTTCCCGCGGGCGTCTCCCGCATGAACATATGGAAGTTCAGCCTCTACACCTTCCTGGGGGCGTTCCCCTGGTCCCTGGGACTGGCATATGGCGGCTACGTCCTGGGCGAGCACTGGGAGCAGCTCCGCGCGGTGATGCGCCCGTTCGACATCCCCATCATCCTCGCCATCGTGGCGCTGGTGGTCTGGTACGTGGCGCGTCACGTCCGGCGGGCCAATTCGGAGAAAGAGGCGGAGAAGCAGGCCGCGCCTTGACCCTCGGAAGGGCGTGTGCTATTCTGACGCCGTGTCCCCGTAGCTCAACCGGATAGAGCACCTGCCTTCTAAGCAGGGGGTTGTGGGTTCGATTCCCACCGGGGATACCAGAAGCGATTCTCCCCTTTTCCCGGGCGCCCAGGGCGCAAGCGGCTCCCCGGCCACGCGGACACGCGGCGACGGCGCCGCAGGAGCAGACGATGATGGGGTGAGGAGGCGGTACCGCTCCCGGCACTGGCGCGCGGCCATGGCGCGACGGATCCTTGGCTACGGCCTCCTGGTCGCGCTCGCCTTCGGCGTCGCCTACCTTATCGCCCAGTTATCCCTGTGGGCCTACCCCTGGCCTATCCGCGACCGATGAGCGCCGCCGCGGACAGACGTCAGGCCTCGGGAAAGTGCTGAAGCAACTCCTCGGCGCACCGCGACCAGCAGAAGCACAGCACCGTCGCCTCGTCGGCGTCCAGCGCCAGGGCCGACACGCCCAGCGGTTCCAGGACGCGGTTGGCGATGGCGCAGAACGCGCCCATCCACCGGTCCCGGTTGACACGCCGCCAGTCGCATACCTCACGCCGCCCACTCCCGTTGATCTCCAGGTACCGCAGAGCGTCGCCTTCCTGTGGGTCTCCCAACGTTATGTCCACGTCCAGACCAAAGCGCTGGCGGAGGGCCTGCGTGGCCCAGCGACAGAAGTCGTCCGCCCGGTCAATCTCCCAGCGCCAGAGAAGCGCGGCGGTCGGCGGGGACGCTGGAGCGCCGGTCAGGACGAGGGGACTGCGATAGGCCAGAAACGCGGGCCCGTCCGGCCGGCCCACTGCCCGGAGGCGGTGCGCCTCGGCCATGCACAGCTCGGCGTCGGTCATCACGCCAGCCTGGACGACGAGCCGCCGCAGGTCGTCGAGCGTCTCTGTCACGGCCCGCCCGTGGACGCCGCACGGGGATTGACGCACGAGGGCATTGGCTCGCCCCGCAGTCCGGCCAGCAGGTTCCGGGCGGCCAGTACCGCCATCCGCGTGCGCGTCGCGACGCTGGCGCTGGCGATGTGCGGCGTGATGATGACATTGTCCAGAGTCAGCAGCGGGTCGTCCAGCGGGATAGGCTCCACCTCCGCCACGTCCGTGGCCGCCGCGGCGATTGTCCGGTCGCGCAGCGCTTCGTAGAGGGCGCGCTGGTCCACCACGCCGCCGCGCGCCGTGTTGACCAGCACCGCCGTCCGCTTCATCGCGGCCAGATCCCGCCGCCCGATCAGGTGGCGCGTCTCCGGCGTCATGGGCACGTGCAGGCTCACGAAGTCGGCCTGCCGGAGCAGGGTGGGCAGGTCTGGCGTCCACTCAACGCCCTCCTGCCGCTCCACGTCACGTTTCCGCTCCCGGCTGTGGTACAGGACGCGCATCTGGAAGCCCTTCGCGCGGCGGGCCACCGCCAGCCCGATGCGCCCCAGGCCCACGACGCCCAGCGTAGCGCCGTACACGTCGTGACCCAGCAGCACGGACGGTCCCCACGACCCCCACTTTCCGGCGCGGGTGCAGGCGTCCCCCTCCACGATGCGGCGCGCCGCCGCCATGAGGAGCGCCCAAGCGAAGTCCGCCGTGGTCTCCGTCAGGACGCCCGGCGTGTAGCCGACGGGAATCCCCCGCTCGGTGGCGGCGACGACGTCAATGTGGTTGTAGCCGACCGCCATGGTGCTGACGGCCCGGAGCCGTGGCGCCGCGTCCAGGACCTCTCTATTAATAGTGTCCGTCAGCAGGCACAGCAGCCCGTCCACGTCCCTGACCTCGCGCAGCAGCACCTCGCGCGGAGGCGGCGCGTCGCCCTCCCACACGCGAAGCTCGGCGGCCTGGCGGAGCATCGCCAGCGCCTCGTCCGCGATGCGTCTTGTTATGTAGACCTTTGGTGCGGTCACGGCTGCACCCTCCTGCTCGCCTGCCGTGCAAGGAAAAGCTTCCGCTCTTTCCGGACCACGTCCGGCGGCAGGGCCTTGGCTCCACCCAGAAGCGACGCCATTATGTACACCCGTGCGGCCCGCTCCACCAGCTCGCATACGTCGAGCGCCTCGCCGGGCGTCCCGCCCACGCCCACGAGTCCGTGGTTCCGCAAGAGCGCGGCGTTGCGGTCGCCGAGCGCGCGGACTGCCCGTTCCGCCATCGCCTTTGTGCCGGAAATCCCGTACTCGGCCACCTCGACCGCGCCGCCGACGAAGACGACAAGCTCGTCGAGCACGGGCGGCAGGTCATGGCCCGCGACGGCCAGCGCACTTGCGTACGCCGAGTGGGTGTGCATGACGGCGCCCACGTCCTGCCGGGCGGCGTAGACGGCCAGGTGCAGGGGCAGTTCCGACGAAGGGGCAAGGCTTCCGTCCACGATCGCGCCTGCGGAGTCCACGACGACGATGTCCTCCGGCCGCAGCCTGTCGTAGGGCCGCTGCGAGGGCGTCACCGCGACCAGCGCCCGTCCGCGAGCGCTCGGAAGACGCATGCTGACGTTGCCCGACATGCCCGTCACGAGACCCCGCTCGCTCATCCGCAGGGCCGCGGCCAGCACCGCTCGCCGCGCGGCGAGCCAGCGCGGCGTATCCCTGGAGGTCGGCGTCATGAGAACACCTCTATTAAGGAGTCAGTGCGCTCGGCGAAGGCGCGCCAGCGCCGGTAGATGTCCGCGTACTCCGACGAGGACATGGGGTCCGGCCCCATCTCGGTCGCCAGAGGCCGTCGGACACGCCCTGCGTCACCCAGGGTCCTGTGCGCACCGACGGCGGTGGCGGCGCACAGCGCCGCGCCCACGGCGCTGACGTCCGCGTGAGGCGCGACGCGGACCGGACGGGCCAGCACATCGGCGAGCATCTGGGGAAAGAGCATGCCGCGCGTCAGTCCGCCTCCGACGCTGACCTCGCCCGCCCGCTCGCCCGTCACCTCTTCCACGCGCTCCACGCCCCACCTGATGGCGAACGCGATCCCCTCCAGCGTGGCCCTCGCCAAGTGTCCGCGGCCCCATTTTCCCACGGCGAGAGGGACGGGGACCGTCAGCCCGCCGGGTCGGACGCCTGTGGGCACAGGCTCCAGGGGCCGCGCGCCCAGGCACGCGAAGACGCTGTCCGCGCCGGGCAGAACCGACGCCCCCGCCACGTCCAGACGCCGGTACGCCGACTCGCTGGGGCGCCCGGCCATACACTCCGCCAGCCACCGATAGGCGTAGCCCGCCTCGCCGACGTTGCACTCGCAGACCCATCGTTCCGGCGCCACGTGCAGGCCAGCCCACGTCCGCCGCCGAGCGTCGAACAGCGGCGCCGACGTCAGGCGCTGGACGACGCCGTTCCATCCCACGACCAGTCCCATCTGCCCCACGTCCGTCACGCCCATGCCCAGCAGCCCGCACTGGGCGTCCGGCCCTCCGGCCACGACCGGAGTCCCCGGCGCCATGCCGAGCGCCACAGCTGCCTCCGCAGTCAGCGCGCCCGTGACATCTCCCGCCGCACACAGGGGCGGGACGGCCCCCTGTGGCAAGCCCATTGCCGTGAGCAGGTCGTCGCACGACTCGTTATTTGTTATGTCCAGCAGACCACAGTCGCCCGCGGAGGCGCGCTCCACAACGGCGCGGCCCGTCAGCCGGAGGAGCAGCCAATCGGACAGAGGCATGACGGAACGGACAGAGGCGAGCAGTCGCGGATGGTGCTGCCGCATCCAGGCCAGCTTGAGGGGCGCGAGCAGGTAGCCCGGCAGGTGTCCCGTTGTCTGGTAGATGCGCGCGCGGAGCGCCTCGTCCATGTGCACGTCGTGCCGGATGGCGCGCGCGTCCAGGGCCGGGCCGGCGTACACGTCGCGGCCGTCCGCGTCGAGGGCCACCATCCCCTGCCGCTGTCCCGTAACACCAATCGCCGCGATCCTGTCCGGAGAGACCTCCGCTGCACGGAGGACTTGTCGGCTGGCGCGGCCCACGGCATCCCACGCCCTGCCGAGGGAGAGCGCACGGGCGCCCGCGCCCATGCGACGCAGCGGACGGTAGCGCAGCGGGGACATCACGGCGGCGCGCACCGAGCCGTCCAGCGCGCAGACGGCCGCATGGACGCCGGACGTGCCTATGTCAAGCGCGAGGACGCATCTTTCGGTGGACATCACCCTCCCGGACTTCGGCCCGACCCAGAGTTGCAGGCGCCACCTTGCTCCTCCGCGTAGGCGCCCTGTACCATACCAACCAGTCAGTCAGTATTCTATTTCATACCTAAGGACGGAGGGCCACCGTCATCGCCCGCCCACAGCCCACACTCCAACCTCGTTTTCGTTATGTAACGCACGAGTGCGCGGATGCCAGCCGGTCCGGCTGGTTCACTGCGCCTCTTCCGCGCCCTCCTCCGTCGGCTGTTCACGCGCGAGCAGAGCGCGGTAGCGGCCCAGAGCCATCACCGAGAAGCAGACGCCGTATAGACCATGATTGAAATAGAAATCGCCGGGAAAGCCGGTACCGGTGTAGGAGTGGTCGTCCCACCCCCCGTTCGGCCTCTGAGCGCCCAGCAGTGACCGCGCGCCTCGGGCCGCCGCCTGACTGGCCCCTTCGCCGGCGGCCAGCAGCGCGATCAGCGCCCACGCCGTCTGCGAGGGCGTGCTCGGCCCCTGGCCGCCTAGTTGCGGCTCTTTATAAGACGCGCATGTCTCGCCCCAGCCGCCGTCGCTCCCCTGGTGGGAAAGAAGCCACTGGACGCCACGGCGGACATCGTCGTCGGCCATGTTCATCTGGATGGCCCGAAACGCGGGCAGCACGCATCCCGTGCCATAAATGTAGTTCACCCCCCAGCGCCCCCACCAGCTCCCGTCTTTCTGCTGTGCCCTGCGAAGGTACTCCAGCGCCTGCCGCACGGCGGGAGAGCGCCGCGTGCGCCGCATCCGGCCCAGCAGCTCCAGCACATGCCCGGTGACGTCCTCCGACGGTGGGTCAATGGCGACGCCGGAGTCGCTAGCGGGCAGGTTGGTCACGTACAGCCGCGTGTTGTCCGCGTCGAACGCTCCCCAGCCGCCGTTCCGGCTCTGCATGCTGAGGAGCCAGCGCAGGCCGACGTCAACCGCCTCCTGTCTCGTCTCGTCTTCCGGCAGGCGCACGTGGCCCAGGGCGGTGAGAACAAGCGCGGTGGTGTCCGTATCCGGGTAGTGGCGGCTGTCCGGCCCACGGGACCATCCGCCGGGCGCTCCCCTGCCATCCCGGAGTTGCCAGTCGCCGCCGGACTTGACCTGCTGCTCCAGGAGCCAGCGCGCCGCTGTCTGGAGGGCCGGATGGTCGAGCGGAAGCCCGGCGTCGTGCAGAGCGAGCACCGCCAAGGCTGTGTCCCGCACGGGCGAGGCCCACGGCTGCAACCGCCAGGCGGCCCGTTCGGCGACGGCGACGGTCTCGAAGCTCTCCATGCCCCGCCGCATGGCCGGGTGCTCCACGGCATAGCCCAGCGCGCGCAGCGCAATGAGCGCAAACCCCGTCTGGTTGGGAATGCCGGCCCACGCGCCGTCCGCCTCCTGGTGAGACAGAAGCCAGTCCCCGGCCGCCTTCAGGGCCATGCCGCGCAGGGGCTTCCACGGCGAGCGCTCCAAGACTCGCAGAACGTCGTCGCCGAAGCGGAAGAACCACTTCCAGGCCAGCACCCGTTCGGCGGTCCAGGGCACACGGAACTCGCGTTTGCCCGGCGGCTCCACGTACAGTTCGTCAATGCGCGCCTCGTCCGGCACGGGGCACACGGGCTGCCGGGCGAGGATGACAAACAGCGGGACAAGCGCCGTCCGCGTCCAACTCGCGAAGTCATAGATGTTCAGAGGGGCCCAGCCGGGCAGGAGGATGGTCTCCACGGGCAGGATGGGAACGCCCCGCCAGTCGTACTGCCCGAAGAGGGCGAGCCACACCTTGGTCAAAACGCGTGTCTTGCTGACCCCGCCCAGACTGAGGGCCGTCTGCCGGGCGCGCTGCATCACCGCGTGGTCCGCCGCAACCCCGGCCAGCTTCAGGGCGAAGTATGCTTCCACCGTGGCGTTTATGTCAGCGGGGCCGCCGGAGTAGAGCGCCCATCCGCCTCGGGGCAGCTCCCGGCTCATGATGGAGTCGGCTATCTTCCGCGACCGCTCCGCGCGGGCGATGCTCATGAAATGGGTTACAAGGAGGTACTCGGCATCCAGCGTCACGTTCGCCTCGATCTCGCCGCGCCACCATCCCTGGGAGTCCTGGGCGCCGAGGAGAAACTTGACGGCCCGACGGAGACCTCCGTCCACCACGTCCAAAGTCGGCATCACGTCGGAGACCTGGTCCTGCGCCACGCCGTCACCTGCCGCCACTGAAAAGTGTCATGGATGCCCCCGCGCCCGTTCACCTGTCCCGCAGGACGACGAAGCGAGCGACCTCTTTCAAATCGTTTATGGCCTTGCGGTCCCCCGCGGTCATCGCGTCCATCTCCGCCACCGCATCGTGATAATACTTGTCCGCGGTCTGCAGTGCGAAGCGCCTGGCCTGGACGGACTCCAGCACCTCCACCACGCGGGAGACGTCCTCCTCCGCCAGAGCGTCCTTGCTGTAGATGCGCGCCAGGGCCTCCCGCGCCGCCGCGGGAGCGTGCTCCAGCGCGTAGATGACGGGCAGGGTCTTCTTCCTGCGGCGAATGTCGGAGAGGGCGTCCTTGCCCAGCACCGCGGGGTCGCCCCAGATGCCAAGCACGTCATCCACCACCTGGAAGGCCAGCCCCAGAGCGCCCGCGAAGCGGCGCAGCCGCGCCACAACCGCCTCGTCGGACGTTCCCAGGACCGCCCCCATCTCCACGGACGCCTCGATGAGCGCGCCGGTCTTGCGCTCAATCATGGACAGGTAGTCCGCGACGGAGACATCCAGTCGCCGCTCATAGCTCATGTCCAAGTGCTGCCCCTCTATCACGCGTAGGCACGCCGTATGCAGCAGGTTTGCGGCGTGCACCGTGCGGGCGTGGTCCACGCCCCGCGAGGGGAGCCGGAGGACGGCCATGCACGCCAGCGTGAGCATCCCGTCGCCCGCGTTGATGCCCTCGCTGACGCCCCAGAGAGACCAGACGGTGGGCCGGTGGCGACGCTCCCTGTCCCCGTCCTGGATGTCGTCGTGAATCAGCGAGAAGTTGTGGACAAGCTCGACGGCGGCGGCGGCCGGAAGTGCAGAGCGCCAGTCGCCGCCGGAGGCCTCGCAGGCCAGAAGGCAGAGCGTGGGGCGCAGGCGTTTGCCGCCGGAGAGGGCCTCCGGCTTGCCGTGGGGGTCAGTCCACCCCATGTGGTACCGGAGCATGTTGTAGAGAAGGAGAGTGCGGCCCTCAAGAGCCGTCCGGAGCTCCCCTTCGACGGCGGCCCGGTACCGCTCGAATACGGGAGGCAGCTCCATGGCGGCCCTCCCTTTGACGTTACCGGTATGAACGCTTGCTGACGACAGCCTGTTGTACCGTTTCCTGCGAGCGCTTGAGGTACTCGGAGACGTCCCAGACGCTGACGATGGGGAAGCCGTATGTGCGAGCGAAGGCTTCCAGTGGGCGCCCCCGGGCCACGTGGCCGTCCTCGTCCAGAATCTCGCAGAGGAGGCCCGCCGGATAGAGGCTGGCCGCGCCGCACAGGTCCACGATGGCTTCCGTGTGGCCCCGGCGCTCCATCAGGCCGCCCTTCCGTGCGCGAAGGGGCACGATATGGCCGGGCCGGGCGAACTCTTGAGGCTTGGACTGAGAGTCCAGGAGGGCATGGACGGTGCGGACCCGGTCGTGAACGGAGGACCCGGTCGAGCCGCAGATATAGTCCACTGTCTCGCAGAAAGGCGTATCCGAGTCCTGGTACGTGCGCGGCATCAGCGGTATCTTCAATTCGTCCAGGCGCCAGCCGGGAAGGGATATGCACAGGAATCCCGCGGCGGCCTTGATCAGGAAGAGCATGTCCTGCGGCGTCACCTTCTCCGCGCTGATGGCCAGGTCGCCTTCGTTTTCCCTGTCCGGATCGTCGAGGATGACGACAAAGCGCCCCGACTGAAGCTCTCTGATAGCGTCTTCCACCCGAGCTGTCAACGCGAACCTCCCGCTATGCCGGTAGTATTAGGACGACTCATGACGCGAAACTGACATCGCAGGGAACGCGGCATCGGGGCGCCCGGCTGCCTGTTCCCGGCTTTCGACCTGCCGGGCCAGTTCCTCCAGGCGACCCACCACGCCGTCAACGATATCGTCCGGCGTGGACGAACCCGCGGTCACGCCGACGCGCTCCCGCCCCCGGAGCCACGTGCTCTGTATCTCCTCCGGGCGCTCGATGTGGTGGGTCTCCACCTCCACTTCCTGGCAGATCTCCGCCAGGTGCTTCGTGTTGGCGCTGTGCCGTCCGCCCACCACGATCATCAGGTCCACGCGCCGGGCCAGATCAATGGCCGACTGCTTCTGGCGTCGAGTGGGAAGACATATGGTGTTGATGACCCGGATCTCCTGCACGTCATCGTTGTGCTTGGAGATGAAGCCGTTGACGAACTGCGTGAAGCGCCGCGGGTCCTGCGTGGTCTGGGAGACGATGCCGACCTTGTTCCAGCGGCGGACGGTGGCGGAATCGAAGCGGGCCTCCGTGGTAGCGAGCGCCTGTCCGTTGGCCCAGCCGAGGACGCCGCGCACTTCCACGTGGTCCCTGTCGCCGAAGACCAGGACGAAAAAGCCCTGGGTCACGAGGTCGCGGACGGCCTGCTGGACGTTGCGGACGAGGGGGCAGGTGGCGTCAACCGTCTGAAGGCCCCGTGCGCGGGCCTCGTCATAGACCTTCTCGCCGACCCCGTGGGCGGTGAACATGACCTTCGCGCCGTCCACGGCGTCGAACGTGTCCACGATGCGGACACCCTGCCGCTCCAGTCGCTGCACGACCTGGGTGTTGTGGACGAGGTCGCCGAGGGTATCCACCTTGCCGTACTGCCGGGCCATCTGCTCCGCGGTCTTGATGGCGTGCCGGACCCCGAAACAGAAGCCCAGGTCTTCGGCCTTGATGATCTGCACGCGATGAGCACTCCCATATTGCGCCGCTGACGCGGCGCTTCGTGTCATTCTATACCAGCACCCCCAGCGCGTCAAGGAGAGCCGCTATGTGCCAGCTAGGGGGAGCGTGCAGGGCGCGACGCGCGTCTGGGGCTTGGGGAGGAGCAGGCCATGATCTTGCAGGGGGAGTGGGAGATACAAAGCGAATGGGGGATACCCCCGTTGACTCCCCTGCCAGAAGGACAAGGCCCTCTGGACTCTCTGGTTAAATCGGCCTGGCGAGGAAAGGCATGGAGAGCAGTGTAAACGAGTCGCTACAACTTCTTCTGGAGACCGGCCCGCGACCCGATTGCCCTCGTCGAAGAGAATCGTCAAGGGCAAGACTGGTACCCCCAAGGAGATTCGAACTCCTGTTGACGGCTTGAAGGGCCGTTGTCCTGGGCCTCTAGACGATGGGGGCACGCGACACAAGCCAGTATAGCAGACGGAAGATGGGATTCGCTGGATAGTGGGCCGGGGGAAAGCCCGCCCTACGGGTACAGCGCGAAGGCGTCCAAGCCCGTCGTCTCCGGCAGGCCGAGCATCAGGTTCATGTTGTGCACCGCCTGGCCCGCCGCGCCCTTCACCAGGTTGTCCAGGCAGCTCACGACGATGATGCGGCCCGTCCGCGTGTCCAGCGTCGGGTGGATGAGGCACATGTTGTTCCCCAGCGTGAGCTTCGTCCCCGGCGGCGCGTCCACGACGCGCACGAACGGCTCGCCCTTGTACGCCTGCTTGAACAGCTCCATGAGCTGCTTCTTGCCCGCGGCGTCCGGCGTCAGACGGCGGTCGGCGGGAAAGGCGTAGCACGTGCTCAGGATGCCGCGCGTCATGGGAATGAGGTGCGGGACGAAGGTGATGCGCGGCTCGAAGCCCTTGCGCGAAGCGGCCAGCTCCTGCGTGATCTCCGGCATGTGCCGGTGCCCGCCCAGCCCGTACGCTGCGACGTTCTCGTTAGCCTCCGCGAAGTGGTACTTCACGTCCAGCGCGCGGCCCGCGCCGGACACGCCCGACTTGCTGTCCACGATGATGTCGCCGGTGATAAGCCCCTCGCGGGCGAGAGGCGCAAGCGCGAGGATGGCGCTGGTGGGATAGCAGCCCGGATTGGCGACGACGCGCGCCTTCCTGATCTGTGGGCGATACAGCTCCGGGAGCCCGTACACCGCATCCTTGACCAGCTCCGGCGCGGGGTGCTTCACCCCGTACCACTGCTCGTACACCGCCAGGTCCTTCAGGCGGAAGTCGGCGCTGATGTCCACGACGCGCGCGCCCTTCTCCACGAGCGGCGCGACGCGCGCGGCGCTGTCCTTGTGCGGCAGCGCGGAGAACGCGACGTCCACCTGCTGCGTGATGTCCGCCTCGATGGTGAGGTCAATGTCCGCGAGATGCGGGAAGAACTGGCCGAGCTTCTGCCCGACGGCGCTTCGGCCCGTGACCGCGACGAGGCTGACGCCCGGGTGACGCGCCAGGATGCGCGCCAGCTCCACGCCCGCGTAGCCCGTGACGTTGATGATGCCGACCTTTGCCTTCGCCATAGCGCCTCCGATACAGACAGCAAAGCTCAGTATAGGCTACATGCGACGAAATACGCAAGGGAGCGAAACAGCCTGGGTATCAACGCGGACGAGGCTCTTCCCTCCGTTTCAGATGTGTAAAGGGAGCTACTTGCCCTGTTTCTTGGTGGGCATCGCCCGCAGCGCGCTGCCCGGGCAGCCGTCCTCCAGGACGCACGCCTCGCAACGCGGGCGCTGGGCCTTGCACACGCGCCGCCCGTGCGTGATGAGGTAGATGTGGAACGGCAGGTACCACTCCGGCGGCGCCAGCTTCTCCAACGCATCGTGCGCCTGCTCCGCCGTGCAGCGCGCGGGCAGCAGCCCCAGTCGCTTCGCCACGCGGTGAACGTGCGTGTCCACGACCATCGCCGGCTTGTCCAACGCGAAAAGCAGCACGCACCCCGCCGTCTTCGGCCCGACGCCGGGAAGCTGCCGCAGCCACGCCCGCGCTTCCCCCATGGGCATGTCCCGCAGGAAGTCCAGCTCCAGTCTGCCGCGCTTGTCCTTGATAGATTGGAGAATGGCCTTGATGCGCGGCGCCTTGACGCGGGCCAGCCCGCCCATCCAGATGGCCCGCGCAAGACGTTCGGGATCGGCCTCCAGGACATCCTCCCACGCGGGAAAGGCGGCCCGCAGGCTAGCGCAGGCGCGCAGGGAGTTGGAGTCCGAGGTGTGCTGGGAGAGGACGGTGTACACCAGCTCGGAGACGGGGTCCCAATGGCGCGGCGCCTTGACGGGGCCGTACTCCGCGCCCAGGCGGCGCATGATGTCGGCGACGGTCAGGGCGGGGCGCCCGGCCCGACGCGCGGGACTGCGAGGAGCGGGCGACCGTTTTGGACTGCGTGGCATTCGCGCCTCGTGTCCTTCGCGCTATAACGGAGACGCCAGTCTAGCACGAGGCCGCAGTGCGCACAACGGACAAAGGACTCTGTCGGCATCATGGGGCTTTTGCTATAATGCTGGGCGATCCCATTTTTTCGGAACGTTTTCCATGCTGAGGCTTTAGATATGGCGGAGCTACGCGACCGCATCGAGGCGGCGCTCAAGGGACACCACGCTGACTACATAGAGATGCGGGTTGAGGAGGCCGAGGGTTCCCGGATCATGTACCGGGGCCGCGACCTGGAGGACATTGGCCGGACGGCCACGCTGGGCGGGTGCGTCCGCGCCATGGTCAAAGGCGGCTGGGGATTCGTCAGCTTCAATTCGCCCACGCGCCTGCGCGACAAGGTGGCGCTGGCCGTCCGACAGGCTCGACTTGCCAGCTCGGAGGCCATCCAGCTTGCGCCCGTCGAGCCGGTGGTGGACATCGTCCCGCCGTTCATCGGCAAGGTGGACCCGCTTGACATCCCTCTGCCCCACAAGAAGCAGATGCTCGACGAGTACAACGAGATCGTCTGGAGCACGCCGGGAATCACCACGTCCATCCTGGGCTACGCCGACGGTCGGCGCCGGACGGCGCTGGCGACGTCGGAAGGCACGTACATCGAGCAGCGCAAGGTTGACGTGTCGTTCCGGCTGTCCGCGATGGCCCGCGCCGACAGCGATGTCCAGCAGTCGGCCATCAGCATCGGGTCGAACGGCGACTTCACGGTGGTCCAGGGCCTTCAGAAGCAGGTGAAGGAAGTCGCCGAGAGGGCCGTCGCCCTGCTGAAGGCGCCCTACGCCAAGGGCGGGGAGTACACCGTCGTGCTGGACCCCATCCTGGCAGGCGTTTTCACCCATGAGGCATTCGGCCACCTCTCGGAGTCCGACTTTCTGTATGAACACGAGGAGATGAAGAAAATCATGTCACTGGGCCGGAAATTCGGCCCGCCCATCCTGAACATCGTGGACGGCGCCGCGGTGCCCGGCCTGCGCGGCAGCTTCAAGTATGACGACGAGGGCGCCCGTTCCACCAGGACGCATCTCATCAAAGAGGGCTATCTGGTGGGCCGCTTGCATTCGCGGGAGACTGCGGGCAAGATGAGTGAGAGTGCGACGGGCAATGCGCGGGCTCTGGACTTCCGGTTCCCGCCCATCGTCCGCATGACGAACACATTCATCGAGCAGGGCAAGACCAGCTTTGACGACATGATTGCGGACATCAAGCTGGGCGTGTACGCGCGCAACTGGTACGGCGGCATGACCAGCATGGAGCAGTTCACCTTCTCGGCGGGCGAGGCGTACATGATCCGCAATGGCAAAGTCGCCGAGATGCTGCGCCCGGTCATGCTCTCCGGCAACGTCTTCGCCACGCTTGAGCAGGTGGAAGCCGTGGGCAACGACCTGCACATGAACCAGGGAGGCGGCTGCGGCAAGGGCGGACAGATACCACTCCCCGTCTCCGACGGCAGCCCGCACATCCGCATTCGCAACCTTCTCGTTGGAGGCAAGTAACCGTGCTTGAAAGTCTCCTCAGGAAAGCGAGCACGGTCGCCGAACAGGCCGAGGTGTTCCACGTCTCCCAGCGGGAGACGCCGGTCGTCTTCGAAGCCAACCGCCTCAAGCTGCTGCAAAGCCGCGAGACGGAGAGGATTATTCTGCGGCTGGTCAAGGATGGGCGCGTCGGCGTGTCGTCCACCAACAACATCAAGGACCAGCGGGGGCTTCTCCAGCGCGCGCTGGAGGTGGTGCCGTACGGCACGAAGGCCAGGTTCACCCTTCCCGGCCCGGTGGAGTACCCCACGGTGAACGGCTACGATCCCGCCGTCGAGAAGATGGACATCGAGGACATGGTGCAACTGGGCCAGTCCATGATTGACAGCGTGCGCCGCCAGCACGGCGACCTCCAGTGCGAGGCGCGCGTGACCCGGGCCGTGGCGACCGTCCACATCATGAACAGCAACGGGTGCGCGGTCAGCTACACCAAGAGCGTGTGCGCCCTGGCCCTGGAAGGCAACCGCGTGCGCGAGGACGACATGCTTTTCGTCGGCGAGCACGAGGTCTCGCCGCACCCCATTCGTGACCACCGAAAGGTGACGGACACCGTCCTCCAGCAACTGGAGTACGCCCGCGAGACCGCCCCCGCGCCGTCCGGGCCCGTGCCCGTCGTCTTCTCGCACGACGCCGTCGCGCAGGTCTTCGAGCCTTCCCTAGCGATTGCCTTCAACGGCAAGACGGTGCTGCAGGGGGCTTCGCCCCTCGTGGACAAGCTCGGCCACAAGATATTCGACGAGAGTTTGACTCTGTGGGACGATCCCCTGTACCCTGACTGCGCGGGAAACCGCATCTGCGACGACGAGGGCGTGCCCAGTCAGCGCCTCATGCTGGTGGACCACGGCGCCCCCAAGCAGTTCCTGTACGATCTCCAGACGGCGGGACAGGCGCGCGCCCGCTCGACGGGCAGCGCCGACCGCGGAATGGGCAGCGTGCCATCCCCCGCGCTCGGCGTCCTGATCATTGAGCCGGGCGCCACGCCTTACAAGGACATGATCGCGGACATCTCTGACGGCCTGCTGGTGGAGGGCCTTCTGGGCGCGGGCCAGACCAACGTGGTCGGCGGCGACTTCAGCGGGAACGTCCTGCTGGGGTATAAGATAGAGAAGGGGCGCATCGTCGGGCGCGTGAAGAACACCGTGGTCGCAGGGAACATCTACCAGGCGTTGAAACAGAACATAGTGCTTTCCCGGGACCGCAAGTGGATAGGCGGCGGCATCCTGACTCCGGCTCTCCGTTGCCAGAGCGTCTCCGTTTCCACGAAGGGCTAGACGTATGATGGTTCTGGAGCGGTACCTGACCGAGCTTCAGGACACCAACACGCCGCTCAGCACGGCGCGGCTCATCCACCTCTCCGCTATGACGCCGGAGGAGGTTGAGTGTTTCCGGCGTAGCTGGACGAAGCTGGACTTGGAGCGGCGGCGGCAGGTCCTCTCCCGTCTCGTTGACATCATCGAGGACAACTCCGATCTGGACTTCTCCGCCGTCTTTCGCGTGTGCCTGCAGGACCCGGACGAGGACATCAGGGAAAAGGCCATCGCCGGCCTGTCTGATTCCGAGGACCGCTCCCTCATTGACCCGCTCATCGCGTTGATGCTCAACGACCCCAGGGAGCGCGTGCGGGCGGCCGCCGCCGTCGCCCTGGGACGCTACACCATGCTGGCGGAGCTTGGAAAGCTCCTGTCCCGGGACGGACCCAAGCTGGAAAAGGCTCTGCTCTCCGTCATTGAAAACGGCGCCGGGTCTATCGAGGTGCGCCGTCGCGCCATCGAGGCGATCGCCGCGTTTTCCGACCTCCCGCGGGTGAAGGAGATTCTTCGCGAGGCCTACAGCAGCCCGGACTCCAAGATGCGGGGCAGCGCCCTCTTCGGCATGGGGCGCAACTGCGACTCGCAGTGGCTGCCCATCATGGTCAAGTCCCTGTCCAGTGAGGACCCCGAACTGCGCTACGAGGCGGCGGGAGCTTGCGGCGAACTGGGCGAGGAGGCGGCCGTTCCGTACCTCCTCCCGCTGGCGCGCGACCCCGAGTCCCAGGTGCGCGACGCCGCCATCCAGTCGCTGGGGGCTATCGGCGGGCCAACGGCCAAGAAAGCCCTCCTGCAGCTCCGGCAGAGCGCGAACGGCCACGTCCGAGAGGCAGCGGAGGAAGCCCTGCAGAAACTTGAGGCGGAGGAAGACCCGCTCGGTCCGGGCGGCTTCTAGGCCACGAATCGGCCGCGTTCCGCATCCTCTCCGTCGAACACGCGAGCCGCCGCACCCGCGAGTCCCGCATCTCCCCCCAGCGCCGACGTGACCATCTCCAGCCGCTCGCGCATGACGGGCATGGCGTGCGTCCGAACGTAGGGTTCGATCACAGGCCTCAGCAGCGGCCAGTCGCGGCCCACGCCTCCGCCGATGATGATACGCTCCGGATTGAACACGTGGACCAGGCTCACGATTCCCACCGCCAGGTCCCGCGCCACCTCCTCCAGCAAGGCGACAGCCATTGCATCGCCTTTTCGTGCGGCCTGAGCGACCAAGGCCGCATCTACCCTGTCGAGAGCGCCGCCCGCCATATCACGGAGCACGCTGGACGCCCCCGCTGCCAGCTTCTCCCTGGCGCGCCGCGCGATGGCGACGCCGGACGCGATCGCCTCCCAGCAGCCTATGTTGCCGCAGTTGCAGCGCGGCCCGTGCCGGTCAATGCAAATGTGGCCGAGCTCGCCGCCGTAGCCCCGAGCACCCTCCAGAAGCCGCCCGCCCGTGATGACGCCGCCGCCGATGCCCGTGCTGAGGGTCAGGTAGATGATGTCCGTGGCGCCGCGCCCCGCTCCAAAGCGATGCTCGCCCAGCGCGGCCAGGTTGCCGTCGTTGCCCACGCAGACGCGCAGGCCCAGTCCGGCGGCCCACTCGCCTTTCAGGGATACCCCATCCCAGCCAGGCAGGTTGGGCGGGTGGTGCAGCGTGCCGGTGCGCGAGTCAACGGGACTCGCGACGGCGGCGCCAAGTCCGCAGACGCCGTCGGGCCCAGCATCCGCCATGACCGAACGGACAGCTTCGGCCAAGCGGCTTAGGCCGTCGCTCGAAGCGTGCGGAGTGAGGAACTCCACCTTGCGCTCCACCACTCCGTCACGACGGACCAGGGCTACGCGACATCGCGTGCCGCCCAAGTCCAGGGCCAGTGCGCGTTTCCCGTCCAGCGCGGCGCCCTCCAATCGAATCTGCCCGCAGTATAACATAGCGGCTTCCTCTAGCCATGCCGTCGAGTTCCCGCTAGAATCAAGTCGCCGCGCCCGGCGGGCGCGAATGAACAGGCGAGGCAGGCCAACGCATGTCACCGCGCTTCCAGTTCACGACGATAAGCCACCTTGCGGCGGGCGCCCAGGGCGAACCGGGCAAGCGCACGTTTTACCTGGAAGTCGGGCAGGGCGAGCGGTGGGTCCGCACGTGGCTGGAGAAGGCAGTGCTCCTGGCCCTGAGCGAGACCGTTGACCAGCTTCTCGCCACGCTCGAAGGGAAAACATTCCTGCCTATGTCCTCCACTGTCCCGCCGACTCCCGTGGAGGCCCGGCGGGACAAGCCTACTGCCGAGTTCCGGGTGGGACGCCTGGCATTGGGCTACAACGAGACAACCGGCCGCCTTGTGCTGGTCATGCACGAGGAAGAAACACCGGAGAACGGGCCGCCCGTCCTGGAGTGCACCGCGACGCAGGAGCAGATACGCGCCCTCAGCGACCAGATCAAGACGATTGCGACGGCGGGCCGCCCCCTCTGCCCGCTCTGCGGCGGCCCCGTGGACGCCACGGGCCATGTGTGTCCAAAACGCAACGGCCACGGCACGAATCTGCGCCAGGGATAACCCACGCTGACCGTCCAGCGAAACAATCGGGTTGCCCGTCCGCTCCCGGCGCGTCCAATCGGACGCCCGGATTGTGCGATACTCCTCGCCTTGACAACGCGGCTCGAATATGTAAAATACGGTGCACGTATTCCCGTCCGGCCAGGGGACGCCTGGCGCCACGGCAAATCCCTTACCCCACAAAGGAGGTCCAATGAACCACCAGCCCAAGACTGCCACATTGCGCGCATGGATAGCTCCGCTCCTCGGGGCGCTGACTCTCGTGGCCGCGTCCTGCGCCCCCGCCGCTGCCCCGCCAGCGCCAGCGGCGCCAGCCGCGCCCGCTCCCAGCGCGCCGCAGCCCACGCGCGCGGCGGCATCGCCCACTCCCGCCGTGCGGGCGCCCGCCCAGGTGGACAAGCTTGTCATCGCCCTTCCCTTCCCAGGCCACAACACGTTCGACCCCATCCTGGAGACGTCCGACCGCAAGTTTGACATCGAGTACATCTACGAGTACGTCGTCGGGACGGCGGCGGACGGCAAGCTGACCACGGACACAGGCCTGGCCTCCGAATGGAGCCAGTCCGCTGACAGCAAAAGCTGGACGTTCAAGCTAAAGCCCGGCAGCAAGTTCAGCAACGGCGACGAGGTGACCGCCGAGGACGCCAAGTTCTCCCTTGACCGTCTCGTCACCGACAAGCGCGCGGTTACGACCTATGTCTCCCTGTTCAAGGCGATGGTGGATAAGATCGAGGTGAAGGACCAGTACACCTACACCGTCTCTACCAAGGGCACCCAGGCGCTGCTGCCCCACTTCCTGTCTCCGTTGTCCATCGGCATTGAAGGCACGGTGGTGTCCAAGAAGTACTTCGACAAGGTGGGTGACAAGGAGTTCGCCGCCAAGCCCGTGGGAAGCGGCCCCTACAAGGTCGTCTCCAACGACCCCGGCCAGCGTTTTGAGATGGAGTCCGTGGGCAAGCACCGCATGATGGCGAACCCGCCCGCGAAGCGCCTGGTGTTCAACAACGTCAAGGAGCCCACCACGCGCATCGCTCTGCTGCGGACGAAGGAGGCGGACATCGCCGCCATTCCGCTCGTGAGCAAGAAGGAAGTCCAGCAGGCCGGCATCCGCACCTTCAGCAAGCCGGAAGACTTCTTCTCCTCTATCCACATCCATGCGCAGGACCCCAAGTCCCCGGTCAGCAACAAGCTGGTGCGCCAGGCCATGACGTACGCCCTTGACCGCAAGACCATTCTGCAGACGCTCTATCAGAACGAGGGCGCCCTGACCGACAACCATGCCACCAGAATCTCGTTCGAGTGGGTGCAAGACCTGCCGCTACGTGAGTACAGCCAGGACAAAGCCAAGGCGCTCTTGAAGGAGGCTGGCTATCCCAACGGCTTTGACCTGACCTTCCTGGCGTACGTGCGCAACCCGGCGGACTCCATGGAGGTGATTGAGGCTATCGCCAGCATGTGGACCGCCGTGGGCATCAAGACAAAGGTGGAACCCATTGACTACGCGGTCTTCCGCGACAGGTGGAGCAAAGGACAGACGGCCGGCGGCGTGGACATCATCACGCACGCCACGGGCTTCTCGCAGACGGCGCTGTTCAACACCATCCATCACAGCAAGGGCCTGCTGGCGCTGACCAAGGACCCCGAGCTGGACAAGCTGATCGAGGCGGCCGCCAAGGCCCCGAACGAAGCCGAGATCCGCAAGGCGGGCGCGGCGCTGCAGCGGTACACCTTTGACCAGCAGTACGAGATCACCATCGCCCTGATCAACACCGTGTACGGGACCAGCCCGAAAATAGCTACCTGGACACCGAGCATCCTGCCAAACAGCATGGACCTGGGCCGCCTCACGGTGAACCCATAGCTTCGCTCTTTGCTGCACCGCGTTGCGGCTTCCAGACATCTGGAAGCCGCAACGCGGCAACACCTCACGCAGGTATCCCTCAACAATGGTAAGGTTCCTCGCGTTCCGCATCGGCCAGAGCCTCATCACCCTTGCGGCGGTCGCCGTGGCCATCTTTACGCTGGCGCGGCTGAGCGGCGACCCGCTGAGCCTCATGCTGCCCATCAACGCGGACCAGGCGCAGTTCAAGGCGGTGCAGGAGTCGCTGGGACTGGACAAGCCGGTACCTGTCCAGTTCGCGCTGTTTCTCTCTCATGCCGCCATCGGCGACTTCGGCACGTCCATCAAGGGCAACCGCCCTGTCAGCCAGATGATCGCCGAGCGCCTGCCCCGCTCCCTGCTTCTGGCCCTCTTCGCCACCGCGATAACGGTCGTGTTCGGCGTGCCGCTGGGTGTCATGGCGGCGGTCCACAAGGAGGGGACCTTTGACGTGGCGGCGCGTATCGTCGCATTCCTGGGCCAGTCTCTGCCGTCCTTTTTCCTCGCCATCATCCTCATCCGCATCTTCGCCATTGACCTGCGCCTGCTGCCGGTCATCGGCTCCGACACTCCGCAGAGCTACATCCTCCCGGCGGTGACGCTGGGCTGGTTCATCATGGCCGGAGTGGTACGGCTGCTGCGCTCCAGCATGCTGGAGGTGCTGGACAGCGAGTACGTCAAGCTCGCCCGGCTCAAGGGCGTGGCTGAGCCTATGGTGATATGGAAGCATGCCCTGCGCAACGCCCTGCTGCCCGTGATAACCTTCTTGGGCTTCATGCTGGGGACCATCGTGGCGGCGGCCGTCGTCGTGGAGACGGTGTTCGCGTGGCCTGGCATCGGCAGCCTGGCGTACGAAGCCGTCCTGGCCCGGGACTATCCTCTGATGCAGGGCGTAATTGTCATCTGGGCCGCGCTCATCATTGTCATCAACCTGGCGGTGGACATGGCGTACGCCTATCTGGACCCGCGGATTCGGTACTAGGCTCCGATGGCTGGACTGACCGAGCAGCTCACCAGCGCGGCGGAGGCGCGCCCCGAAGGCGCCTTCCGCGACCACCTGCGACGGCTGCCGTGGATACCCGCCGTGCTCATCGTGGCCTTTCTGGCCGCGGCCTTCTTCCCGGAGCTTCTCACGTCTCATGACCCGCTGCAGTCGAGCTTGGCGAAGCGCAACGTACCTCCCGCGTGGGTCAGCGGGGACCCGGAGTACCTCCTGGGCGCGGACCAGCTCGGGCGCGACCTCCTGAGCCGGATCATCTACGGCGCTCGGATCTCGCTGGGCGCTGCGGCCGGAGCGATCCTTATGGGCGGCGTGGTGGGACTGGCGCTGGGTGTCCTGGCGGGCTACCTCGGGCGCGGGACGGACGCGGTCATCATGCGCGCCGTGGACGCCATGATGGCCTTCCCCACCATTCTCCTGGCGTTGCTGCTCGCGGTGGTGATGGGGCCGAGCTTCTGGAACATCATCATCGTCCTGGCACTGGTGCTGTGGGCCCGCTTTGCGCGCATCATCCGCGCCGAGGTCCTGAGCGTGAAGGAGCGCGACTTCGTGGCCCTGGCCCGGGTCGCGGGGGCCTCGCCGCTGCGCGTCATGCTCGTCCACATCTTCCCCAATGTGGTCAACACGTTCATCGTGATGGCCACGCTGGACGTTGGCTGGGTCATCCTTGTCGAGGCGTCGCTGAGCTTCCTGGGTGCGGGCATCCCGCCCCCGACGCCCGCATGGGGCAGCATGGTCGCGGCGGGACGCCAGTACTTGGAATCGGCTCCCTGGGTGTCCTTCGTGCCGGGCGTCGCCATCATGCTGGTCGTGCTTTCTTTCAACCTGCTCGGGGACTGGCTGCGGGACGCGCTCGACCCCAAGCTGCGGCAGGGATAGCGCCCCGGGGGGCGCCGG
>Ga0082335_1002744_pt1 | contig 31666 bp, 30 predicted proteins | sample Subgrocontami58m_FD_72375 | JGI IMG/M metagenome (GOLD analysis project Ga0082335, IMG submission 72375) | Subsurface groundwater microbial communities from S. Glens Falls, New York, USA - GMW37 contaminated, 5.8 m (SPADES assembly) (version 2) ...
AATTGCATGGTGGGTGTAGCTCAGTTGGTTAGAGTGCCGGGTTGTGGCCCCGGAGGCCGAGGGTTCAAGTCCCTTCACTCACCCCATTATTCATAGAAGAATCGTAATAAAGGCGCCCGTAGCTCAGCTGGATAGAGTCGCAGACTTCGAATCTGTTGGTCGTAGGTTCGAATCCTACCGGGCGCACCATCAATAGTCAATAATTTCATATACTTTATCTTTAGATTCTTGTCGGTAAGCTGTCGGCAAAGGGTTATAACCCGTACACGCTGAAACGCCGCGTTATACTTGCCTGAGAAACCCAGACATACCTATTATCCCAGGTCATCTGTCCGCCAAGAATGAATTAAGCAAAATACTGATCTTTGAACTTTGGACAATCTCCGTGGTGCCAAAGGCTAATAGCGTGATGGATACCTATCCTAAGAACCCCGACCACCCCTCCGCTCAATACTAAAAATTTATTTTTTCTAAATGGACATGATTGTGTTCTGTAACGTAACCTTCAAAGGCAAGGACTTCCGGATTTTGGTCGAATGTGTCCCATCCCGTGACAGTGATACCTTTATTTTCAACCAATCGAAAATCAAAAATACGCAGACGAGTTACTTTACAACCCTTGATGCTATCTTCTTTCTTCACACATCTCATCGTTCCAGAAAGGGTGTCCACATCTATCTTGTGAACACCAACCAATTGTCCCCAAACTGCATTTGATGGTATGGGATGAACGATAGGGATTTCCTTTTTCTTAAACCACCACATATGCCTCCTCCTTTTTGCTAACTCATGAAATATTATCCCCGACACAAATAAAAAAAGCCGCCATTCGATTCTCTCGAATGGCGGCCCGACCATCACACAATTCCTCTATAAATTCCGTAGAATTTATAAACCCTAGATTACAATATTATAATTTAATGATTACTAAAGCGGAAAACCTGGCCGATTGACCTCCTTAATTTCTAACTATCCTACCATATACGAAGAAATATGCAATAGCCATTCGTACCAATAAAACAGCCGGTTACCCACCCATGCTTAGCTCTTTCCTTTTTGTTTGCCGCCCTTCTTGCCCCGCCCTTCCTTCTCGCTACCCTTGCCGCTACCAGACTTGGCGAGATCATGGCCATTTTTCAAGGCGTGGAACTCATTTGAACCGGGCTTGATGCCCAGGCTTTTCGCGAGCACACCCCAGCCCTTGCCTTTAGAAGACTTATATTCCTTGAGCACCGATTCCGGCGGCAGGTTGGCTATTTCACCCAGCCGGAGCACCATATAAGCGTCCGCAGGCCTTTCAACATTTCCTATTACAGCATTAATTTTGGCATCACCGATCTGAAAACGGGCACCAAGCTGGGCTCTGAATCCCGAGGGATCGGCTTGTGCCGTAATGCTGAGATCCTGGAGCCAATCAAAATCTCCTGCCACGATTAGTGATGGATACAGTAAGAGCACCGCTATGACCACAAAAAACATCTTATATCTCTTCATAATATCCTCTCTTTCGCGAATTCTGTACGACTTAAATAACGTTTAATGGACCCCTCGGCCCCCGCTCGACGCTCATGAAAAACGTATGTAACATCTCCCTGAGGAAGATTGGGAAGCGTACTAACTTTAAACCTTTCTCCGGAGCTTGTCAAACGGGAGATCGGAAAATAAAAAGAACTTGCGGCTGGAATGATGGAAATCCTAAAAATTGACTTTGGCCGCCAAGCTGCCGAGCGGCAAAAAGAAGGCTTTGGACCTGATCGACGCGGCGCTCGCGGGGGATGCGGCCCTCCGGCCGGAATGGATGCGGGCATTGTAAGGGACTAAAAAGATGAGAGGTTAGCCGGAATAAGCCACATCGCGGTCTAAGCAGTAGTATTTACCTATCATTAATCTTCTATTTTCTCCTCATTGATATATCGTAACGAATCCAGTAATTTGCTCGAGAAATTAACAGTGGTCTCCCGACAAGGAGAGAAATATGGTCAAAAACTGTGGGAACTGAAACAATAAAGAAAGCGAGGACGGTAGAAAGTATGGATACAAACAGTCTGCAATTCTTTCGAAATCTCATCAATCATGAAATGGCTCAATTGTTAGGTTACCAGGCGAAGACAATGACGGAAATGCTTGTTTCGGATGATCGGCTTTCCGACATGATCGATTATTCATCGATCCAATCAGATAGAAATTTTGAGCTGATAATCCGTGACCGGGAGCGCCGGCTGATTGAAAAGATGATGGAAGCGATCCTGAGGATCGATGAAGGGACATACGGAACATGTGATGGCTGCGGCGAGGAGATCTCCGAAAAGAGGTTAATTGCCAGACCGGTTACCACTTTTTGTATAAAATGTAAGATCAAGCAAGAAAAGCAAGAGCGGCTGAGAGGGAAGGGGTTAAGCCAGGTCAGGCAATTTGACTTTGATGAGTCATCTCTGTACCGGCAAGAAAGCCCGTCCTACACGGAGGAAAAGTTTCTTCCCTAATCCATTGTTAACGGGGCAACGACATTATGATGTCCTGTCGCCATTTAAAACCGATGCACCTTACGGATGTGCCGGGTCAGGTTGGCTGCTGCCGGGTGTATCAAGATGTTTAATGGTAGTTATTACCTACTAATCATCTTACTATTAATCATTATTGCTTTTAATCTTTTCTTCAGCCATTTTGTCAAAAATTGCCAATGCAGATTCCTGGCGATGCTTTGAGATAACTGACATTACTCTCCCGGCGGGAAGGGGAAGGGTGATCGCTGGAAAGGAAGGAGAAAGTCCGGTTTGGATAGTAGAACGTTTTAATAATCAACGTTTAAAAGGAGGAAGGCAATGTACGAAAATGCAACGGACCAGAGCTGGCAGCGACTTGAGAATCGTATCGAGAATCTTGTGGGATACCTGCTAAAGGTCGACAAACAGCGAATCGAATACAAGCCCCAGTTTACGGCTCCTCTCCTAGAAATGCCGTCGGCCTATCATGACGGCGATCAACAGTCGATGGCGGAATAGAAAGAATTCAATCGATCGTGCAGGGGCAGACCATTGTACATTGTACGATAATTCAAGATCATAATAACGGGAGGTGAAAAAAGATGGCGGAGAAGACATTGTATTCATTGCCGGCATTGGCTTACGGGTATAAGGATCTGGAACCTTACATTTCTGAAGAGCAGTTGAAGATTCACTATGAAAAGCATCATCAGGCCTACGTCAAGGGAGCCAACGCCATCCTGGAAAGACTCGATAAGGCCCGTCAGGAAAATGCCGACGTAGATGTAAAGTCCACTTTGAAGGAACTTTCCTTCAATATCGGCGGTCACTTGCTGCATTCATTATTCTGGGGCAACCTGGCGCCGGCCGGGAAGCAAGGCAGCCTATCGGGGTCCTTGGCCAAGGCAATAGAGGCTGAATTTGGCGGCTTTGAACGCTTCAAGAAGGAATTTACCATGGCAGCCGGCAGTGTGGAAGGCTCAGGCTGGGCGGCTTTGACCTACTGTAAGCTGACCAAAAGACCCATGATCATGCAGATCGAAAAGCATAACGTGAACGTTTATCCCATGTTCAGAATTATCCTGGTTCTGGACGTATTTGAGCATGCTTATTACCTGGATTACAAGAATGACCGTGCCCGGTTCGTGGAGAATTTCTGGAATATTGTCAACTGGAACGAAGCAGGCAAGAGAATGGATGATTTGCTCGGTTGACGGGAATGCGCTTTGGGGTCTCTGATATCATTTGGAATTCTTTGATAATCTTGCGTTCTGGCGAAAGGAGTAGGTTGTATACATGTCTCTGACGGACGTGGTACTGATTGAAGACAACCGGCATGACATTGAAATGATTTTTGATGCCTTAAGGGAGCATAACCTGAATTGTAGCACCGTTGCTTTAACCGACGGAGCGAAAGGGCTGGAATATTTCTTTGGCGCCGATGGGTGTGTGCATATCAAGGGATCCAGGCTGCCGAGGCTGGTACTGCTTGATTTAAAGCTTCCGAAAGTGAATGGACTCGAGGTGCTCAAAGGGCTTAAAGGCGATGAAAGGACACGCCATGTTCCGGTTGTGGTATTTACTTCTTCCAATGAATATTGCGATAAGCAGGAAAGTTATGCGCTTTGCGTCAACAGCTACCTTGTCAAACCGCTGGATGCGGAAAAATTTTCCAGGTTTGTGGCGAAGACTGTCAAATATTGGCTGACAATAAACACAACGAGTTACTTTGATCCCTTGGAGTCGGAATAGACCTTTAATCATGAATGACCGGGAGGTTGAAAGATGGAGGGCGAATTGAACGTATTGATATTGGAAGATGTCCCTACGGATGCGGAACTCATGAAATTCGAACTGACCGAGGCAGGCCTGACCTTTTCGGCGCGGCGTGTCGACACGGAGTCGGCTTTTGTTAAAGAACTTGACGAGTTCCACCCTCACATCGTCCTTTCCGATTATTCATTGCCGGCCTTCGACGGTCTGTCGGCGCTGAAAATTGCCATTGAAAAGTGTCCCGATTTACCCTTCATCTTTGTCTCCGGCGCCTTGGGAGAAGAATTGGCTATCGAATTGCTAAAAAAGGGGGCAACGGATTACGTCCTGAAGGACCGGTTGACACGCTTGGCGCCGGCTGTGTCGCGGGCTTTGCAGGAAGCACATGAACGGGAGGAAAAGAAAAGAATTGAAGGGGCCCTGCATGAGTCGGAAGCCAGATACCGGACGATATTCGAAAATACAGGCACAGCCACGCTGATTATTGACGATAACGCGGCGATTATTCTGGTTAATCGGCAGTTCGAACGGCTTTCGGGATATACTCGCAAGGAACTGGAAGGTAAAAAGAGCTGGATGGAATTCGTGTTGGCCGATGACCTGGCGAAAACAAAAAATTTCAAGTGGCAACGAAATGCCAAAAAACCCTTACAGGGCTACGAATTTCGCCTTTCCGGCAAGGATCAAGAAATCAGGCATGTTTTTGCTAATATTGCCGCTATCCCGGATACACCCACGGCCGTAATGTCCCTGTTGGACATTACTGAAAGAAAAAAATCCGAAGAGGTATTAAAAAAAAGGGAGTGGGAGCTGGAGATGAAATCGCGGAGTCTGGAGGAGGCCAATACCGCCCTGAAGGTTTTGCTGAGGCACCGGGAGGAGGATAAACTTACTTTGGAGGAGCAGATATTGGCCAATGTAAAAAAGCTAGTTCTCCCTCATATTGAAGATTTGAAGCATATGAAATTAACCGATAACCAGACTGCTCACCTCAATATTATCGAGAATCACCTGCATGAAATCGTCTCGCCTTTCCTGCGCAACCTGTCTTCTTCTTACCTTAACCTCACCCCGCGGGAAATACAGATCGCCACGCTGGTGAAGGAAGGGAAAACGACCAAGGAAATAACCGATCTTCTGAATATCTCAGCGACGGCGGTGGATTTTCACAGAAAAAATCTGCGCTTGAAATTTGGTATCAAGAACAAGAGCACGAATCTCCGGTCTTATCTTGCTACACTGGACTCGTAGATTCTAGCTGTCATTATGCCTACAATTAATGACTATTGTATTCCTCCGCCGGAGTATCTAAAAAGTAAACATCGCATGATCGAACCTAACGGTGCGAAACAGGACGCTTCGAGCGTTCCATCCTGAAATTATTAATATCTTATATAGATTCCTAGTCGACCGGTTAAATAGGAAGATTCATGGCGCCTGAATTAATGCTGAATAATCACAAGAAGACGGCCGTTCTGCTGATCGCCCCGGAAACGGGGCGGCTGCCCGATGAAATGGGGCCGCTGGCCCGTTTCATATCCGGGAAATCCGGCGGTCTGGGCGACGTTATTGCCGCCCTCTGCGAGGGGCTTTCCGGAAGGGGCATCGAATGCCATCTGGCCACGCTCAATCTGAAGCGAAGATTTCAAAAGGAAAGTAACCTGGATGAGAATCAGTGGTACAAAATCCACCATACCATTGATCCGGAGCGTATCCACCTGGTGACTTCGGCGATCTTTGACGAGCTCCCCAGCGCCTACGGAGGAAATCCCATTCTTAACGCGGCTGAGTTTCAGAAGGCGGTGGTTAATCATGTCATTGCCGGCCTGCGTGCCAAAAATGGCGGACGGCTGATCATTCACAGCCACGACTGGATGGCGGGGGGGATAATTACCGCATATGCCAAGATGCGGGATTGTCCTGTACTGCATACGTTGCACAACGTGCATACCGGCCATGTTCCCGAGGGCATGTATTTTGGCGCCAATACGGGGATATTGCGGGATTATCTTTACTTGTCTGAGAATCAGGGGGCCGCCACTGTTGATTGCCAGGCCACGGCCATTAAGAACGCCAGTATGGTCAGCTTTGTTGGCCGGCGGTTTCTCCGGGAAATCGTTGATAACCATTTTGCCGACCATGGCTTTGTGCCACCCGGTGTCCGCCGGGAAGTGCGCAGCAAGTATGACCATGGCTCCGTCCTCACGATTATCAACGCCCCGGCCCGCAGCATGTATCCGGAACAGTGCAAAACCCTGGTGCGACAATACGGTCCCGACGATGATATCGTCCAGGCGAAGCGAGAAAACCTGGTGGAATTTCAGAAACGAACGGGGCTCACCGTCAACCCGGAAGCCATCCTGCTTTACTGGCCCTCGCGACTCGATCCGACCCAGAAGGGGATCGAGCTGCTCGAACATATCGCCCATAGGTTTGTGATCACTAATGGTGACGTCCAGATAGCCATCATCGGCAACGGTGTGGGCAGTGATCGCCACCATGAAGAAATATGCGGCCGGATAGCCTGGTCTTCCAACGGCAAAATCGCCTATCATCGGTTTGATGAATCCCTGTCCATGTTGGGCTTTGCTGCCGCCAACGACGTTTTCGGAGCCTCCCTCTACGAGCCTTGCGGCCAGATTGATCAGGTTGGCAACCTCTATGGAGCCACATCGACGAACCGCGATACAGGCGGGTATCACGACAAGATTCACGAATTGACACTGGCTGAGGACGGCGCCGTGCGTGATGCCGGGAACGGTTTTCTTTTCAAGGATTATGATCCGGGGGGGCTTTGGTATGGGCTGGAACAATCCGTTCAGTTTCACAGGCGTCCCCTCGGCGTGCGCGAAAGGCAAATAAGGCGTATTATGAAGGAAACCCGGCAGCAACACGATATGGAGTTGATGGTGTCTCGATATGTCGACGCTTACGAACGATTGAACGGAGGCCTGCCGCTGGCCTGAGCGGTGAGGGAGAAGTGGAAGCAAAGTGCGCATCCTCATGTTTGGCTGGGAATTTCCCCCCCGGATCAGCGGCGGCCTGGGGACGGCCTGTTATGGCATCACCAGGGCCCTGGCGGAAAGAGGACAGGAAATCATCTTTGTTTTGCCGACCGTCGAGGATCAGGCAAATGATTTTCCGGTAAGGCTCGTTTCCGCGGCCGAGGTTCCTTGTTCCCTGGAACGTGAGGCCGGGGTCCTGGAGGGAGAGTTGGGGGACCGCTTGCGGATCAGAACGGTCGGCTCCCCGCTTTGCCCTTACCTTACGGAAAAACAGTACCGGCACGCCGAATTTGGTCGCGATAACCCCCTTAAGCACACGCTAAAGAATGAAATATCCACCGCTTACGGTCCCGATCTCTTTACGGAGATCTGCCGTTACGGTGGGGCAGCGGGGCAGATCGCAGAGAAGGAAGATTTTGATGTCATTCACGGCCACGACTGGATGACCGTCCCGGCCTGTCTGAAGGCCCGGAAGATAAGCGCTAAGCCCTTTATTTATCACGCCCATGCGCTGGAATCCGACCGTAGCGGTGCCCAGGGTGATAAATTCATTCATGCCGTGGAAAAGCTGGGAATGGAAACAGCGGATCACGTGATTGCCGTCAGCCATTATACTAAGGAAAGGATTGTCCGGGACTACGGCCTGTCGCCGGAAAAAGTCACCGTGGTACACAACGCCGTTTTCCCGAAGGAGTTTGATTTCAGGGCCGGCTTTATAAAGAAAAGGAACGAAAAAATAGTTCTCTTTTTGGGGCGGATTACCTTTCAAAAAGGACCGGCCTATTTTCTGGAGGCGGCGGATCTGGTCCTGCAAATGATGCCTGAGGTGCGTTTCGTGCTGGCGGGAACGGGCGACCTGCTGCCGGAGATGATCGAAAAAGTAGCAGCGTACCGGAGGGGGGCCAGGATTCATTTTACCGGTTTCCTGCGTGGCGGGGAGGTGGAGCGGATGTACGCCCTGAGCGATATCTACGTTATGCCCAGCGTTTCCGAGCCCTTCGGTATTTCTCCCCTGGAGGCCATGAATTACGATATCCCCGTGATTATTTCCCGGCAATCCGGTGTTGCGGAGATTCTGCATCATGCCCTGAAGGTTGACTTCTGGAACTCCAGGGAACTGGCGGATAAGATAATAGCTCTCTTAAGACATCCGCCGCTGAGGCAGGAAATGAGTGCCGGCGCCCGTGAGGAACTGGCAGAGATCAAATGGGAAAAGGCGGCGGCCCGGATTATGGAGGTTTATGAACGGGTAGCGGCCTGCTAATTTATATAACGTCTTCCAGCGGGAGGAGAAAACTCTTTATCCCCGCCCGGGGATTTTCCCGCTTCAGTGTGATTATCACCTCTTTGGCCTCCGCGACCTTGTCGTTGTCCAGAACGACAAAAAGGATGTTGTTCATACCCGGCCAGATATGGGTTCCCAGCTTCGGTTCAGTTTCCCTTCCTTCTCCGCAAACTTCTTCCATTTTTGTGTATCCCGGGATGCCCGCTTCTTTAAATGCTTTCACGACATCCTCATCCACCCCCCGGGAATAGACAACCAGGAACATTTTCATGGGCCGCAGCCTCCTCATTAATTAATAGACCGGAAAAATATAGCCTTCCGGCACGGATTATAGTATGCTAATGTTTCAAAAGATATAATTTATTTAAGGTAATAGTTCCCATGAAGAGTCTCGGTATTTGCATCGGCGCCTCAACCTTATCAGCCGTGGAAGCGGAAATTGCTCCTTCCGGCCGGATTGAAATCAAACCACTAATCAACATAGCTCACAATGGAAATCCGCGGGAAGTCATCTTACAGGTACTGGACGACATTCCTCTTGATGAGGGTTCGAAGGTGGCCGTGACGGGCAGGACTCTGCGGCAGGCGGTGAAGCTTTCGACCATCTCGGAGCCGGACGCGGTAGAGTCTGCCCTTCATTACCTGAACGGCTCGGGGAGGGGAATTGATGCGGTGGTCAGCGCGGGTGGCGAAAATTTCCTGGTTTACATATTGGGCAAAGACGGAAGAATCTGCGCCGTCAAGACGGGCAACAAATGCGCTTCCGGGACGGGTGAATTCTTCTTGCAGCAGTTGCGCCGTATCGATCTTTCGCTCGACGAAGCGATGTCGTTTGCCCGCGAGGAGAGTCCTTACCGTGTATCGGGGCGCTGCAGCGTTTTCTGTAAAAGCGATTGCACGCACGCCACGAATAAAGGCATTCCCAAAGGGCGGATAGTATCGGGCCTGTGCGAGATGATTGCGGGTAAAATCCTGGAAGTTATCAGACAAACTCCCGGCAGCCGGAGAATAATGCTCATCGGCGGTTTGGCGCGCAATCAGGTTGTGATCGACTACCTGAAAGGGAAAATTGAGGAATTGCAGGTGCCCCGGGAAGCGCCCTATTTTGAGGCCCTGGGGGCGGCTGTCTGGGCCCTGCAAAACGAAACAATGCCTGTTGCCGTGGGCAGGAAGATCTTTAAAGATGTAGGGCATAGTTTTACCTACCTGACGCCGTTGCGTAATTTTCAGGAGCGGGTGGAATTCAAGGAACTGGACAGAGGGGAGGCCCGTGCCGGCGATCATTGCCTCCTGGGTTTGGACGTGGGTTCCACGACCACCAAGGCGGTGCTGGTGAGAATGGCCGACGACAAGATCCTCAATTCCATTTACTTGCGGACGAACGGTAATCCCGTAGAGGCTTCCCGCGCCTGCTTTACCTCTCTGCACGAGCAATTGGGAAACCTGGCGGATAAGATAGCCATTCGCGGTGTGGGTGTCACGGGGTCAGGCAGGCAAATAGCCGGCCTTTATGCGATGACGGAGGGTGTGGTCAATGAAATCATCGCCCACGCTACGGGGGCGCTTTTTTTTGACGCCGCGGTAGACACGATTTTTGAGATCGGAGGGCAGGATGCTAAATATACCTATGTGCATCAGGGAATGCCTTCCGATTACGCCATGAACGACGCCTGCAGCGCCGGTACGGGCTCTTTCCTTGAGGAGGTGGCCCGGGAGGCCATGGACGTAGAAATGGACGCTATCGGTCCGCTGGCACTGAAAGGCGAAAGACCGCCCAATTTTAACGATCAATGTTCAGCCTTCATCAGCAGCGATATCAAGAATGCCTTTCAGGAAGGTTTGACGAAGGAAGATATCCTGGCCGGTCTCGTATATTCCATCTGCATGAACTATAACAACCGGGTCAAAGGAAACAGGCCCGTGGGGCGAAAGGTCTTCATGCAGGGGGGGGTCTGCTACAACCAGGCGGTACCCATGGCGATGGCGGCCTTGACGGGGAAAAGCATCGTTGTTCCTCCGGAACCGGGTCTGGTGGGCGCCTTCGGCGTCGCCCTGGAGGTAAAGCGGCGGCTGAAAATAGGTACACTGACGGAAGGATCATTTTCTCTCCGGGCGCTGAAAGAAAGGACCTTCGAACAACGCCAGCCATTTATTTGTGATGGCGGTAAGAGCGGTTGCGACCGCAAATGCGAGATTACGAGAATCCGTGTCGAGGGGAAAACTCATCCTTTCGGCGGCGCCTGCAACCGCTGGTACAACGTACGCTCCCAGATCGAGGTGGATGCCGATAAGCTCGACCTGGTCAAGAAATATGAAAGGCTGGTTTTTCCCGATGATCCGCCCGGGGAGGGGACGGAGAGCGGCCCGCGGACATTGACGGTGGGGGTCAACAAATCTTTCTTTGTCAACACTTATTATCCCCTGTACCGCCACTTTTTCCAGCTATTGGGATTTAAAGTGCAATTGCCGGCAGCAATGGATGCGGAGGGCGTCGATTACCGAGGGGCAGCTTTTTGTTATCCGGCGGAAATAGCTCATGGTTATTTTCTGAATCTTTTAAATAAAAGACCGGACTATCTCTTTCTACCCCATCTGAAAGGGCTCAGTTTGGAGGGTGATGACCGTCCGGGCACGACTTGTCCCTTTTCGCAAGGGGAACCATATTTCCTGGCCACCGCTTTTAAGGAAAACGAGATCATGGCGGGGCTGCAGAGACAGGGCCGGATCCTTAAGCCGGTGCTGGATTTTACCGGGGATCACGGACGGGCGGCGGAGTCCATGGCCCGGTCGGTAAAAGTGCTCGGGGTGGGGCGCCGGAAAGCGCTGGCAGCTTATGAGGAGGCCAGGAGAATCCAGGATACCTTGGCCGAGGAAATGAAAAAAAGCTGTTCCCAGCTGTTGCAGGAACTGGAACAAGATCGTTCACGCATGGCCATCGTTGTTGTGGGGAGGTCCTATAACGCCTTTGTTGCTGAGGCGAACAAGGGGATTCCGCAGAAAATAGCCTCGCGCGGGGTGCCCGTGCTGCCCTTTGCCTTCCTTCCCTATACGAACGAAGAGGTTTCCGAAGAGATGTACTGGGCCGCCGGCCAAATGATTCTCAAAAGCTCCCGGTTCATAGCGCGCCACCCGCAACTGTTTCCCTGTTACATCACTAATTTTTCCTGTGGGCCTGATTCTTTCCTGCTGGAGTATTTTCGTCATATCATGGGTAAGAAACCTTTCCTCATCCTGGAGCTGGACAGCCATGTTGCTGATGCAGGCCTGGAGACGAGAATTGAGGCCTTTCTGGATATAATTAATAATTACCGGGAGCTGGACCGCCAGGGGAAGACATTGTCCGTTCGATCCGCCCCTGGTTTCCTCCCGGCCCGCTTCGACAACCTGGAACATGTTTATTGCGATTCCCGGGGCCGGAAACGCGATCTGTACGATCCGAGCATAAATGTTCTAATCCCTTCCATGGGTAAGCTAGGCAATAAGGCGGTGGCGGCTGTTTTCCGCAGTGCCGGTATCAGGGCCACTGCCCTGCCGCCGGCAGATGAAGAAACGCTGAAATTGGGACGCAGCAATACGAGCTGCAAAGAATGCCTGCCGCTCCTGCTCACCGTGGGCGCCCTGCTCAAGTATTTGCAGGAGGGAAGAAAGAATGGTGATTTGTTGCTCTATTTCATGCCCACGGCATCCGGACCCTGCCGTTTCGGCCAATATTCATTTTTTATCCGTCACATGATCGGACAATTGGGCATTGAAGATGTAGCTCTTTTTTCCCTGCAGGCGGAGAACGGCTATCGGGATTTGGGCGGTAAGGATTTTTTCCTGAAACTCTGGTCGAGTACCATCATTGCCGATATCTTTCAGGATCTCTATTCGCTCCTGCTGACCAATGCCGTTGACAAGAATGAAGCCCTCCGCATTTACTGGGGCGAATGGGAGAAGATTACGAAGGTTCTGGCAGAAGCGCCGGATTTCAGAAACCTGAAGGCTGCTCTCAGAAAAACAGCCGGGACTATTCGGGGCATCGAGGGCGTAAAACCCTGGTCGGAAGTGCCGGTAGTCATGCTGACGGGGGAAATATTCGTTCGTCATGATGACCTGTCGAGACAATTCCTGGTGGAAAAACTGGCAGATGAAGGCTTGGCCGTAAAAACGGCAGGGGTCATGGAATGGGTCTATTATACGGATTACTGCTATAGTAACAATCTGGCCGGCTGCCAGCCGGCGGGCCGGGAACGGCCGGCACTGTTTTTGAAATCACTCTGGATGCAAGGATACGAGCGGGCCTATAAGAGGATCATTGCCGGTTCCGGTCTGTTGCCTTTTCACTGGGACAATGTACCGCACATGATAAGGAGCGCTGCCGATCTGATCAGCCCTCAGCTCACCGGCGAAGCCATCCTGACAGTGGGTGGCGCTATTACTGAAGTACCGCGGCATTATTGTGGCGTGATTTCCATCGGTCCTTTTGGCTGTATGCCCAACCGTTTGTCCGAAGCCATCTTATCGAAGGAGATGGGGCAGGGGTGGCAATCGATGGCCGGCAGGGGCAAAGGAGTGTCACGGTATCTGAAGGAAAACATCTATGAACTTCCCTTCCTGGCGATTGAAAGTGACGGCAATCCTTTTCCCCAGGTCATCAGGGCCAAAATGGAGGTTTTTCTGTCCCAGGCGTTGCGCCTGCATCAGGCCAGACAAAACCGGCGATGAACAACAATGCACAACTTGCTTGATCAATATCTGAATTTTCTGGTCGTGGAAAAGGGTGCTGCGGCCAATACGATGGATGCCTATAGTCGCGATCTGCAATTTTTTGCCGATTTCATGGACCGTAAAGGCATAAAAACCATCGACGACATTGGCCCACCCGAGGTAATTGATTATCTGGTGGCCAGGAGAGGTGCGGGGCTGTCCGCTAATTCACTCAACAGGGGGCTGGCGGCGATCAGGGGATTTTATAAATTTCTTTTAAGGGAAAAGATCATCGACCATAGCCCCTTGGCCAATATTGAATTGGCCAAGGTGGGGTTACGCCTGCCCGACGCCGTGAGTCGCAAGGAAATGGACGCGATTTTGAGTCAGCCCGGTGAGACTACAAAAAGCGCTCTCCGGGACCGGGTGATTCTGGAGTTGCTGTATGCAACAGGGCTGCGCGTTTCGGAGTTGGCGGATCTGACAGTCGGAAGTATCAACTGGCAGGTTGGATACCTGCTCGCCATGGGCAAAGGGAATAAAGAAAGGGTGGTGCCGATCGGCAAGGTAGCCTATGATGGACTGTCCCGCTATGTTCAGGAGGTCAGGCCCCTGTTTCTGAAAAAGGGGCCCTGCGAGTTCCTGTTCCTGAACAAGTCCGGCGCCAAGTTTACCCGTCAGGGGTTGTGGAAACTAGTAAAGAAGTATGCGGCGGCGGCGGGATTGGAGGATAAAGTTCATCCACACACCTTCCGGCACTCTTTCGCCTCCCATCTTCTGGAAGGTGGGGCCGATTTACGTTCCGTGCAAATGATGCTTGGTCATGCCGACATATCGACTACCCAGATATATACCCACATCACCCGTGAAAGGTTAAAAGAAATCCATCGCCAATACCATCCCAGGGGATAAAATACATGGTGCAAGGCTTTTACAAGGATAAGAAGCTGCCAGGAAGCCGGTACGTTTGGTTCCTATTGCCGGTGGTGCTGCTGTTTTTGGTTTTGTCCGCCGCCGTCGCGGTTTTTCCGGATAAATTCCCCTCCCTTTTCTCAGGTGTGGAGCGGGTTCAGAATACTTTATCCTTTCTCCTTTTCGGTGAACCGCCGCACTTCTACCATCTGGATATGGAGAAAAACGGCCAGGGATTTCTCTTGCCGGCGGGTGGTACACTGGAGCTTTCCTATAAGGATGAATTTGTCATCAAAGCGGTTTCGTCGGATGTCATCTTCGATCGCGGCATCGGCATCGACGTGGAGGGTATAGGAACCGCCAATGACTACAGGGTCTTATTGAAGGGGATAGAACTGATCGACCACATTGTACTGAAAGAGAAGGATAAGCCCGGGATGAAACCGGAGCCGTACCGGATAAAGGTCATGTACCGCGGGGAGGTGATCGCCACCCTGCCGATCAAGGTAAATGTCTTGCCGCAGGATTGGCTGAGGTATGCCCGCAGCACGGAAAATCGCCGGTTGCAGATAGAGTACCTGAAAAGGGCGATCGCCATGAATAACAAGGATGTCGGCGTCCTAAAGATGCTGGCGGGAGTTTATGTCAAGTCCGGTCAGCCGGCGGAGGCAATCAGCCCCTACCGTCAGGCGCTGGAGATTGAACCCAATGATGCAAATGCCTGGTTGGAACTGTCCAAGTGTTACCTGACGCTCAAAGAATATCCACAAGTGATAGAAGCGGGCCGGCAGGTATTAAGGGTCAATCCCCGTGATGCAACGGCTTACATGAACATCGGCCTGGCCTACGGCGAGCTTGGGCAGTGGGAAAAAGCGATAGCCAATTTCCGGGAAACCTTACAATTGAATCCGGATAACCCCCTGGCCCGCTTCAAACTGGGTGAAGCTTATGAAAAAACAGCGCGGCTTGCCGAGGCCATGGAGCAATACCGGGCGGTCCTGTCCAAGGTGCCTACTGCCTTGCATGCCATGGTGGCCCTGGCCGGAGCGGCGTTTAAGGCCGCCAATTACGATGAGGCCATCAAGTGGTATACGCAGGTTGTCAAGAGTCAGCCCCGCATCGCTTCGCTCTGGGCCAACCTCGGCCTGGCCTACGGCGCAAAGCAGTTATGGAAGGAAGAACTGGAAAGTTACAAAAAATCTATCGCTATTAACCCTAACGATCCCATTGTCCACTTCAATCTGGCAGTAGCCTATGAGAAGGGTAAAAGGGAGCAGGACGCCTATACGGAGTATCAAAAAGTTCTTTCCTTAAAGCCCGATGACCTCGATGCTCAGCAAAGACTGGCGTCCATGGACATGAGGGCAAAAAGATTTGAGCAGGCAGCCGGCCGCTATGAAAAGATCGTTAAAATTTCGCCGCCCAAGGCGGTCAATTTTGCCAACTTGGGCATGGTTTACGGGGCGCTGAAAAGATATAAGCAGGCGGCAGATAATTATGAAAAGGCGATTAAGAGTGGGGCCAGGGAGCCGCAACTGCATTATAATCTTGCTCACGCCTACGAGCAGTCGGGCCGGACCAAAGAAGCGATCGGGGCTTATGAAAAGTATGCCGCCCTGCACCCCACGGTGGAGGTGCTCAATACCTTGGCTGAACACTACCTGAAAGAAAAGCAATTGGACAATGCCGTGAGAAGTTACAAAAAAATAACCGAGCTTGATCCCCGGGGAGCAGCGGCATATTACAACATCGGACATATCTACGGACTGAGGGGCGACAGGGACCGGGAAATCGAATACTATAAGATTTCTTTGCGTTATGACGCTGATGACTATGAGGTGTATCAGGATTTGGGTGCCGCCTATGAAAGCAAGCAAATGTATGCCGAGGCCTTTCGGGCTTATGAAAAGGCATATCAGTTAAATCCCGAGGCGAAAAAGGCAAAAACAAAAATACCGCAGATGAAAATCAGGATGCTGGAGCAGAAACTGAAACAATGAAAGACTTGGAAGTGAAAAAGATCCTTTTGGATGATCATGTGATCGGCGGCGGGGCTCCCTTCGTCCTGATCGCCGGACCCTGCGTTATTGAGGACGAGCTGCAAACAAGGGAGATTGCCCTTTTCCTCAAGAATCTCACCCGCACTCTCGACATCCCTTTTATCTTCAAGGCTTCCTATGATAAAGCGAACAGGAGCTCGTTTTCTTCCTTTCGCGGACCGGGCTGCCGGGAGGGGCTGGCCATTCTGGCGAGGATCAAAGAGGAATTGCAGATACCGGTTCTTTCCGATGTGCATCGCTTTGAAGAGATAGAGGCGGCCTGTTCCGTTCTCGATGTGGTACAGGTGCCCGCCTTCCTCTGCCGTCAAACGGACTTTGTCTTTCAGATTGCCGGCAAGGCCCGCATCGTCAATATCAAAAAAGGACAGTTTCTGTCTCCCTGGGAGGCGGGCAATATTATAAAGAAGGCGGAGGCGGCTGGAAATCGCAACATCATGATCACGGAAAGAGGCACGTCTTTCGGTTACAATAATCTGGTCGTGGATTTCCGTTCCCTGCCCATCATTAGACAAATGGGCTATCCGGTAGTTTTCGACGGCACGCACAGCGTCCAGCTCCCCGGCGGCGCCGGAACGACTTCCGGCGGCCAGCGGGAAATGGCGTCCTATTTGTGCCGGGCGGCGGTGGCAGCCGGCGTGGACGGCATATTCCTGGAAGTTCATCCTGATCCGGAGCAGGCCCTTTGCGACGGGCCCAATTCTCTATACCTCTCTTCGCTCGGAGAGCTGCTTTCTACCCTGAAGGCCATCGACGGAGTGGTGAAGAAAGTAAAGGAAACGAGGGAAACATGAAAGCACTTGCTGGGGAATTGCATAATAAGATCAAGGCCATAAAGTGCCTGATTCTCGATGTGGATGGTGTTTTGACCGATGGCGGAATAGTATTTGACGATGAGGGCCGCCAAATCAAGCGTTTTGACGTCCGCGACGGCCATGGATTGAAAATGTTGATGAGATACGGGATCGATGTGGTCCTGCTGACGGGCAGGACTTCACAGGCAGTCCTCCATCGGGCGTTGGATCTGGGCATCGAGGATGTCCACCAGGGTGCTAAGAATAAACTGGATGTTTACCAGGAAATCTTGAGAAAAAAAAACATCCTTGCTTCAGCGACGGCTTTCGTGGGTGACGATGTGGTGGATGTGCCCGTCCTGAGAAGGGTGGGGTTTTCCGTTACCGTGGCCGATGCGGCGGAGGATGTGAAGAAATTGGTTGATTACATTACCGAAAAGAACGGCGGCCGAGGCGCGGTGCGAGAGGTTTGCGAGCTCATCCTGCAAGTCCAGGGACATTGGGCGGAGCTGGCGGCCAGGTATGAATTATAAGGGCATGGATTGGGCTTTACATATCCGATAGCCGGTGATATAAAAACTCCAAGTTAAGTAAATTAGGAATTATTTTCGGCTCTTTTTACCAGAGGATAATTTCGCTAACGCACTCATCCACTTATCGGGGTGCGGAGAGAAGAGTTGCTCAGCCGATGGACTCGTGATAGTTTTTATGGGGTTCCCTAAGAGAACTTTGATTATGGCCGGCGTTGCCGCCCTAGTCGTCATAGCAGTGGCAGCAATACTCTTCATTAGAATATTCTTCCCCCTCTCCCCTGAATCTATGCTAAAAATCTTGTCAGATCGGGCAGATCTCGAGGTAAGAAATGTTCATTACCGGGAAGTGGAGAATGACGGCACGAAATGGGAAATAAAGGCGAAAAAAGCCAGCTACCTGAGAAAAGAAAATCAAGTCCTTTTTGAAGCGGTGGGCGTTAAGCTCTTTTCGCCTAATGGAAGAATCATCGAACTGGCAGGAGATAAGGGGCAATTTGATACCGTTACCAAGGACATGAAGCTCTTTGGGAAAGTCATATTCTTTTCGGAGGATGGTGAACAGTTCATTACCGATGATTTGCAGTACGACGGGGCAGAGCAGAGGTTGCATACGGCGGGGCTGGTCGTTATGGAAACCCCGAGAGTAAAGATCCGGGGAACAGGCATGTCCTTTTCTCTCAAAGACAGGGTTTTTATTCTGCTGTCCGAGGTCCAGGCCAGGATTCAGTGAGGCGCGGGTGGCTATTTTGCAACGGGAAGACCGAAGGGGATGTAAAGTCGCTGTACAGATAAGGCGGGTGATTAAATGAAAAGCCGCATTTTCGGTTTGATTATTATGACCATATGGTCGGGATTGCTTTACAGGGTGCCGGTTGCTTGCGGCGGTGCGGCGGACCTTGGCAGGAAATCCCCGGCCGATAGTCGCCCCATCGAGATTAGCGCCGACAGACTTGAAGCCTATGACGAGAAGAAAATGGTACTTTTTTCCGGTCATGCCGTCGCCACTCAGGGAGACAGGGTAATAAGGGCGGAAAAGATTTATATTTATTACAAAAAGGACAGCCGGGAGGCCGGGCCGGATGGGTTGCGTAAGATCGGCAAGGCGGGAGATCTGGAAAAACTGGAAGCCAGAGGGCACGTATCGGTCACCGAGGGCGACCGCGTCGTGACGGGCGAACAGGCCATTTACTATCATGACGTGCAAAAAATTGTGATGACGGGCAATGCAGTGCTGCAGCAGGGCAGCAACATTGTGCGCGGAGAAAAGATTGAGGTATTTCTCACTGAAAACAGGGGAGTGGTTGAAGGCAGCGATAATAAAAGGGTGAAGGCAACGATTTATCCCGTAGAGAAGAAGGAAGAACAGAAGTAGGGCATGGGAAACCTATCGGCAGCGGAATTGGTTAAGAGTTACGGCGGCAGAAGGGTAGTCAACGGTATTTCCCTGGATATCGAACCGGGTGAGGTGGTTGGGCTGCTGGGACCGAACGGTGCCGGTAAAACGACAACTTTCTATATGGTGGTCGGTTTGATTAAACCGGATGGGGGTCATATCTATCTGGACGGGGAAGATATCACCGACAGCCCCATGTATATCCGTGCCCGGAAGGGGTTGAATTATTTGCCCCAGGAAGCGTCTATCTTCAGAAACCTGACGGTGGAAGAAAATATCTTGGCGATTCTGGAGGTCTTGAAGCTTGACGAAGAAGAAAAGCAAAGGCGCCTCGAGGAACTTTTGAATGAATTGGATATCACTGCTCTGGCCCGGAATAATGCCCATTCGCTTTCGGGAGGTGAGAGAAGGAGGGTCGAGATTACGCGGGCGCTGGTGACGTCGCCTAAGTATATGCTGCTCGATGAACCCTTTGCCGGCATTGATCCTCTGGCGGTGGCGGAAATTCAGAAAATTATCTGCAAGCTGAAAGCAAAAGGCATCGGGATCATCATTTCGGATCACAATGTGAGGGAGACGCTTTCGGTCTGCGACCGGGCCTATATAGTGAATGAAGGCAAGGTCCTGATCGGCGGGACGCCGGAAGAAATTGCCCACTTTGAAGAGGCTAAAAGGATTTATTTTGGAGAAAGTTTCACCTTAAATAAGGTAACTTAGACAACAAATGGCATTTGAACTCAAACAAAATCTCAAGCTTAGCCAGCAGCTGATCATGACGCCCCAGCTTCAGCAGGCGATTAAGCTGCTTCAGCTTTCTCGATTGGAAATGATGGAAGTGGTCAATCAGGAGTTGGAAGAAAACCCGCTTTTGGAAGAGGTGCCTGTCGAAGAAAATGCTGAGCCGGAGAAGGAGTTTGAGCGTGAGGAATCACTTTTACTGGAACGGGAAGAGTTGGGGCATGTCGATCGGACCGAGGAACTAACCGGGGCAGGTGACGGCAAGGATGAATTCGATTGGAACGGCTATCTTGAAGACTACCGCCCGGCCGGCCAGGTTCATGATTACCGGGATAGTGAAGCCCCGACCCTGGATAATCTTCTGAGCGCCAAGCCCTCCCTGCTGGATCATTTGATGTGGCAGCTTAAGCTTTCCCCTTTTACGGAGTTGGAGATGAGGGTAGGAGAGGAGATAATCGGCAACATCGATCAGGATGGCTATCTACGGGCCAGCTTGGAAGAAATGATGGCGCAGGAAAACGTGGCGGCAGAGGTATATGAGGATGTACTGAGACGTGTGCAGGAGTTTGATCCCCCCGGTGTGGGTGCCCGTGATCTCCGAGAATGCCTGTTAATTCAGGGTAGAATGCTTGAAGTCCCCGAGCGGGAATTGGTGCTGGCCATTATTCAGGATCATCTCCATGAATTGGAAAGAAAAGATTACCACCTGATTGTCAAAAGGCTGAAAGTCAGTCTGGATGACGTAGTCCAGGCAGTTATGGTGATTACGCATATGGACCCGAAGCCGGGAAGTATTTACAGCGATGAGAAAGCGCAAAGCATCATACCTGACGTTTACGTATTCAAGGTGGGTGACGAATACAAGATCGTTCTCAATGAAGAAGGTGTACCCAGGTTGCGGATTAGCAATTACTACCGGGAAATTATGGCTGCCAGCGATGAGAAGGGCAGCGGTGAAAGCAATAAGCGATATCTGAGGGAAAGGGCCCAGTCGGCCAGCTGGCTCATAAAAAGCATCCTGCAACGTCAAAAGACGATTTATAAGGTGGCCGAAAGTCTTGTCAAGTTCCAGCGGGATTTTTTTGATGCGGGCATCAAGCATTTAAAACCGCTCGTGCTCAGGGATATCGCTGACGACGTGGAGATGCATGAGTCGACGATCAGCCGGGTGGTAACGAATAAGTATATCCATACGCCGCGCGGCGTTTTCGAGCTAAAGTACTTTTTCAGCAGCAGCATCCACAAGACGGATGGCGATGCCATTGCTTCCAAGAGCGTCAAGGATGCAATAAAAAAAATCATTGCCGACGAAGAACCTTTGCATCCTTTCAGCGATCAGGAGATTGTGGAACGTCTGGAAGCGGCGGGGATAGATATTGCGCGTCGTACGGTGGCCAAATACAGGGAAATGATGCGCATCCTGCCTTCCTCGCGGAGGAAAAGATATTTTTGAGACAATTATCCACTCAGTAGCCCGCAGCATGATGTTATGACTTTTGTTTTCGAGTTCGTAAATCTTCTGTATATTAAAGAGGGAGGTCATAAGGATGACAGTTTCTGTTACTTTCAGAAATGCAGATGGGGAAGTTTGGCTGAAGAACTACGTCGCCGAAAGACTGCAAAAATTGAAAAAATATGTTGATAACCCCGTGGAAGTTCAAGTTGTACTTTCCGTTGAAAAGTTCCGGAATGTGGCTGAAGTAAAGTTTGTGTCGAACGGTCTGAAAATTAACGCCAGGGAAGAAGAGAAAGACATGCATCTGGCGATCGACAACGCCATCGTCAAGATCGAGAGACAACTGAAGAAGCACAAGGAGAAGATCCGGGAACGAAAAGGAGGTTTATCACGCGCAGAGGGAGAACGGGGACAGATTTCAAATCTGTCCCCTACGGCCGCCGATGATCAGGAGGATTTGCCGGGTGCAAGAATTGTGGAGGTAAAAAATTTGGTTTTGAAACCCATGTCTGTGGATGACGCCATCCTGGAAATGGAAACTTCCAGAAACAGGTTTGTTGTTTATCGTGATTCAAAAAGGGAAAACATTAACGTCATCTATCGTCAGGAAGATGGAAGTTTTGCCTTAATTGAAACTACCGGTTGACGGCCAAGGGAACTATGAAAATAACCATGTACTTGAAGCCAAGCGCGGTTATAGAAGAATTGAAGGCGTCAACCAAAGAGGCCGTGTTGGAGGAACTGGCGTCTGTATTGCCGCTTGCCGGCAGGAATGATGACTGGGAAAAGATGGTCAAGGTGCTGATGGCCAGGGAAAAACTGGGCAGCACGGGGATTGGTGACGGCATCGCCATTCCGCACGGTAAACTCCGTGGCCTTGATCACCTGATGATTGCTTTCGGCAGAAGTAAAAAAGGGGTGGATTATAATGCCATGGACGGCAAGCCGGTCTATCTTTTTTTTCTACTGATGGCACCGGAAGATTCCCCCGGGCAGCACCTTAAAGTCCTGGCCCGGATATCACGGCTGCTTAAGGATGAGACCATTAGAAAGAAGCTGATAGAAGCGAAATCCACGGAGGAATTATACCGGGTGATTGCGGAAAAGGATGAGGAAAGCTGAGCGCATCTGATAATACAAAACTGATGAAAGACTTACGGGTGGTGGTGATTACCGGCCTTTCCGGTTCCGGCAAAAGTACGGCGCTCCGGGCGTTGGAAGATATAGGCTTTTTTTGCGTGGATAACCTGCCCGTGGTCCTGCTGCCGCGCTTCCTGAAGATACGCGCCGACGAGCCTCAGGATATCGTCGATGTGGCCATGGTCATGGATCTGCGGCAGCAAAGTTTTCTCGAAAAATATGACCGGATCTTCAATCGTCTGAAAGACCAGGGATACCGGATTGAAATCATCTTTCTTGAGGCCGGCGATGAGGCTTTACTGAACCGCTTCAGTGAAACCAGGAGGGTGCATCCGCTTTCGGGAAGGGGTTCCGTCTTGGAAGGTATCTCACAAGAAAGAAAGAGGCTCGCGCCGCTCAAAGAGATGGCCGCCAGGGTCATAGACACCACCTCCATCAACGTGCATCAATTGAAAGACACGGTGCAACGGCACTTTCTTTCATTTACAGCAGCGGGAAAATTGCTGGTGCTGCATGTTTCTTCCTTCGGTTATCGGTTTGGCTTACCGGCCGACGCCGATATGGTGTTCGATGTCCGGTTCCTGCCCAATCCTTATTACGTCGAAAACTTGAAGCATTTCGACGGCCATAATAAGAGCGTGCGGGATTTTGTGCTGGAGGATGAGTGCGGGAGGATATTCATGCAAAAACTGCTGGATTTCATGTCCTATCTCCTTCCCTTTTACGAAAAGGAAGGAAAGGCCAGACTCAATGTGGCCTTCGGATGCACCGGCGGCAAGCACCGTTCGGTGGCCGTGGCGAACCAGTTGGGAGCCTATTTCCTGGACCGGAACTACCAGGTAACGATAAATCACCGGGACATTGCCAAAAGCTGATTCTTCGACAAGCTCAGGATGGCACCTCCTCATGTGTCATGGTGAGCTTGTCGAACCATGGGTGTGGAAAATCTCCTCCTTAAAAGGCTGTTAATTTATTTGTTACATTATCGGCAATCCAGTGGGGGTCCCACCATTCCACCGGGTTAACGAACTGCCCGCCGGCGAGCATTCCGAAATGGAGGTGATCGCCGCCGGCGAGCCCGGTGGTGCCGGTTTTTCCAATAACATCGCCTTTCTTGAGGTGTTGGCCCACCTTGGCGTCGACCACTGACAGATGTCCGTAAATGCTGAAAATCCCCTGGCCGTGATCAATCAGGACGGTATTGCCGTAGATGCCGAGATTACCCGTGAATTTGACGATGCCGTTATTGCTGGCTTCGACTGGTGAGTTGGCCAGGGACGCAAGATCAACTCCGTTATGAACGCTTTCCCCCACCACTTGCTTATTGTAAATGTATGTTCTTTGGTCTCCGAACTGGGCCATGGGGGAGGCATTTTTCATCCTTATAAATGTCCCTTCCCAAAGCTGCTGGGGCACCGACTGCCGGCAGAGCTCCCGGATGTGGGTCTCGTTGGCGAGGCGCATCGTGGAGTTGATGTGCAGAAAAACCTCGAAGGGGGTCTTTCCCTGCAATTCGGGCGGCAAAGGCTGGAAATCCTGGGCTACGCGATTGATGAAATTATCGTTCAGGTTCATCTTGTCACTGCGGAATTTTTTGTTTCTGATCAGGGACGGCAGGCCCACTGAGGTTTCATTATCTCCGGCATCCCGGCCGAAAACTCTAATGTTTACGCCTCCACCCTTAGAGATCATGGGCAGGCCGAAATAGGCGACGTTCGCCTGTTTCCCTGAGAAGGTAGCCGGATAGCCGGAAGAAAAATTCTTATCCACCTGGACCCCGTTCATTACGGTCGGTTCCGAGGTCCGATAGGCTATTACGCAAGTGCCACCGGGATTGATGTTGTTGGTTGGGGTGAGCAGGTATATCTGGGGCGGGGTGAGATCGATGGTTACGGGCCGCACGAGCGCAGTTTCATTCCTGAAAAGGGAGTGATCGGTGGCAAGAACGCTCAACGTTGCCGGCCCATCGTGGAGTTTCAAGGCTTGGGGCGCCACGGTCAGGGAAAGCGGCTTCTCTTTTATCCCTTTTTGGGGAAAATCATTAGCGGCAAGTATGTGGGCCTTATTGTCCTGGATCAGGGAAACGGAAATGTTGCGCAGGCCGGCTTTGTTGTCAGCAAAAGTCAAATTGATTGTTTTTTGCCTGCCGATGGATCTAACGTCTTCGGCAAATTTAATCGTTGGTTTCTCCCTTTCACCGCTGGTGGCCAAGAACCACCAGCCGCCGCCCAGAACAATGATAACCAGCGGCAGGAGCATCGTGAGATATTTACTCAGATTTTTCATGCACCACCTCAAAAGAATATGTTGTAGGGTTATAGTGAAATTGGAATTTATATGCAAGTCAAAAAGGAGAGTATTACCAATAATTCCTTGATATAGTTTCATATTGTTGTTAGTGTATACCGCGTCTGTGGCGCAGAGGACAGCATAGCGAAGGGGAGGAACGAAGGAGTAATGAAGGAGGGCGCAAAGGTTGTTTTGGGTGTTACGGGCGGCATTGCGGCTTATAAGGCGGCGCTGCTTACCAGGGAGCTGATCAAGAAGGGCGCGGTGGTCAAGGTCATCATGACCGATAGCGCCCGGGAATTCATCACTCCTCTTACCTTGCAGACCCTTTCCGGTTCCCCTGTCGGCAACGAGATGTTCTCTCCCTGGAAAGAAGCCGAGATGGCGCATATTGCGCTGGCCGATTTTGCCGATATTATGGTCATTGCACCGGCTACGGCCAACATCATCGGTAAGATAGCCGGCGGCATTGCCGATGATCTCTTAACCACCACAGTTCTGGCCGCGAAGGCCCCGGTGCTGCTCTGTCCCGCCATGAATGCCGGCATGTTGGCCAAGGCTGCGGTCCGGGAAAACATGGAGAAATTGGCGGCCCGGGGATATTTTTTGTTGGAACCGGTTTTTGGCGAACTGGCCTGTAAAACTGAGGGCGCCGGCCGGCTGCCGGCGATCGAGGAGATCGTCGAGGAAATAGAGGCGATCTTAACGCCTCAGGACCTGTCAGGAGAAACAATACTGGTTACAGCCGGACCGACCCGGGAACCCCTTGATCCGGTGAGGTTTATCACGAACTATTCGTCGGGAAAAATGGGTTATGCCTTGGCTGTTATGGCTAAGCGCCGCGGTGCCGATGTCACTTTGATCAGTGGCCCTACCGCGCTTGCGCGGCCGGGGGGGCTGAGGGTAGTCAGCGTCAGTTCCGCCCGGGAAATGCGCGACGCCGTCATGGAACATTACGGAGCGGCTACAGTGATTATTAAGGCGGCGGCAGTTGCCGATTATCGCCCTGCCGTTTGTGAGAAGTCAAAAATAAAGAAAAAAGGGGACCAACTGATTCTCCAACTGGAGAGGAATCCCGACATCCTTGCCGAGCTGGGACCGATAAAAGGCGACCGTATGATCATCGGCTTTGCCATGGAGTCGGAAAATTTGCTCGCCAACGCCCGGGATAAGCTGAAGAGAAAAAACATGGACTATATCGTGGCCAATCTGCTCACCAGCGCCGGCGCCGGCTTCCAGTGCGACACGAACATTGTCACCATCATCGGGAGGGATGGTTCGATTGTGGAACTCCCCCTCATGGAAAAGATGAAGGTGGCGGATAAGATCCTCGATAAGGTGCGGGACAGGGCCAGATAAGCATATTATGACGGAAGAACTGAAAGCGGAATTGAAACAGGTGGCGGACGCCTTGCAGGCGCGCGTTCTGTGGAGCAAAGAAAACGGCCGGCCCCTGCCTTTCACCAGGCAAGGGGGGGGGGAGCTGGCGTCTCCGCCGCCGCAGGAAGAAACTTGCCTGACGGCGGCAGCAGGTGACGGGCGGGGCGTCATCACCCTGGAAGAAGTTCGGGCGGAGCTGGGTGACTGCCGGCGCTGCGGCTTGGCGCCCTTAAGAAAAAGTCTTGTTTTCGGCGAGGGTAACAGCCGGGCGGAGCTGGTCTTTGTCGGCGAGGCGCCGGGGGCGGACGAAGACCGCGAAGGCAGGCCCTTTGTGGGGCGTGCCGGCCAGTTGCTGACCAAGATTATCGAGGCCATGGGCTTGGCCCGCGAGGACGTTTACATCTGCAATATTCTCAAGTGCCGTCCTCCCGGGAATCGCAATCCCGAAAGAGGAGAAATTGAGGCTTGTGAGCCTTTCCTGATCAAGCAATTACAGGCGATTGCCCCGCAGGCCATCTGCGCTTTGGGAAGTTTTGCGGCCAAGACGCTGTTGAAAAAAGAAGTTCCTATCACCGCGCTGCGCGGCAGATTTCACACCTATGAGGGTATGAAAGTTATGCCGACTTTTCATCCTGCCTATCTCCTGCGCAACCCTGCCGCTAAGAAGCAGGTATGGGAGGATGTGCAGATGATCATGAAAGAATTCTCGCTGGGGAAATAATAACTTATGTATGCCGAATACCTGAAAAAAAAGAAAATTATCCTGGCGGTCTTACTGATGGTTGCGCTCCTGGTTGCTCCGCGGGCTGCTTTTTCCGGGGAAAGGTCCCCCCTCTTTGACGTCATTACCGTCAATGCCGCCATCACGCCTCCCATTGCCCAGTATGTCCTGGATAATATCAAGGAGTCGGCGCGGGACGGGGCCGACGGGCTCATCATCCTGCTCGATACGCCGGGAGGGCTGGACCTGGCCATGCGCGACATCGCCAAAGGGATTCTGAACGCTCCGCTCCCCGTCATCGTCTACGTTTATCCTCCCGGCGCCCGCGCGGCTTCGGCCGGTGTTATAATTACCATCTCTGCCAATATCGCCGCCATGGCCCCCGGCACCAATATCGGTGCTGCCCATCCAGTAGGCATCGGCATCGGCGGCGGCATGGACAAAACGATGGCCGAAAAGGTGGAAAACGATGCCGTGGCCTATGTGCGGGGCATCGCGGACAAGAGGGGAAGAAACGCGGACTGGGTGGAAAAAGCGGTCCGCAAAAGCGAATCCATCACGGCGGAAAACGCCCTTAAATTGAATGTTATCGATTTTGTTGCCCAAGATGTTAAACACCTGCTGGAACAAATGGATAACAAGACGGTCTGGCTTGCCCCCGGCGACAAGAAGGTGATCCTGCAGACCAGGAATGCCATCATTAATGAGAAAAAGATGAGCACGCGGGAAAAGATCCTGGCGACACTGAGCGACCCCAATATTGCCTACATCCTGCTCCTGGTGGGTTTGGCGGGCCTCTATTTCGAGTTTACCAACCCCGGCGCCCTGCTGCCGGGGATCATCGGCGGCATTTCCCTGATCCTGGCTTTTTTTGCGCTGCAGACGCTGCCGGTCAATTACGCCGGCGTCCTTCTGATCCTGTTTGCCATCATTCTGTTTATTGCCGAGATAAAAATCATCAGCCACGGCCTTTTGACCATCGGGGGGATTATCTCTTTAACTCTCGGTTCCCTAATGTTGTTCAGTGCGCCTGATCCGGCCATGCGGCTCTCCTTCAAGGTAATGCTGCCGGCCGTGGCCACGATATCTTTATTTTTTGTGGCCGTCATTTCCCTGGTCGTAAGGGCCCAGCTGCAGAAACATACTACCGGTATGGAATCTTTGCTGGGCGAAGCGGGGGAGGCGGCAACGGACATCCTGGAGAGCGGCCGGGTATTTATCAAGGGGGAGTACTGGCAGGCGCATAGTGACCGCCTGATAGAAAAAGGCAAAAAGGTGAAAGTGATGGGGATAGAGGGGTTCAATCTCAAAGTTGAGGAATTGTAACCCCGATAAACAGGATAAGTGCCTTAACGAAACTTATTAAAGGAGGAGCTATGTATACGGAAACGATTTTCCCGCTGTTGGTAGTTATTATTCTGGTCATTATGTTTATTTCCTCGGCCATTAAAATCCTGAATGAGTATGAAAGAGGCGTGATCTTCAGGTTGGGCCGCATTATCGGCGCCAAGGGACCGGGTCTGATTATTTTGATCCCCGTTGTGGACCGGATGGTGCGGGTGGACATGCGGACCATCACAATGGATGTGCCGCCCCAGGATGTCATCACCCGCGACAATGTCTCGCTCAAGGTCAATGCGGTCATCTATTTCCGGGTAGTCGACGCCAATGACGCCGTCGTCAAAGTGGAGAATTATTTATACGCCACTTCCCAGCTCGCCCAGACAACCCTGCGGAGCGTCTGCGGGCAGGTCGATTTGGATGAAATACTTTCGGCAAGGGATAAGATCAATATGAACCTGCAGGAGATCCTGGATCGCAGTACCGACGCCTGGGGAATCAAGGTTTCCCATGTGGAGGTCAAGCAGATCGACCTCCCGGAGGAGATGAAACGCGCCATCGCCAAGCAGGCCGAAGCGGAAAGGGAGCGGCGGGCCAAGGTGATCGCTGCCGAAGGCGAATTCCAGGCGGCCCAGAAACTGATTGAAGCCGCCCACCTCATGGCCACGGAACCCATATCCTTGCAGCTTCGCTACCTCCAGACCCTGAGTCACGTAGCCGCGGAAAATAATTCCACCACGCTGTTCCCGATTCCCATTGACCTTTTCAAACCGTTTATCAATATGGCGGGCAAGGGATGACCGTTGCTTGCCCGCCTTTCTCCGGGGAAAGGACTTTAATTGTTTGTGACTTCGACGGCACCGTCTGCCGCGTGGACATGGGCAACAAGATTCTGGACCGCTTTGCCGACCGGGGATGGAAAGAGATCGACCGTGCTTACAGTGTAGATGAAATCGGTTCCCGCCAGGCTTATACGCTGGTGGCCTCGCTGTTTAAAGGCAGCAGGAGGAAAATGGTGGAATATGTCCACCGCCACGCCCTCCTGGATCCGTTCTTTGTCGATTTCTGCCGGTTCTGCGCCAAGCGCGGCTACGATCTCAAGATAGCGTCAGATGGCCTGGATTTTTACATTTCAGCCGTCCTGCACAAACACGGGCTGGATGACATCGAATTTTTTTCCAATGCCGTCACTTTCTGTGCCGGGGAGGGGCTCCTGATCGATTTTCCCCATCTGAATCAACTCTGCGGGAGGTGCGGCACCTGCAAGACGAATATTGTCAAGGGCTTCTCTTCACAATACGAGCGCATAATCTACGTGGGGGACAGCTATTCCGATGTCTGCCCGGCGAAAACCGCCGATCTCGTTTTTGCCAAGTATATACTTTACGAGAAGTGCCAGAAGAATGGCACGGCCTGCATCCCCTATGAAAACTTCGGCGATGTCATGCAGTACCTGATGAAGAACCCTGACTAATCTTAACCTCGATAAACGGGATAAGTAAGTTTGCGAAATTATTTTTTGCCAAAAAAGCGCAGAAAATAATTTCTTACTTACTAAGAAGGGAAAAAGGGAGGTAAGGGCAAACTGATGGGCGGCAAGGCCTGGACTTCTTCATAGAAGACGTGCTCCAGAAAAAGCCCCGAGGGTGGCGCGGTAAAACGCGCCGGGATGTCGGAAGGAGCTGAGATCATCTGCCGGACATCCGCCGGAGACAGGTTTCCCTTTCCCGCTTCCATCGTGATTCCCACCATGCGGCGCACCATTTTCCACAAGAAATGGGAGGCCGCGAACCTGAGCACGATCAGATCGTTAAAATCATGCAGTTCTGCGGTGTAAATATTGGCCAGCGTCGATTCCTGCTTATCGCGTCTCCGATCGGCAAAGGAAGCGAAATCATGGAAGCCGCAGAATAGTTCCATGACGGCTTGCATCGCTCTGAGGTCAAGTTTCTCCTTGATCCACCAGACATACCTTTTGCCAAAGGCCGTTCTCCGGCGGGAAACGACATAGATGTAACTCCTGACTTTGGCGTGGTGGCGGGCGTGAAAGTCCGCAGGCATTTCTTCGACTATCCTGATGTTGATGCCGGAAGGGAGCAGGTCGTTCAACCCTTCCCTGATGCTCCGGGGCGGCAGTTTTCGGGTGGTGGCCAGATGGGCTACCTGGGCGAGGGCATGGACTCCGGCGTCAGTGCGTCCGGCACCCTGGAGGTCCGCCTTGCCGCCGAGCATTTTTTCCGTTGCCTCCAACAGTGTACCCTGGATGCTGCGGGCATTCTTCTGCGTTTGCCAGCCCCGGAAAGCGGTGCCGTCGTACTCGATGGTAAGTTTATATTTATGCATATTCCTTCTTTACAGTAATGCCAGGCTGTCGGCCACGGCCATGCCGGCCAGGGTCGGCCGGAGAAAACCGTCCCTGATTTCCAGGAGCCGCTTTTCGGCCATTGATCTGAGGTTTGGCCCTTTTTCCACGAGTATTTCGTAGTTATACCGCCGCTGAAAGTCTTTGAGATCAATCCCTCTTCTTGTCCTCACCCCCAAGAGCCATGCTTCCAGGCGCAACTGGTCCGGCGTCAACACTTCCTCCGCTTCCCTGGGTGGCAAGTCCCGGGCGACAGAATCGGTATAGGCTCCAACATCACGGTGATTCCACCAACGCTTGTTTCCGAGGAAGGAGTGGGCCGATGGTCCCAGGCCGAGATAGGGGGCATGCCGCCAGTACTTCTGATTATGCCGGGATAGAGAAGCTTCGTTGACGGCAAAGTTGGAGATCTCATAGTGCAGGTATCCGGCTTCCCGCAGGGTCGCCGAGGTTTGGAAAAAAAAGTCGCTTAAGCCGTCTTCATCGGGAAGGGAGAAATCATCCTTTAAATGCCTGATCTGTAAGGGAGTATGCGGTTCCATGGTGAGCTGATAGCAGGAAAGATGGGCCGGCCGGAAGGACAAGGCCTGGTGAAGGTTTTCCAGCCAGGGGCCGATGTCCTGTCCCGGTACTCCGTAAATCAGATCGAGGCCCAGGTTCTCAAAGCCGGCTTCCCGGGCCGCTTCGATGGCCAGGATTGCCTGCCGGCGGTCATGACGGCGTCCGAGGAAGCGCAGGATATTGTCATCGAAGGATTGAATGCCGATGTTCAAGCGGTTGATCCCCAGGCGCCGCAAAGCGTGCAGGTAAGGCCGGTCAAGGTCGGCCGGATTGGCCTCCAGGGTTATTTCGGCCTGCGGCAGCAAGGTAAAGCGAGTGGTGACAGCTGCGAGGAGGGCGGACAGGTCGTCCGCAGTAAGCAGGGAGGGGGTACCGCCGCCGAGGTAAAGCGTATCGAAGTAGCGGAAATCTTCCCGGTAGAAGTCCATTTCCCCGTGGAGGGCTTTCAGGAAAGCGGGCAAACTCGCCGTCGCCGTAGTGGAAAAAAAACCGCAATAGGGGCACTTGCTGCGGCAGAAGGGGATGTGGACGTAAAGGCTGGGGGTAAGGTCGTCAGTCATTGTCAGATTTCAGAACCGCCAGAAATGCACTCTGAGGTATGCTCACCGACCCGATCATCTTCATCCGTTTTTTGCCCTTCTTTTGTTTTTCCAGGAGCTTCCTTTTTCTCGAGATGTCACCGCCGTAACACTTGGCCGTCACGTCCTTGCGAAAGGCGGAAATAGTCGTCCGGGCAATAACGTCACCGCCGATA
>Ga0082335_1002746_pt1 | contig 31651 bp, 36 predicted proteins | sample Subgrocontami58m_FD_72375 | JGI IMG/M metagenome (GOLD analysis project Ga0082335, IMG submission 72375) | Subsurface groundwater microbial communities from S. Glens Falls, New York, USA - GMW37 contaminated, 5.8 m (SPADES assembly) (version 2) ...
AGAAGTAACAGACAAAGAATTAAAAAGTGTCCATATAGAGACGTCTGATTTCCATGGCGAATGGAACTATAAAATTAAACCGATAACAGATACAATGTAAAGGTTATTTATTTTCAATCCCAAGGTAAAGCTATCGAGGTCTTGGGAGTAAACGAGGGTATCGGAATAATCATAACCGCGAATTTCGGCGCGGAATACCAGCAGGGCAAAGGTAATTTCTCCTTTGGCAACCGTCCTCCATACTTTTAGGGAAAGGCGACCGGAGTCATCTTTCATTTTAAAGGTAACGGACGCCTTTGCCGTGCCGTTTCCAAAGTACTTGTCAAAAAGCTTTGCAGAAAAGCCGGAAGGGTTTGTCTCGGATGTTCCTCCATGACTGACTGAGTACTCCTCAAGAGTGGTCTCCTGACAGAAAAGCGGTTGCTGCGTCCAGACTTCAAGCACCACTATTACGAGCAGAGAAATAAACAGAAATACCGTCCGTTGCATTTTATCATTTCCCCTATTTTTTTGTTTTACTCCTGCGGGTCTATACTTTTCAAACAATTCTTCAAAAATAGCAAAAGCGCCTATTTCTGTGCTTTACAAGAAGGGAAGCGTTAATGCCCCCCCCTTTACCTTAAAATGGTTAATCCGAGGAATTGATAATTCTCATCAAAATCGAAAATAACGGGAAAGTTTTTCAGATGTTGCTTTTTAATTTCCCAGGGGAAGCCGCCATAGTTCTCTTTCCCAAACTTCTTTTTACTCTTATTCATCTTTATGTGGATAAGATGCTGGTCTACATGACATTCCATGCCGCGTTCTTTTAAACTTACAATCCTCTCTGCAGCAATATTGATTTCCCTGCTGAAAAGACTGGATTTATATGAGTTATGAACATCCACATTTACTAACGCCCCGTAAAAATCAATGGTGTCGTTAACAATTTCTGCTTCTTTTTTATTTTTAAAAGTCTTTCTCGAATCAGGTTTTAACCTCTTGCCCAACTTCTTAATACCCTCTTTGGGAAGCAGATAATAAGAGTCATCAACACCTTTGACCTTACCACATACCTTGCATACGACCTTTTTATCCCTTGTCTTTTTATATCCTTCACGATGTCCGCAATGCAAACCTAAAAACTCCCAGGCCAGGCCGAGTTGCTGATAGATATTACAATAAATCTGAATATCCTTTTCCTTCATGCTTTTGTCATTAAAGAAATTATTGCTGACAAAGTCCATGCTTCTAAAAAGACTTTTGAACTCTTTCTTCAGTTGATTTTGATTCATACGGCTATATTACCTCAGCTTCTTCCTGTAGTTTTTGGAGCGTTGATTCTACGTCTAGCTTTTCTGCCCAACTATGGAGATAATCCATATTGAGACGCTTGAATTGTACTTCATAAACCCTCAACGCATCGGTAAATTGCTTCTCGCTACCGCCAGATAACTTGGCCCATCTCAATTTTGCCAGTATGGTATCCTCAGGACTGGAAACCGTAATTCGCATTCCTCCCACTTCCACGGCATATCTCCTGGCAAACCGTGACAGGTCGAAAGGTTCATTCGTCAATCTCCGGAAAGCAACCTTATCTCCCGAGTTGACATCAATGAGGTTGAACATGCCGTGTCTTTTAATTGCATCAACAATGCTTCCTTCATCCAGATAAAAATCAGGCGAAGGGTGCCTTGGCCAACTTTTCTGCATCCGCCTGTTCTATGGAAACCACGAGGTCTATATCATGGGTTGATCGTGGCTCACCATGCAAACTTGAAGCAACGGATACTGTCGCCATGTATTGAATCCCGGAGTCATCAAGTGTCTGAATAACTTTTCTTAGTAGTTCCTGTTGTGACATTTATTCAAACGCTCCAGATATATTTTTTTGATTTCATCATCCGGCAGATCAGGAAATCTCTTGCGCAATCCCTGAAGAAAGAGCTCTTTAGAAAACCGGGACAATTCGAATGCCTTGAGCAGTCGCTGCTCAGGCGACATACGCCGAAGCGCTTGAATGTACAGCTTATGATTGGGGCGTTTTTTGATATTCATAATAAATGGTCTTTGCACAATTCTGTCAGAAGAGTTAAAGAACAAAGTCTTGAATATACAGCTTTTGCTTTGTCGTATATCTTTTTGTTAGTTCAAATTTAATCGAGAATGATATTCAATTTTAGCCACTTCAGGCCTGAAAGGCCTTTAGTATATAGCAGGGGGTAAAACCCCCTGACCGCAATGAACAAAAAAAGAATTTAGCCCCAAAGGGGCGAAAGAGAGTCATCACCAATTATTTCCAGATATATTTTTCGTCATATTTAACACCATATTTATTAAGCATATCAATAAATTCCTCTTGAAATGATCTTTCGCAATGATGGTTTTGTTGATTTCGGATATATCGAATTACTGCGCTTTCTGATGACTTGCTTACCGAAAAAGCCCCATAGCCATCCTGCCATCCGAAGTTGTTTTTATCCGGAAAGGTAGTATGAATCCATTTTGAGGAATTTGCTTTAACAATTTCCATGAATTTTGAGACAGAAACGGTTTTCGGCATATAGGCATAAAAATGGATGTGTTCTGGCATGGCATTGATTTCAATGAGGGTTCCACCAAGTTCTCTGATTATTCCACCCATATATGGGTACAGCCTGTCATTGATAGTATTATCTATCAGAGGTAGTCTGTTTTTTGTGCTAAAAACAAAATGAATCCCCAAAAATGTAAATGTGCCAGCCAAAATAAATCCCCTTTTTCTTTCGCCCCTTTTGGGGCTGTCTGTGGGTATTATTTCTTCGTCCAGGGGCTTTACCCCTGGCTATATCCTTTCTGCCCTTCGGGCATAATAACTTACGGCTAGTGTTGGGTTTTGTTCACGCTCTATCCAACCTTACCATGCTGAAATCAGATTTCTATTTACCCGTCTATTAGTTATCATTTATTTTATCTTTGTTGTTTGCCCACCATTCAAGCAATGATTCAATTGCAAGTGGCTTGATATTCTGGCCTGATTCTGAGGTAAAGAAACGACCAGCGTACTCGACCGTTTTTAAACTGCCATCGTTTTTCATGACATCAACGAGAAACTGCATCCTTTCTTTTTTGGGAATATCCTTTCTCCCCCAAATATACTCAACAAGTGCAAGTCGAATAAAGGTAGGAGCTGAATTATAAGTTCGTTGTAATTCAAGGAAACTTAACTTTGATGGATCAATGCCAGCAGCCCATGGAACATTGAACCCTGATGTATAGAAGGGGGATGCATGTTCGTCAAGAATTTTAATCCATGCCTGTTCAGCCTCTGCTGACCGGGAGAATGATTTTTCAACTGCCCAAGATTTGAGTTTATCAAAGGCTTTGCGATCGTCATTCTGAGCAGCAATCACGGTCATAGTAAAATCGGAAATTACTTTAAGGTCGTTGACGGTTTCTCTTGCCTTTTTTAGATCAACATTCAGAATTTTGAATTTTTTCTCCATTGATAGAACCTTTGGGATTATTCTCTTCTTAATTTGTTTCAATATAATTTGATCAGCGACTTGATCAATTCGCTGTTCAGCCTTTTCCTGTACTAATATTTTGATATTTTTTTCTTTGAACTCGTCATCAATTCTTACTTCAACTTGTTTACGAACTTGTGTAATCGTCTCAGAAAGGGCGGCCTTAAGTTTTATTCCTAAGTTAGACATATCGTCAGACAAACGTAATTTCATTCTTTCGGCTTCTTCTTTAGTTTCCTTCTTATAGTCACTTGATGATTTGTAAGTGAAGGCAATTCCAACGGCAAAAACAATCGCGACTAATGATATCGACAGTTTATATGCCGAACGAACCCATTCGATTTCTCGGTGAGCGCGATCAACAATAGACTCATAATATTCAATTATTTTGTTATTCTTATCTTGATGTGGTACTGGAGATTGTTCAGGTTGTTTATCCTCCATGAAATGACCTCCTTATTTTTCTAAGATTTAGATAAATTTTGGTCAACTAATGATCGAGTCCAGCAATGCCCTGAAGTGTAACGAGTATATAAGAGTATAAGCTGCAATACCTTTTTATTTTAACCTTCTAGTGGGTCACAATGGAGTCATGATTTATGTTTAATTTCATTTATCGCAGTGTTTATTATTGTTTAGGTCGGTGTAGAGATCGCTCACACTCTATCTAACCTATACATCTTCAGCCAAAGACGTCACATAATCAAGACAGGCAAGTATGTCTTCGCGGCTTATCGAAGGGTACTCTTCAAGAAGCTCCTCAATTGTGTCGCCATTGGCAAGCATACGTATTATCTGGTGAACGGGAATTCTTGTGCCTTTGATACATGCCTGCCCATGACATACTTTTGTATCAATTGAAATTCGTTTGTCCATGATCAAACTCCTTAATGCTAAAAAGTTATTATGTTAAACATTTGGTAACAGTTTAGTTGTTCGAAAAACTCCTGCAATGACGGCGTATCTTACCTGTAAGGGTAATTCATGAATTACCCCTACCTACTGTCACCAATGCATTTTCTACTACGAATGTTTTCAAAAAACGAAACTGTCGCCTATTTTCTATTTCCCCCACTCCTTCCTCTTCCATCCCAACAGCATGTCGGTGTATTCGCCGTGTTTCCAGAAGGGATAGGCGGTGTGCTTGATGCCTAATTTCTCTTCGATTTCGGCAAAACGTTTGAGTTTGCTCGCCTCGTCTTTGATCTGGAGGAGCCACCGGTCCTGCGCCCATTCCCAGTACCCGTAAATCGGGCTGTAATAGGCATTGTGCGCCTTCGCCTTGTAAATAGCGCCGACGATGTCAACCAGCATTTCATACGTCAACCGCTCAATATTCGAGACGTTGTATTTTCTCATTTCCCCCTTCCCCGGCATAAGGCTGAAGACGTTATGACCCCTGGAATCAGGGGCAAGGTCAGTGGGCATGGGATCAATCAGGTTGTCGTTATATAAGGCCGTCACTATGAGCATCGCCTCGCGGTATTTCGTGAAACTCAGCTTGACTGCCTCGTCCATGGCGGTAAGATGATCTCTGGCAAAGCGCGGCGAATGACAACCCTTGCACGTAGTAATCCAGGCGTCCCGCGTCGCCTTGTACCGGTAAGCGCCCCGATCCACAAGGGAAGTACCCATGTAGGTGTAAACGGTAGATGATTTGGCGACGTTGTGTTCTCCGTCCTGCATGTGACAGTAAGCGCAGGTTGGAACGACATAGTTTTTGGAGTTGAGCGGTTTTGACCAGTCCCAGGTTTGGCCTTCTCCCTGGTAGATCATGCCGTGATACGACTGCATGTACATCTCATGCTCGTATTGCTCAGGACCGGAGTGGCAGACCCCGCAACTGGTGGGTTTTCTCGCCTCGGCAACGGAAAACCGGTGCCGCGTGTGGCAGCCGTCGCATCGGTTTTCTGCAATGGCGTGACAGGCCAGGCACGCAGCCGTTTCTTCAGCAGGTTTCTCCATCTGACAACCCTGATCAATCAATTCCAGATGATAGGCGTGGGCGTGAGAACCGCGTCCGCCATCGGTATGCCCCTTCATTTGCTTCTCGTGACATTCACCGCAAAGGGTATACGTGGGCATGATAAGCTTTTCGTGATTCCGGCCGTGACAGCGGTCACAGCCGACCACCTCCTTCCCTTCGGACGGTGTCCCGTGTTTACTCTGTCTCCATTGGGCCACGATGCCTGGGTTTTCCGCCGTATGACAGGCGACGCACTGCTCATTGGTAAATTCCCCGGCCACGGTGCTGCCGGGATGAAAGTTCGCCTGATTAAAATAATACGCCGGGTCGTACCACCGGATGAGGGGTAAAAACCGGTAGAGGTGTCCGAACTTTCCCTTTCCCGGAAAGAGTTCCTTCGGACCGGTGTAGTAGCCGGCAAGCCCGCCGGCGTTGTACACATCGCCTGAATCATCAGGCCCCACCTTTTCACCCAGGAGATCCGCCATCTCATGACGGAATCTCATATTGCCGGGTATCCAGTGAGGCGTCGCAGTCGTTTTGGCAAAGGGGGCGCCGCTGACTTGTGGAATTGCGCTTTCATATTCATACGCAAGGGAATGGGTTGAAAGGGCAACGATAAATAATACAGGGAAAATACAGGTTTGCAGCGCATTAAAATATGGTTTGTTCATGGCATTATGCTCCGGAAATAATGTTTGTAACAGTCCAACTCAATGCAGAGAACGCCGGAATCGCTTGGGGCCAAGGCAGTGCAGATAAGGCAAGCGGCGCGTGGCGGGAGACAGGTGACGTTTTTTTCCCGTCACTCGCCATTCGGCGCACATCACTTCCCCGTTTACACGAGGACATGATTTTTAAACACTTATACAAGAAGCTTGCTTCGTGACTTTGTGGCGTGGCGTTTTATTCAGTGTTCGGATTCGACGGCAACCCGATATTGGTCTGGGTTCAGAAGGCTGCCGAGTTCGTTCGGATTGGATATTTCCATCTGTAAAAACCATCCTTCGCCGTACGGGTCTTCATTCACAAGCTGTGGTTTTTCCTGGATTTTCTGGTTGACCTTAACGACCTTGCCCGACACGGGGGCGTAGATGTCGTAAGCCGCCTTCACGGACTCCACGACTGCGCAGGGTGCGCCCGCTTTCAGCTCTTTGCCAACCGCCGGCAATTCAACAAAAACGATGTCCTTTAACTGCTGCTGGGCAAAATCGGTGATGCCCATAATTACCTCTTTGGGATTCACCTTCTTCACCCATTCGTGTGTCTTTGCGTAGAGTAGTTCATTTGGCATGTTCATTTGAGTTCCCTCTTATAAAATGGGGTTTTCACGGTGCGCGCTTTGTAATCGCCATCCCTGATCCTGACTTTCATTTCCTCTGCAATCCCCGCATATTGAGACTGCACAAGGCACAAGCCTATGTTCTTGTTTGTCGAAGGGCTGAACGAACCACTGGTAACCTTCCCGGTTGTCAGATTATCTTTCAATACCGGATACCCGTGACGGGGAATGCCACGGTCTATCATCTCGAATCCAATCATCCTCCTTTCAATCCCTTTTGCCCTCTCTCTTAACAACGATTCTTTTCCGATAAAATGGTCTTTATCAAATTTTACCGTCCAGTCAATAGTCGTCTCGATTGGTGTTATTGTTTCATCCATATCGTTGCCGTACAATAAAAGACCGGCCTCCAGTCTCAGGGTATCCCTGGCGCCCAGGCCGACCGGCCTCAAACCATCCGGAGCGTTCATCTCAAGGAGAATGTCCCACAGTTTCACGACCTGTTTCGCGTCCACAAATATCTCAAAGCCGTCCTCGCCGGTGTATCCCGTCCGGGAAACGATTATTTGCGCGCCGTCCCACGGATATTCATCAAAAAAAAACCTTTTCAGTGCATCGAATTTCGTGTTGAAAACGGCCTCGGACATACGGACGGATTCCGGCCCCTGTATTGCAACGAGGGACAAACTCCCGGTCAAGTCTCTTATTTCCAAGGGTTGATAGTCGGTAGCCTGCTTCTGCAGCCACAGCAGGTCTTTCCCTGTGTTGCCGCAATTCACTACCAGCATGAAACGTTTTGCATGCCATTTATAAACGAGGACGTCGTCTATAATCCCGCCCTGTTCGTTGCAGATGGGCGTATAGAGCACCTGTTTATCGGCAAGGCGGGCTGCGTCGTTTGTGATAAGGTGTTGAATGAATGGAAATGCCCTGTCCCCTGAAATCTCAAATCTCCCCATGTGGGAAATGTCAAAAAGACCGGCATGTTTTCTGACTGCGTGGTGTTCGTTAATGATGGTGTCGTACTGAAGGGGCATTACATAGTCATGAAAAGACACCATCTTTGCGTTGAATTTGAGATGCGTATCGTACAGAGGCGTCTTTTCCATGGCGTATAGATGCTATTTATTCATCGTCATACTGGTAACCGCAGGTGGGCTTCAGATGATAAAAATAGTCCTTTTCATTATAAGGGTACAGTGAGCACATAAGCGGTTTTTGATCGTAAACCTTGCACAGGGAGAGTCCGTTTTCATCGTAGTCGAGATGCTGGCACTTCAGCGATGCGTGGCAACACCGTCCGCACCGCAGACAATCCCCTTTCCGGTTTTTTATGGAGGTGTAAATTTCCCGCTTATTGAAGACGTAGCTAAGCCTTCTCCATGCCTGAAACAGAAGCGCAGAGCAGAATATATCTATCTTCTGTGTTGTCTGTTGAACCTTTTGCAGGACACGGTGAATCTTTTTTACCTCAAGTTTATTAATGAACTCTGGCATGAGTTTTTACCCTTTTTATAAAAGTATCTGGAAAATTTCTACCCTCAAATTCATAACAAATTTACAGATTCCAGTCAAGACAAATGACGCCGAACCAGAAAATTGTTGCAAATTCCAGCCTGAGTTTGCCATTGACTTCAAAAATGCTTTATGGAATAATCATCCCATGTTTCAACCCGGCCAAAAATCCCCAAAATTTCTCAAGATAGGAGTCGTGGCGTTCTGCCTCATGTGCCTCTTTTTTGCCATTAACATGGCCTCAAAATACGAGCAGCAAAAGACGGAAACGGAAATTCATCGCGCCAAGGCAGCGGAACTCGAAGAAAAATTACGCGAACTGTCGGCGTTAAACCAGGAACTCCTGCACATACGCGCCGCCCTGTCGCAGGAGAAGGACCAATTAGCAAGGGAAGTCAGTACCCTGCGAGGACAACACGCAGGGGCAGACGACTGGAAACTTACCTCAAAAAATGAAACATCTCCCGCACTACAATCGGATACGACAGCGCCCGACAGGAAACCTGAAGAGGCGCAGGAAACATCAAGCCCATAGCACCGCACAGCTCATACAACTCGTTCCCATGTTCTGCGTGGGAATGCACACCTGACGCTGAGCGTCCTCTCTTTCATTCCCACGCAGAGCGTTGGAACGAGGAGCAACGAGGAACTGTACTAACCCCATTATTCATCGCTGAATTTTATGTCCTTCGCCTCCAGTTCCAGGTTCTCGCCGTCCATCCAGTTATTTATTTTTACCGTAAAGGCAAGAGAACACGTTTTCCCATTCTGCTTGAGCCTGTCGAGCCGCTCTCCCATTCCAAAAGCGACTGTCCGAATGGCGACGTCCCCCTGTTTTACATAAAAACTCAGATGCTGCCCCTTCGAACCAATGCGGCGCGGCTGGCCGACAATCTTCAAATTTGCTGCGGCAAACACGGGCGTCGGGTTGCCTTCGCCGTGAGGAGCGAGGCGCGCAAGCTCCGCCACCAGCGCCTTGGACAACATGGAAAGCGTAACCTCCGCGTCTACGTTCAGGATGGGCACGAGGTCTGTCTTGGTGAGTCTCTGGGACGTTGTACTGTTGAGCATCTGGCGAAATTCGTTAATGTTATCCGGGTGTATCTTCAGCCCTGCGGCCTGCGCATGGCCTCCCACAGAAAGCAGCTTGCTTTTGCAGTATTCCAGGGCGTTCAGGATATGAAATGAAGGAATGGAGCGCGCCGAGCCGTGTCCCACCGTCGCCGCGATAGCGATCATGACCGTTGGACGATTAAACTCCTCCACAATTTTTGAGGCGATAATACCGACAATTCCCGGATGCCACGCCTGATCCGCAAGCACGATGGCGGTGGTTTCATCCAGGTTGATTTCATCCAGCACCTTCTTCCTGGCGGACGTCATGATATCCACCTGGATATCCTGTCTTCTCTTATTTTCCCGTTCCAGAAAGTTTGCAATTTCTACCGCCCTCTCCCTGCACGTCGTAGTTAACATCTCAACGACAATCCCCGCGTTGCCCACCCGTCCGGGGGCGTTTATCCTGGGTCCAAGACGATACCCCACGTGAAAGGCGTCGAGATTTGTGTTGGAAAGGTCTGCTATGTCGAGAAGCGCCCGTAGTCCGGGTATTTCCGTATATTGCAGGGCGCTGAGTCCGTACTTTGTGAAAATCCTGTTTTCTCCCAGAAGCGGCACCACGTCGGCAATCGTGCCCAGCGCCACCAGCCCGACGGCGTTTAACAGAAAGTCTTTAAACTCCGGCGATACCTTTTTGTGAGGAGAAAACTGCTGTCCGATAGCCCATGCCAGCTTGAAGGCGATGCCAACGCCTGAAAGATGCTTGAAGGCGCACTGGGATGTTTTTAATTTTGGATTGACCACCGCAAAGGCGTTGGGTATTTCCTGACCGGGTTGGTGGTGGTCGGTGATAATCAGGTCCATGCCAAAATCACGCGCGACCTCCGCCTCGCGGCAGGCATTGATGCCGCAATCCACCGTCAGAATAACGTCCGCGCCCTTTTCATTCAGCCGCTTAATGGCTTCGGCATTGAGACCATACCCCTCTTCCAGCCTTTCGGGTATATAGTAACTGACCTCTGCCCCCACCAGTTTCAGGCACCGGTACATAAGCGCCGTTGCCGATAAGCCATCAACGTCGTAATCGCCGTAAATGACGATCCTTTCCTTCCTGCGTACGGCGTCGCCAATCCGCGCCGACGCCTTTTCAATATCCGGCAGAAGACAAGGGTCGTCCAGTGCAGCAATCTGGGGTTGGAGAAAACTCTTAGCAGAAGCAATATCGGTTATGCCGCGGTTGATAAGGACTTGCGCCAGCAGGGGTGATATTTTGAGTTTGCCGGCAATTTCTGACTGCAAAGGTTTGTTGGGAGTGGAAAATATCCACCGTTTACTCATAGGGTGTCTTGCTTACAAGAAAAATTCAACTATTTGAGAGTGTTGTGTCAATTCAGTTCTTTGAAATGCAACGTTTCTCCGGCAAGTGTGTTCCCAAACGGAGTTTGGGATAAGCCGGCATCTTAACCAAGTATCATTCTACTGAGATTCCAAAGGCTTTCAAGGAATATTTTTTATTTTTTGAAATCGAAGCAGGACGCGTGGAAAAAACTAATGACACATACGACGCAAAAACCCCCGGCCATCCTCCAAGCGGGTCACGACGGCGGGTTCACATTTGTAATCTGAACCCTGTGGTTTGAGCGAGCAATACCCAATCGAACAGTCACAACGCCCAGAAACACATAAACCTTCAGGTTCAAGTTGCAAACTTGAACCCGCGGGAGGAGATACAAGAGACAAGAGGCGAGAAGCTAGAGGCAAGATGTGCAACGTATCGTGCATCGTGCAGCCTGCTTCTTTGCATATCCCATTGGCGGGTACTAACGGCGGGTTCCCAAGCGGGTTCAGATTTTCAATCTGAACCCTGGGGTTTGAACGAGCGATAACCAGTCGAACAGTCACAACGCCCAGAAATACATAAACTCTCAGGTTCAAGTTGCAAACTTGAACCCGCAAAGAAATAACCCTGGGCGTAATCAATCCCCCAAGCGCGTTCATGTTGTCGGTAGGGGTGATTTTGGGAAAACCAAACGGTTGCAGGTGTTTGTTATTTGACGCCGGCTTTGTCTTTTAACAATGGCCATTGCAAGGCCTCGCGTAACTGAACGTAGCTTTCCGCGCAGCGGCGCGCAAGGTTTCTCACCCTGCCGATATAACCGGTGCGCTGCGTAACGCCTATAGCCCCCCGCGCGTCAAGGAGATTGAAGGCATGAGAACATTTTAACACATAGTCGTAGGCGGGCAACACAAGGTTTTCTTTCAGGAGCCGCTGGCACTCCTTCTCAAACGTATCGAAGAGATGGAAGAACATGGCGGTGTCCGCCACCGTAAAATTATACGTGGAAAACTGCACCTCGTCCTGCTTGTGAATATCCCCGTAGGTGTAACCATTCACCCATTCCAGATCATAAACGGACTCCTTTGCCTGAATAAACATGGCAATGCGTTCGAGTCCGTAGGTAAGCTCAAGGGTAATCGGCTCAAGCTCCTGACCGCCCACCTGCTGGAAATAGGTAAACTGGGTGACCTCCATCCCGTCCAGCCAGACCTCCCACCCTAGCCCGGTAGCGCCAAGGGTCGGCGATTCCCAGTCGTCTTCGACAAACCGCACATCGTGCTTGACGAGGTCAATGCCCAGAAACCGCAGGCTGTTCAAGTAAATATCCTGCGCATCGTCCGGCGCTGGTTTTACTATCGCCTGAAACTGGTAGTAGTGCTGAAGCCGGTTGGGATTTTCACCGTATCTGCCGTCGGCTGGCCGCCGGGAAGGCTCCACATACGCGCATTTCCAGGGTTCCGGTCCCAGCGCCCTGAGAAACGTCGCGGGGTTAAACGTGCCCGCGCCTTTTTCGATATCATACGGCTGCCATATCACGCAGCCGTAGTCCGCCCAATAGTTTTGTAATTTTAAGATTATTTCCTGAAAGGTCATCATAGTCTTATTTCTGAGATTATCTTTTGCTAAATACCAGGGTTCAAGTTGCAAACTTGAGCCCGCACAGGGGTTTTTGGGCCAACTCCCGTTGGCGATCGGGCACTTTGTGCGCCGTTGTGCATTGTCAATCGCCGTCGGGAGACGGCGCCTACCAATACGCACTCCGTTAAGGATTATGCCACAAAGCCCTAAAAACACAAAATAAATTATGTGTCGGATGGATTAAGGCGTTGGTTTTTACGCCGAATCCACCAATACTATTTCCGGAAAAGGTGGCTTCGCTATCGCTTAATCCACCCTACCGCAAACCCGCTTAATTAAAATGAACATCCATGAGTCAAAGACTCACAAAGGGACATGAAAATGTTTATTTTTTTAACAACCGACTTCATTTTCAGGTGAAAATTCCTATACATCAAGGCAAAACAAAACGGCCTTTTTTGTAGCACCGATCCCTTCCCCGATCGGTGTCGGGGACAAGCGTGGTCGGCCACCAGCGGGGGATAAACCCCCGCGCTACGAGAGGTTTATGTATTTCTGGGCGTTGTGACTGTTCAACCGGGTATCGTTTGTTCAAACTACAAGGTTCAGGTTGCAAACCTGAACCCGCCCGATCAAACCTGAATCAGCCCGATTGGTAGAGCCGTCTCCCGACGACGATTGAGGGTTCATAACGCGCACCTGCGCCCGATCGCCAACAGGAGTTGGCTCCTACCAAAAACATTGAAATTCCTGAACATTAAATTATTTTCCAGATGTCAAAATGCAAATAACCCAGGACAGCATAGCCGCAACCAAAGTAGCGCAGGTAAGACAGGCGGCGTCTTTCATCCCGTCACTCGCCATTCGACCACGTCGATTCCCCGTTTACACCCGTATTTCTTCAAAGCCGTGCAACCGGAAATCGGTCTCGCCCAGCCCGCATGAGTGAGACTCCCTGATGTAACCCACATCCTTTGGCTGCATGCCAAACAGGATCGCGCCATAGGCGTCGGCAGCAACCGGATCTGTGCTTACAATGATGCGCCTTGCGCGTTCGGTGGAGTTGTCAACGTCATCCAGCCGCCCGCCCGTCGGACCGTGATTTTTCAGGATCCGAAAGGCGTCGAGCACCGTAAGGTCTATCTTGACGAATGTATTAAGGTCGGCAATCTTGGGGTGTATATCAGTGTGAAGGCTGCCCCTGTCGCCCCCAATCATCCCAAAGACGTTTTTGAGTCCCATAGAAAGCCGCGATGTGCCGTGCTGTTTTGCAACAGGCACATTGATGAGTACGTCCACTTCGTTGGCATACACCATCTCTTCGTAAAAGCGCCATGATTTCAGTACCTTGCCGTCGGGAATGGTAAAATCCCGAAAGCGGTTTTTATTAAGGTACCGCACCTCTGCGCCCGCTTGTCGCGCCGCAGCGGCAATGCCGCTATTTTCGTAGGAAGTTTCCGGGTTTACCGAGCAGGTGTGATCCATGACTTTTACCACGCTCGCCCCGACCTCCCGGCACAACTCCACAAGCGCCGCCACCACGTAAGGGTTGGTATTTGCGGCGAACTCCGGCTTTTGATTCCAGGCAATGTTGGGTTTGATAATGACCCTGTTGCCTTTGGAAATGAGTTTATCCATACCGCCCAGGGCGTTCAGGGCGCGCCGCACCATTTCCTTTACGATGGCGGGTTCACCGGCGTTGTCTGACACGTCTCCATGAACGACAACCAGTCCCGGTTTCAGGGCATGTTCTTTGTGCTTCTTCAGTGCCGGCCTTCTCTTGACGGCGCTCAGGTAGGATAAGCCGTAGACGCCCGCACCGACGGCAACGCCGGTTTTGAGAAATGTCCTGCGTGAAATTTTGCGGTCAGTAAACATGGTTGTTTTGAATTTTTAGTAACAATTGAGCTTTTTGAAACACCGTATACACGCCCCTAAATCCCCTCTTTTTAGAGGGGACTTCAAACCTCCCCTCGGTTGGGTAGGACAAGCGTCCCCGCTTGTCATCATACATGTCAGGCGTGGACGCCTGACCTACCAGAGTGGCCGGGGGTGTGCTTCAATACGGGCTTCCTGGCGGAGTTTTGGAAGAGACATTGATACGAATTTTGTATTTTTATTCTAAATCTTCCTCTTTTAAACGGCGCGTCTTTTTGTGGCTACCCTTGCCCTTTGGCTCCTCACAGTGGATAAAATCCATCTCTCTTTTTAATAGGTCAATCTTAAATATCTTCACCTTTACAACCGCCCCGATCTTATACATTTTTTTGCTTCGGGTACCGACGAGCGCCATGTTCTTTTTGTCTACCCGATAGATGTCGTCAGACAGGGTGCGGATGTGGACGAGTCCTTCCACGAGGTATTTATTGAGTTGAACGAAGAAGCCGTACTCCTGAACACCGGTAATGACGCCCTCCAGGATGGCACCAACCCTGTCTTCAAAGAACCGGAGCAATTTCAGCTTGGTAATCTCCCTTTCTGCATCGTCCGCCCTGCGTTCGGTCATGGAACAATGCGCCGCCCAATCGGGCAGACAATTCGTCCACGCGCCTTTCACCTGGGGATATGACAACTCACCGGAGAAGTACTGGTCCAGAATCCGGTGGACGATCAGGTCCGGGTACCGTCGTATGGGCGAGGTAAAGTGGGTGTAGTGCTCCATTGCAAGGGCAAAATGTCCCCCGCCTTCTGCCTTATAGACGGCCTGTTTCATGGACTTTAACAGCACCAGATTTATGGTGTACGCCTCAGGCTTCCCGCGCACTTTTTCCAATAATCCCTGCAACTGCTTGCTTTTGAATGGGTCTATTTTGGTATGCTCCAGCCCCCGTGCAAAATCGGCGAACTCACGCATGTCCTCCTCGTCAGGCTCAGGATGGACGCGGCACAAGAGCGGCATTTCCTTTTCGTGCATGAACGTTGCAACCGTTTCATTTGCCAGGAGCATAAATTCCTCTATGAGTTTATGGGAAATATCTCTTTCCACCTTCTCAACGTTTTTGACACGTCCGTTTTCGTCCAGTTTCATCGAGACCTCAGGGATGTCCAGTTCCAGCGCGCCGCGTTCCAGGCGGTTGGCAAAGAGCAATTGGGCAAGATGCGCCGTGTCCTTTAATAACTCTGCAACGTTATCTGGTATATGCGAAGTTGTTTCATTATTGAGGACAGCGGTGGCCTGGTTATAGGTCAGACGTTTGGAAACGTTGATAACGGAATGCCTGATCTCCGACTTGAGGAGATGCCCTTTGTGGTCAATGGTCATAAAAACACTCTTCGTGAGACGGTCTTCGCCTTCCTTCAGGCTGCAGAGATCGTTCGACAATACTTCGGGCAACATAGGGATAACTTCGCCCGGCAGGTAGACGCTGGTACCCCGGTATCGGGCCTCATCATCAATGGCGGTATCGGGCATTACATAATACGAAACGTCGGCAACGTGTACGCCCAATTGCCAGTGCCCATGCCTGTCTTTTTCGAGGGACACCGCATCGTCAAAATCCTTGGCGTCGTCCGGGTCAATCGTGATAATCAGCTTGCCGCGCAGGTCAAGCCGGTTTTGAATTTCGGTTTGAGGTATAGCGTGTGAGAGATGTTTCGTTTCATTGGTCACTTTCTGGCCAAAGGCGTGCGGCAGCTTGAATTGATACATAATCGAACGGAGGTCAACCTTATGGTCTCCCTCTTTCCCCAAAACGTCCGTAATCTCACCCTCCGGGTTGAGATGCCTGGACGGCCACTCGGTGATCCGCACGACCACCTTGTCGCCAGGCTGCGCGTCCATTGAGGCTTCTTCCGCGACGTAGATGTCCCGGAACAATCTTGGTTCATCGGGGGAAACAAACCGCAGCCGTTTTGTTTTCTCAAAGGTGCCCACGACAAGCTCATTCACGCGTTTCAGCACGTTAACGATTTGTCCGGACGTCCTTCTCTCTCTTTCCCGTCGCTTTTTTGGTATCTGAGCTACTGCGGGAAGCCGCACTACCACAAGGTCTCCATGCATGGCGGAACCCATGTCTTCTTCGTTAACATAGATGTCTTCGCCGACGTCTTCTTTGACCGGGATAACGAAGCCGAACCCCCTGGGATTGCAGTCGAAGGTGCCCACGAGCAGATGCACCTTTTTGGGGTCTGCATATTGTTTTTGCTTGACCTTTACGATTTCGCCGGAAAATTCCAAGCCGTACAAAATGTCGCAGAATGATCGGTATTCAGCGTCGCTGATCTCGAAGTGTTCCGCAAGCTCAGCGGCCGTCATGGGGCTGTATTTTTTGCTGTGAATAAAGCGGATAATAGCGGCAGAATCTGTCATGGCAATTTGACGATAAAAGGTTTCCTGATAACGGATATGTTACGAATTTCAGTGTCGGCAGGAGTTTACTCCTGTCGCTATGACGTATGTACAGGAATTTCAAACCGACCCGTAGCGCGGGTGGTTTATCCCCCGCCCTTAGCCGACCACGCTTGTCCCCGACACCGATCGGGGAAGGGATCGGCGCTACAAATAAATCGTTTTGTTTTGCAAGACAAAATAAAACCTAATTTACGAATTCTATCTCTCTGGAACTGTCAGGACAAAACTCCTGAGTGCACGGGAAGTTTACCATAAGCGTAGGGACAGGTTTAAAACCTGTCCCTGCAATACCTGTTATATCTATACCCTGTCGCTGAGTTTGAACACGCAGTATTCCGCGCACATGGAGCAGACTTCTTCGTTTTGAGGCCGTCCCTTCTGGCGAATGCTTCTCGCCATCTGCGGGTCAATACAGGTATTGAATTGTCCTTCCCAGTCCCGTTTCCGCCTGTATTGAGACATGCGTTTGTCCCACTCCCAGGCCGACTTTATCCCCTTCACAATATCGGCCGCATGGGCGGCAATCCGTGCGGCAATTACGCCGATTCTTGCATCGGCAGGCCCCGGCAGGCTCAAATGCTCCGTCGGCGTTACGTAGCACAGGAAGTCCGCCCCTGCGGAGGCGGCAATTGCCCCTCCAATAGCGGAAGTAATGTGGTCGTAGCCGGGGGCTATATCAGTAACAATCGGTCCGAGCACGTAGAAAGGAACGCCTTTACAAAGTTCCTTTTGAAGTTGCACCTGCGCGGCCACCTGATTCAAAGGCACATGCCCAGGCCCTTCCACAATTACCTGCACTCCGGCGTCCAGCGCCCTCTGGGCAAGCTCCGCCAGCACGTTCAGCTCATAAACCTGCGCGCGGTCGAATGCGTCCGCCAGGGCGCCCGGTCTCATGGCGTCTCCCAGACTGATGGTTACATCATATTCTTTTGCAATGGCCAGTATCTCATCGTATTTTTCATACAGGGGGTTTTCTTTGCCCGTGTGGATCATCCACTCCACCAGAAACGTTCCTCCCCGGCTGACCACGCCGCAGATGCGCTTACTTTCCCGGAGATGCTTGAGCACGCCCCTGGTGGCGCCGCAGTGCACGGTGATAAAATCCACGCCGTCCTCGCAGTGCAGACGTATTGCCTCAAGCATGTCGGATGGCGTCATATCAACGATTGATTGCTTGCGTTGAACGGTCTTAACGGCCGCCTCGTAAATCGGCACGCTGCCCACGGCAATAGAAGACGCTTCGATAATCCTCTTGCGTATCGCCCGCAAGTCCCCGCCGGTGCTGAGGTCCATTACCGCATCTGCGCCTGCCTCTTCCACGGCCTTTAGCTTTTCCAGCTCGTTTTCAACATTGGGATAATCGGCTGAGGTGCCGATATTGGCATTGACCTTGGTTTTCAGCCCCGCGCCAATGCCGCAAACCTTTGTCGCCTTGCGCTTGCGGTTTGCGGGGATAACGGCCTTGCCCTCGGCAATGCGCATCCTGACAAATTCAGGGTCAAGCTCTTCGTCCCGTGCAACCTGTTTCATCTCCTGTGTGACGTTATTTTGTCTGGCCTCTTGTAGCTGTGTCATAGTTCCTCAATAGTATAATTTATCCTTTGCATAGCTGCTTTTTTTACCCACCCCTCAATCCCCTCCCAAGAGGGGACTCCTTAAAGCGCAGAACGTTTTTTCACAACCTTTTTCTCAGTTCTTTCGGCCAGCGCGGAAATCCGCCCTATTTCTAAATTCGTCAGTTTTCTGTACTTGCCAATCTTTAAGGCAGGGTCATATAAATTACCAATTTTTGTCCGCCGTAAGATACGCACCTTGTACCCGCATTCATTCAGCATGCGGCGGATTTCTCTGTTTTTCCCCTCCTTCAATACCATTTCAAACCGGCTCCGTTGTTTGCCTTTCCGCACGTGCTGCACCATCACCGGCCGTGTCTTGCCGAAGGAAAGCCAGACTCCTGATTTCAACGCCTTCACCGCCTCGTCCGTCAGGTACCCATCCACCTCGACAAAATACGTTTTTCTGACCTCGTACCGGGGATGGGACAGTTTGTTCGCCAGTTCTCCATCGTTGGTTAAAATGACCAGGCCTTCGCTTTCCTTATCCAGTCGTCCGATGGTGTATATCCTCTGGGTTACGTTTTCAATGATGTCAATTGCCTGTAACCGGCCCAGCTCGTCCCGGTTTGTGCAGATAAAACCCTTTGGTTTATTCAGCAAATAGTAAATCTTGCGCTGCCGTTTTATCGGCGCTCCATCGCAACTTATCTCCGATCTGTCGGCGTCAACGGCCGTGCCCAGGGTTGTGACCCGTTTTCCGTTTACGGTCACCCTTCCGGCGGCAATGATTTTCTCGCACTCCCGGCGTGAACCGACCCCGGCCTCTGCGAGTATTTTTTGTAAGCGTTCTAGCATAGATATTTACTCTTTTTGCTGGTTATATGAATTCCACCCGTTCAACCATCTCTTCTGGCGTAATGAGATCATAGATCATCATTAAAACCCGCACGGTATATCCAACCGGGCTTTGTTTGGATGAGTAAATGATACCTCGATGCGAAACACCGGCTTTATGCAAACGCAGAAAGTCTGCGTCTTTTGTAAAAATAACCCGACCCTCTTTGTTTGCCAAACTAAGTAAATCATAATCATTCGCCCCCGACATACCTGCTTCTTGTGCACTCAAAACATCTACACCCCGGCGGCGCAGACCTTCCGTTACAGCTTTAGGAATATGCTCATCCATGTAAAACTTAATAGAATCACTCACCAAGTTTTTCTTTCAGTTTTTCCTTTAATATAGAGGGAGTTCGTTTGCGAAGTTCTGAGACAAAGGCTTCGTCAGCCCGGATCGAATCGTCAATCTCTGCCCGATGGTCATAGTAATACGTTAAAGCTGCAAACACGTCAGCCAACGTCAAACCGTATTCTGTGGCAATCTCATCAGCGCTCATGCCCATACGCTCATGCCATATAACGATATTTTGAACTGTAATACGATGCCCTGCAATTCGCGGCTTACCACCCACTACGCCAGGCGTTACCTCAATATGTTGAGTTAGAATGTTCTCCATTTACCCTCCATTGTTATTTGCCGATGATCTTTAAAAAATTTAAGCCTAAAGGAGTAAGTAAAGGTTATTTCCTGAAATCACAATTCCCGCGTTGCGTTGTAGAACGAAGCGATTGCTTCGTTCGAGCGAAGCGGCGCTTCGCTCTACATCAACGAAAAATTCTTCCGTCAACCCTTGCTTTTCACCTTTTTCTTTGCGTCCCGCAACATCTCCTGCGCCTGTTTGCGGGTAATATCGGTTTTTTCGCTGCCCCTGATCATGTCGGCAATTTCTTCAAGGCGGGCGTCGCCTGATAAACTTTCAATGGTAGAATGTGTCACTCCGTTTTTCACCGCCTTGCTTATCTTCAACTGTTCATCCGCATAGCTGGCGATCTGGGGAAGATGGGTAATGCAGATTACCTGATGCGACCGCGCGATGCCGCTCAATTTTCCGCCGATCACTTCTCCCATCCTGCCGCCGATATTGGCGTCTATCTCGTCGAAGACCAGGACGGGCGTCTTATCCACTTTTGCCAGTTGATGCTTGAGCGCCAGCATAACCCTTGAAATCTCGCCGCCGGACGCTATCTTTCTGAGCGGTTTTAAATCTTCGCCGGGATTTGGCGAGATCAGAAATTCGGTCTGATCAAACCCGTGGCTATGTGCGCCCGACACGTCAGGATTCCCATCCTTATTCAAAAAAGGCGACACAACCTGCGCGCAAAAACGACCGTGCGGGATGCCGAGCTCGTGAAGTTCTTCATTTATCAGAGGCGACAGCTTTTCGGCCGTTGCAAGGCGTTTCCTGGTCAATTCGCCGCCCTTCCGCAGTAACTGGTCTGTCAGCGCCTGCAACTCCTCGTCAAGCTGCTCCGCGCTTGTTCCCTCGCCTGAAAGCTGCTTCAGTTTCAATTCCGTTTCGTCGCGATACGCCAGGATATCCTCCACCGTTGCGCCGTACTTTGCCTTTAGCTTTCGCATGGTGTTCAGACGCTCCTCGATATATTCCAACCTCTGAGAGTCATAATTAAACCCGTCCCGGTATTTCCCCAGAGCGAAGGCGGCATCTTCTATTTGGTAATGCGATTGGGAACAGGAGTCGAATATCTTTTGCAACGTCTCGTCGAGTTTCGCAACGGATTGCAATTCTCTTACAACGGGCTTCAGCTTCTCAACAATGGATTCAGAAGATTCGTAGAGTTGCGCATAACAGGAAGTAATCGTGCCGTATATTTTTTCGGCGTTGCTTAAAAGAAGCCGCTCTTTTTCGAGTTCTTCCGCCTCGCCCGTCCGGAGTTGCGCCGTATCAATCTCGTCAACCTGGAAGGCGTACAAATCAATCTTCTGACGGCGTTCGTTCTGGTTGTTTTTCAGCTCGTCCCGTAATCTGGTTTTTTCGGTATACTGCCTGAAAATCCCGGCAAAATCTTCCCTCAACGGGGATATGCCGCCAAAATCGTCGAGGATGAAAAGCTGATTGACGCCGTGCAGCAACGTCTCGTGTTCATGCTGACCGTGTATGGTGACCAGCATCTCTCCGACTTCCTTGAGCATTGAGACGGTGACGGGCATATCATTCAGGCGGCATCTGCTGCGTCCGCTTGTATCTATGCTCCTCTGGAGTATTAATTCGTCCTCAAGGTCGTTGTTTCCGGATACCTTTTTAATATGTCCGAGAATGTCTTTATCATTGACGGAGAATTTGCCTATTACGGTGGCTTCCTCCTTGCCGCTCCGCACAACGTCGGCGTTTGCGCGCCCGCCGAGGATGAAATTCAGGGCGCCGATTACCAGCGATTTCCCTACGCCCGTTGCCCCGCTAAAGACGTTCAGCCGTTCACAGAGCCGTATCGTGACCTTGTCAATCAGTACAAAATTGGTTATGTATAACTCCTGCAGCATGGTTAAATCGCCATTTTCTGCGCGTAACAAGGAAACATGCCTATTGTATCTTAGAACCGGGTTTTATATCTTTTTCCGTCGTTATGATGGTTAATTGGTCTCCGTCCTTTGCCGCCAGCAGCATGCCCTGACTCTCCACGCCCCGTAAAATTGCCGGCGCCAGGTTATTTACGATGACAATTCGTTTCCCGATCAGGTCTTCCGGTTTATAATGATTTCTGATGCCCGCAACAATCTGTCTGTCTTCCAAACCGTCTCCCGCGTCTATTTTCAAAACCAGCAGTTTATCCGCATTGGGATGGGGTTCGGCATGTTTTACCACGGCGACCCGCAGGTCCACCTTCAAAAAATCCTCAATTGAAATCATAGAAAACCTTTCCGAATAAAAAAATAATTGCTTATTTATTTTTTTATGAATATAACGGTTTTTAAAAGTTGTGTCAATGAATTAAACCTTGAAAATAGTCATCGTTTGATATTATTGAGTTAATTCCCACCGTTGAATTCCCCAGAATCACAAATTCACTCAGCCCTGTGTGGCTGCTCGTGTTTCCCCAGTCGTATGTGTATCCCAATCTGGTCCACGGATACGGATAATCACCGGAGTAGATGGTTTGCCTGCGATGTCTGAACCATTCCCGGTACGTGTAGGAAACGTCCGACTGCGCATCCCAGTCATACTCTACAACGTGCGCACTATTATCAAAAGCCAGAAACCTGTTCACAATCGTGGGGAATGTCAGTTCGGATTCGTGGTCTGTAATCTCCGGATCAGGGCTTGGGCGAAACAGGTCGCCGGGATTTACCCACATCTCTATAAACTTCGTTTTACCGCCTTCAGGGGGCAGTCCTAAAAGCTGTTCAATTCTGAGGGTGGTGATGTCTTGTGGATGTTCCTGAATGAAATTTTTCAATTCCGGCGCGACCGTAACCCAAACGTTTGCATCTTCAGGAAGTTGATAGTCTTTGCCCACGAAATCGTCATAGTACGACTTGTTTGTCCAGGTAATGACCAAAACCCTTGATTTCCCGGCGTCTCCTTCCCATTGCAGAGCTTGGGTATCGTTCTCCTTTACTATGGCTACAAGATTTTTGGATATTTCATCATACGTAGCCACCCTGGCATCTTCTACTGTCTGCAAATATTCCGGATAGTCATCGTAGTTGCCGCCGAGGCATTCGACCCATACGGGGTTTCCTGACGGTATTAAGCTGAAAAACAACACCAGCAAAAATGTAGCGGCGAGATGGGCGAACCGAAGATTCGTTTTTCCAGGCATATTCATTATCTTCTCCTTTCTTGATGTATGGGAATCTCAATGTTTTTGTAGGAGCCAACTCCTGTTGGCGAACGGGCGCTTATACGCTGCCGTACACCGTCAATCGCCGTCGGGAGACGGCTCCTACCAGGACGGTTTCGGGCGGGTTCAGGTTTGCAACCTGAACCTTGTAGTTTGAACAAACGATACCCAGTTGAATAGTCACAACGCCCAGAAATACATAAACCTCCAGGTTCAAGTTGCAAACTTGAACCCGCAAAGTTGTGTTGTAGAACGAAGAGGCGTTTCGCCCTACATCAACGAAAAAGTTGCCGAAGGCCTAATTTAAAGAGGTTCCTATGGTCATGAACACTCGTTATATTTAACCTCCATAAGACAGAGCCCCCGTGATGGCGCGGTAGGACCGGCAAGATTTCTGTCCTTTGCCTCCAAGAGGTCTTTCATGTCTTCTCCTGCCATTTTTCCCCTCCCTACATCAATCAGCGTACCGACGATACTCCTTACCATATTGTATAAAAATCCATTTGCCTCAATGGTAAAAAAGATATATTTCCCTTCTTTTTTTATCTCCAGCCTTTTTACGGTGCGTACGCGGTTCTTTTCCTGGGATGCATGTGTGGTGAAAGAAGTGAAATCGTGCGTCCCTGTGAGGCGTTGAGCAGCGCCGAGCATTTTATCCATATTCAATTGAAATCCGCACACATAGCAAAAATTGCGGTTCAGGGAGGTGCGTGTCCAGTCATTGAAGAGGGTATACCGGTAAACCTTGGACACGGCGCAATACTGGGCATGGAAGGATTCAGGCACGTCTGCGGCGTCTTTTATAGTGACGTCGTGCGGGAGATAAAAATTTATTGCATGAACCAACCGTTTAGCCGGAATCGTGGAATTTGTAATGAAGTTAGCCGCCTGACCGATGGCGTGGACGCCCGCGTCCGTCCGGCTGGCGCCGTACAGTTTGATTTTTTCCTGAACGACCCGCTCTATTGCCCCCGCAAGGGTTTCCTGGACGGTCTTGTCATTCGTTTGCCATTGCCATCCGGCGTAGTTTGTGCCGTCGTATTCTATCAAAAGTCGTATATTACGCACGTTATTCCATTGTTCTAAAGTTGTCATTGTGAAAAACAAAATCGAAAAGCTTTTTTCCCGGCTTCTTCTGCCTTGCAGCAAAGATTGAAGCAAAAAAAACGAAGACAATCAATAGAAATGAACGCGAAAACAATTTGAACAATGGTTGAAAAGCGATAGGGAATTGTGTTATTATGCCGGCATGTAGAGGCATAATTCTTATCTTGAATCGGAGGTTCGTATGGAAAAAACAGTCATTTCGACAAATAACGCCCCCGCTGCGATTGGGCCGTACTCACAGGCAATCAGGGCGGGCAACCTGGTGTTCGTATCAGGCCAGATTCCGATAATACCCGCAACGGGCGAGCTGGTGCAGGGCGATATAAGGCTGCAGACAAGACAGGCGCTGGAAAATCTGAAACACATCCTGGCTGCGGCCGGCGCATCACTGGACAGCGTTCTAAAAACGACGGTCTTTATGAAAGACCTGAACGATTACTCGGCAATTAACGACGTTTATAAAGAATTCTTCGCCAACAAACCACCAGCCAGGGCGGCAGTTCAGGCTGCAAGGCTGCCCCGCGACGTCGGCGTGGAAATCGAGGCCATCGCACTGAGCGCTTAAAAAGAAAATTTGACTTGCATTCAAAAAACTGTTAACATTCTCCTTTAATTTTAAGTCTTGTTCAATAGTGCAGATAAATTGCGAAAATATATTTGAACAGGTAAGGGTTATTTACCATGATAGATACCTTAAAAATCTATTCGAGACTAAAAAACAAAGGCATTCAAGATGAAGCAGCAAATGAAATCGCTGAAATATTTAACGAAATGGTTAACACCGAGCTATCAACAAAATCAGACATTGAAAAGTTAAAGGTTTCGACAAAATCCGATATAGAAGCGCTGGCGGTTTCAACAAAAGCAGATATAGAAAAGTTAAAAATAGAATTGGAAAAAAAGATCATAGAAACCAAGTCTGAAATCCTGAAATGGACCGCGGGTATGCTAATTGGGCAAGCAGCGCTGATAACCACCCTGATGAAATTATTATGATCTCCGATATAAGGACTCAAACCGAAAGTTCATGCTAAATATAACAACAAAAGCGAAACACCGGGATATTTATCCTGAGGTGGTAAATCTCCTCGATAACTCCAAAAAGTTTTTTGAGCGGATTGGCACGTCTGACATGGAGAAGAAGGTGGTGGAGATGCTCACCCAGCTCGAAGAACCCTTTTACCTGCTGGTGGCGGGCGAATACAACTCAGGCAAGTCCAGTTTCATTAACGCCATGTGCGGCGAACATATCCTTCAGGAAGGCCCTACCCCTACGACCAATCGCATTACGTTGTTAACGCACGGCGACAAGGTTGAAGTAAAAGAAGTGGGCGATCACCTGTGTCAGGCGACCTACCCCATGGAGGCGCTAAGAGACGTTACGTTGGTTGACACCCCGGGCACCAATTCAATTATTATAGAACACGCCGCGCTGACGGAAAGCTTTGTCCACAGGGCGGAACTCGTGCTCTTTATCACCTCCGCCGACCATCCGTTTACCGAGAGTGAACGGCAATTCCTTCAGTTTTTGAAGGGAAAGTGGGGGCGAAAGGTGCTGTTTATCCTGAACAAGATAGACCTGAAGACCCCTGAGGAACTGAACGAGATTGTCATCTTTCTTGAAAAAAATTGTTACCGGCTGCTCGGCTTTGAACCGAAAATCCTGTTAGTATCAGCCAAGGATGCTTACCTCGGAAAAACGGAAGGAAACGAAGCGCTCCTTGCCAAAAGCAAAATTGCAGAAGTCGAGTCCTTTGTATTCGAGAAATTAGACCTGGACACCAAGATAGATTTCAAACTGGTCAGCCCTTTGAAATATCTACACAATGTATTTAGCGAACTCCAGCAGAACCTCAACGAAAAGGTCAATCGGTGCAATACGGACATAAAAAGCATCGAACGGTTCGAAACGCGCCTGAAAAACAAGAAACAGGATATGCGGGAGTATACCTTAAAATATAAAGATGAAATCAAGCTCGTATTCTCGCGATTGAAAGAAAAATTGGATAATTTCCTGAATTCATACGTTACGATAAAGTCAGTAATCCTTTCCAAGGTGGGACGTGAAAAAATAAATGAACGGTTCAAAAGAGAGGTATACGGGCTGCTGAATCCGCAGACAGACCTGGACAGGATTATTGACGACGTGGTGGACTACGTGGCCAGAAACAACCGTGCGCTGTGGGACTTGGCGCGTGACCACATCGAGAAAGAGGTCGGATATGACCGCAGGATGGGGTCTATTCTCGATGGACACGCCGAGCGACACTACGATGACCGGAAACATGACATTGAGGTTGCCTTAAAGTCGCGTTCTAAAGAGTTCCGCGAAATGGATATTGAACGGGAATCCGAAAGACTCAACGGCATGGTGCAGGGTGGATTTATCAGCTTTTTGATCATGGAGGCGTTTGCCATTGGTATCGGGGTAGGCATTACGTGGATGTTTTCTATGATTGTGCCGGTCCCGGTTGTGGTTGGAATTGCAGTGGCGCTTGCATCTGTTGGGCTTGCCATCCTGCCGCAGAAAAGGAAGAATTTTCGTAATGAATTCGCAAAGCGGACAGACGCGCTGTGCGAGCGCTTTGTTGAGTTCATGAAGTTTGAGATAGATAAGGCGATAGATCGCGTAATCGAGGACATCAGTAACAACATCTCATCATATCGCGACCTCCGCTGGACAGAGAGGGAGGAAATGGTGCGACAGGTATCCGAAGTAAACTCGCTGCTGGAATGTGTAAAGGGCCTTATGCGGAAAAGCGGCTTAAGCTAAGGAGAGAAACATGAAAATCGTAAGGATATTTTTTGTATCGGTTTGTTTGGTGTTTGTTTCATACACGGCATTTGCGGCAAATTATTGTTTGAATTGTTTTGACAAGATTGATGAGAGTGAAAAATATTGTGTCGTATGCAAGGTAAAACTGTCTGTTGATGAATTAAAGGGCAAAGAAGAACAGTTGATTCATGCCGTAACCGTCTCCCGGACAAATTACCGGAAAACGCTTGACGATTTAAAACAATATTACCAGGAAACTGGGAATCAATTACGGCTGCAAAAGACGCGAAGGGAGCTTGACGCCCTTGACAAAGTGCCGCAGCCGCTCTACACCGACGAGGGGATTGGAAACGTAAAAGCGGTAACGGCATTGCGGGATATCGAAGACGCAAACATCTTGTTCAAGGACGCGCTGATGTACAAAAAGGCCTTTAGCAAAGAAAACCGTGTTACGGCCATAAAACGACTGGAGAAGCTCATGTCCGTGTACCCGGACAGCGACAAGGTGGGCGATGCGGCGTTTGAGATCGCAGAGATTTATGCCGGCGGCTATTTCTATGATTATGAAAGCGCTGCGAAGTATTACATAAAAAGTTATCAGTTAAATCCCTATATTGAACACCCCGTGCTGCTGAAGGCCGCCGAGTTGTACGACAAAATGATTGCCGATCACGAGCGGGCGAAGGCAATTTACCGCCAGGCTGCCCTGTACAGCCCCGACGCAAAATCGCGCAAGAAGGCGCAGAAAAGGCTGTCAGTCCTGGAACAGGGCGCTGCCGCCCAAAAGTAGACACATGCTCTTTGGGATTGGGTACGATATTCACAGGCTCGTCGAAAACCGCAAGCTCGTCCTGGGAGGGGTTGAATTTGATTATCCCCTGGGACTGCTTGGCCATTCGGACGCCGACGTGGTGCTCCACGCCGTATGCGACGCGCTGCTGGGCGCGGCGGCGCTCGGCGATATTGGAGAACATTTTCCGGACACCGATCAGCAGTGGAAGGGGGTTTCCAGCAAATCCCTTCTTTTAAAGGTATCTGATCTTGTAAAAGCAAGGCAGTGCAGGGTCAATAATGTGGACGTTATGATCCTTGCCCAAAAACCAAAAATCGGCGAACGAAAAGCGGAGATGAAAAAAAATATTGCGGCATGCCTCGGTATTGACGCAAACCGGGTGAACATCAAGGCGACAACAATGGAAGGCGTGGATGCGGTGGGTCGCGGTGAGGCTATTGCGGCTCAAGCCATTGCAAGTTTGTGCGAGTGTGATGAACTATAATTTTAGAGAGTGAGATAATTTTATACTATGGCGCTCTGGAAAAGAAAGAAAAAGACAAAAGGTGCTGAAGAAAATATTCAGAATGAAGCGGTAGCAGAAACGCCGGAGGCCGACGTCTCTTTTGAGACGGAAGCACCTCCCGTAAAAGAAGAACCAAAGGCTGAAGAGCCCGTTTCGGAGAAACCGTCAGAGTTTGAATCTCCTCAGGCTGTTCAGGAAGATTTAAGCGGCGGCGTGGTGCTCAATGGAAAGAAAATTTCCGGTGTATTTGGCAAGGGGTTCTGGGGCATTTTCTCGATAGTAATTTTGCCGCCGGTATTTGTATTTGCCATTGGCATCATCATTATCGTGTGTATGCTTGTTTTCCCGCTTCTGGCGGTCATGCTGGTCGCGTCAGTGCCGGTGGTTTTCGTGACGCTATCTATCTTTGCTATCGCAATCCCCATACTGTTTCCTTTACTGGTAATATTCCTGCTCATTACCGGCAAGGGCAGGTTATTGATAGGTTCGGAAGGAAAGTGGTTTCGCTTGGAGATGTTCGGGAAGAGTTACACCTTGCAATAGCCGTTGCAGAGACAGGTTTAAACCCGTCCTATCTGGAAATGGCCTTAATTCCACCCATATAAGGCTGCAGGATGTCCGGAATTAAAACGGTTCCATCCTTTTGCTGATAGGTTTCAAGAAGCGCAATAACCGTCCTGGGCAAGGCGAGTCCTGAGCCGTTTAACGTGTGTACAAACCGCAGTTTTCCATCCTCGTCCCGGAAACGTATATTGATGCGTCGCGCCTGAAAATCTTCGAAATTGCTGCATGACGAAACCTCCAGGAACTTACCCACACCGGGCGCCCAGACCTCAATATCATAGCACTTTGCCGCAGCAAAGCTCATATCTCCTGTGGAAAGTTTTGCTACTTGGTATTCAAGTCCCAGAAGCTGGAGTATCCTTTCTGCATTACCCAGTAACGATTCCAATTCATTATACGATGTCTCCGGTCTTACCAGTTTGACTAGTTCCACTTTGTTGAACTGATGAACCCGGATAATGCCCCTTGTATCCTTGCCATAGGAACCTGCCTCGCGCCTGAAACAGGGAGTATAGGCGGTATAGCAAATAGGAAGTTCTTTATGAGAAAGTATCTCGTCGCGGTGGATATTGGTGACGGGGACTTCAGCCGTGGGCACAAGAAAGAGGTCGTCTGCGGCAGTCCGGTACATATCCTCTTCCATCTTTGGCAACTGTCCGGTGCCGGTCATCGTGGTACGATTAACAAGAAACGGCGGGAATAGCTCTGTATAGCCGTGATCTCTGGTATGGACATCCAACATAAAGGAGAACAGGGCGCGTTCGAGCTTTGCTCCAAGTCCCCTCAGCAGGATAAAACCTGAGCCGGAGATCTTGGACGCCCGCTCCGTGTCCAGGATGTTCAGGTTGCTCCCCAATTCCCAGTGCGGCAGAGGGGTAAAATCAAATGTCTTCCGCTCTCCCCATGACTTGACAATTACGTTGTCTTTCTCGTCCTTCCCGATAGGCACGTCTGCGGCTGGAATATTGGGGATACGGAGCATCAGATTGGTGATTTGAGCGTCCAGTTCCTTCAGTTTCTCCTCACCGGATTTTATCTCATCGCCAATCTTTTTGGTCTCTTCGATAACTTTGGTGGCGTCCTGCCCCTTTTTTTTCAGTTCGCTGACCTCTCTTGACTGCTCGTTGCGCTTACTCTTCAATTGTTCGCAGGCGTGAATCGTCGCCCTCCGCTGGGCGTCAATCTCCAGGATTTGATCTATGCTTGCCGCCTTTTCGTGCTTAAGCGCTATGGCCTGTTTGACCTTGTCAGGGTTGTTCCTGATAAAATTTATATCAAGCATATATCAAAAAGCCTCCCATGTTTTCATACGTATAAGGTGTGTCTAATCAGTGAGCAACAAAAATTCATACGGTTTTTTAATTGTTTTAGTTATTTTACTAGTAATTCTAAAGCATTCAAGGAAATTCAACTATTTTTAATTCTGATACGCCGTATTTCCGATGCGAATTTATCCGTTGGCGTATCAATTCCTCAAACAAAAAACCCCAGTATCCTTTTACCGATACCGGGGTTTTCTGGTTGTAATTATAATTATACTTTCAGTGACTACTCCATATTTTTATAACATCGTCCCTATTGTAATTGATATCCTTTAAATATAAGAGTGCGCCTTTTCATAAACTTATAATTTGACAACTTTCGTGGCTTTATAGCCCTTCTGGTCCTTCATGACCTCGAATTCAACCTTATCTCCTTCAGCAAGAGTTCTAAACCCATCGCTCTCGATAGAAGTCTGATGTACAAAAACATCGTCTCCGTTATCCTGGGAAATAAAACCAAATCCCTTCTTGTCATTGAACCACTTTACGGTTCCCTGTGCCATTCCTAAATCACCCCCCCTCATACAAAAAAATTATAAAAACAAAAAAGGCTACTAGGTTGTTACCTTGTAGCCTTAATATAACGTCAATATATAATACGACTTTACAATACAACCGTGTGACATAGTAAGATATTATCAAACAACCCGTATGAAAGCAAGGGAAAATAAAAATAAATTTTAATTGCCGTAATACGACTATAACGGTGATGCTCGTTGCATTGTCTTGCCTATTTGCCCGTATCCATACGTTAACGTGAAAAATTATTGCGCAGCTATCTTCATTATGGCATACTGAAGCGTATATGGAAATTATTATTGAAAAAACTGAGGGATTGCCTCTTCAGCAATCTTCCGTCGAAATTGTCGAACGCAAGGGTCTGGGGCATCCGGATACCCTGTGCGACCGCGCTGCGGAGGAGTTGAGCATTGCCTTTTCCCGGTATTATCTGGAAAAATTCGGCAGGGTGCTGCATCACAACGTTGACAAGTGCCTCCTTGTGGGCGGACGCTCCGAGGTGTGTTTTGGCGGCGGCAGGGTGACAACGCCCTTACACCTGATTATTGTGGGTCGCGCGGTCGAATCGGTAGGAAATGAGAAGGCGCCGCTGGAAGAGATCGCCAGAAAAACCACCCACGAATGGCTGGGTAAACGGTTGAGGTACTTAGAGCCGGAAAAAAACGTCGTCGTTGAAACAAGGCTCAGAACAGGCAGCGTAGACCTGCGGGCGACCTTTGACAGCGCAGTTCCCCTGGCAAACGACACCTCTATCGGCGTCGGCTTCTCTCCCCTGACGGAAACGGAATCGCTCGTTTACCGCACCGAACAATTCCTGAATTCACCCGAAGTAAAGCAGGCATATCCCATGGTTGGCGAGGACATAAAAATTATGGGGATACGAAGGCATGACCACATAAGCCTTACGATAGCCATCGCCTTTATTTCGAGATTTATTTCATCAAAAGAGGAATACTTTAAAATAAAGGCAAAACTCCTTGAATATATCCGGGTCTTTGTGAAGGCGTTGACGACGCGCGAGGTCTTAATCGCCATCAACGCAGCAGACAATGACGAAAAGAATATCTGCTATCTGACCGTAACCGGAACCAGCGCAGAGTGCGGCGATGACGGCCAGGTAGGCAGGGGAAACAGGGCAAATGGATTAATCACACCGTACAGGCCAATGACCCTTGAGGCGACCGCGGGAAAAAATCCCATAACCCATACGGGTAAATTATACAATCTGGTTGCGGG
>Ga0082335_1002749_pt1 | contig 31573 bp, 35 predicted proteins | sample Subgrocontami58m_FD_72375 | JGI IMG/M metagenome (GOLD analysis project Ga0082335, IMG submission 72375) | Subsurface groundwater microbial communities from S. Glens Falls, New York, USA - GMW37 contaminated, 5.8 m (SPADES assembly) (version 2) ...
CCGGTAGTAAAATTGGTGCCGATGCGGGAAGCGGAAAGACAAGCAGATGATTTGAAATCACTACGAGGTTCGGTGATTGAATACAAACTACCGCTAGCTCCGGTGGCAGTTGACGATTGGGGAGTTCTTAGATAATGATAGTTCTTGATACCCACGCTTTAATTTGGTGGATAAGCGACCCCGACAGATTGTCCGCTAAAGCCAAATCAGCTATCTCAAAAGCGAAAACTCAAAAATCAATCTATGTTTCCAGCATCAGTGTCTGGGAAATTGCCATGCTGGTAAAAAAGGGAAGGTTAAAATTAAAATACGAAGTCAATGAATGGTTAAGGAAAATCGAGGCGCTGCCATTTGTAAAGTTTTGGCCGGTGACCAACAAAATTGCTTTTGATTCCGTCTTTTTATCGGGAAATCCGCCGGCCGATCCGGCCGACAGAATCATTATTTCCACGGCAATAAATCTAGACTATCCCCTAATATCCGCCGATAAAAAAATCCGCCGCTACCCCAAATTAAAAATAGTTTGGTAACCGTTATTAGTATAGAGTCTTTAGATTAATCACGCAATTCAGGGGGCCAACTATCAATATCATCAACAAAATCTGTCCGGGTAACTTTCAATCCCGGAATCCTGCCCACTCTATTGACGATTTTTTGGGTCTCATCAATAGGAACATCGGCAGTCAAAGCAACGATGCGCCGGCCCCTAGCAACGAGAGCGTGGGGCTTGCCATCTATGGCCACTAGCGCAAAAGCCTCGGATAAAGATCCTTCCTTTACTAGCGTAGAGACTTGGACGTAAACGGCATCCCGCAGCCCGGCAAATGGATCAAGTTCAATCCCCACGATTTCTGCTTCAATTCTTCTTTGTGTCATATCTATTTCACCTACCCGGACAGAAGTATTGAGGGCGATTAAAGCACTAGTTGACGCAAAAGTCAAATTGGGAAAACCAACACGGAGATTTCTTTAGCTTTTGGCTTTTCTTTTGGAGGAACCGGAGTCTTTGTAGAAAGCGATGTAAATCAACAATCCCGTAATCATCATCAAAAAAAATGAAATCAGAGCTTTGACATTGAGATCCCATGCATTAATCATTTTTCACTCCTTTTTACCAGTTTCTTCACTGCCTTTCTTATTCTGACCGCAATCAGTAAGTTAAATATACCACCAACAAAATCTACGGTCAATATAATCAAATTAGCAGGAAACTCCGAACCAGAGAAATTAGGAACAATCAAGATGGCTCCGAACAAGCCGGCGGATAGATTAATCAACAAATCCGCTATTGCTTCCAGCCAGTCCGCGTCCGGCAATTTTCTTCTAAAATTCACCACAATAATGGTAACATAAAATTAAGATATGAAAACCAAATGGGCGATTTTAATATTAATTCTGGCAGGATTTGTTGCATACGGAAATACTCTTAGAAACGGTCTGTTTTGGGACGATGACGAGTTTATTACCAAAAACGTTTATATCCGGTCTTTCCGCTATCTGCCGCAGTGGTTCAGCCAACCGCTGACGGCCGGGGCCGGGGTGAATTCAAACTACTACCGGCCACTTTTACAATTGTCTTTTGCCATTGATTACAAATTATGGGCATTGTGGCCGGCGGGGTACCACTTGGAAAATCTGGGGTGGCACACATTCGCAGGAATTCTTTTATATATTTTTCTAAACGAATTGCTTCTCAAATTCAGTATTCGGTATTCCCTGCCCGCAGCGACTACGCCGCAGGCGTTGCAGGCGGGAGTATTCAGTATTGCGTCGCTAATCGCTTTCGCGACATCTTTGTTTTGGCTCGTCCATCCCGTTCACGTCGAAGCCGTGGCGTACGCCAATTCCCGCGGCGACTCGATGGCGACAGTGTTTATTTTACTGTCGCTGATTTTATGGATGAGAAAAAAGTACAAATGGAGTTCGATTAGTTTCATCGCCGCACTATTGTCAAAAGAGTTTGCAATCGTAACGCCGTGGCTGATAGCCCTGATAAGTTTCGTAAACTTAACAAATGGGAAGTTTACGAAACTTCCCACTTCGCGCACGCGAAGGAATCTCTTTATTATGTTCATCATCGCTTCTACTTACATCCTCCTCCGCCTCACCGTCCTCAACTTTCAAAATACTCTTAATTTCTACAGCGTTGATATGGCCAAAGTTGACCAAGACCAACCGATGGTGCGTTACGCCACTTCCCTGCCGGTGCGGCTGATGACATTCTTAAAAGTTTTGCCGATTTATGGAGGCATTTTGGTCTGGCCGAGTAACCTGCACATGGAAAGAACAGTTGATATTACAACAACATTATTGGACCAAACAACACTTTCTTCGTTGATTATAGTAACTATAATCGTGGCGACTTCCGCTTTCATCCTTTATCAAGGCCTGGCCCCGCCAGCTGGCGGGGCCAGGCCTTTGCTGATTATTCCTCTTGCCGTCGGATGGTTCTTCATCTCAATTCTCCCCATCTCCGGCCTAATCCCGATCTCTCAAATCCTAGCCGAACATTTTTTATATTTACCCAGCATCGGATTTTTTCTAATAGTTTCTTGGTTCATAATAACGATTATTTTCAAAATAATAAAAACAGAAAAATGGCAACGCATTTCATTGTTTTTTGTTTTCTGCTCATTGCTTTTTCCACTGATGTTCAAGACCATCCGCCAAAACCGCGTCTGGCGCGACCCGATTACTTTTTATGAATATACTCTCGCTCGCGCTAAACCCACCGCCAGAGTTTACAACAATCTGGCCATGGCCTACGCCGATGTCAAAAATAACGATAAGGCCATTGAAAACTATCAAAAATCAATCGCCCTCGGCGACGTCTATCCCAACCCGCATTACAATCTGGGAAATACGTTTGCGGAGCTGGGGAAATTAAATGAAGCGGAAAAAGAATATAAACGAGCGTTAGAAATTGATCCTAATTTCCACTACGCGAAGCTAAAATTGGGACAAATGTATATTGATCAAGGAAAAATTGAAGAGGCCAAAAGGCTGGTCTGCCCGGTCTTCCCCACCCAACTCCTATGTTTATAAATTTCGTTTATTGATACCCAAGCCTTCTTAATGTCTCGCGGTGATTAAAACCAATATTAACCGGTAGTTTTTTGAAGAATTTAATTTCTGCGGTGTCGCCAACAGGCTTGGAAGGCCAGGCCTTTTTAGAAAAGGCCTGGCCTTTTTGATCTTGTTTGATAGTGCATCGATATACTAAGTCGACGACGTGACCACGCGGATCTCCGGTTAGATCGTCAAATGCTCCGATCAACTTCACATTTTCAACTTTAAACCCTAATTCTTCGTTTGCGACACGCTGAACACAATCCATCAACGCTTCGCCTTTCAAAACAAAACTCCCCGGCAAATGCCAATATTCGGCAAACGGCGGTTTTTGGCGTTTAGTCAGCAAAATCTCTTTGCAAGGATGCGATCCTTCATATGAAGGATCGCATCCTTCAGTCACGCGCTCGACTAATAAATTAACCGCCGGCCTGGGAGCGTATTTGAAACTCTCGAGAAACTTATTATAGGGAAGTTTTCGCGGTTCCATCCTTAACATTCTTGACATTGCTAGAATATTAACATGTTCTGGATGTTTGGCATTATCAATCGGAGACTAGCAGAAATCTTTTTCGATAAGCGGCCGAAAGGCAGAATCGAATGTTTAGGTTTTTGTTTGGGATTTACCATGGACCGTGTCGCAGTGGTAGATGATTAATCGTCTTTGACTAAAATAATCTCCTGTCCGCTTCGCCGCTCAAGTACGATTAGCGGTTCTGCTTCGGATGGAAATAATTCTTTCCAGGAACCAATCTTGTCGTTTGCGTCCACCACCGGAGTCGATAACCGCAGATTAACTTTGGGATATGCCGCTTTCATAATGATCTCATCCTGTCGGGGATGATAAGATCCATCGGAAACTATCCTCCAACCATGATGATTCTCGCCTTTTAACCATTCCCCCGCCGGAGTACCTTTCAACTTTACGGCTAACTGGGAATCCGTTAAAGCGGTAAATTCTCCAATTGACGGATAACTGTCACTGTTGGCATTGATTTCTTTAGCAAACATAAATTCCGGCCCTAAAGTGTTGGGGTGGAAATAATGCCCTTCGTAGAGGACGGCCGCCAGTTGTACCAAATTACGAAAAATAGTTGGATTAGCCACTGTCAACTGGCCGTCAACTATCTTAAGATACGGCCGGATATCAACCTCCTGAAGATAAAACCATATGCCTTCTTTCAACCTTCCCAGATCCTCAAGATTGTCAAAGTCCAATAAACCCGCGCGTAATTGAACCATTCTTTCGGCAAACGAAAGCATGGCAACTTGAGTCAAAGGGTGCGTTTCCGGATCATATCTGGCGTCCGGCATCATTACCGACTGGACGGCCGCCCTGGCATCTTCAACTGTATAAGCCCAAAAATCCAAATCAAGCCGATCTTTATTGGGTCCGTGTGTGATGACTCCCGGTAATGTATTTTCCTGACGCCTGATGACGCGTTCGATAAAACCTTTAATTTCCGGATAGCTCAATTTAATACCAAATTTATCATCAACGAGCTTTAGCCACGAATTCCACCAAGGACTATTTCCATCTAAAAAATATTCCTTCATCACATCTGCCTCGCTAATTCCAAAAGTCGCTTTAGCGGCATCACCGAAAGCTGGGTGTGGGTCGTGGGTCAAACCGGCAATAAAAGCTAACAGTTGATCGCGCCGGGGCCAGCCGTTTTTTATGCCAAACTTTAACCCCTCCAGTCCAACCTGAAATGCGTGCTGGCCTCGTGACGGGACATTAATAAATGGCGCTTCGCGATTTAATCCCAGTCTGCCGATGCTAAACAAATGTTTGATGGGCGGGAAGGTTGATAAATCATATAGTGGTGATTCCGGAGACAGGGCTAATGGATCAATCCCGTCAATCAGGAGTTGACCGCGCGGTTCTTCGGCTTCGGTCAAAACGCCGCCAACTCCGACAATCTTTTTTCTTTTATCGCGATAAGATGAAAGCTTGGCGTCGCCCTCCGGAAAAATTCCCCAGCCTTCAAGTTTTTCCAACTCTTCCGGCGAAAAAAATCTCTCGATGGCTGACTTTTCTCCTCGTTGAATCGCTTCTTCAACTGACATGGATAAAGTATAGCAAGGTGCCTAAAAGTCCAAACCCAACACGGCTTTTTTCCCTTTTTCAAACGGATGTTTGACATTTTTCATTTCGGTCACCAGGTCGGCCAGATCAATCAATTTTTTCGGCGCGTTTCTGCCGGTCAGAATAATATGCGTTTCCCCCCGCTTAGAGATTAGGTTAATTAGGTCAATTAGATCAATTAAACCGTCATTGACAGCATTGAGGACCTCGTCGAGAACTAAAAGGAATCGTTTTTGGTTGTTAGGGCTAACAACTAATAACTCATTTTCTAGCAACTTTTTCGCCATTTTCATCGCTTCTTCCGCCGCTTTTTTATGTTCTATTTGAGTCGCATGGTCCGTCGGTAATTTATAAAATCCTTGCCCCATTGGATATATCTCAAAACTCCCAGTTTCCTTTCTTGTACTTTCTTGTACTTTCTTGTACTTTCTTGTACCTGATAATATTTCCGGCAATTTATGCTCTCCGATATTCCACCGCCGCTCCTTATACCACTGCACCATTGCTACTCTTTTCCCCTGTCCCACCGCCCTCATCGCAACACCAAGAGCCGCGCTGGTCTTTCCCTTACCGTCCCCAGTAAAAACGTAAACCAATCCTGTGGCTCTATCGTCCATGCGTCTATCTTAACACTAGACTTATTTACTTTTTATCTTCTTCTCCGCATCCGCAAGTTGAACACATGTTAATCACCTCCCTCCAATTATCAATCCCACAATGTAGGCAGCCGCGGCCGCACTTCCGCCGATTAGTAACATTTCAAGACCTGACCTGAACCAGTTTTTACCTGTAACCCTGACCCTGGCCGAACCTACTAAAAACAAAGCCAAAGCCGTAGTGAATATGGCAGCGGAAAATTTATTACCCGGGAAATTAAAGAGGTATGGAATTAGCGGCAGAGATCCGGCCGCTACAAAGGCGATGAAGGTGGCAACCGCATGACTAACCGGAAAAGTTTTTTGGCCGGGGATAATCCCCAACTCCCAAACCATCATTTCATCCACCCAAACCCGCTTTCTGGAAGTAATAATCTTTTCCCATTCATGAATACTTTCTGCCGGAATTCCCCTCTTAACGGCTATTGCCCTAATTTCCTCCCGTTCTTTTTCCGGAATTTCCCCGATCTCCTTCTTCTCTATTTTAAGACTGTTTTTTTCGAAATCCAATCTGCTTTTGGCGCCAAGATAACTTCCCAAGGCCATAGCCAATCCGTCAGCCAGCATATTAGCCAACCCTAGGATAACCACCACCGATGGCCCCATTTTGGCTCCGGCCGCGCCGGCAGCTACCGCGAAAGTCGTCACCAATCCATCATTGGCAGAAAAGACCACGTCCCGGATATAATTTCCGCCTCTGGCTATCCGCGGTTCACCCTCGGAATTCCGTTTCAAATTAATCATAGGATTAATCTACCACATTTTTATTTAACGCATATTTAACGCATAATTAACGCAAGGGCTTGTTTAACAAGTACAAAAAGGCACAAAAATGTACAAGAAGGTACAAGAAGGAATTACGCCTGTTAATTAAATTCTTTTTTGTACTTTATTGTACTTTCTTTTACTTTCTTGTACTTATGGCTATAACGAGCATTTTGAGTATCCACAAGAGTAACAAGTGCTACACCCACTCTCGGAAGTCATTTCCACTCCGCATTCCGGACAGTGGCCGTCGGATAAATCGTCGGTAATTTGTTGTCTTTCAACCCGATACGCCCGTTGAGACAAGGGAGTAATTTTCATTTGAGACTGCATCAGGCGATTAGCAGAATGTTGAATGTTGAATGTTGAATGTTGAATGATATTCGGTTTTTCATTCGTCATTTTTAATTCATCATTCGTCATTTTTAACACCTGTCCCTCTCTGCTCCCGTCTCTATACACCGTAATTCCCTTACACCCCAACTCCCACGCCAGCATATAGGCTTTTTTAATATCGGAAATGGTGGCGTTACCGGGGAAGTTGATAGTTTTAGACACGGCGTTGTCGGTATATTTTTGAAACGCTGCCTGCATCCGAACATGCCAGTCAGGGGAGATTTGATGGGCGGTTTTGAAAATATTCTCAAGAGACGATGGGTGATAGAAGATGGAAGATGGGGGTTGATGATAGAAAATAGATGATAGATTGCTTTTATCCATCTTCAATTTTCTATCTTCTACCACTACCTTCGATTCTCTATCATCTACCGTCGTATGAAAATTCTTGGTGAGCGACTTCTTCGCTTCTTCATAATATTTATTCACATATTTCAACCCCTTTTTCTCCACCACATTTTTTGTATATTCCAGCGCAAAATACGGCTCGATTCCCGATGAGCAGTCGGCGATCATGGAGATAGTGCCGGTGGGAGCAATGGTAGTGACGGCGACATTCCTAACTTTCCGGATTTTTCCAAACGGATTATTTTTAGAATTGAAATATGAATCGCGCCAAAGAGGAAATTCCGTCTTTTCTTTGGCTAATCGTTCGCTTTCATCCCAGCTAATATCTTGGATAAATTTCATGATCAATTCAGCTAATTTAATCCCCTCATCGCTGTCATACCTTACGCCTAATTTTACAAGCATATCCGCCCAACCCATAACTCCAAGACCGATCCGTCTTAACCTATGAGCCATATCGGAAATTTGCGGAATAGGATAGGTTGAGGCGTCAATCCCGTCATCTAAAAACCGCACCGCGATTCTTGTTACTTCCTCCAGTCTTCCCCAATTGACATTTGCCTGAAAACTTTTAACTTTCAACTGTAACTTTGAACTTTGCACTTTAAACTTTGAGCTTTCTTCCCACCACGGCTTAATCACAAATTTAGCCAGATTGATGCTCCCAAGGTTACAAACATCAAACGGATGCAACGGTTGCTCTCCGCAATTATGGATATATAGTCCATTTGCTAACATTGAACTTGTTACCGGCTCGGTTAAATCAAAAACTTCGATTTCACCGCCATCTTTAACCAACAAAACTTCATCAGAAAAATCTTGCTGATAATATTTTTGGTCTTTGGCTTCATCTAATTTTTTTTGCTTTGAAGAAATAATGAAGCCGATTTCTGTCCTGAATTTTTCTCTGAAATTCCCAAAAACTCCCAATTCAAACAGCCTACCATCTGTTTGATAAGTGACTTTATCCCCATTTTTCTTAGTATAAGCAAACATTCCGCTTCTTGGCTTTCTACTGCGGTTATAGATACTCGACTTAATCCCAAACTGTAATAACAACAGCTGAACATCTTCCAGAAGTTTTTGGCTCTTGGAGGTAAGACATGCCCAATAGCTTTTACTGCCGTCGTTTCTGGTCCTGACGGTTCCATCGGCGCTAAATAGCCCTTGAAGGAATCCGGTTACAGCTTCTTTCGGAGCGGTAAATATAGATTCCGGCACCCGTTTCTGTTCAGCCTTTACCGCCAATACCCCAGTTTCTATAAACCAATTACAAAAGGATTTGCTATGAAACGATAAATGTTTAACTTGCCTTTCGCGCTGAACAGTTTTTATGTCTTTCCGGTACCAATTTTGCAGTATTGGTTCAATAATATCGTAAGCTTTTTGGCTGTCCCAGCCAAAAGTGAAGCCAACACGGCAATTTTTATCTCCGGTTCGCAGCCAACCGTCGCCAACTAGCCAGCCCAACACTAACCCTAAATTTTTATCCCATTTAGTCGGCAAGTTATATCTATTCTTTGTAGTTACTGGTAAACAAAAGTTATTAGAAAAGTTTCCGGTCGATTGTTGAATATAAATTTTATCTTGGCCGATGACAAGCTTCCCGGCTTCAACCCAACCCCGCTGAGTCATTACTTGATGGTCAGGAGTGCAAACCAACGAGTATCCGGCCTTAGTAATGATCTTAACCGTCTTTTTTCTTCCAGAAGATACCGCCCTGACAATTTCTTGAAGTTCATTCTGCCCTGTCCGCTTGTCAACAACAATTTTTAGCCGCCCGACGGGAAACTTTTGGACGATATCTTTAATGGCAATCAGGCCTTTCTCTGTAGCAATTCTAGTATCTCCAGATATACACACATTCGTTGATTCAATCGGTCCCAGAGATTTTAAAACCGGATTGAACCGGTTAACGGCATCCAGATAAATCATTCCCGGATCGCCGGTTAAATGAGCCAAACTGACTATTTCATTCCACAATCCCCTGGCCGGAATTTTCTGGACCGCGGATTTATCGCGGGGATTAACCAACTCCCAGTCCTTTTCTTCTTTTACGGCTTTCATAAACCGGTCGAAAACTCCGACACTGATGTTAAAATTACTGATTTCCCCATCAACTGACTTGACTCTGATAAACTCAAAAATATCGGGGTGATCGACATTTAGTATTCCCATGTTCGCCCCCCGGTGAACTCCGCCCTGCATCACGATTTGGGTTTCGGCGTCGAAGGCTTTCATAAAATTAATCGGACCGGAAGACAGGCCTCCGGAGCGGACTATGTCGCCACGGGGACGCAAATGAGAAAAGTTGAAACCTGTTCCGCCGCCCATTTGATGGATCAGCGCCGCCCATTTGACGGCATCAAAAATTTTTTCGATAGAATCTTCCACCGGCAAGACAAAACAGTTGGCTAAAGACCCGTTCTGCTTATTTCCCGCTCCGCGGAAATAACACCCGGCCGGAACGAATTCAAAGCTCGTCATAATTTCAAGATACCTATCTCTCCAGAATTTTTTTCCAGGTTTGACGCTTTGTTTATTTTTTTGTTCGTTTGTTAGTTTGTTAGTTTGTTCGTTTTCAATGCTTGCGACTGCATCGGCGACTCTCTCCATCGCCCGTTTCGGCGTCTCAACCACATTCCCTTCTTTATCTTTCCACAAATATCGCTTGGCCATGGTGGCGTAAGCATTTTCCGTCATCCCCAGCATGGAAGGATCGCATCCTTCTAATCCTAAAGGATGCGATCCTTCAGATCGAGTCGCCGCTCGCCGATTGCGATACAAAATATAAGCCTTAGCCGCCACCTGGATCCCGGCGGCCAGCAACACCTGTTCCACCACATCTTGAATTTCTTCAACCTTCCATCGATGAGAACCGTTTGAATTAATTAGCGTGTCTTCAACAATTTCGGCCAACCTCTCCGCTTCCTTCCACCCTGAAGAAGTTTTATCTAACTGTTTTTCTGAAACCGTTGTACGAAACTTCCCATTTACCCGCCCAACGGCATACAGCGCTTTCCAGATTGCAACAGAAATCTTTTCCCGATCAAACTTCTGTTCCCGCCCGTCGCGCTTGAGAATGGTAGATATCATCATAATTTATAAAGTACAAAAAGGTACAATAATGTACAAGAAGGTACAAGAAGGAAATAACGCGTGTTAATTAAATTCTTTTTTGTACTTTATTGTACTTTCTTTTACCTTCTTGTACTTCTGCCTATACTGAGCATTTGCTCCAACCACAGCTATGACAAGTGACACAACCGTTTTCGGCGATGATTGCGGCTCCACATTCGGGACAAATATCTTTAATCCCCATTCCGGGCCTCCCTGCTTCCGCATGAGGATGATTCGCAAGATTTAATACCTGATCTTTCTTGCTCCCATCTCTATATATAGTTATCCCTTTACACCCTAACTTCCATGCCAGCATATAGGCTTTTTCCACGTCATTCGGAGTAGCGTCGTGGGGAAAATTAATGGTTTTAGAAATTGAATTATCAAAATGTTTTTGCCACGCAGCTTGAATCTTAACGTGCCAATCCGGAGAAATTTGGTGAGTTGTCACAAATACTTTATAGAACCAGTCAGGGAGCCCCTGCACTGCGGATAAACCCTGATCAGCAACGGTTTCGACAATCTCCTGTAAATTTTTTAGATCTTGAGATTTAGTTTTGAGTTTTGAGCTTTGAGTTTTGAGATATTTTTCGAGCTCCTGCTCGAAAATTGGGTCCACCATATACAATTCTTTTGTCGACTTATTCCTCTTATCATCTTCAAAGAATGTCCTCCTCTTGGTGACTAAAGAAAAAATCGGCTCTATTCCTGAAGTTGTATCGGCCAACATTGATATTGTTCCGGTCGGAGCGATCATGGTTGTAGCGCAATTCCTCATCGGTTGTTTACCGACGTAAATACTCCTGTCCCAATTGGGAAAATTACCCCTGCTTGCCGCCAATTTTCCCGACTCATTTTCCGCGGTAGTCCGGATGAATTTTGCTAACTTTTCCGATAATTCCACCGCCTGATCGGAATTATATTGAATCCCGAGTTTAATCAGCATATGGGAGAATCCCATTACGCCCAAACCGATACGGCGGTTACCGTTCTTGACCATTTGCTCAATTTCCGGAAGAGCGTAAGTATTGACCTCGATCATGTCATCGAGAAACCGAACCCCGAGTCTGATCGATTTCTCCAGATCTTCCCAATCGATAATAAATGTTGAATGTTGAATGTTGAATGTTGAATGAGCCTTTTCATTCTTCATTCGTAATTCGTCATTCGTCATTCTTTTGAGGTGGTTTTGTAAACAAATACTGGTCAAATTACACGACTCATACGGTAAAAGCCCGATTTCGCCGCAATTTGAAACCACAATTCCATTGGCGATAAATGAATGAGTAATCGGTTCAGTTAAATCATATACCCGCTCTTCTCCTGCCGGCTTAACAGAAACGACTTTATCCACCGGTTGCGCATGGTAATATTCCTTTGTCCGAAGGAGTGAAATTTTTTCCTGATGAAGGTCTGCTAAAAATCCAATCTGATCAAGAAACCTGAGGGCGGCGTTTTTAGAGATTTCCAATTCCCATAATTTTCCGTCTGAGCCATAACGTTTTATCTCTCCTTTTTTATTTATGTACCTAGGAAACAAGTTCTGGCGGGGTGGTCTGGAACGATCGTAGACACGACTAATGATGCCCAAGTTCAGCAAGAGACGCTGGACGTCAAAGAGAAGTTGCGGAGATTTAGACGTAAGACGAATATAGGCGGACTTGCGTGGAACAAATCCTATGGTTCCATCGGCGCTGAATAGCCCCTGAAGAAACCCAATGACGGCTGAAAGCGGAGCGCTAAATACCGGGAGAGGAACAGTTTTCCCCGATGATCTTTGTTGAGAAATTCCAAGCTCGTCAATAAACCATTGAGCATATTTTTTGCTGTGTTTCCAAATTTGAATCGTACGCGGATTGGGTTGACGGGTAACAACTTTTGTTACATGCTCTTCTAAAATAGACTTTATATATTTTGCTATACGCCGGCGTTTTAATCCAAACGTGATACAAATATATCCACCGTGGCGCGGATCATTACGGACAAAACCATCCCCGACAATATAACCGACAAGTTGACCAAGTTTTTGATCCCAAACTGTATCTTTTTTACGGAATTGTCCGGCAGCGGATTGAATCAATACCAAGTCTCCTTTTATCAACTCTTTAAGCTTTTTCCATCCCTGCGTCGTCAAAATTTTATGGTCAGCGGTGGCTTTAAGCCGCAACCCTGATTTCGTAACCAATTCAAACACTTCTTTTTCCCCTTGATCGTAAAATGCATCTGAATGATGAAGGCGCGTTCCGGTCCCGGTAATGACGCGATTATCAGTCATTAACCCAATCCTGCCAGAATCACGGCATTCCCGATACAACCCGTCAAATCGCACAAGTCCTTTTTCAGTAGAAATGAGCGCGTCGCCGGTAATACAAGGATTTGTTGATTCTATCCGCCCGATTGCCGGAGTCGGATTATCCCGGTTAAAAGTATCTAAAAACATTAAGCCCGGATCTCCTGTGGCACAGGCGTGTTCAACGATCATCCTAAAAAGTTTTTTTGCCTTAACCCGGCGGACGACTTCTTTGGTCCGCGGATTGATTAAATTCCACATTTTGTCATTCTTAACCGCATTCATAAAATCATCTGTAACGCCAACGCTGATATTAAAATTTTTGACCGTTCCGTCTTCATCTTTAAGGCGGATAAAATCTTCAATGTCAGGGTGATCGGCGTTGAGAATCCCGATATTAGCGCCTTGGCGTTTAGATCCCTGTAAAATTTTAGACAACGCCGCTGAATAGGCCGCCAAAAAATCCACCGGCCCTGAAGAGGCTCCCGGAACATTCCGGACTTTATCGCCGTGTGGCCGGATATTAGAGAAATTAAAGCCTGTCCCACCGTTATTTTTATGGACCACCGCCGCCTGGCCTAAAGTTTTAAAAATGGAATCAATGTCATCTTCCACCGGCAATACAAAACAGCTTGACAACTGGCCTGTTCCGCCGGGATTGCCAGCTTCAAACATGGCCTTGCCGCCGCAAACAAATTTAAAATTAATCATCCGCTCGTAAAACTTCTCTGCAATTTCTTTGACGATACCGTTTGTCGCCCAGTTGATTTCGGCTTTGGCGATGTGATGGGCTACCCGCCAAAACATCTGTCCCGGAGTTTCGATGATTTTGCCATCCATGTCAGTCCGCAAGTAACGCTTTTCGGAAATCTTTATGGCAGTTGGCGATAGATATGGTTCAATGATAGTCATAGAATTAAAGTACAAGAAAGTACAACAAGGTACAAGAAGGTACAAAAAGGATTAATGCCGCGCTTCTTTATTGTACTTTTTTGTACTTTCTTTTACTTTTTTGTACTTAAACCGTACACTTGCTCCATCCGCATTCCTGGCAGGTGGCGCAACCGTCCATCAAGGTTAATTCTCCCCGGCATTCGGGACAGACTTCCGCCCCAGAATGTTGAATGTTGAATGTTGAATGTTGAATGAACTTGCTGCCGACGTTTAAGACCTGCTCTCCCCGGCAGCCATCACGGTAAACCGTAATTCCCTTGCATCCGGTTTCAAAAGCTAACAGATAAGCATTTTTAATATCGTTAACCGTAGCCGAATTCGGTAAATTTATGGTCTTTGATACTGCTGCATCCGTATATTTCTGCCAGGCAGCCTGCATTTTAATATGCCACTGATAGGGAATTTCCATGGAGACGCGGAACACATCTTTCAATGTCTGGGGAATTTCTTTAATATTTTGACAGCTGCCGGATTGTGAAATTCTATTAAGGACAATCCTTTCTGTACCGAAAGGACTGTCCTTTACAGCTTTTTCGAAATCGGCGTTTATCTCCACCAAACTCGTCTTCCCCAAGTCCAAAATATTTTCCCTCCTGTATGCCAACGCGAACAGCGGCTCAATCCCCGATGAACAGCCGGCGATTATAGAAATTGTTCCCGTTGGGGCGACAGTATTAACAGTTGAATTGCGCATAGTTTTAAATCCTTTTTTCTTCCAAATAGAATCGCCAAAAGCCGGAAATGATCCGCGCTTTTTGCCCAACTTTACCGATTCATCACGGGCAGTCTCCTGAATAAATTTAGCTGTTTTTTCCGCCAATTCAAGCGCTTCTTCCGAATCATATCTGATCCCAAGCTTAATCAGCATATCAGCCCAGCCCATCACTCCTAAGCCGATTTTTCTGGTAGTTTTAGCCATTTTTTGAAGTTCTAGAATCGGATATTCACAAAGATCGATCACATTGTCCTGAAAATGCACTCCAAGCCTTACCACTTCCTCCAGCCTTTTCCAGTCGATAAAATGTTGAATGTTGAATGTTGAATGTTGAATGGTATTCGTCATTCGTAATTCGTCATTCGTCATTTCCTTCACAAACCTTCCCAAATTTATATTCCCCAAATTACAGGATTCATACGGCAATAATGGCTGTTCTCCACAGTTATGGACAACAAACCCGTTAGCAATAAAACTTTTAGTAGCCGGTTGAGACAAATCATAAACATCGGCTTGGCCTGCGGGAACAATGGTGTCTATGCTATCCATAAACGGTTTTTCGTATGCTCCGTCCACCATCTGGGATAAAAATTCTTCTCCCAATTGCTGCTTAACCGGATCGGCAAATCCGACTTGGGATAAAAATCGATTTCGGTGTTGAGCGCCGATAATTAATTCATATTGAGGTTGAGTCCAATATTTTTTAGGCAAACCATGAGAATCCGGCATCATTCGCCATTGAGCTTCCCGGCGCAGAAAAATCTTACCCATTATTCCTAAATTGAGAAGCAAAAGTTGGACATCCTGAAGAAGTAATTTAGAATTGCTGGCTAAGCGGACTGAACTGTATTGTCTTTTTCTATCCCATTGAAAAGTGCCGTCGGCGCCAAATAATCCTCGTAAGAATCCCATAACTCCTTCGCGAGGAGCGGACCAGGCTGATTCGGGAACACGTTTTATGCCGGCTCTGACAGGTTTAACTCCCAGACCAAAGAAAAACCGATAGGCCGATCCTGAAAATGTCAATTGGATAACTCGATCACGGCGAGATTCACAGCCGCCGAACCATTCTTTTAATCTTCCGCCAATAATTACGGTTGCTTCTCTGGCTTTGTAACCGAAAACCACGCTGGCTCTATTTTTAGTTTTTGTCAACCAGCCGTCGCCAACCATCCAGCCAAGAACTTCTCCAACTTCTTTACTCCATTTTTGAGGAATATTTCCCGAAGCAGTCGTTCTGGCAGCAGTAAGTTGTTTTTGGTTATTATCAGTAACGGTTAAAACTGATGACAACTCTTCCATCTGCCAATGATTCGGAAGTAATTCTTCAGGGCTAAAAATTCCCTCGCCTGATTGAATCAATAACCTGTCTCCGGTCTTTAACTCTCTTAACTCAACATATCCGTTAGGGGTCAGAAAACGATGGTCCGGGGTTGCCGTTACTGAAAACCCGTACTTTGTAGTTAACGTCATTACCGGCACCTGTATTCCTGTCCTGCGGATCGCGGTGGCGGGCATCATTTTTAAACCATTTAACCCTGTTGGAATTCCGTCTGCGGTTAACTTACTGCGTTCGTCAACAGCTACTTCCGTTTCGCTGCCGATTTTCTCTAAATCTTCCATTCTCAATATCCCAAAAGGAGTAGTTATTCTGGTAGAGCCAATAAAACACGGATTTGTAGTTTCGTATTTCCCTAATTTAGGTATCGGACATTCCTTGTTCATCTTGTCCAAAAACACCATTCCCGGATCGCCGACTTTCCATGCGTATTCAGCAATCGATTGCCAAAGATCCATCACATTGACATCTTTTTCCGTTAGCCCGTCGTTGGGATGAAACAAATGAATCTTGCCTTTTCCGGCTTTAACTTTTTTCATAAACTCATCGGTTGAACCGACGCTGATATTGAAATGATATAAAGACGACGGATCTTCTTTGGCTTTAATAAACTCCTCAATATCAGGATGATCAATTTTTAAAACCCCCATCAGGGCCGGCCGCCGGGCCGAGCCCTCGGAGATAGTGGTAGCGGAAAAATTGAACAGGCGCAAAAAAGACACCACTCCGGAACTGATGCCGCCGGTCGACTCAACTACAGAACCTCTGGGCCTTAAATTGGTAAGGGGAATCCCGATCCCTCCGCCTGTTCTTAAAATTAAGGCCGCATTGCGTAATTGATCATAAATATCTTCCAATGAATCGGATAAAGGCAAAACATAGCAAGCCGAAAATTGCTTATGTTTGCGGCCGGCATTTAACAACACCGAACCGGAAAGATATTCCAAGTTGGACATTATTTTATAAAAATCATCCTCTGATTTCTTTATTCCGACAGGAGAAACGCCGTAATTCTTATCAGCCGAAGCAATAAGCTTGGCCGTCCGGCGAAACATTTGCTGCGGAGTTTCTTTAGGCAATAGATACCCCCGTTTCTTTAAAACCACTATAGCGTTCTCGGATAAATTAGACATAATCGTAACTTCCTGTCCGGCCCAATAACTAATAACCGACAACTAATAACTGCTCCGCCCCGACGTTATATCGGGGCGGGCATTGACCTCACCGGTATTCAGACTTTAAAAAATCATTGTCCAACCGTCAACTGCCAATATATATATCGGAGGGTATCACCACTAACTACCGAAGCCGATTCCTTCAAAAACTGCTGATAATAAAAAAATCTATATATTAAATTGAACAATTAAACCGAAACTGTGCTGTTATATCAATAATTTCAATTAGCACGGGCGGATCTGACGGCAGCCCGGGCAGGATTCTCCAATGGCGCAGGAGACAATTTTATCGCAATTCGGGCAATGAACGCGATGGCTTTCTATTCCTAAAACCGGAACAGCCGAAAAAGTTTCCCCTCCGAATCCCGCCGGCATCAGTCCTCCGATACAACCAGTGGCCGCGGTCATAAAGGCGGCCAGAAAATTTTCTGCCGGAATCTGTCTAAACTTCTCTACGGCAAAATTTAATTTACTTTCTTTACCAATTAGGTCCAAAACCGATTCAATAAAACCAAACACCGTTTGGGCCATTCCAATTTGCATCTTCTCGACTTCTCCTTCCGCCCGGCGGACTATACCGGCAATTTTTTCGCCACCCTCTTTTACAACCTGCCGGATAGCTTGCCATATTTCCGCCGAACCGGTGCCGTATAATTTACCAATTGGCACGCCCTCAATATTCCTGTTAGGCCTCAAAGTTTCTTTGCATGCGACTATCAAGTCGTTGTGTTTGGCTGAAAACACCATTCCAGACAACGATCTGGGGTTAAGTTCTGCCGGTACTCTCAATTCTGTTAAATGGCCGATCAAACTCTTTATCTCGACAATCGAAAAATCGCTCATATACGAAGAAACGGACAGCTTACGGTTATTGTTTTTGTCACGCCCGATTGTGCCAAGATTTAAATAAGCGTGACGGCTAAAACCCTCTTTTGGACTGGCCCATAAAACAAATTTTCCGTCAGGATTATTTTTTTCGTCTGCTAAGACTGCGGCCAGTTTGTTTAAGACTAAATAAGCGCCGGACCCCCGCTCCAGCTCACTCTTATCAATTCTGGATCTGGCATCAATAAAATTTCCATTATTAAGATCTTCGCTGGCAACAAGTTGTCCTCCGGTTAAATGATAGGAAAAACGATCAGGCGCGTACTGCAGACGGGTTAAAAGATCTCGGGGAAATTGAGGCAGGAGATGTTTAACTACTTCGGGCCCCTGCTCACGGATAAAATATCCCAAGTCTGCCATCAAACTTCTAACATCAAATTCACTTTCTAAAGATTGATAGCGCCGGAGATCTAAAGCTTCACCTAATATTTTTGCCATAAGTTTTGCCTCTCGCTCGGAGGCCGTTTAAACTTTTTTTGGTTTCAGGAGCAAGTTCCCGGCTATACGGTTGCGGCACAGTCCCTGAATTACACAGGGTTCCTTTGCGTTTGGACCCTGATTTTGGCAATTTTGTCAAAATCAGCTGGTACAAACCATCCCGCTAAGCGGGAATTTCCTAAAACCTTAAATTGTCAACTTAATTGGTTTACCACAGCTGAAGATTTTTTACAAGAGGAATTTGCTGCCTTTGCCGAAGTTTTATTTTTTAACAGCCTTAATGACTAGCCTAGTATTTGGATACTGCATATATCTTTTATACTCGTCCGGATCAATTTTTTCCGCCTCTTTAGGAAGATTTAAATCTTCAAGTGCCTGAATCTTAAATCCTGCTTCTTCTGTTGCTTTAACAAAATCATCTTTCGTCCTGTAGTAATTCGGGCCTTCCCCTCCCCATGGAAATTTTACGGTAAATACACCTGGCTCTTCCAGACCGCTATTTATTTTCATTTTGTCAGGATGGGTAGTGATACAGAAAAGAGTTCCGTCTGGTTTTAAAGCTTTTGCAGTATTTTCCATTGTTTTTACCAACTTGTCCGGACTAAGAAATTCGAGAACCATATTCGAAAATACTAGATCAAATTCTCCTTCTGGCAACTTGACCTCTGATACATCTCCAACAATAAATTTCGCCTTTGGAAATCTTTCACTGGCGATCTTAACCTGATTTTCGCTCATTTCTATTCCGGTAAAACTACTTTCAGAGATCCCGCCTTTCTCGATCAGATAACCTTCGACTCTGGCGGCAGCAGAGCCTAAATCTCCAATCTTTAAATCTTTTTTGCCGTAAAATTCTTTACCTAAATGACGATCGTAAGCCGATTTGCCTATAGTCTTCCACCAAACCAGCTCTTCTGCCTGTTTGGCAAACTCCGGCTGCTTATTGTAAAGATCTCCCATGTCTCCCATCTGCCCATTTTGTTCTTTTCCTGGTTTTGACATATTCTTCATTTCCTTTTTAATATATTGGCTTTCACTTGTAGAGTCTTCAGCATAATATCAATTCATTTTTATTTGTCAAGCCCCCGATTAGGCCAGTTTGATAAACTACCCTCTATGAATAAATTTCCAAAAAGAATCGATGTTAATCCTACGGCAAAATGCAATCTGCGCTGCACGTTTTGCTGGGGACCGGAACATAATATCCCTGACGGGATAGATACGCAAGGATGGGAAAAAATTATTGGGTTCTTTGCCGCCAATGGAACCAAGGAAATTGTATTTACCGGTGGAGAACCATTAATAAGATCGGATCTGGCTCAACTATTACATTTCGCCAAAGAACAGGGACTACGTGTTACTCTTTCAACCAACACCATACTTCTTAACGAAAAAAGGGCAATGGAGCTATTACCCTATGTTGATGAAATTGGCGTTCCTGTTGACGGATCTAATCCTCAAAAAAATGGTTTAATGAGGACTTCCTTGATCCCTAATTTGGGAGACAAACATTTCTTAAACGCCATGGAAGCGCTACGACTCGTCAGACACCTAAATCCTTTGATTGAAATTACAATCCGCACCGTCGTAAGTAAAGTTAATAAGGACGATATTTTAGCCATCGGAAAATTGCTTAACCTCCAAAAAGAAAACTGGGACAGATGGAAACTTTATCAATTTACCCCGGTCTCAATTGGAGAAAAAAATCAAGACTTACATAATATCAGCACTTCAGAGTTTAAAAAAATTGGCAGGCAGGTGCTCAAAACTTGGCCCAATTCTTCCATTCAGATTTACGCTATGGATGATAGAATTGGCAAATATTTTTTCTTAGGACCCGAAGGAAACGTTTTTGGCGTTGGGAAAGACGGAATGTATAAAAAGTTGGGCTTATTCCAAGAAATGAGTAAGAACGAATTAATCAAAGCAATAAACTCTTTGATTGATCATTAATATTATGACTCCAGAAAAAGCAGGAATTGATATGAAGGAAGGCGCAGACATCAGAACTGCCGTTGATCTGTTCATATTAAATAACGATAAGGAAGTGCTTTTAGGCCAAAGAACTGCCACAACAGGATATGCGTCCTGGGCTTTTCCAGGAGGACATCAAAAAACGGGCGAAACTATTTTGGAATGTGCTAAAAGAGAACAGCTTGAAGAACTGGGAAACAAAGCGCAGATTGTCCTGACTAACTCTATCGTGGCCGTAAGAGAAAACAGGCTCCCTCCGGCATTCGTTCCGCACTTGACTGTTATCATTCTTGCTTTATATAAAGGAGGAGAGTTAGAGTTGCCGGAAGGAGAAAAAAATAAAGAGTGGAGGTGGTTTCCCTTAGACGGTCTCCCGGACAATGTTTTCTCTAAAGCAGATGAGGTCGTGGCAAATTACAAAAAGAGCCAAGCGCTCGTGGTTACTGACTTTCATTAATCTCTTTTCCTTGAAACAGAACGGTCTTCTTCTTTCTGCTTGACAATCAGTTATTTATGTAATAACATCGTTATTACGATGCAAACTCAAATAATCTTTCAAGCAGGAAATAGTGATGTTGTCGCTATCCCAAAAAATTTTGGTTTTAAAAGGGGGGAGAAGGTTTTGGTGGAAAAAACTTCCGATGGTGAAGATATTATTACTATCAAAAAAGTTTCCGCGAGGAAACAAAATGAATCCGCATCCTCCACGGAATTTAAAAAATGGCTAAATAATGTTTTGGAAGAAGATGCGGAAATTCTCGACGAGCTGGCAGACCGTTAGTATCGACCAAGTTTACGAAATCCATAAAAACATTGTAAATAGGGCTAGAACTGTGGCTTCCGTGCGCGATTTTGCCCTGCTGCATTCAGCGGTTGAACGGCCAAAAGCTACCTATGCGGGCCGGGATTTATATCCGACAGTTTTTCTAAAGGCCGCCGCTCTTCTTCAATCCTTATGTCTCAATCATGCATTTACAGACGCCAACAAGAGAACTGCTTGGATTAGCGCTAAACGCTTTCTGAAAGTTAACAATTACCATTTGAGATCAACCCGCATGGAAGCTGCTGATTTTATGGTTTACGTGGATAATAAAAAACCGGGGCTAAGAAAAATCGCCTCCTGGCTCAAATCACACTCCCGTTCGCTATAGTTTCTGGTTCGGCGGACACATGTCAGACGTTTCCGGTATCAGGCATCGGGGCGTAGCATCCAAACACGCCGGTCTGGGTTTGCACGTCGAAAACTTAAACGTGGAGAGGATTTGGTCAAAGGTATTCAAAAAATTATCCGTACTATTTATTCTTGAAAACACAACAATTTTTTCACCGTCTAGTGAAGACACAAAGTATTCTCTGTGAACTGTTTCGTTATCAATAAAAGCGGCTGCTTGTCCACCCAGGGATGTCTCAGTAATAGTACTACTCTTTATTCCCCGAGGACTATTTTTGGCTGTTTCAACTTCTTTGTTCAAGTAATCAAGCAGAGAAACACTTACTAACTTAGATACTAAATAAACTGAAAAACCATCATAAGGTGCGTCTGTCCCCCAATGTATCGTGGAATTATCTCCAAGGTTAATAATAGATTGTGGATTTCCTGTCCATGGTCCAGAAACTCCTCCTTGGTCTTTTAGATCCGTCAAACTAGATGGGTACTTAAACATAAATCCATTACCGCTATATGTTTTCCAGTTGGCGGTGGGGTCGGCAGTTTCAGTCGGAGTTGCAGTGGGAGAAAAAATCGGAGAGGAAACGACGGGTTGAGCAAGCAATTGATTTTGTTTAGATGAGTATTTCCCCACCACCAAGCCAATCGCAATGCCGACTGCCAGAATTGCAATCCCAACCACAATCCAGAGGACAAAATTAGACCTTGGCTTTTGAGAAGATAAGATTGCTTCTGGCGTTTGATTTTCCATTGATAATTATTATACAGATTTATTGAAAAGAAATTGTCAAGGGTAGGAATGAGAGATAGAGTGTACTTTATAAGTACATCATACTTGACAATATTTGTTACATTAGATATTATCTTGTCATGATTCCGAATATTATGTCTGTAACCGAAGCCAGAAGTAAGTTGGGAAATTTAGCCGAAAATGTTAGCGGTGAACAATTTATATTATTAACCAAGGGCGGAAGAGCCGCGGCGGCGTTGGTTGATGTCGATTATCTTGACAAATTGCAAAAGCAAGTCAAGGCAATCTGGCAAAAAACCTATATTGACCCTTCTTTATTGCCATATACCCGAAAATTTAGCGATGAGGAGATTAAAGAATGGGAAAAAGAAGATCGATTCTAGTTTTTGTTGACTCAAGTGTTTTGTTCTCCGCAGTTAACTCTCCAACCGGTGGTTCGGCAAAACTTTTTACCGTCAGGTTATTTAAGCTAATAACATCGCCGACAGTACTGGCAGAAGTTGAACGAAACGTGAGAAACAAACTGTCAAGCGAATATTTAAGGCGGTTTTTCTTTTTGGTTGATGGACTTACCGTTATTGACCAAAGACCGAATGAACGGCTTGTTTCCCAAGCAAAGAAAGTGATCGTGGAAAAAGACGCCGTGATTCTGGCCGAAGCCAAACAGTCAATGGCTGAATCAATCGTTACTTTGGACAAAAAACATTTCTTTACTCCGAAAGTGGAGAGGTTTCTGGGGAAACAAAAAGTCTCCATTCCAAAAATGCTGCTAACAATTACTCCAAAAACTTAAACGTGGAGAGGATTTGGTTGCTTGGGTTTTGGTCGTCGACGACTATTAAGAATAGGTCCCCCTGCTTTTCTAACCAAAGATATTTTCGAGTCGTTGATGGTGAACCTGCCTCAACCGCACCGTCGTCAACATAACTCCCTCGAATGGTATATGTAAAAGCCGGAACCCCTTGAAAGATGGTGCTAGACAGGTCGCTGACAACCTTATTGTCTTCGGCCGTATAGCCGAGATTAAATTTAATTTTTTGAAACGAGTACGTTGAGACCTTTGAAAAGTGCTTTTTGGATTCGACAGGAAGTTCGTTTTTGTCTCCTGTTTTTACGCTTACAGTGAATCTTGGCTTGGCAATAGGGTCTGAGGCTGTGGCGTCGAAAGCGGCTATCTGGTCGGAAATACCTGGATTTGGAGAAATCATACCGTTTTGTTCAACCCGATAGTTATCTGGATATTTAAAAGAATAGGTATGTTTTGTATTTAGATACGTTTTCCAATTGGCGGTGGGGTCGAGGGGCTCTACCGGAGTTACGACAGGAAATCGGGTCGGGGTTACAACGGGAGTAGAAACAGAAATTTGGGAAGATGTTGGCTGCAAATACTTCCCCACTGCCAAACCAATCCCAATGCCAGCCGTCAAAATCGCAATTCCAACAACAATCCAAACCGCAAAATTAGATTTTGGTTTTTGGGGAGGCAAAACAATTTCCGAAGCTTGATTTTCCATTAATAGTATTTTACTTCTTTATCCCCAAATACTCCACTACCGTCCTGGCGTAGATTTTGGCGAGAGCTTAAATTATCTTAATGCCTGTATTTTTTATTTCAAACACCAATGGGTCAAAAGGATCTGAAAAATCAACTGTTCCCATCGGGATCACTTCTATCCTATCATCCACTTTCCTAGCGATTTGCTTTAACATGACCATTTCATCAATTAAATCGATCCCCAAATCAGTAGAGACGACACATATATCTATATCGCTATCAATATTCGCGTCTCGCTTTGCGTAGGATCCGTATAAATAGGCATCCACAACATTTATACCGGAATTTTTTATCTCTCCGATAAATTTTTTTCCTATAGCCACCACGTCGTTCATTTGTATGCCTCCAAATATTTTTTAAATAGTATCCTGCCAATCTCCATCCATTTATCAGTGAATTCTTCTGTAGCCTTATGGTATAGCCTCTGTTTAAATATGTCATATCTGGCGGCTACATTGAAAGTCGATATTTCGTCTAGTTCTACTTTTTCTTCTTCGGATATTTGTAATCCGGTTTGGACCGCAAGTTTATATAGATCGTGGATATATAACGATGGCTGATGTTTAAGATATTGATGTAAACCCTTTAGGTTTTTTTCTAAAGCCAAATGAAGAAAAAACAAAGAATCGTGCCTTTTGCCAAGCCTTCGAAGATCTTCCGCTGTTTCCAAATTTTCGATAGCGCTATCTTTCCATGCCTTAACTGCTTCCGCTTCTGTCATGCGTTAAATTATATCTTATTTATCCAAAAACCTAAACGTGAATAGGATGTCGAGCTTGATTCACGTTAGTTGGTGAATTTAAGCGAGTTATAGAATTTTTCAAATTCCTGAATATCAGTTGCACCATTGCTGACGTAGAATACTTTTCCTCCTCTTTGAATGTAAACCGCCTTAAATATCCAACTAGGAATCTGATTAGTAGTTACTGTTACCAATAAAGCTGGTATTCCATTTACACTAACTTGTTTTCTTGATTCGACTCTATCACTGAATTGGCTACCCATCTGTTGAATTAAATTTTCTGTGTTTTGATTGTCGTAAACAGATACTCCCCAAATATATCCTCCGGATTTTGAAGCAGTGGTGCCAAATCCAACCTGATAACCCGTCAAAGCGCCTTTCAATTCAAATTCTTCATATACCCATTCTTCCGCCGATATTCCTATAGTTTTGGGGTACTTAATTTGAAATCCCATCTTGGTGTTTGTGTATGTTTTCCAATTGGCGGTGGCCGCGGAACCGGTCAGTTCACGGTTTAGGTCAGGTGTCACAACCGGAGTTTCGGCTGGTAGAAGGGTGGGGGCAGAAACATAAATCTGGGAAGAGGCCAGCTGTGAGTATTTTCCCAGCGCCAAACCGACGCCAATGCCGATTACCAGAGTTGCCGTTGCGGCTGCGATCCAAACCGCAAAATTCGGGATGGGTTTTCGAGAAGGAGGCGAAGACTCCGGAACCGGCGATTGACTGTTTGACAAAGGAGAAGACGGGATTTGGTTTTCCACTGGGAGATATTATACAGATTAATAAAAACTGGTTGTCAAGCAGGAAAATCTCCGTCAGAAAATGTGTTTTGTCATCATGGTGTAATAGTGTTAGTATCGAGTTATAAACTTGGTAAGAAAATCTATCAGTTTCCCCGAGGATGTATACGAGGCCTTGAGACTAGCGGCCTTTTCCGAACGGACGTCTTTTAACAAACTAGTGATTGATAAGATTGCCAAGAAAGTGAAAAAAATCCGGCAGGAGAACGAGTCTGGACTTCGCCTTGTTTGATAAAATTGCGACTACGAACGTTAAATATGACGCGACAAAAGCCATAAGAGAAGAAAGAGATGGAAATGAGACGTAGCGAACTGGGCTGCAAAGTTATTTCCTGCGATAAAAAATTGGCTTCTATTCAGGAACTGGTAGAAAAACTGTAAACTTCAAGTCATTGTTGTTGCTGATTCTCCTAATCAAACAACCGGCTGAACAAAAGATAAACGCCCTTACGGTAATGAAAAACAAGTTGTTTGTCAAGACCACAAAATAGGTCTGGCCTTGCTTCGCTTGACAATCATCTGTTTATGTAATAACATCGTTATTACAATGCAAACTCAAGTAATATTCCAAGCAGGCAATAGCAGTGTTGTGGCTATCCCCAAATATTTGATGGAAGACCTGAATTTATCCGTGGGAAGCAAAGTTATTGTCGGTAAAACGGATGACAACTCGGTGATAATCAAAAAGACTTCTCCGTCAAAAGCCAAAAATGGCTCGGTTGATGCCGCCTTTAAAAAATGGCTGGACGTTTTTATGAAGGAGAACGGAGAGATCCTCGATGAACTGGCAGAGCGTTGATATAGGCCAAACAATCTTAATCCACCAGTTAATTATCAGGCGGGCTGGGACCAAAGCCGGAGTTAGAGACTTCGCGTTATTGCATTCAGCTTTGGAAAGGCCAAAGACTTCCTATGGCGGCCAGGATTTATATCCAAACATCTTTATCAAAGCAGCCAGCCTGCTGGAATCAATTTGTCTTAATCACTCATTTACAGATGGGAATAAACGTACCGCCTGGACCATAACCCACAAATTTTTGTGGGACAACGGCTATCATTTAAAATCAACCCGCATGGATGCTGCCGATTTTATGGTCTACGTGGATAATAAAAAACCGGAACTAAAAGAAATTGCTTTCTGGCTCAAGTCCCACAGTTTCAAAATCTAATTTTTTACACAAACTCCGGAAGCATCGGGATAATTGTCGTCATATTTGCAATTGTATCCATCAGGACAAATTACTCCGACAAATCCTCCACAAAAAGAACCATTAGTTTTTTCCTGTAACGTATCTACAAACTTAAACGTGGAGAGGATTTGATCAAACAAACCACTATCTACATCTGACCCCTCTTCCCATAGAAAGTTGTAAATAAATCCTCCAGAATATGTGCGGACACAATAGTGGAGTCCGGTGTAGTAAGGGGCGCTAGAGTCTCTAGGCGCCAATCTCCGCCCGACTATTGCTTGAATGCCACCAACTTTACTTTTGGAAATTGCAAAGGTTGGGAATCCGCAACCCTCTTTTTCCTCAAGTTCATCAGGCCTTAATTCTTTGTTGCTCTTGAAAACCTCAATTTGAAATTGTGGTGGTTTGACTTGCGGAAAGTATTGGGATAAATATACATTTTGTCCTGCGAGTTGAAAACCATCCTTTTGATTGGAAACAACTGATGGAATGTCGGGCCAATTCAAAGGATATTTAAATTGATAATTGTAGTTTCCGTTTGTATACGTTTTCCAGTTGGCGGTGGGGTCGGCCGTTGGAGTGGAAGCTGGTGACAGCGTGGGGATAGGTTGGACTTGGAGAGAGACAATTTGCCGTTGGAGTACCATGTTTTGGTAAGCGAGGAGGCCAACTCCGGCGAGAGAAATACAAAGGAAAAAGGAGAGCACAACCGGCAATATCGAAGGTTTCGGTGTCGGTGGAATTGCTGGAGGAGTATTCGGTGCAACTTGGTCCATATGCGTGTGTTCAGTTTAACACGACGGCAAGAGTCACTTCTCTTCCGGTTTGATTTTCAAAAATAAATCCCGGGAAAGTTTTTTGTAAAACTCGTTGTATTTTATTAGATCTAATGGCTTTAACAATACCGGCATTTGTGAGGCTTGCTCAATTTGATTAATTGAATTGGTCAGATAAAAGTCGGTAGTAAAACGACCGGAGAAAAATAAATCCAAAAATTTGTCCTGAAATGCGTAATTTACTGCCATATGGATAAAGCTCGCTCCCAAGCCACACGGATGGGTTTTTTAATTTTTAAAACAGGCATCATCGATCTGACGTCAGACAAAGATATATATTTCCAGACGTCTTCAAACTTGGCGCTTTCCAATATCCGCGACAAGATCCAGACTTTGTCCGTTTGATTTCCCCCACCTAAAATCCGCCGCACGTCATCCTCGGTCAAATCATAATCCCACAAAAAATATGGCCTCGCAGAATTCATATCCCAATTATACCCCCAGCCTGCCTTACCGAGCCAGCCCCTGAAAGTTTGGGCAATTTTTTTTGGCCCAGGAATAATAGTCTGTAGAACATTGTGGATTTTGAGGTGCATTTGGCCCAGGCATACAATTCACCCAAGCTGTTTGAGGACAAGTATAAGTTTGATTTTGATCTACAAATTTAAACGTGGAGAGGATTTGGTCAAGAAGGTTGGACTCGGCTTCAATGGAATAAACCAGTTTTTGATAAGGGATAATGATGGTGCTGAATTGTTTTTGCCCAGAAGTGTAATTAAGTCTTTTACCGGAGAGACCGAAAATTGAGATTGGTATTTCGGAGTCCAACTTGTCAGCTATGTGTCCAACAATTCTCCATGTTCTATAGCTTACTTCATCCGCTAGATTGGTGAGGTTTCTCACCTCGACTATTACTCCGGATAGATATGCTTTTTCTGGACTTTCAAATGCAATTTGGTGAAGGTAAATATCCGCCGTGGTTTCAAGGGGAGTGAGGATGAGAGGATATTTGATAGAGTAGCCAAACTTTGTATTTGTATAGGTTTTCCAGTTGGCGGTGGGATCGGCGATTGGGGTTGAGGTGGGAGAGGCGGAAATTATTGGAGTTGGAGTGGGCTTGGTATAAATATATTTCCCAATCATCAGGCCAATTGCTACACCAAATATTAAAACGACAATTCCAACGAATGAAAACAATAACCAGTTAATTTTTGGAGTCGCCACTGTCAAGATAGATTGGTCCACTATTCGAATTATACCCCAGATTTATATAATTCTAACCCAGGTTGAATTTCAGCACCAATGTTCGTCCTTCTTCGTAAGTCTGCTGATAATGGTGAAAATCTAAACGTTGTCAAAATTTGGTCCAAGATCTTTTCGTTTTCAAGTTTGTTTTTGGGCCAAAAAAGTTGAATGCTGAACGTATAGTTTTCTTTTTCAAAAACAAACAACTTCTCAATGACACCAGTTCTTTCTTCGTTTACTATTAATAATCCCTTTATTTGGTTTATTGTTTGCTCGGTTTTTTTAGAGTTTTTCTCAAGAGCTAATTTTTCTAAATCTTTAATGGTAACCTGCGATTCATCATAAGCACTTACTGAAAAAGAAGTGCTTTGGCTTTCAACGACCCCAACAATTTCACCATTAATAGTGTTCGTCCTACTATCAGGTGAATACGCTAATATAAGCCAAACTCCTGGTTCCCATTTATCCTGAAAAGGTATAGTTTTCCAATCTTCGGGATACTTAACTGAAAAGTCGAACCGGCTGTCCGTATATGTTTTCCAGTTGGCGGTGGGGTCGAGGGGCTGAAGGTTTTTCTTTTCCTCGTCGGTAAGAACCTCTCTAAAACTTCTACCATCTTTGGTCGCGCAAATGCCTGGATAAATTGGTTGAATCTGATTGCCGTTAGCCTTAACGCATTCTTCGTATGAGGAAATTTGTTTGGGATAATACTTTCCCAGCGCTAAACCAATGCCCACACCGATTATCAAAATTACTGCTCCTGCTACAATCCACACAACGCTATGACGTTTAGGCTTTGAAATTAGAACGACAGGAGAAGCCGGTGGGAATGGGGGAATTGTTGATTGTGGTGATATTTCTTCCATATCAGTTTGTAAACTTAAACGTGGAGAAGATTTGGTTAAAAGCTTTTTGAATATTGTAAATTATTGAGAATCGAAAATTTGAGCGGGCTCGTTTTTTTGAGTTGCATAGATTTCACCCGTCTCCACATCTAAAATCACCTTAGTAACTACGCCTTGATTTTCGTTTGTTAATTTCGGACAACCGGTATTTCCCGATACCTTCCAGGTAAACCGATTATAAATACCGGTGTAAACGCTCCAATATAATTCCGGTTTGACGCTGTAGCTGACACAATCGTAAATTTGTTGAGATTTGGCAATTTTTTCAGCTTCAATTTGGGATAGCTTGAATTCTTGAGGTGTAAGTAAAACTGTACTATTTTCTTTATCGCTTATGCTTCCGGTCTTCGGATTAAACATTAATATCATCGGATAATTTATTAGATAAGGTGGGTAGAGGTATTGATAGCCGACTTTGATCAGATCGTTGGAAACTTCTTTTTCGTCAACTTTTTGATAGTGCTTAGTGTAATATTGAGCTCCCAAAACTTTCGTCATCAATTCATCCGGATTATTAAATCCCTGGGGAAAAGGTTGCGGCTTAAATTTGTCATCAAGTTTTCCTTCATCCTTAATCGGTTCGGTAAAGCGAAGACCGTTGATGGTACATATGGATGGATACATAGGTTGGATAGCGCCGCCATTGGCTTTAACGCATTCTTCGTATGAAGAAATTTGCGGTGGCAACAAATATTTCCCCGCTACTAAACCAATGCCCACACCGATTATCAAAATTACTGCTCCTGCTACAATCCAAACTATAGGGTTCTGTTTTGGCTTTTGAGGAGACGGAAAATCCGGAGAAGGCGAAGTTTGGTTTTCCATTAACTCTCATCTTACTTCTTCACTCCCAAATAGTCTACCCGCATACGAATGCACATTTTAATCTGACCAGCTATCTATCCCAATCATTTAGTTGTAGCGATAAACAAATAATGGTAAATTGGCTTAATACACAAAGAGAGCTATTGACAGACGTATTGACACAGTATATACTATTCTATGAATAGAGACATAATACCTGAGCCGATTAAATTTGAATGGAATAAGGGAAATGTTGATAAAAACCTTAAGAAACACGGGATTAAAAATGAGGAGGCAGAAGATATCTTTTTGGATGAATTGTCGAAAATTTTATACGATGAAAGACATTCTATCAAAGAGAAAAGGTATTTGATTCTTGGAAAAACAATAAATAGCGAATTCTTAAGTGTAATTTTTACAGTGCGGAAAGATAAAATCCGAATAATATCAGCGAGGATGATGAATAGAAAAGAGAAAAAACTATATGAAGAATAAACTCAAACCGATACCAATTTTTAAAAATGAGGATGAGGAAAGGGATTTTTGGGCGAAAGCAGATACCAGCGAGTATTTCGATTGGTCTAAAGCCAGACGGGTAATCTTCCCTAATTTACAACTAACCAAAAGACCAATTTCTTTAAGAATAACCAATAGTTTGTTGGCAAAAGTTAAAATGCTGGCAAATAAAAAGGATATGCCTTACCAAACCCTTATGAAGCAGTACATTTCTAGGGGAATTGAACAGGAATTCACTCACGTCTAGCATCTAATGCCTAGTTAATAAACTTAAACGTGGAGAGGATTTGGTCAAATTCATCGCTTATTGCTTGATCAATACCCTTGCCGCATGGATCGGTAAAGCGTAAATTTATAATACTGTTTTTAAATTTATTAAAGAGAATCACACTAGCCGAAGGAGTAACCGATCCTGGGTCTCCAGTTTCCTTGTAGTACTTTCCTGATATTCCTGCAACATAAATATCTTTCCACTGAAAGGCAGGTGAATTAAAAGGCGGAGTTTTGAGATAATCATCTACTGACTTATATACCGCATCTGGTCGACTAAGATCTAAAAGTGATATGACTAACGCCGAAGTAGAGCAAGTCATAAGATAAAATCCTTCCCCATGATAACGTTCGTTATAAACATCTCTCGTTTGTATTTTCCATTCACTCGGATACTTAAATAAAAAACCATATTTTTCATTTGTATACGTTTTCCAGCTGGCGATTGGATCCTCAATTTCAACAGGCGCTACAGACGGAGAAGTTGCCGGAAGTTCTGTCTTTTGAACCGGTTTTTGATCATCAACTGACGGCGATGAGTATTTCCCCACCACCAAGCCAATCGCAATGCCGACTGCCAGAATTGCAATCCCAACCACAATCCAGAGGACAAAATTAGACCTTGGCTTTTGAGAAGA
>Ga0082335_1002750_pt1 | contig 31559 bp, 16 predicted proteins | sample Subgrocontami58m_FD_72375 | JGI IMG/M metagenome (GOLD analysis project Ga0082335, IMG submission 72375) | Subsurface groundwater microbial communities from S. Glens Falls, New York, USA - GMW37 contaminated, 5.8 m (SPADES assembly) (version 2) ...
CGATTGTCGGGATTGCAAGCACGTGGTCAGAAATTACTCCGTGCAATATTCACATTGATAAGCTTGCGCTTGAATCTAAGGATGGAGCTAAAAAAGCAGGAGGCGCGCCTTTGATTTTTGGCACGATAACTGTTTCCGACGGTATTTCTATGGGGCATCCAGGGATGAAGTTTTCCCTGCCGAGCAGAGAGGTTATTGCTGATTCTATTGAAACAGTTACAGAAGCAGAGAGGTTCGATGCGCTGGTTGCAATTGGCGGATGTGATAAGAATATGCCTGGATGTTTAATGGCAATGGCAAGGATGAATGTTCCGAGTGTCTTTGTTTACGGAGGCACAATCATGCCGGGGTTTGTTAACGGTAAAGAGGTTGATATTGTGAGTATTTTCGAGGCAGTCGGCGCTTATAAATCCGGAAAAATTTCCAAAGAGATGTTTCATGAAATTGAGTGCAAAGCATGTCCCGGAGCCGGCTCATGTGGCGGAATGTACACTGCGAATACAATGGCATCTGCTATTGAGGCGTTAGGAATGTCGCTTCCAGGAGGAGCATCAACGCCTGCAGAGGATTCGAGAAAAAAAGATGAGTGCAGGAGAGCAAGCGGGGCAGTTTTGAATTTACTGAAGAGGAAGATTTATCCTAGAGATATTCTGACTAAAAAAGCATTTGAGAATGCAATAAGTATTGTTATGGCATTGGGCGGCTCAACAAATGCTGTTCTTCATTTAATTGCTATTGCAAAGGCAGCTAATGTTAATCTTTCTCTCGAGGATTTTGACAGGATTTCCGACAAAGTTCCTCATCTTGCTGATTTGAAGCCATCGGGAAAATTTGTCATGGCTGATTTGGATAAAGTTGGCGGAGTTACAGGTGTTATGAAGATGCTTCTTGACGCTGGATTATTGCATGGAGATGCTCTGACTGTTACAGGCAAAACAGTTAAGGAGAATCTTGCAGGATTTCCAAACCTTAAATCTGACCAAAAGATTATCAGCCCTTTGAAAAATCCTCTTTATAAAAAAGGGCCTCTTGTTATTTTGAAAGGCAATCTTGCTCCAGATGGAGCTGTTGCAAAAATTTCCGGGCTGAAAAAGTTAAATATTACAGGACCTGCTGTTGTGTATGAATCAGAAGAGGAAACTCTCGACGCAATTCTCTCTAGAAAAATCAAGAAAGGAGATATTATTGTTATTCGATATGAAGGTCCTAAAGGCGGCCCAGGTATGAGGGAAATGCTTGCTCCAACAAGTGCATTAATCGGTGAAGGGCTTGGAGATTCTGTCGGCTTGATTACTGACGGAAGATTTTCTGGAGGAAGCCACGGAATACTTGTTGGGCATGTTTCTCCTGAGGCGCAATCTGGAGGACCGATAGTGATTGTTAAGAATGGTGATACAATAACTATTGATGCAGAAAAGAAATTGCTGAAACTCCATCTTTCTGACGAGGAAATTTCGTCGAGATTAAAAAAATGGAAGGCGCCTGAATTGAAATACAAAACTGGAGTTTTGTACAAGTATGCAAAACTTGTTTCATCTGCGACAGATGGCGCTGTTACTTGCTAAATTTATATCTTTTTCTCGCCAAACAAAACAATTCCCAACCTCACCATATTCGTTCCTTCCTCGATGGCAACGTCATAAGAATCGCTCATGCCCATCGAGAGGATTTCCATAGAAACATTTGGAATCTTTTGTTTTTTTACTGACTCAAAAATAGTTTTCATTTCTTTGAATAGAGGTCTGTAATTTTCTTTGTTGGAAAAATCAGGTCCCATCGTCATTAATCCATTTACTTTAATTTTCTCAAGTTGAGAAATCTCTCTCAGAAAATCAAAAATATCCTCAGGAAAAATCCCGGACTTGTTTTTCTCTCTGCCGATATTTATCTCAACAAGAATATGCATAACTTTTTTTGTCCTCTTATTTATCTCCTTAGCGAGCTTCACAGAATCAACAGTCTGAATCATATCAAAAATCTCAACAGCATCCTTAACTTTGTTTGTCTGCAAATGCCCGATAAGATGAATCTCGCACTTTCCTTTCAACTGAGAATATTTTGATTTTGCTTCCTGAACATAATTCTCCCCGATGATTTTGATTCCTGAATTGACTGCTTGCTTTATCTCATCGACAGAACGTGATTTTGTAGCTGCAAGGATTTGGACATTAGGGGGAATGTTTCCACAAATTTCCTTGATTCTCAGGGGCGAATTCATTTTGTTTATTTTTTCAACGTCGTAAAACTTACGTAATTATTAACAACATTTAAATAATTTGCACATATTCCAAGCTTAAATATTTAGGGGGTGTTAAAATGGTATTAGTACCAATGAGAGCAATTTTAGAGGCTGCAGAAAATGGCGGTTATGGTGTTGGAGCATATAATGTCAACAACATGGAACAGGTTCAGGGCATTATGGCTGCTGCCGCAGAAACACAATCTCCAGTAATTCTTCAGGTTAGCCGAGGAGCATTGAAGTATGCAAACAATTTTTATCTCGTTGCACTAATAAATACAGCAGCTCAATTACATCCTGAAATTCCTATAGCAATGCACCTTGACCACGGTAATTCTCCAAAAACATGTATAGATGCAATATCTCTTGGGTTCACATCAGTGATGATGGATGGCTCTCTTAGAGAAGATGGAAAAACACATACAGATTATGAATATAATGCAAGAGTTACAAAAGAAGTTATAGATTATGCTCATAAAAGAGGCGTTACTGTCGAGGGTGAAATCGGATGCCTTGGTGGAATTGAGGATGGACATGGTTCTGGAATGGAAGTTGTCACAGATCCAGCTGATGCAAAAAGATTAATTCAAGACACAGGAATTGATGCATTAGCAGTTGCATGGGGAACATCTCATGGAGCATATAAATTCAGGGGAGAACCTGTTTTAATGCATGATGTTGTAAAGCAGATTCATCTTGAAAACCCTGGAGTTTACCTTGTTAGCCACGGCTCATCAAGCGTTCCTGAAAGCCTGACAAGTGCTCTGAATAGTTATGGAGTAATAAAGAAAGATAGGATTTATAATAAGGAGAATCATGAATGGCATCAAATGCTGAGTGCATATGGTCAAGAATTTGATCTCACAAATGCAAATGCAGTAGAGGTATTGTCTTTCTTAGTTGCTGGTATAAGAATGCCCTCAACAAAAGGAGTGCCATTATCAGACCTGAGAATCGCTATAGGTAATGGGATGAGGAAAATTAATGTAGATACCGATGGAAGAATAGCAGTAACAGGCGCAATCTTAGACGTTTTCCATTCACATCCATCCGAGTTTGACCCAAGGAAATATCTCGGGCCTGCAAGGGATGCTATCACTGCATTTGTCAAGGAAAGAATGGAAACATTTGGAACAGCAGGGCATGCAGGAGATGTAGAAATTGTCTCCTTAGAAGATATGGCAAGGAGATATTAGTTTTGTTGATTAAAAATTCTCCGTCCTTTAGGGCTGAGAATTTTTAATTTTTCACAACATAATTCCTCAAAGCCCCAATTCCTTCAATCTTAACCTCAACAACATCTCCAGATTTCATCTGCCCAATTCCTGACGGTGTTCCTGTTGAAATAATATCTCCTGGATACAAAGTCATAACCTTAGAAACAAAAGAAACCAATCTCTCGACTGAAAAAATAAACTGGTTTGTATTAGAATCCTGCTTTAGCTCGCCATTAAGAAAAGTCTGAATCTTCAAATTATTTGGATTTATGTTCCTGACAATTTTCGGTCCAACAGGAAAAAAAGTATCAAATCCCTTTGCCCTTGTCCACTGCCCATCTTTTTTCTGCAAATCTCTGGCAGTAACATCATTCCCGCAGGTAAACCCCTCGACCAACTTCATTACATTCTTCTCAGAAACATTCCTTATCTTGTCTTTTATTATGACAACAAGCTCGCACTCATAATCAACCCTCTTGCTCATCTCAGGCAGAATAATATTTTCTTCATTCCCAATCAAAGTTGTGAGAGGTTTGAGAAATATAATTGGTTCGTCTGGAATTATCATCCTCATCTCTTTTGCATGGTCTTTATAGTTTAGTCCGACACCAACAATTTTAGTCGGATGATTTTTCAGAAATTTAGGGATTGGCATTTTTGTTAGAATCACTTCTTCTTCTCAACCAGCTTCTCAATAGTATAATTGCTATATTCCTCTGCTTCTCTCTTAAAAGGACCAAAATAATCAGATGCCTCCTTGAAATACTTCACAAATCCTTCCCTGTCGTTAGTCTCAAGAATATGCAGGAGCTTCTTGATTGCCTCAAAATATTTCCTCACAACCTCCTTTGTCTTGGGATTCATAATCTCAATATCTGCATACATTCCTGCATCTTGATTCAGGATTCTTCCGACCATATCCATCTTCAATTTGTAAATCGGGCTTGCATACTCAAGACTCTCCTTGATATCCGCATTCAGAATCTTGATTGCATAGCCGAGAGAAATATTATTAAAATGCGTAATGCCCTGAATAATAGCCATTATCTCGTCGTGCCTTTCAGGCGTGCTGATTTTGACCTTTCCTTCCTCAGACTCGCAAAGCTTCTGAATTATTGGAAGCCACTTTTTCCCTCTTGCTGGACAAAGAACAATTGCTTGATTCTTTAAGCTTGCAACACTCGGACCGAAAACAGGATGACATCCAATGACCTCTGACCTTGAATGCTCAAGCATTGTCTTGACAGGAGCTTCTTTTATCGAGGTCAAATCCATTAGAAGAGATTCCTTCTTAACATGAGGAGCAACCTGCTTGATAACATCAATTGTCACCTGAATCGGCACAGAAACAATAACAATATCATTATTCTTTGCGCAGTCAACAGGACTCAAATGTGTCTTTCTGCTCGATATTTCCACAATATGGCCGTGCCTCTCGAAAAACCTCTTGAACCATTTTCCCATCTGACCTGTGCCGCCTATAATTCCAACCCTATATTGAGCCATAAGTCGGGATTTTTTCAGTGCGTTTAATAAGTTTGCGTTTAAATGCAAATATATATATAATAAATTAAGATAACAAATATTTTTTTGAGGTGAACAATATGGACGCAGGAAAAACATACGAAGTAAAAGACATCAAATTAGCCGAGCAGGGAAGAATGAACATCGCATTTGCCGAGATGGAGATGAAAGCCCTTCTCAAAGTAAAGGCAAGATTCGAGAAAGAAAAACCATTCAAAGCCCTGAAAATAGGGATGGCGCTTCACGTTACAAAAGAAACCGCTGTTTTGGTCAGGACACTAAGAGCAGGAGGCGCAGATGTCTCAATAACCGGATGCAATCCACTAAGCACACAAGACGATGTTGCTGCTGCACTTGCAGAAGAAGGCATCGCAGTCTATGCATACAAAGGCGAAAATAAAGAAGACTATTATCGCTACTTGAACATTGTCCTTGACAGCAAGCCCAACATAACCATAGACGACGGATGCGACCTTGTAACAGAAATCCATACAAAAAGAAAAGAACTCTTAAACAGCATTATCGGTGGCTGTGAGGAAACAACAACAGGAATCATACGGCTGAAAGCAATGGAAAAAGAAGGCATACTCAAATACCCAATGATTGCAGTCAACGACAACAAAACAAAACACCTTGTAGACAATTACTATGGAACAGGCCAAAGCACAATAGACGGCTTGTTAAGAGCAACCAACATTCTGTTTGCGGGAAAAAACTTTGTTGTGTGTGGCTATGGCTCGTGCGGAAAAGGAGTTGCACTAAGAGCAAAAGGAATGAACTCGCTTGTAATTGTAACAGAAGTTGACCCGTTCAGAGCATTGCAGGCGCATCTCGACGGATATACTGTCATGCCTATTGCGGAAGCTGCAAAAATCGGAGACATCTTTGTAACAGTAACAGGAAACAAAAAAGTAATCTCTGTCGAGCATATAAAAACAATGAAAGACGGCGCAATCTTAGCAAACTCAGGGCATTTCGATGCAGAGATTGATGTAGCAGGTCTGAAATCTTCTGCAGTAAAAGCAAAAAGAATCAGGCCATTCCTCGACGAATATACACTTGATAATGGAAGGAGAATCTATTTAGGAGGAGAAGGTCGCCTGATAAACCTTGCGGCAGCAGAAGGCCATCCAAGCGCTGTTATGAGTCTTTCATTCTGCGGACAAGCATTGGCAGTTGAGCATCTGATAAAAAACAAAGGCAAACTCTCTCCAAGCGTAATCGTTCTGCCTGAAGAGATAGACAACGTGATATCAGAACTCCAGTTAGAGGTCAACGGAATCAAAAAAGACTCCCTCACAGCAGAGCAGAAAAAATACTTGGAAAGCTGGAACGAAGGAACATGATTTCCATTTTCTGAAATTTTTTTTATATTTTTTCACAACTATTTCTTCCCATCTGACTTCCTGCCCCGATAATATATTCCAGCAACAACAATTCCAGCCGCAAAAGCGCCAACAACAGAAGAAACAAAAATAATCATCGTCTTTGAATCAAGATTAAACAGATAAATTTTCTGCTTCTCCTTAAAATAAATATCGAGATTGCTCAATTCAAGAGCATACCCGGCATAAAGCAAAGACGAATATTTATCAGACTCCTTCAAAGAATCAGCATACTCATAATAGCTGTATCCGAGAATAGGAAAAACTCCCTTTGTAGACTCCTCAGCAATATTCCGCTTAATAACCAGCAGTTTCTGATTAATAAAATTATCAATCTGAGAAACATCCAAAGTCAAAGTACTCTGCAAAGTTGTCAGCTCCGACTTAGACTTGCTTGCCTTAAACAAACACATCACAAAATTCTTCTTCTCAATATCCTTGTAAGCAGAATCAATATCCTCTTTAATATTTGTCAACGGCAAAGGCAGCTCGCTGCTCACATACTGGAAATACTCCTCGACCTCTGAAAGTTTTCTCTTGCATGATTGCTCAAGAAGATCATCGTTAAAATCAAAAACCTTGCCCTTATTATCCAAAAACCTCATCCAAGCAACAGCAGAATTAATTCGCTCAGACGCAAACGCAATCCTCGAAAGCCTTTCATGAATATTGCCGGAAGATTTAGACTTCTCAAGCAAATCCTCAGCCTCGACAATCCTCTCCTTTACAGCCATATAAGATTCAAGGTCAGTAATCGTCTTAATCTCAACGGACTCAAGCTCCTTATTCATTGCATCAATAGAATTCTTCAGCGAAGCAGAAACATCCTCGATTTTCCTCTCTGACAAATTCTGTTTCAGAAGATAAACATAGCCAAGCCGCACATTAGCGCCGAAGCAATAACTTCCGGCTGCATAATACCTGCTGTTGTTAAAAGCAGCATTCCCTTTTCGTATTAAATCCTCAGCATTAGAAAAAGACGCATTTGATTCATTAAGATAAATATTAGAATCAATCATCAAAACCAACTCCCTAAGATAAACACTCCTGTTGCAAAGCCCGAGAGAAAGCTCTCTCATTGTGCCAGAATAAAAATCATTAATTTTTAGAGTATCGAAATTCCTCTTTAATCTTTTCTTAGTAAAATGCCACAAAACATCGTCAAGAGAACCTGCCTCGACAACCTCAATGCTGATATTCCTGCCATACTCAACAATATCAATTGTCCTGTTTTCAGAAGAATTATCTCCCTCAGGTTTAACAAACCTCTCGCCGGATGGAATAATCACCTTCTTCAATCCCACGTCCTTTGCTGCCTGAACCTTCTCCTTTACTCCGCCAATTGGACCTATCAATCCGCCTGAATTAATTGTTCCTGTAACTGCAATGCCTTCATCAAGCTCAATATCCTTCAAAGCAACAACAGTCAAGGCAGCAATCGCGGCTCCTGCAGAAGGCCCGCCAATAATGCTCGAGTCAGCGCTGATAGTATAAAAAAAATCATTATTATCGCAGTCCACATTCAGAAAATCACAAGCAACATCCCTTGCAAACCTCGTCGAGATTTGAGTATCTATCTTTGTAAGAGGAAAAGTCTCAAGAAAAACCCTGCCATCTCCCTGCTTAATCTCAAGATATAAATCAGCAGTGCTGCCCTCAACACCGGCAGGAGATTCCTTCACTGCAAGAAGCTTCACATGATACCGCTTTGCCTCTGCAATTGGCAGTATCAGCATAACAAGAACCAAAATTAAAAAAATTCTCCCCATAACAAAAAGAAAACTATTCTAATATAAATAATTTGGCAGATGGAGATTAAAATCAAGGAACAGTCTTATAAATCGTATTCGCCAAAAACAATTCAAGAGAAAGCAAAGCAAGCGCAACAAGCAAAATCAAAAACGAAATATTCCTCGACTTTCTCACGTCAGTAATATTCAGAATTTCGCTGTAAGCATTTTTCAACTGCTCATTATTCTCTGCCCTGAAATACATTCCTCTTGTAAAATTTGCAATCTGCCTCAGCGAAGAATCATCAATCTTGGAAACTGCCCCAGGAACAAACTGCCCGCCATTCTCAGTGCCTATCCCAATAGCATGAACAACAATATTCCTTTCCTGCGCATATTGAATAGCATCATCAACAGCAGTCCCGACATTGCTCTGCCCGTCAGTAAACAAGATAATAGCATTCGACTGATTATCACTAAAAATATTTCCTGCGGTAATAATCGCATCTCCGATATTTGTACCGCCGCTTTCCTTAATATCCATAACAAAGAGCGCAGATTTCAATCTCTCTTTATCATCAGTAATTTTCTCGTCAACAAAAACAGTTCCGGCAAAAGACACAATCCCAATATCATTATTAGGAGCATTATCAATAAAATAATTTGCTGCGCTTTTTACCGCCTCAAACCTCGTCGGAGGAATATCATCGGCAAGCATGGAACTTGAAGCATCAATAGCAAGCACAAAATTAAACTTTGAAGCTTTCGCAACATAATTCAAAGTCAATCCTGCAACTGCAAGAATCAACAAAGTATAAATCAAAAGCCGCATCAAAAGCTGGAAAATATTTTTGTTGGAAAAAAACGCGCGATATGGCTTGGCAAAAAATCCCGACTTGGAAATCCTCTCAAGCGCCTCAAAATTAGAAAACTTCAAGGCAACATCTTTGGATTTCTTGACTGTAAGCATATAAATAATCACAAGAATAGGCACGGCCAACAACATCCAGAGAAAATTCGGATTTGCAAAAGTAATCTCCACCATTTTATCTCAACTCAGATAAACCTCTTTGCTCTCCTCAGGAACAAATCAATAATCTGCTTCACAAAAGGCTTGTCAGTTGTAAGCGCGAGAAAATCTGCTCCTGCATCAATAAAAGCCCTTCTTATCTCAGCTTCCTGCCTTGCATTGTCCTGCTTATAAAGCTGTCCAATCAAATGTGGATTAACTGCCATCTGATTACCTGTTGAAGGATCCTCAAGAACAATATTAACATTAATATCAGGCATCTCCCTGTCAATCGGATCACGAATCATCACGCCAATAGTATCATACCTTAATGCAAACACTTTCAGCCACTTCTGCCATTCTCCTGTAAGCCCAATAAAATCCGAGAGAATAACAACCATTGATGTCCTCGGAATATACCCCAAACTATATTTCATCACATTAATAATATCATAATGCCCCCCGTAATTATCCAAATCCAGCAGAGTTTTTGTAATCTTGTAAAAATGCCGCTTTCCCGTCGAAGGGGGAATGCTCTTAATAATATTTTCGTTGAACATAATTAAGCCCAAAGCATCACTAGCTTGCAAAACAGCATAACCAAGAGAAGCAGAAACCTCAGCGCAAAACTCCATCTTCAGTTTTTCAGTCGTGCCTAAAAACATAGAATAACTTGTATCAACCATCAAAAAAACATTTAAGTTTCTCTCCTCAATAAACTCCTTCACAAGCGGCTTATTAGACTTGACAGTTGCCTTCCAGTCAATCAGCTTTGAATCATCTCCGGGATTATATTCACGATAGCCATTAAACTCCAGTCCTGTGCCTCGGAAAACACTCCTATAGTTGCCGACAATCTGAGAATTAATCATGCTTCTCGTAATTATATCAAGCCTCTTTATAGACTGAGTAAGATCAACATTTAGTTTTGGCATTTTACGGAACAGGAACCCGAGAAAGTATTTCCTTAATCACATCATCAGACTTCACACCTTCAGCTTGACCTTCATAATTAAGGATAATCCTGTGTCTCAACACATCATGAGCAATATTCTTCACATTGTGCGGCTTCACGTACTCATTGCCACTAATCAACGCATCTGCTTTCGACGCGATATACAATCCAATAGACGCTCTCGGCGACGCGCCATACTCAATATACTTTCCGAGCCCGACCTTATACTTCTCTGGCTCTCTTGTAGCATTAACAATACTCACAATATACCTTTCAATATCCTCATTCACAAAAAGCTCCTTTGTATATTCCTGCATCTCAATAATTCTCTTAGGACTTGCAACAGCACTAATATTATAATCTTCAAACTTTCTCAAAGTCATATTCTGCCGCAGGATATGAATTTCCTCCTCAATCTCAGGATAATAAACCAGAATCTTAAACAAAAATCTGTCAAGCTGCGCCTCAGGCAGAGTATAAACACCTGAAGTCTCAATAGGATTATTATTAGCAAGAACAAAAAACGGCTCAACAAGTTTCATAGTTTCCTTGCCAATTGTAACTTGTTTCTCCTGCATAGCCTCAAGCATCGCACTCTGAGTTTTCGGAGGCGCCCTGTTAATTTCGTCGGCAAGAACAAAATTCGCAAAAATTGGGCCCTTCACGATATAAAATCCCTTGTCCTTAGCATAAACAGTAATACCGAGAATATCCGTCGGTAGCAAATCAACAGTAAACTGAATCCTGTTAAAAGAACAACCTGAAACAGCCGCAATCGCTCTAGTAATCAATGTCTTGGCAATTCCAGGCAGACCTTCAAGCAGAACATGTCCATTGGAAAGAACTCCTTTCAAAACACCGTCGATAACTCTCCCCTGCCCGACAACAACTTTTGAAATCTCCTTCTTCATCTGCGAGATTAAATTCTTATATGTCCGTGCCCTGTCCCTCGATAATTGCAATGCTCTTGTATCAACCATTTTAAATTTTTTACAATATATTAATCAGCAGTTCAACCTCTTCAGCAATCTCAATAAATTCCTTCTTGGTAATCTTAGCGCCGCCGAACTTCTTATTATCAAGATTTTCCAGCACATACTTCACAGACTCAATAACGATTCTCTTAATCTTCATATTCTCCAATTCATCTTTCAGCTCCTCAAAAGTAAACTCATATCCGAGAGCAAAATACCCGCTGAAAAACTCTCTCAGAATATCAGAAAGCTCATAGATAGAACCTCTCTTAAATCTCAGCCGCTTAATCCGCCGGATAATATGGAGTTTGAGCTCTTCTTTATCAGTTTCTTGACTATCAATTTTCTCCTCTTTTTTCCCAAACCACTTAAACTTCCACATGATTATCTTCTTCGAGAATACCTATTTGGATAGATATCGTCCCTGCTTACCAACTTCTCTACCTGAACCTTATCTGATTTTTCCTTACTTTCTGGGTATAAATATTTTTGGTTTTTCAGGTTTTCCTTCTTCTGTTTTCTTCTGCTCCACAAAAATAATAACATCAGCACAAAAACCAAAGTGCCTGCAGCATACAGAACATGCATCAAATCAATTCCCTTTCTTGCAGGAGCATATCTCTCAGTAGGAACTCTCCTATAACTGCCAATCAAATTCCTGCAAGTTTCAACAGCAGCATCAGACAAAGACTCTGCCTTAGAATATTCCTTGTTTCTATATGCAGTGTTTGCCTGTGTAAGAAGTTCTTTCAGCTCAAGGCACTCAGGATTCTTATCAAACACATCAGAAACAAACCTCAATTTTTCCTGAACAATCAAAACCTCGCCCTTATCAACATCAAGAATCTCAATCAAAATCTTCGATGAGATGTTAAACCTAGGATTATTCACAACAGCAGTCACAGTAATATCATTCCTTCCTGGATTCAGTCCAGAAATAATTCTCATATCTGTATTTGCTTGTCCGGTAAGATTAATGCTTGGAATAAAATCCCTGCTAAACTCAATCACAACATCCTCAGAAGAATTTGAATAAGCAACCAAAGAAATATTACTCACTGCCATCTGCCCGACATTTCTCACGATAACCGGAATAAACATGCTGTCATTAACTCTCATTGAAATTCCAGTCGGCATAATTATCTCAAGAGCAACAAGAATAGGTTCCTTAACTCTCGTCGTGCCTCCGCCGCCGCTGCTGCCACCACTGCTTCCTCCACCTGTTGTAACAGTCTCAGTAATAGTCTTGGTGATAGTAGCAGTCTCTGCAATCAAAAACACAGATAGGTTAGTGCTTGATGTTGAAATAATATTCAGCGAAGTATTCAACGCAGTAGAAAGCTGCTGCCATGCACAGCTGCTCCTTGAAGTACATTTATACATCAACAATCCAGATTCATCATCGAGCTGGGACTCAATGTCTGTGTAATTATACATGATTGTAACATTAGAATACTGAGGGATAGAACTAATCAATTCAAACTCAGCGACAATTCTCTTGCCGGAAGGCGCGCTGATGTTCTTGCCAATATCAGTATAATTAAGCAAAGTCACATTAGAAAGCTTTGCCCTTCCAAAAGTTACAAGCGGCTTCTCAGTAAAGAACTCAACATTATATAGATTAGGTTCTGGCAATGCTGAGATATTATTCAACCCCTCAATAAGCAGATTTCCTCCACACACATCGAAGATTTTAACCCATATAACATTTCTCCCGGTGAGGTTCACATTCGAGAGGTTCTCAGTAATATAGAAAGAAGAGCTTAACTGGACGCGGTTAGTCTCAATATCATTAGACTGAGCAGTCATAGTAAAAGTTCCTGTCTCATTAATATTAAACAAATAACTGAAAGTGTATTCCAAATTGTTCCTCAAGATATTAAATTCCGTAAGAGTCACATTCATGTTTGAAGGCGTCCTCACAGTAATATTTGTAACATTCAATATTGTATCGCCTAAAACCGTCAGAGTAATCCTCGTCATGGAATTATTCAGTCTGTAAGTCGCATTTGAACACAGTGTTTTTATCGCGGGAGCAGTGCTGTTCACTTTAGAAATCCATAAAGTAATCATCTCTGACGAAGTTATGTTTGGCGTAAAATTAAACGCAATTGCTTTCACATCAATAATTTTAGCGCTCACATTAACAGTCCAGTTAAACTCCCAAATAATATTGCTGATATTCACAGCAGTATAATTAACATTATCTATCGTCAAAGTCAGGTTATTAATCCAATCAAAATTACTCAGTTCCTGAACCCTTATCTGAGTAATGTTATTCTGATAAAATATAGAATTATTTGCAGGCATAGTAATATTAATTCTGCCTTCAATCACTCTGATATAGAAAGGCACAGAATAATCCGAATAATTAAACCCGTCATAAGCCCTCACTCTCCAATACCTTGTGCCTTCAGTCAATATGCTACGGTTATCAAGATAATAATTCGGAGAAAGCAGATTTGAAATATTTAATCTGATTTGCGTAAAAGCAGTATCATTGCTGGCGAAAATTTCATAAGTAACATTATCATTGTCAATATCTAAAGATGAATTCCAAGTAAAATTGATGCTTTTGTAAATTTGCAGTGAATTATTCTCAGGCGTCAATAGATTAACCGCAGATGGAGGAGTATTTGAATAAGTCTCATATCTCGTGACATTGTTCGAGAATCTCCTGTTTCCAAGCCGGTCGTAAGCAGTAACTCTCCAGTTCCAGTTTGTGAACGACGCCAGAGCATTTGCTATTCTGAAGGATGAGTTTGTGTAGATTCCAGCAGAGGAATAAGTCAGATTCACATAACCAAATGTTGGTGTTGTGCTTAAGTCAATAGAATAATTCAGGAAATTCGCATCGTAAGAATCTTCCCAATCAATAAGAGGTGTGAGGTTTTTGCTTCTTGTGCCATCAGCAGGAGACAGCAAACTGAATGCTCTCGGCGGTGTTGTATCAACCATAATCAAAACAATTGAAGTAGAATTTCTGTTTCCTGCTGAATCATTTGCCCATGCAGTTATTGTATAATTCACAAACGCTGAAAGGTTCGTCGGAGTAAGATTCACATTAATAAAAAATTGCGATATGAATGTTCCATTTGCATAACTCAGATTAGCATAAGTTGTATCGAGATGGCTGTCCACTGCCTGCCATGAAACACTCACGTTCTGCATATCATACTCAGCAGGATTTGGAATCACACTCAGAGTTATAGACGGAGGGCCTGTATCAATCTCAAACTTTCTTGTTGCGGAAGTATTTGAATTGCTTGCGTTATCAACACAAGTAACATTCCAAGTATGATTGCCCTGGATTAAACCAGAAATAGTAATATTAGTAATCACTCCGGCTCTTGCCTCAACACCTGAAACATTCACAACACTATCAAGATTCAAACTGCATGTCAGATTCTGGTCAACATTATCATTGGCAGTAAAATTAAAATCAATTATTGTCAGGTTTGTCAAAATATTATCTGCAGGATTATTCAGCTCTATTGTCGGCTTCACAGACTCAACAAACAAAGTAAAGTTAGTGCCATTAAATCCGTTGTTCTCTAAAGTATCATTGCAGAAAACATTCCAGATATAAGTTCCATCAGAAAGAACAACTGTCAAATTCTGCGCGACACCGACAGTTATAGAGTTGTCAGAAACATTTCTTAGCCAATCGCCTGTAAAATTTCCATACAATACACAAATATCAATATCACTCACATCATTTGTAGAATACCTGAAAGTAACATTCCCTGATTTCCGATAAGATGCATTGCTCGGCGCAATCAAACTAACTGTCGGCTGGGTTGTGTCAATGGTAAAATTAAAAGTCGCAGAAACATTTGAATTGCTCGCATTATCAACACAAGTAACATTCCAGTAATGCACAGTATCATTAATTCCCTGTATAGATAAGTTTGTAACAGAACCGTTAATGGCATTTATATCAGAAACATTAACTTTTCCATCGAGAGTAAGATTGCACTTCAATCCCTTGTCGAGATTATCAATAACTGTGAAATTAAACAGCGCTCTCCTGCCGACCTGAGCATTATGCGCTGGAACAAGCAAGGTTATTGCAGGAGGAACAGAGTCTATTGTGAAAGTATAATTACTCATGCTGAAATTAAAGTTTCCGACAGTATCATTGCATCTCACATTCCACAAATAAGTCCGATTAGAAAGATTAATCGAGAAATTATTCTGGATGCCAGACAATATTCCTGCCTTTGTCTCATTTGCTGACCATGAATTATTAAAATCTCCGAACAGAACACAAGAATCAATTCCTCTTGAATCAGATGCAATAAATCTCAACGTAATATTTCCGTCTCTCTGCCATGTATCGTTGGCAGTGTTCAGCGTTATAACTGGAGGTGTCATGTCCACAGTTAATAATCTTGTCTCAGAAGAATTAACATTAGTCGCATTATCCATGCAAGTAACATTCCACAAATAAGTCCCTTCATTAAAGCCATTTATTGTTTGTGTCGTCGGCGTTGCATTCAGAGACTGTATATTAGAAAAATTTACCTTATTATTAATAGTGATGTTGCATAATAATCCTGAATCAAAAACATCAGCAACAGTCCAGTTAAATAGTATTGACTGCGACGAAGTATTATAATTATAGATTGGAGCATTCAATTCAACAGCCGGCAGGATTGTATCAACAGCAAAAGAATAATTGCTTTGACTGAAAGAATAATTTCCGACAGTATCATTGCACCAAACATTCCAGAGATATGTTCCGTTAGTCAGATTTATTAAGAAACTATCTTGAACTCCCGACGAGATTCCAGTCTTTGTTTGATTCGCAAGCCATGAGCCATTGAAATTTCCATAAAGAAGACATGCGCCGATTCCCTGAGTGTCGGATGCAGTGAATCTCAATGAAACATTTCCATGCTTGAACCAAGTATCATTTGCAGTGTCAAGAGTTATAGTCGGAGCGCTTTGGTCCTTGACAAACCTTCTTGTCTCAGAAATATTTGAATTGCTTGCATTATCCAAACAAGTAACATTCCAAGTATAATTACCGTCGTTAATTCCATTCACGGTAACATTTGTCGGAGTGCCGTTGATAGATTCGACTAAGGATAAATTCACAAGACCATTTATAGAAAGATTGCATTTCAATCCCTTGTCAAGATTATCAATTGCTGTCCAGTTGAAAATTAAAGTCATTGAAGTCATATTGAAATTATCAATTGGAGCATTGAGCGCAATAAACGGCTTGACAGAATCTATGCTGAATGTATAATTGTTTGCGCTCGACGCAAAATTATTCAATGTGTCATTGCATTGGACATTCCATAAATAGGTTCCATTAGAGAGATTCAGCGTGAAATTATTCTGAACCCCTGAAAGCACATTTGCTTTCGAAAGATTTGCAAGCCAGTCAGTGCCGTTAAAATTTCCGTAAAGCGTGCATGAACTAATATCCAGAGCATCAGCAGATGTAAATTTCAATAGCATCTGTCCTAAATTTTGCCAAGTATCATTTGCTGTATCAAGAGTTATAGATGGACCGATGACATCAACAGTTAAATTTCTCGTAGCAGAAACATTCCAGTTGGTTGCGTTATCTATGCAAGTTACATTCCAGTAATGTGAACCTGAATTCAATCCGAGAACTGTAATATTGGTAAAAGTACTGTTCAGCGACTCAACATTAGAAGCATTCACAATTCCATCGAGAGTAAGGTTGCATTTCAAACCCAAATCAAGATTATCAATAACTGTCCAGTTGAAAATAATATTCTGAGATGCAGTTATGAGATTATTAGCTGGGACATTCAGATTAATTGCAGGGATTAAGCTATCAATATAGAAGGTATAATTTGTGGCGTTGAATCCGCCATTCTCTATAGTATCATTACACCATACATTCCAGAGATATGTTCCATTTGTTAAATTCAATGAGAAATTATTTTGGATTCCAGAGAGGATTCCTGTCTTTGACTGGTTTATTCTCCATTCAGAGCCATTGAAGTTTCCATAAAGGATGCAGGAATCAATTCCGCTAATGTCTGTTGCGGTAAACTTCAAAGTTATGTTCCCATCCCTCTGCCAAGTATCATTTGCTGTGTCAAGATTTACTGTCGGTGGAGAGATGTCCCTTGTGAAGTTTATCGTCGCAGAAATATTCCAGTTGGTTGCGTTGTCTATGCAAGTTACATTCCAGTAATGTGATCCTGCTGCAATTCCCGATATAGTAATATTCGTAGGAGTGCCATTCGATGATTCTATACTGCTTGCATTGACATTTCCGTCGAGAGTAATATTGCACTTCAAGCCCTTATCAAGATTATCAATTGCTGTCCAGTTGAACACAACACTGCTTGAAGTAAATGCATTATTCGCAGGATTATGGAGTGTGATAGACGGCACAATCGTATCTATGTAAAATGTGTAATTCGTTGCGTTGAATGCAGCATTTCCGACGGTGTCGTTGCACCAGACATTCCATAGATAAGAGCCGTTGGTGAGATTTATCGAGAAATTGTTCTGGATGCCTGAGAGGATGTTTGAATTGCTCTGGTTAGAGAGCCATGTGCCGTTAAAGTTTCCGTAGAGTGTGCATGAGCTTATTCCTGCGTTGTCTGTTGCTGTAAACTTTAGAGTTATGTTTCCGTCTCGCTGCCATGTGTCATTGGCTGTATTAAGGTTTATCACCGGACCTGTGGAATCCACAGTGAAGTTTCTCGTCGCAGAAACATTCCAGTTGGTTGCATTGTCAATGCAGGTTACATTCCAGTAATGTGAACCTGAGTTTAATCCAGCAACGCTAACATTAGTCGGAGTGTTATTCAGCGACTCAATTCCTGAAACATTCACAACACTATCGAGAGTGAGGTTGCATCTCAATCCCAAGTCGAGGTTATCTATTGCAGTCCAATTGAAAAGTAAATTGCTTCCTGCAATAAACAAATTATCAGCAGGATTGTTCAGATTTATAGCAGGAATTACGTTATCAATATAGAAAGTCAAATTAGTTGTGCCGACGCCGAGATTTCCTGCTGTGTCATTGCATTGAACATTCCACAAGTAAGTTCCGTTGGTAAGATTGACTGAGAAATTATTTTGGATGCCTGAGAGGATTCCTGTCTTTGTTTCATTCAATCTCCATTCTGAGCCATTGAAATTTCCGTATAAAACACATGCGCCAATTCCAGCAGGGTCAGTTGCTGTGAATCTTAAAATCATTGGCAGGTAATTCTGCCATGTGTTGTTTGCTGTGTTAAGAGTTACTGTTGGACCGCCGACGTCAACAGTAAAGTTTCTCGTCATGGAAATATTCCAGTTGGTTGCGTTATCAATGCACGTTACATTCCAATAATGCGCTCCTGTGATGAATCCGTTGATTGTAATATTCGCTGAGATATTATGTAATGACTCAATTCCTGAAACATTTACTTTTCCGTCGAGAGTAAGGTTGCATGACAATCCTGAATCTGCATTGTCCCTCGCTGTCCAGTTGAATGTTACGTTCCCTGTGGATGTGAAATAATCATCCTGTGGATAGTCGAGATTTACTGACGGCTCAAGATTGTCTATCCAGAACATCCATGTTGCAGAGACATTAGTGTTTGTTGCGTTGTCAATGCAGGTTACATTCCAGTAATGTGTTCCGTTGTTGAATCCGAAGACGCTTGTGTTTGTTATGCTTCCATTAAGCGATTCTATTCTTGAAACATTTACTTTGCTGTCAATTGTCAGATTACATGTAAGCCCTAAATCAAGATTGTCAGTCGCTGTCCAGTTGAATATCAAATTGTATGATTTGGTCTGAGTGTTGTTTAATGGAGCAACCAACTCTATTTTTGGAAGGATTGTATCTACGTAGAATGTGTAATTTGTTGTGTTAAACCCAGAATTTCCGACGGTGTCATTACACCAGACATTCCACAAATAAGTTCCGTTGGTGAGGTTGATGCTGAAATTATTTTGGATGCCTGAGAGGATGTTGGTATTACTCTGGTTAGAGAGCCATGTTCCATTAAAGTTTCCGTATAAAACACATGAACCAATTCCTGCTGGATCAGTTGCTGTGAATTTCAGCGTAATATTCCCATCTTTCTGCCATGTGTTATTTGCTGTGTCGAGATTTACCGTCGGAGCAGTTGTGTCTATAGTAAACACTCTTGTTTCAGATGTGTTGCTTTTTCCGCTGTCATCTGTACATGTAATATTCCAATAATATATTCCTGAATTGAATCCGTTCACAGTATAGTTCTTAGATGTTCCATTTGCAGAGGCAATGCCTGTTGCATTTACTGTTCCGTTAATTGTCAAGTTGCATGATAATGATAAGTCAGCATCGTCTATTACTGTCCAATTGAAATTGATGGATGTAAGGGATGTGTTCAGATTGTTGATAGGCAGATTTAATGTAACATTTGGAGAAACTGTATCTGATGTGCCTGTACCATAAAAAACAGTTACATTATACAGCAGAGGCGAGTAAGAGAGATTTACAGTCGAGAAGTCCACCTTGTATTGGAAGTATTGACTGTTTCCTATATTATAAGAAGAAAGATTTTGCGGCGATGATTCGTTTATGTCAGTAAATGTTTCTGTATCGCATACTGCGTCATCACAGCTTCTTACTGTGAGGTTTAATCTGGTTGCTCCTCTCTTATAGATTGAATTGATTTCATCAGATGAAAGGCTCCTGTTCCAGATAGCAAGCTCATCAATTAATCCGTCATAGTAATAACCATCAGTATGCGGCCTTCCAATCCTGAGTGGAAAATTATTAGGGGCATCACCACTGAATACAGCATTTGCAGAGAGAGTTCCATCTACATAAATTGATGCATGTGTACTATTAAATCTTGAAACAACATGATGCCACTGATTATCTGAAGTATTAATAGTGGAACATAAATTTCCGCCAACTCTATCATTGCAGACAACACCTGGTGAATACACTGCAAAATGAAAATGATTAAGCTTATGAATAATATATCCCTGTGAGGATAGGGTAGTTTTAATCCACATTGATATAGAGTAAATAGATAGACCATCTAATGAGGCAGAACTTGAAGTACCAAAACCGCCTCCGCCAGGATGCACTCCATTAACAACTGCCTTTCCACTACTAACATTTAATGCCTTGCCTGTGATGGAATCATCTGACAATACAGAGCATGTTCCAATGCATGATGCGTTGTTATGATACCCGCTGAAATCTTCCGAGAGATATTGCTGTCCGTTCTCAGTATAATTTTCATTGAAGCGTAATAGCAATACATTTCCTGACATATTTATGCTGCCGTTGACTGACAATTCTCCATAAGCACTGCTCTGCCACGAGATGTTTTTCCAAGATACAGAAGCTCCCATGTTGAATATCTGAGATAAGAAAGTTCCGTTGTTGTATCCCTGAGAACTGTTCAGCTGGATTGCAAACAGAGAAAGATTATAGAACGTCCTGTTCAAAACAGTATTTTGAAGACCATTAGCTGTTGTGACAGTTCCGTTAGTAAGAAAAGTAAATGGAGATGTATAGGTGAAATTTTGAGTTATAGAAGTATTGGTATTAGTCGCATTATCAACACAAGTAACATTCCATAAATGTGTTCCCTCAGAAAGTCCTGAAACAGAAGATGTCATCGGTGTTCCATTAACGGACTCGACATTTGAAGTTTGATTAACATTATCAACAGTTAAATTACAAACTAATCCTAAATCAAGATTATCAATAGCTGTCCAGTTGAACAGAATGCTTGTTGCTACAATTTGTGAATTGTGTTGAGGAGCGTTTAATGTTACCGAAGGGATAATGCTATCAATGTAGAAGCTGAAATTATTTGCATTGAGTCCCGAATTTCCGACAGTGTCATTGCACCAAACGTTCCAGAGGTAAGTTCCGTTTGTTAAATTTATTGAGAAATTGTTCTGGATGCCTGACGAGATTCCTGTTTTGGTTTCGTTCAATCTCCATTCAGAGCCATTGAAGTTTCCGTAAAGGACACACGCACCTATTCCTGATGTATCTGTTGCTGTGAATTTTAGAGTTATGTTCCCATCTTTCTGCCATGTTGCATTGGCTGTATCTAATGTTACTGTTGGTGGAATAGTCACAAAGGTGTAGAATATTGTAACATTATACAGTTCGGGTGAGTAAGACAGATTACCCGTAGAGAAAATGGAGAGATACTGGAAATACTGGTTGTTTGTTATCGAATACACAGAAAGATTTTGCGGAGATGAATCAGTAATATCAGTAAAGGTTTCTGTATCACATACAGCATCATCACAGCTTCTTGCAGAGAAATTCAATCTCAAATGTCCTCTCTTATACAAATTCACAATCTCAGTTGCGGATAAACTTCTGTTCCATATAGCAATCTCATCCATCATACCATCAAGTCCATACCCGTTACTTGTATACCTTCCAAAATAAAGCCCGTCTGTTACAGCAGTGGAAGAGGTTGTTGTTCCATCACTGGTTGCGTCAACACCGTCTATAAAAAAATTCATATTTGTTGAAGTATTTTTAGTAATTACAATGTGCTGCCATCTATTCAAAGCAATAGTATTAGTAGTTGAAGAAACAGCATTGGCATAAAGATTAAAATATAAATAATTCGGAGCAGCCACCTGAAGATAAAAGTCTCCTGCAGATTCCCTGCTTAATAAAACAGGAGCATTTGCAGCATCCTCAACATAAGTCCACATGCTTATGGTATAACTATCATCGTCAAAAAATTGCCTGCCGTTTGGAATGTATACAGACTGCTCAGATATTATATTTATTGCCTTATCCATTTTTCCTGAAGAATTTATCTTAGGACATGAAGGTCCGCATGTTCCATTTTTGTCTTTTCCACTGAAGTCATAGAACCGTGTGTTATTTTCTCCATAAGCACTTTGATTATTAAAATGTAGGAGTAACACTAAATCAGTAAGATTTGCTCCTCCTACAAAACTGTTTTCTTGTGCTTGTGTATCAAGTATTCCTCCATATGCACTGGCTGCCCACGAGAGGTTATTCCATGTTACTGATGAGCCTGCATCAAAAATCTGCGAGAGATAGGTTCCGTTGTTGATGGCATTTGTGATATTTACCATAATAGATGCTGTTGTTTCATTGTAGTATGTCCCATTGAAAACTCCTGTTGAATAATTGAATGAGTTCGTTGTTGTTCCATTGGTAAGATAAGTAAAGTTTGTTCCGCCGACGGTATTATAGGCATAAGCCAAAGTTCCAGAGAAATTAAATTCCTGCGTATGTGCTCCTGTTGATAATTCTTTGATTGTATGGTATGCTATTTGATTGTCGCAGTTAAAGTTTTCTGCATAGATGGATTTTATAGAGAAAGAATTACCAATTGTATCTGCCAGCTTAATCCTCTCGCCGTCTGATTTTACAAGGTAAATGCTTGTATCATTTACAGAATCGTATTTGTTGAACAGAATATTCTCACCACATCTTAATTCTAACAACTCAAGGTCGTCTGTTGTTTGTGAATCATCATTGAACATCTCGGAATATGTTGAGGAATCGATTGCTGTGATTGTAAGGTTTCCTGTTCCGCTTGTGTTGAATTGGACTGTCCAGTTTCCCCATAGAGGTGGATATGAATGCAGGTTTAAGACAGTAATTGAAACTTCATAAGTCTGGTTTGATAAGTGGGGAACGAGCCATTCAATGGAATCTATCAAGCCATTATTATTTTCATCAACATAATTAATCTCAAACCTTGCATCATTTGTGATGTCAACCTTCCTAAACTCCTCCAATAGATTTAATTCCCCGCCAAAATATCTCAAATAATCTTCAGCATTCACAAGCCAATACAACTTGATTGTATCTCGCTTTACTTCATTAATTGAGGTATATGCAATAATATCTTCATAAGGGATTTCAGAAGAGATTTTTATTTGTTTTCGGTTTTCATTGATTTTAGATTCCACTGATTCAGGAGCAGGTGTTTCATATTCAAGGATAATTTCTTCAGCAGGATTTTCTATAACAATGGTTGCATTGCCTGAATTTTCAGAAACTTTTTTCTGCAGCTCATTCTGGATTTTTTCTTTACTGCCGGACTTTTGAAGCTTTTTGTTCAGCCGTTCAATCTCCTTTTCTGTTTCGTATTCTGTTTTGGTTTTCTCCTCGGAATTATCAATTATTTTCAAACCATTCTCATCAATCTCTTTTTCAATTCCATCCACAATATTTTTCGCAGAAATATTGTATGCATGATTTGTTATCTCAATCTCTGCGCGCACGGCATTATCAGTTTTCACAGATTTAGTCCATTTCACAGGATGATTTATTCTTGCCTTATTTTGAACGGTTCTCTCCTTAAAATCCTCTTGAGAAACATTTATCATAAAAATATTTGAGATCGCAACTCCTGCACTGTTGTTGGCAGTAAAATAGCTGTATCTAATTCCTGCGAATCCTTTCTCAGAAATAATTGTTGCTGTGTCTCCTGAAACTATAATGCCGAGGTTATCTCCGGTATATACACTATAAGTTATGGCTTCATTCTCTTCAGATAAGAAATGTTCTCTCAGATTAATGGTTGTCCCTTTGGTATCAGAGATTGTAACATTTGGAAAATCTTTTATTAGAGAAGGCTTGGTTTTTTCTACAACTTTCTCGATAACTGCGTAAGTTATATTGTCTATCTCGATTGCGCCTTTTGTAATTTGCACAATCAGTTTCGCAGAGGACAGATTTAAACTATCAAGAACGCAAGTCTGTTCGCATGCATTGTTAAATTCAACGTCTTCAGCAACAAACTCCGCATTCAATGACGACCAGTTGCTGTAAGAGATATCTGAATAATAATTTTCTACGGACAAATTAAAATCAACATAAATTATCTGCGCGCTCACAATATTTTTCAATCCTGCGCCGTCGGAATTATATCTGAGATAAAAACTTGAATCCCATTCAGGATATTTTGGAGTCAATCCAACAAATCCGCAGCAATTAGAATTTCCGTTGCAGAAAACATTGCTTGTGTCTTCTTCAATAGAATAAACAATCCATCTTGAGCAAAGATTTTCAGATATTATTTCAGAATCATTCCCAAGAGAAATATCAAAATCAATAACCCCGTTAATTGATTCAACACCATCATTGTCAGTATCAAACTCACTGTCTAGTTTATACTTGAGAACTGCTGATAATTTTTTGCTTCCGTTGTTGCTGATTGCCTGAGCGTTGACAAGCGGGCTTATAATACTCCTTCCAGTTGCCGACGAGGTTATTGGTGTCAATACTCTCTTAGCAGAAGTATCCAATACAAGATATTGCTCGTTATTATTCTCAAGATAAACCTTTAGGTCTGCATCTCTTGAATGTTTTCCATTAATCGTAAAGCTTTTCACATTATCAGTTTTTTCAAGTGCAAGAATAGATTCAGCGCTTTCTCCATATTCAGAATTTACCTCGTGTGTATAGATGGATTCTTTAGTAATAGTCGCAAACCCAGTTAATCCAGACTTGAAATAACCTAACCCGAAATAGATTCCTGCGAACAAGAGCAATAAAACTAATATTAGAATTGCCGGATTTATCCTTCCTGATACTTTTTTTCTGCTTGAATTATTTCGCATTTTTCTTAGCATTTTTTCTCGGCCTGTCCCAATAGGGCGATTTGCATTTAGGGCACACCTTCGGCTCAGAAACCTTATCTCGCGGGAACCATTCATGCGCGCATCTTTCGCATCTCCATCCCATCAGAACAATTTTTTTGGCCATTATTGTACCTATGTTGCTGTTTTTAGCACTCCACATTTATAAACCTTTTTGTAATATACTTACAATTAATTACTAAAGACACATTACTAAAGAGATATTATTGAAGGTATATTACTATTAAGTATATAATTATTGATTGGGAATCTATTCTTCAGAGTAGCAAAGAATATAAATCTAAAGTTTTCAGTAAGACAATCAGAGGGAAAAATGAAAATTTCAACACTCGGCCCGAAAGGAACATTCAGCCATGAAGCCTCCCTAAAGGTAAATAAGCAGGCAGAAATATTATTCGAGAATAATGTTTGGGATATATTCGAGACTGTTTCAGAAGGAAAAGCTAACATAGGAGTTGTGCCGATAGAAAACTCTGTCTCCGGCACTGTCCCTTTGGCATTAGATGCTTTACTTGAATTCGACCTTAACATTGTCGGTGAGGAAGTTCTCCAGATAAGGCACAATCTTGCAAATTCATCCAGTGCATCTGACATCAAGGAAATTTTCACCACAGAGCAGGCTTATGAGCAGTGCGTGAAGTTTCTCAGGAAAAATCTGCAAGATGTAAATATCATAGAAACCAGTTCAAATGCTCAGAGTGCAAAGCTCCTCAAGGAATCAAACAATAAATCAAAGGCAGCAATTGTTCCGGAATTTGCAGCAAAAATTTACGGGCTGAAAATCATAAAGAAAAACATTCAGGACAGCAAATTTAATGTTACAAGATTCTTGATAATCTCTAAAAAAGAAACTAAAGAAACAGGCAATGACAGGACAAGCATTTTCATCTATCCACAAGTTGACAAAGCAGGACTGTTGTACAATCTTCTCGGAGAATTCGCAAAAAGAAGCATAAACCTCACAAAAATAGAATCAAGGCCAAGCAAAGGCAAGCTTGGAGATTATATCTTTTTTATAGAAATGCAGGGGCATAAATCTGAGAAAAAAATTCAGGATGCATTCTCAATGATAGAGAAAAATTTCTTTTTGAAAGTTGCAGGAAGCTATGAGAGGAAGTATTGAATATTCTCAAAAACATTTAAATAAACACACTTGCTTTCTTCTTAGAATGAATCCATCTGACCTTCAAAAGCTTGCTGAAACATTGCATCCGTTAGAGAGAAAAACATTTCCACTTCTCGGAAAAACGCAGAAATTTTCTGAGATTGTAAGACTTTCAGGATTGCAGGAAGTTGAGGTAATGCGCGCTCTTCAATGGCTCCAGAACAAAAACATAATCAATCTCAAGGATTCTTACCAGGAGCTTGTTACTCTCGAGGAATTTGGAATTAAATACAAGAAAGATGGCTTGCCAGAGAAGAGATTTCTTAATGCAGTAAAGGACAAGAAGCTTGGGATGGCTGAGGTTTTAAAGTATGCGAAAATCACAAAGGAAGAATTCTCTGCTTGTCTTGGCGTCTTAAAATCACGGTCGGCAATTGAATTGGAAAAAGGAAAAGAGCTTGTTGTCGCAATAACAGAGCAGGGAAAAAATATTCTCGAAAGGGGAATGCTCGAGGATAAGTTTCTTTCCAAACAGTTTCCTGTTGATACTGCATCTTTATTGCCCGAAGAGAAATTTGCTGTTGACAGCTTGAAAAAAAGAAAGGCAATAATCAAGGTTGAGATTCACCGAGAGAAAACTCCTGTTCTTACAAATCTTGGAAAGGAATTGCTGAAGGCAAAAATCTCAGTCGGAGATGTTGTTGACAGGATTACTCCTGCGGTTATTAAATCTGGCTCATGGAAAGGAAAGCCATTCAGAAGATTCGATATAGAGATAAATGTGCCTAAAATCTTTGGAGGAAGGAAACAGCATTACCGTGCATTTCTCGACGATGCTCGCAACAGGTTTCTTGCTTTGGGATTTGAGGAAATGACTGGACCAATTGTCGAGAGTAATTTCTGGAACATGGATGCCTTATACATGCCGCAGTTTCATTCTGCCAGAGATATTCATGATGCTTATTATGTTAAAGAGCCAAAACATGCAATTCTCGACGATAAAATTCTCAAGAAAGTTAAAGCATCTCACGAATCTGGAGGAGATACCGGCTCAAAAGGTTGGCAGTATAAATTCTCCGATGAGATGACAAAAAGAACATTGCTGAGAACTCAGGGAACTGCATGTTCATCCAGAATGCTATCATCAAAGGATTTGAAAATCCCCAGCAAGTATTTCTCCATTGCAAGATGCTTTAGGTATGATGTGATTGATGCAACCCATAACTGCGACTTTTACCAGATAGAAGGGATTGTCGTCGAAGATGGCCTGGATTTCAGGCATCTTAAAGGATTGCTGAAAATGTTTGCTAAGGAATTTGCAGGAACAGATGAGATAAGAATCCGCCCTGGATATTTCCCATTTACAGAGCCATCAGCAGAATTGTTTGCTAAGCATCCTGAATTGGGCTGGATTGAATTAGGAGGAGCAGGTATTTTCAGACCTGAATTGGTAAAACCTCTCGTAGGAAAAGAAATCTCCGTCTTAGCATGGGGGATTGGCATAGATAGGATTGCAATGTTTAAATTGGGATTGAATGATATTCGGCAGTTGTTCAGCCATGACTTGGAGTTTTTGAGAGGAGTGAAGATTGATTGAAAGTCTAACAAACTGTTTTCCCTAAGAATTTAAAACGGAAAAATAAAAAAATAAAATACCCATCATCTCCCTCATCAAACCTTTTCTCATCTTAATCATCTTCTCAATAACCATTGAAACATAAACAGAAGCATTTCTCTCGGTAATATTCACCTACCTACCATAACTTATCAGAAAGTATAGCGACACCGTTTTTACTAACTTGACTTCGCCACTTAAAGAATAAAAAAGGTTACATACTCTCATAAAATTGGTGATTTCATGACAAAGAATAATGTAACCTTCAGTGTCGGCAATGTTGCCATTATAGATAAAGTTAACGAAAAGTACCAGCTTTTTAACAAGCTGTTTGACAATTTAGGAACAAAAGCAAAAAACATCAAGAACTCTGCAAAACTTTTTTGCTACAATCGCTTGGGCGATTGTGTTGCCATAAATCAGCTTAATGAGATTTATCCAGAAGAGCTTTTCACCCAATTGGGATTCAGGGAAGTTCCAGCGGAAAGGTCGTTTTATCGCGATTTGGACAGAATTGGCCAAAGAGTCCCATTCATTCATGGAAGATATCAGGAGATAATAAAGAAAAACTGTTTGGTTTCAGAAAAACAATTTATGGATTTTTCTTCTTCTTATTTTGAAGGGCATAAATCCAAGCTTGGAGAGCTTGGCTACTCAAGAGATCATGAGCCTGGAAAAGAGCAGATAACTTTCGGGATATCTACTGGAATGAATAATATTCCTTCTGCCTTAACAATACAAAAAGGAAACATTCAGGACAAAAAGCATTTCAAGTTTATGCTCAAGACAGTAAAGCACCTTCTGAAAGAAGGTAGTTTGCTCATCTTTGACTGCGGCGGAAACACAGAAATAAACAAGAAGAAAATAAGAAAGAGCAAGTTCAATTACTTGACGCTAAAGCCGAAGAAAAAGAAAACTTACAATAAATATATTGAGCTATTCAAGAATTCCAAGAAGAAAATTATCTATATTAACGGGATAGAATATACATGCGTTAAAACCAAGGAGGAAACTGAGATACAATATATTTTCTACTCAAATGGTCTTGCTAAAGACCAAAAGAAAAAGCGAAACAAAAAATTTCTGAGGGAGTTGGAGAAGAATAGCTCAAAACTCAAAAAAGTCAAAAAGGGAAAATTGCTTGCAACATATATTTCAAAGGAAGGGTATATTCTAGTCAAAGGAAGCATCCAAAAGACTTTGGATGAAATAAAAAATCCATTTATTACTGGTTTGGAAGGTTATTTTATTCTTGAAAGCTCTGTTGATGACGAACCAGAAAAAATACTAAGGCTATACAAAGACAAGGATAAAGCAGAGAAACTCATAAGAAATATGAAAGAAGGTACAGAACTAAGGCCAATCAGACATTGGTCAACCAATGCCATTATAGGGTATTTGTTTATTGTTTTCCTCACAAATTGCTTGATTAATTTGACACAGTTTTTAGCTAAGCTTCCTGTCGTCAAAAATGTAAAGTTACTCAAAAAATTCCTTAACAATTTGACACTTACAATAGTTTACCCTGAAAACAGGTTCAGATTTCAGGTTTTATCCAACATTTCTGAAGAAATCTTGTCAATTTTGGGTGATTTTATCTACAAATATGAAGATAAAAGTCTTGATTTGCGTTGGTAAAAGCCAACTGTCAAAAATAGATAGGTAACAAAATACTGATAAGAATATTCAAATGGCGAAGTCAAGTTACCAACAATGCTAAGTGGCACGGATAGGGGTTTAACACCCCCTACTATGCCATTTTTTTCTTTTTCTGAATAAATACCTTTCGTTTTGACGAGAATTATTCTTCAGTCCGAACTACTGATAAACAAAGTTGATTTCACAGAGCAAAAGATAATCTTACGGAGGATTAAAATGGCAATAACATTAGATAAAGAAGTTCGTGTTGGAAAAGATGTCCAAGGTAAGCGTTTTTACAATCAAAGTTTACCAAATTCATTGAGAGAGGCACAAGAATATGCAGGCAAAGATGGATATGTTGCTTCAATGCCTCAATTACTGCATGGAAGAGTTGTAGCTGATTTTAATGATGGTATATGGACTAATTGGTTTACTGCTATTCTGAAGAAGATGTAGGAAAAACACCACAACGAAAACCAGTAGTTATTGCTGTTCATGGCAGTGGAATATTCAGTTCGCCAGAAAGAATTGAAAAAGCCTATGAAGATAACTTAACGCCAAATCGTGCAGGAAAACTTAGTGATACTGAAATAAAAGATTTGCTTGGCGGAAGGCTTCCTGATGGAGCACAGATTCCAATTTACTCTTTCAGTGATTTTAAGAAAGGAATTAAAGAATTGCCAAGACAATATGCTGTTGTTCTTGATTTTGCTGATGCTGCACAAAAAAAATCAGGATACCAAAATGCAGACAGTCTTACGGACAACCCTTTATTTATTGTTAGGGCAGGAGGAGTTGAAGAAGGTGTATCATATATTAAAAGAGTAAAAGAAAAATATGGTGAAAATTATGGTAATTTGCATCCGTTTAATAATACGGACCCAGTGCAGCCACGAGGGTACCTCTTGTTCCTCGGCGGCATCTACGACTACGGCCTTGATGGCAACAACAACCTTGACAGCAATGGGAGCTTCGTCGGGGTAGCGGCGGAGCCGCAAGTGGCGCGCGAAAATTTGGTGCAGGCATATACACCAGAAGATGTAGAAAAGGCAGTAGCAGAATTAAAAGCATTGAGTCTTGTGGTAAGACCTGATGCTATGCAAAGTCTTGATGTATTGGTAAGGAATCTTCAAACCAACTAAATTTTTCAGATACTTTTTTATATTCCTTTTATTATTTTACGAAATTCCAGCATGCAAACTAAAAAGCAGTTTGCTGGAACTGCGTTCTGAGTATATCATAGAAAAATATTTAACCCATGCCATATTCTAAAATCTCATTTTCCACCTTGTGTGTATACAGGTGGTTTACATGAAAATAAACCACAGGTGGAAAATGAGAACAAAAAATCGCGGTCGGATTTTTTTGATACCTGAAATGGAAATAATCCTTAACAGTGGAATATGGTCGGTAAAAGGCATCCTGTCTCTCGGTGAGAATATCGGCATAAAGCGCGATAAAAAGGATTTTGCTGTTATTTTCTCGGAGAAGCTTGCAAATGCAGCAGGAATGTTTACAAAGAATAGGGTAAAGGGAGCTCCTATTATCGTTGATATTGAAAAACTCAAATCAGGAAAAGCTCAGGCAATTGTCATCAATAGCGGAATCTCGAATGTTTGCACAGGACAGAAAGGTATTGATGATGCTTATGAGATGGCAAAGCTTGCAGCAGATGAGCTAGGAATAAATGAGGAGCATGTTCTTGTATCATCAACTGGAGTTATCGGTGCATATCTTCCAATGGAAAAAATCCGAGAAGGAATCAATGGAATAAAATCACGCCTGAAAAAAAGCACAGCAGAGGCAGCAGAAGCAATCCTTACAACAGACCTGATACCAAAAAATATTGCAGTAAAATTCGATGGAATTACAATAGGAGCAATTGCAAAAGGTTCTGGGATGGTTAATCCAAACATGGCAACGATGCTTGTGTTTATTACAACAGATGCTGAAATATCGTCTGAGGATTTGAAGAAATTCCTGAAAAATTCTGTTGACAAGTCTTTTAATATGGTTACTGTTGATAATGATACAAGCACAAGTGATTCTGTGATTATTCTTGCCAACGGATTAGCTGGGAAGCCGAATACTGAGAAATTCCAGAATGCTCTTGATTATGTTTGCATTGAGCTTGCGAAAAAAATTGCACGTGATGGTGAGGGTGCAACAAAGCTTATCGAGATAAAAGTAAAGAATGCAGTAACATTCGAGCAGGCTAAAAAAATTGCAAAATCAATTGCCGGCTCAAACCTTGTAAAGTGTGCAATGTTTGGCAATGATCCAAATTGGGGGAGAATTATGTGCGCTGCCGGCTATGCTGATACTGAGGACAAAAATTTTCATCCTGAGAAGGTTGACATAATTATTAACAGCGAGAAGATTGTCATTAACGGCGAAAGCGCAAGATTTGACAAGCCGCATTTTTCAGAATTGTTGAAAGCCGATCCTGTTGTTGTCGAGGTAGATTTGAAACTCGGAAAGGAAGAGGCAACTGCGTATGGATGCGACATGAGCTATGATTATGTGAAGATTAATGCTGAGTATCATA
>Ga0082335_1002751_pt1 | contig 31558 bp, 35 predicted proteins | sample Subgrocontami58m_FD_72375 | JGI IMG/M metagenome (GOLD analysis project Ga0082335, IMG submission 72375) | Subsurface groundwater microbial communities from S. Glens Falls, New York, USA - GMW37 contaminated, 5.8 m (SPADES assembly) (version 2) ...
AGCCCCAGATGGGACCTTCTAATGCTCAGAAGCCAACCCTGATGGGTTGGGTTTGCTCGGCACGAGGGCGAAGCCCGAATGCCGACAAAAACCGTCGCCCCATTTACGGCAGGTGCCGTTGGGCAAAACTCGGTGAACTACTTATACGTGTGAAGGTATATATAAACATTCCTGCGCGTTCAAAACTTTCCGGGATAGGCTTTCGGAAAACAGGCTTGGCTAACTTTAAATAGCGCAAAACCATAATCACTTCATGGGTAAAAACGACCTGACCAAGGCTGAAGCGGCATATCTTTACATCGTGAAGCACGAGCAGCAGAACCCGAATTTCGGGAAAACCCTCTTCTACAAAATGCTCTATTTCTCTGATTTCGACCACTACGAAAGATTCGAAAAATCCATCACCGGGAGCGATTACCGAAAAATCGAAAACGGCCCGGCGCCATGCATCTTCGACAAGATTGTCGCATCATTGAAGGAAAAAGGGTACGTCAAGCAATTCTCAAACAACGTCGGGGGGATGAGGCAAATTCGGTACATGCTTCTGAAAGAGCCGGAGTTTTCCGGCCTTGCGTCTGATGAGTTCAATCAGCTAAAGATGAGCATGAAAAAGCTCGAAGGCATGACTGCCAAGCAGGTAAGCTCCTATTCGCACGAGGACATGCCCTATAAATCCACCAAGATGAAAGACCTGATTGATTACGAATTGGTTTTCTACCGCAACCCCCAATACTCGGTTTCAAGCCGCTGAAAGGTCTTTCCAATGGCCGCATTCGAAGTCAAATCAGTGCCGGAAATAGGGAAGGATTTGAAGAAGATAAAAGTGGAGGGTTTCGGAGAGGATTTTGAGCTGTTTTTGAAAGCCCTGCCCGTGATGGTTGGGGAGAGGCAGTATTTCCGCCACCACCATATTTTTCCAATCAGCGGGCTTGGCAAGCACGAAGGCGAAGTTTTCATAGCGAAGAAAATCCGCTGCAAATCATTGCGTTCAACCGACAGGTTCCGGGCTGTATTCCAAATCATTGGCATGAAAATATTGGTCATCGAAGTGTATTTCAAAAATCAGAAGGAAATCGAGGACAAGGGAAGGATAATGAAATATTGCCGTGGAACTTAATCATACGTCTATCTCTCTTCCCGCCATGCTTATAGTCTGGCTAGCAGATGCGTGCATTTATCTCCGTTCCACCGGCAATTTTTACGACGTAGCCGTGATAATTATAAACTCTATGCCCCATCTCATCTTTATGCGGCTCATATCATCTCCAAAATTATTTGAAATGACATCTTTTTCTCAAGGTATCTTAGGACAGAATCGGCGCGATGCTAAGAGAACTTTGGGCATCCGAGATCAACAAATTGTTTACAAGCGGGATAAAAAAAGGTGCCAAGCATGTGGCAAAAAAGTAGATTTTCACGAAAAACATATTGGTCATGTAAGAGCTTGGTCAAAGGGCGGCGCCACAACGGTTCGAAATAGTGTTGTATTGTGCTATGGCTGTAATCACCTACAAGGTACTGACAGTTTAAGCACATTGAAACGGAAATTAAAACCACAAGCAAACACAAAAAAGAAGAAAGCTCCTATTCGAAAGAAAAGAAAACGGACAAAGGAAACCCAATTTTTTGGCGGGCTTGGTTCGTATGGCTTGATGAAACCTCCACAAATCCGAAATCCCAAATTCTGGTGAACTCGGACATAAGTCTCTGACGCACGCCCTAAACCGCAATGGCAAGCAGCCCGTCAACCTGGAAAATGCCCTCATTTGTCAAAGAGATTCCGCTGTTTTTTTCCATCACCAGTTTCGCCTCTTTCAAGTCCTCAAGCCCCTTACCGGATTCCTTGCCGAAAGCCTTCAATATTTCCGATTTAGGCACGTCAGGATTGTATTTTGCAAGGTAAAGCAGTATGTCTATGTTCTTTCCCTCAAGGAGCATCTCCTTGAACGTTGCCGCATCAAGAGATATTGCCTTTAGCTGCTCGCTGCCCATATCCTCACCGCCGTATCACTTCTTTCATCTTATTAATTTTTTGCTTCTGAGCCTGCGTTCCCACGGTTCATACCTTACGCTGTTCGGCCCTCTCCCTTTCCTTGATTGCATTGCAATGATGCCTGCCAGCCTGTGAATCCGAAGCGAAACGAATGCATTTGCGTCTTCAATGAGTTTTCCTCCTTCATACCTGATAATCGACGGGAAGCTCATGAAATAGCATGAAGGGTTGCCCCGATATTTCTCGAATTTGTCCGTCTCAATGAAGAAAATCGTCTTGCCATGGAAAATGTAGTTGTCCGACAGGTAATTCTGCTCCGTAACGGTGCCAGTGCCTTCCCCGTCGATGAACAATATGAGCTGATGGTTTATGCAGCAATGTTCCAGTATCTGCCTTTGGCTTAGCCTGCCGCCCTTTCCTGGCGAATAATATGCGTCAATTGTTTCGGCATAATATCCGCTTCTAAGAAGGCTGTTTTTGATGCTCTCCAACCTATCGCGCTTTTCCGGCGTATTCCAATCTCCCAGCACCAAAGTCTTCAATTTTCGGATGAGAAGAAACTGGTCTCCTTCCGCTTTTTCAAGCCCCTTGCGGATTTTATCCCTGACTCTCCCGAAGTCTCCGCTCCTAAAATCTGGAATGGCAGCGTCGAATTTCTGCTTGGTTTCCTTGAAATAATCCTGTTCCATCCGGCTCATCTTCCGGAAAATATACGGTTTATTTGTTTATAAACGGTTTTAGGCCAGCTTTCCGAAAAAATTGGAACGTGTTTCTCTCAAATCCTTCCCAATATCCTTTCCTTTTCGGAAGCAATTTTCCCCCTGTCAATTATCACCGCATCCACTCCGGCAGCCTGCGCCGCCTCCAAATCAGTAACCCGCCCGTCCCCGACAAAAAGAGCCTCTTGCGGCTTGACCTTCAACCTTCGCAATGCTTCCAGAATGCCTTCAGGCGACGGCTTTGGCGCAAGCACGTCGTCATAGCAAATTACCTGGTCGAAATATTCCAGCAAGCCATATTTGTCGAGCAGCATAACTGCATGCTCGTGGAAATTATTGCTCACAATCGCGGTTTTAATGCGTGCAAATTTCACCCTCCTCACGATTTCCTTCGCGCCGGGGCACAATTCCACACCCCTCTTTTCTATCATTTCCTGCTCCAGTTCGAATAACATGCGCAGGTATTCCTTCCTGTCCCGCTCTTTTTTCAGCTTGAAACGGACTTCCGCGACAGCCTCGTTGATTCCTTCATTTTCCACAATGATGTGGTGCCGCGCTGCAAATTCACGCACGAATTTCATTTCATATCCCAAATCCCAGTCAATCTGCAGTACTGTCCCGTCAAGGTCGAACAGCACCGCCTTCACTTTCGGATTTTCCATGAGGAAATCTATTTCCCGGCGCTCAAAAGCCTTTGCAATTTGCCTGCAGCATCCTCCAAATCCTTAGCAACAAAATCCGATTTCACTTTGTGCTTCCCGTCCTTCCCGCCGTGCCCGGTCTTAACAAGAATTGTCTTGCATCCCGCCCTTTTTCCCATTTCAATGTCGCTTGTGGCATCCCCTATAACAACCGATGCGGACAAATTCACGCCGTATTTCCTCTTCGCCTGCAAAAGCATTCCGATTTTCGGCTTTCGGCATTTGCATTTTATGGATGGCGCGTGCGGGCATACAAACACGTCCTTAACGCGGATGCCCTCGCGCATGAATTCAGAGAGCATCCTGCCATGCACCATGTCCACTTCCTTCATGCTTGCAATTCCCCGCCCGATGGCGGATTGGTTTGTCACTACAAAAATGGGCATGCCGAATCCAGAAAGCTTTTTCATGCCCGAAAGTGCGCGCCCCTCGAATTTGAAATCCGAAACCTTCAAAACATAATTTTTCCTGTTCCGGTTTATCACCCCGTCCCTGTCAAGGAAAATCGCCCCGCCCATCACCGAATGCGCCCGAGCCAAGCCTTCGTGCGTGCCCATGTCCTCGAACGGCCCGATTCCCTTGTATGCGAAAAGTTTTTTCCTTGTGGCAAGAAGCGGGAACAAACTTTTTTCAACGGAAAGCAGTTCTCCCCTTCTCTTCAGTTTTGCAAGCAGTTCCAGCGCCTTTTCCCCAATCAAATACGCGCCCGTGTTGAAATATCCAATGCCGGTTTTTCCCTTCTCCCCGAATTCGCGCACCATTCCTTTCCCGTCCAAATCAATCGCGCCCCTCGCCGCAAGCTCCCCCCGCATGCAAAGTATTGTCGCCCATGCGCCATTCTTCCTGTGCGCATCCATCATTTTCGCAAGCGGCAGGGGCATGTAGCTGTCGCCATTGAGCACAAGAGTTGTCCCTTTCAATTTCCTCTTTGCAAGCAGCAGCGCCCCTCCGGTTCCCAAAGGTTTTGTTTCGCGGCTGTATCGCAGCTTCACTCCCCACTTTTTCCCGTCTCCGCAATAATCCCTAAGCATCCCATGCCTGTAGCCGGTGAGCAAGACCGCATTTTCCACCCCGAGCGAATTCAGCTGCAAAAGCAAATGCGAAATGAACGGAGAGCCTCCCACCTCAACCAGCGCCTTTGGCTTTTTCCTGGTGATATGGCCAAGGCGCGTCCCGAATCCGCCCGCCAATATCGCCGCCTGAATTTTTTCCATGCAGCAAAAAGGCATCTGCCTTTTTTATACTCTTTCCTTCCACATAAATCCGTGGAACTGGAAGAGGAAACAGCCGTCTTGGCAAAGGGCACGGTGTGGCAAAACCTCGGCAGCATAGCCCTCAAGGCGACCTCGTTCATCTACACCATACTCATCGCCAGGTTTGTGAGCCAGGAGGATGTGGGGCTGTTCTATTTCGCGCTTGGCATTGTCGGGGTAATCTCAATTTTCGGCGATTTGGGGCTGTCGCAGACACTACAGAGGTATGTGCCTTATTACATGGGGAAAAAGGACAAGGTGTCGGCAAGCCGCATACTTGCCCTGGCTATTTTCGCAAGCACCGCGCTGGTGGTTGCCGTGGCCGCCATCACCTTTTTGCTCTCGGACAGCATTGCCGGCGCGTTTGAAAATCCCAGGCTTGCAATGCTTTTGGAATTTTTTGCCATTTACCTGGTTATCAACCAAGTGTCGAACATATGCCAGGCAACCCTGGTGGCATTCAAGAAAATGAAGGAAAGGGCAATCGGCAACAACGTGCAAAACGCCCTTAAGCTCGCACTCACCGCCGCGCTGGTTTTCCTGCTTGGCCCAAGCGCAAAAATCATGGCGGTTGCGTTCATACTCTCCTTTGCCGCAGGCTCGTTTTATCTTTTGCGGGAGCTTCACCGCGTCTTGACGCAAAACCGCCTTGCCCCGATAAAGGGTGTCAAGTGGTGCCTGCCATTGCTGAGGGAAATTCTGCCATTTGGCATCACCGTTGTCTCAATTGCCGGCTTCAGCATCATAATGTCCTATGCGGACAGGGCAATCCTGGGCTTCTTGCTCAAGGAGGATGCCAATGTCCAGATTGCAATCTATGCGCTCGCCTCGAGCCTTGCATCGCTTGCGGTGATTTTTTCCGGCTCAATCAGCGCCATTCTCCTGCCCGTGGCATCCGGCCTTGCAGGGGAGCAGAATCTGCCAAAAATGCTCAAGGCCGCATCCACATCGCTTCGCTGGGGGCTTTTCCTGTCCATCCCATTTGTGGCGTTCCTCATGGCATTTTCAGCCCCAATGCTGCGGGTCCTGTATGGGGCCGCCTACGAGCCCGGCGCCATGACGCTTGCCCTTTTCGCCATGGGCTACCTATTTTCACTCTTAGGCACGGTGCAGGGGACGATGCTTGCCGCGCACCGCCTTGTGAAGATCGAGCTGTTCGCATTCATTATTGCGGCAATGGCGAATGTCCTTCTAAATGTCCTCCTTATCCCGCCCTTCGGGATAAGCGGCTCGGCTTTTGCCATCATGGCATCCTTTGCCATTATCTTCGGAATCAACCACCATTTTGTCCGCCTCAAATTCGGCTTCCATATGCCCGCAGGCACTTGGAAGAACGTGGCTGCCGGCGTTCTTGTATTCGCATTTCTCTTTGCGCTTCAGTCAATGAGCTACGGCTTCATATCCGCCCTTGCCTTCCAATTCAACACCGAAGCCACGATAGCCATTTTCGCGGACAAAATACTCAAGCTTGCGGTGCTGGGCGTCTTCCTCTTTGCAGGCTGCCTGATTTACCTTGCGCTGCTCAACCTAATGCGCCTGTTTGAAAAGGAGGACAGGGCGGTGTTCGAGAAGCTCATGGCATATTCGCCAGTGCCGGAGGGCATCCGAAGCCGAATCTCATCCATTGTGTTCTGGAGCCTCAACGCATCGCGCTGAAGTGGTGGAATAATGCGTTCAGTCTCCTCCTTTTATGAATCATTCCCATATCCCCAGCTTCCTGTTTCGGAAAAAAAGGATGTCGCGCGGCACCTGCACGAGACGGTGATGAAAAGGATTCTTGCATCCGCAAACCTCATGCCTGCAAACCTGAAAAACAAATCCGTCCTTGACGCAGGCTGCGGCACAGGCGAGAAATCCGCCTATTTTGCAATGCACGGCGCCAAGGCAATTGGCATAGACATTTCGGAAAATTCCCTTTCGCTTGCAAAATCCAACGCGAAAAAATTCAAGGTCGATGGGAAATGCAATTTCCAAAAGTTGGATATTTTCGACCTGCCAAAACATTTCCCTCCCGCATCTTTCCACCATATTTTTTCCATCGGAGTAATCCACCACACGGAAAACCCGGAAAAATGCGTGGAAATATTTTCCGAATTATTGAAGCCGCACGGCACGCTCACTCTAGGCTTATATCACTTGTACGGGAGGCTGCCGCTCCGCCTGCATCGGGCATACATAAAGGCAATAACAGGCGGAAAAATGGAAAACGGCTTGCGGCATGTAGAGAATTCCATCCTGCGCCGCCCCTTGAAATCAGATATGGAAAAGGCGTATCTGGCGGACACTTACCTGCATCCCTATGAATCGTACCATTCAATAGGCGAAGTGAAAGGATGGTTTTCTTCCGCCAATTTGCAATTTATCGGCACTATGCCAAAAGCGAATTCGTTTTTTGATGAATTGAATTGGCTAATGCAGCGGAAAGGGTTTTTCTTCATAAGCTCCAGAAAGCCTTAAATTGCCAAATAACACGAATTATAACAGGTGTCAAATCGCCATGCCCGCTTTTCTTTCCCACATCTCGAAAAAATTCAAGCAAACCGAGGGCTACCTTCTATTTGTCAAGCCGCTCAAAGATGACATACTGCTTTTCCGGCAAAACCGCCAGGCTATCGACGGCGTCATTGCAGCTGTAAAATCGGAGAGCACTGTGGATTTGTCCAAATTCTCAGAAAGGCAGGTCAGGAAAATTTTCCGCAGGATAGGCCCATTGCATCACAACCTTCTTCTGCTTTCTTTGAAAGATGCCGATTCCCAGCTTCTTGCCGCCAAAGTTCAAATCAAATATGGAAATGATGAGGGCACAATCCTACATTCAATTCATTATGTGGATTCAATAGGTGCTTTAGAGCAACTTCTTCTGGAACCCGTTGCCAAATCCCGTAAATTGGAAGTACCAAGGGAAGATGGAAGCATCGGGTCATACGCCGATTTTATAGCACAAGTCATTGCGGTCAGGAAAAAAGATTTAGCCGACCTTGCCCTGCTTCGCGCCCGCGAAGCAAGAGAGAAACTTCTTCCACACGTATCCTGATTCTTGCTAGCGTGCGTTTTCTGCGCCGCGCAGTAGCCTTTATATACAAGTTGCTATCCAATACACTAACCCTTCGCGGCCCAGAATTGGGGCTGCGACATCAGCGCCGGTCTCTGACTGGCTGCGATGAACAAAAAATGAATACCGCAGGGGTTGCCTTGCGGTAGGAAAATTGGTCAACCCTTAGGGGAAACCACCGCTTCCCGACTGCTGTTGGGAGCGTTCTCTCGCGCTTGGGGTATGCGCGCGAACTATCGCCTGCGAATGATGATGGGCTGTCCAGCCCGAGTTTGCCTGCGAGGTCATGTGTACGAAGCAGTCGCAAAGACTCACGGATGTGGTATGTATGTTACCGCCACTCAGTGGATAGCTTGGCTTGGCAATTTCGAAGCCCCGCGGCAAGCCGCGAAAGTCTCCGGGTAGGCGCACGCAGCCTTCGATCCGGAGGTCGGGCAGTGTGCATTTATGCACGAACACGCCGAGAATTAAAACATTCTAGTAACGGCAGGAAAAGAAACCAATTGGGATTCGGTTAGTAAGGGTGACTGAAAGCCGAACAGCGCGTACCGAATGCACTCCTGGCAACAGGGGGCAGATGTGGGGCGGACTATCCTGCATGAGAGCACAAGCGCCTGGAATGGCGCGCCAAAGAGAGTGACAGCCTCGTGTGCGAATCATGGCAGGAGGGAAACCAAACGAGTAGTGCCCGTCGGGTATCGGGCATGAAGACGGGGGTAGCAATCTCCAACGCTAAATATTGTGCCAAGACCGATAGCGAATAAGTATCGCGAGAGAATGCTGAAAAGGGCCCCGAAAGGGGTGTGAAAAGATCTTGAAACTGTGTGGTGACAGCTTGATACGGTGTGAAAGGAATGACGGCACCTTAAACGACAAGCCGCAAGGCTTGAAGTGTGGGATGCCCACCGGCATCGTATCGTCCTTCTCGAAGCAAGGACCAGGGAGTTGTTTGGCGTGGCAAGGCGAGAGCCGAAGCGAAAGCAAAAGCGCGCATCGCAAGAAAGGCGCGTCGTTAGAAATAGCGATAAGTCACTCCTTACAGACCTGAAGCCGATGTGATCTATGCGTGGGCAGGTCGAAGCCCGCCTGACGGCGGGTGGAGGACCGCAACCGGTGCTAGTATATCTGCTCGGGTGACCTACGCATAGGGGTGATAGTCCAATCGAACTCGGCAATAAAACCGAACGGCTACAAACAAAACAGGCAACACAACCAAAATAAAAAAATAATTTACGGGGATTGCAAATAGGCAAAAGGGCTCGTATTTTTATTTTTGTTTTGGCGTTGCCGATGCAATTTTTTCGAATCAAATTTTCGATTCGAAAATCATTTCCGAATTTTTATTCGGGAATTATTATTTTTACTTTTGTAGCTTGCGGTTTTGCCAAAGCGGGTTCCCCTCGAAATGTCCCTCAGGACAGCCTCGCAGGAGATGGGTTTTAGGGTAGAGCACTGATTACTGGGTATGGGATCGAAAGGTCTCACCTGGTTGTCAAACTCCGAATCTATAACCGTCTGAGAATGCGGGAGTCGGGTTCTACTGGGTAAGCTAGTAGGCCATCACGGGAACGACCGGTGCCAAGGTTAAGGTCCCTAAATATAGGCTAAGTGCGAATCCACAAGGAGTTTCCGGTCTAAAACAGCTGGAAGGTAGGCTTAGAAGCAGCCATCCTTTAAACAACGCGTAATAGCGGACCAGTCTAGATCGCAGATTCCGAAGATGATCGGGGCTAAGCCTATTACCGACACCTTGGAGCTGCATTTTTGGTGCAGTTTGGTAGGGGGGCGGACGGGTTGGTGAGAAGGCGGGCCGTAAGGTCCGCTGGACCGGCCTGTCATGAATATCCTGGTACTAGTAACAGCATATCCAGGCGAGAATCCTGGACGCCGCAGAGCACACGGATTTCTGGGCCATGTTCTTCAGCCCAGAGTAAGGCGATCCTAAGCGCACGGGTAATTCCCATTGCGCAAAAGGGAAACGGGTTAAGATTCCCGTCCTTATTTGGTAGACGTGGCAACGCAATGCGCATTCCTGACGATTTGGGGTAGGCTTGACAGAGGAGACTCTGTCTAACCATTGCAATACAGTCGAGACTCATTGGGAGGAGAAGCTGTATAACTTTGGGTAGATAATCCAAGCCGATCCCCGGATCCCATGAAAAGGGAATGCGTACGACCCAAATAAATCGTACCTAGAACTATTACAGGTGCTGCTGGCAGAAAAAGCCAAGGCGTGGCAGGACGACTCAGCTAAGGGAACTCGGCAAAATAGTAGCTTAACTTCGGAATAAGCTATGCCTGCTTATGTGAATAGCATTTGCAGGCCTCAGTAACATGGGGAGGTCGACTGTTTATCAAAAACACAGCTCACAGCTTAATCGGAAACGATGTATATTGTGGGCGATGCCTGCTCACTACTGGTACGTGAAAACCTGTTTCAACGGGTCGAAGCGCCAGCAAAGAGCGGGGGTAACTCTGACCCTCTTAAGGTAGCGTAATACCTCGCCGCTTAATTGGTGGCTTGCATGAATGGCATAACGAGCCTCCCACTGTCCCTAGCTGGGACCTGGTGAACTTACTACTCTGTGAGTATGCAGAGGACTTCCAGGGGGAAACGAAGACCCCATGGAGCTTTACTATAGCCTGATGTTGTGATGTATGGGTGCTAACGCAGCGTAAATGGGAGCCGTCATGCGCATTCTCTCGGGGATGCGATAGGCGAAAGTGTAACACCATTTTAGCATTTGTACATTGCTTACGGCAACGGACAGCGTCAGGTGGATAGTTTGGCTGGGGCGGTACGCCCTCGATAAGGAAACAAGGGTTCCCAATGTTCAGCTTAGGTGCGTCGGAAATGCACTGTAAAGGGTTAAAGACAAATGCTGGGCTGACGGTATTCCGAAAAGCGTGGAATGCCGAGACGAAAGTCGGGCTTAATGAACCTTGGTGCCCCGTTGTTGAGGGCCCAAGCTGTAAGACAAGCTACCCTGGGGGTAATTCTACCCGCAACATTTTTGCTTGGAACTAGCGTTCCAAGGCGCACAAAATTTTCAATTTTGTGCTTGCGGTAATTACTTAGGTATCTTCAGTTACCTGGAAAGTTCAATTTAGGATTTTTGCAATTTTATAGCATACTTGCCATAATTTTGCAAGCGGCGCAAATCTTACGCGCCGTCAAAATCATATTGTTGTTGGTAGGACTCGAAACAGGCTCGTCGCGGGCGAGAGATGGGCAAATGCCTATTTTTTGTGCGTCGAACCTAGGTCTTGTTTTCCCTGAAAGTTCTCTTCAAAAATCATTCGATGATGGCACTTCTTGACGGCTTCACGGCCTCTTGAAGCTGCCGAAGGCATATATGGTATTGCTAGCCTTAGCCGGCTGTCAAACCATACTTGTCGAGTCTTTGGACTTGGTGATTTATTGAAGTGATACTTCATTCCTGCCCGGCCGTCGATGGACGTGCAGGAATAAAGGGATACGAGAACTAGATAGGCGTTTTGCGGTATTTGTTCACTCAAATACCCATCGACCCCGCGGTTTGGTACATCGCTGTCGGCTTAAGTCATCCTGGTGGTGCAGGAGCCACCAATGGTTGGGTTGTTCATCCATTAAAGACTTACATGAGCTGGGTTCAGAACGTCGCGAGACAGTTCGGTAGTATCTCCTGGGAGTGTTGCCGCCTGAGAGCAGGAAACCATGAGTACGAGAGGAACTTGGTTTCGGCGCCTCTAGTCTACCAGTTGTGCAAAGCATCGCTGGGCAGCCACGCGCTATCGGATAAGACCTGAAAGCATCTAAGGTCGAAGCTGATCTCAAAACGAGGCGGTATAAGGGGGGATAGCAGATCCCTTTGATAGGACGGGGGTGTAAGCAGTAAGCGCAAGCGAGCTGTTCAGCCTGCCGTTACTAATCCTTTTCATGCCACATCCGGTCTTTATTGCGACTGCTTCTACTAAATGATTAAACGATTAGCGGGAGCCAGAACAGATTTTATTTCGATAAATTTACTCTATTCCTTCCATTTATGAAATCCGTTGCCGAAACGAAATTCTCAAAATCGCAATCGATTATTTTTGACAGTTCCTTTGCTTTCTTCACGAAGTCTGAATTGGTCAACAGCCAAGTATTATCAACGGGAATCGAAATCATTTCTTCTTTTTTGGTTATGATATTGAGCCAACAAATATCCGAGGCTTTCGGACCTAGCCGCTTTTCAAATTCAATTTTCCTTATTTTCTTAAATTGGATTTCCTTGGCGGAATCAATTAATCCAAAGAGGGTTTTCTTTGTTAAGAATAGTTTTTTCTCATTCTTGTCCACACAAATGCGGTTTGTCGAAGTAAAGCCGCCCCCTATTAGTAAGAACAATATGAAAATCAGCCAAACCACAGTTCTGATCCAACTATCCAAAAGTACTGGAGATATCATCAGGTTATTCGGTGCAAAGAATAAGTACGCCCCAGAAATTAATGCAAGCACGCCTAAAAATATCGTGGTGTCGCGGTTGTTTGTGCCATTGTCGAACAAAGTCTCTTTCATACGGTTCCAAGTTCGGGTTTTCTATATTTAATTCTTCCTAGGAGCTGTTCAGCCTGCCATCCGTCAGACGCGAAGCGGCTGGCGGGACCGAAAGCCCGTAGGCTTTCGGGATACTAATCCTTTTCCATCAGCCGAAGGCTGGTGGCGCTTCGGCAGCAGCCGAAGTCCGCATGCCACATCCGGTCTTAATTGCGACTGCTTCTACTAAATGATTTAAACGAGTTAGCGGGAGCAAGATATTATCCAGATAATTCAGATCAGTCAATTACTCTTATATATTCGCGAAATCATTGTTTCGCCATGCCTCAGATTGTGCCAAAGCTGCCTCTTGAGCCTGACTGGGATTTGCTGCGGCAGAACAAGCCATCGCTCAGCCTTGAGCATCTGAATGAGTTGGCAGAACTTTCCTCCGAATATCTTCAGTCCGAGGCAGCTGAATACACAGAAGAGAGCCTTATTTCAAATCTTCAAACATTATGGGAACTTTCCAAACAAAAAAATGGCGGCATAAACAAGGCGCATGAGGGGAAAATCATTGGAATGGTGGCAGCTTTGAATTCCAAGTATGCTCTCGGAACCGGAAAGCTGGCAGCGGATAAACAAAATACTGGAAAAGTGGTGCATTTAGACATCGAAAGAGAAGATTTAATCAAGTCCGATACGCCGAGAAAGCTTGGCTTGATGGATAAATATGCTGCAAGAAGCGCGTGTAGGGAGCTAAAAAAGTTTGTAAGCAAGGCGCGCAACGAACTCGACAAGTCCGAATCTGCCGATGATAAAACCAAGAAAATCGCAGTTGAGGTCTATAATGGCAAATGCGATGCCGCAGTCCGGCTTTATGATGAAATACCAAAAGAATTTGAGGGGAAAATCGAGGCAATGGAAGCTCTTGTTGATTTCATCTTGACTGGGTTCCATGCGAATACTACCGCCTACAAGTCTGGAAGTTGGGACTTGGAAAATGCAATGGTGTTCGTGAGAGTATTGAACCAGCGCAGGGATGAATTTGAGAAACTAAATAATCCAGAAACAAAAAATGCGGCTGGTCGGGGGCATACCCACTTTGGTAAGCTTGCATATGATGTGCAGGCCCACGTCTATTCGAAGATAGACTCCGTGATGAATTTTATTTCCATTAAACCTCAAAATGCGGGTCATCTATCTGCGTTCCACAATGCATACGAGATCAAAAAGTTATATCCATATCTTGAAGAATGCGCAAAAATGGCAAGGCCTAGCCTGGGAACAAAGCCTTACGAGCACGATCTCACTGGGGTCGTGCAGGAGTCCATTCGAAAACACCTGGATTATATGTTTAGTGATTTTATGGCTGGAGACAAGTCACTCATATGGGCGGATATGATAATGAAAATTTCACCCGAGTTTTATCTGAAAGAAAATATCGATGAGCGTCTTTGGGGAGTCTGGGCGCGTGAGATAATAAACCATGCAAAGTATGCCAAGTTCATGGGCGATAATTACCTTCTTGATGCTACTCTAAGAAACATACGAGAAAAATCCCCCCAATTCTATGAGAGAGCTGGACACCTTGCAGCTAAAACATTGAATGAAAAACTGGAAATAACGGTTACGGCAGAAAAAATAAAAAAAGCCTTAAAATGTCTGGGATTTGACGAAGATGCAGACATTGAGAACATATCATCAGGTCAAATAAAAAAACAATATCGTAAATTAGCTATGGCTAACCATCCTGACCGTAATGTTGAAGAAGATGAAGTTGACCGGCGAACTGAACGGATGGCGGAACTCAATGAAGCATATGAGATTTTAGGTGGAATTAAAACTCCGAAAAGCTGAAATTCGCATCTAAAACGAGTTGATGCACTTTAGTCAATTCATCCTTTTACCTATATTACACTTTACCTAAACCATAGTATTATATATAACTATGTTATAATCTATTCATGGAACCCGAGAAGGAGCAAAAAGTCCACGGTTTGCTGGTCAACAAGCTTAACCCGTGGTGGAGGGATGTCAAGCTCAACGTCCCTGCTTTCAGGCGTTCGGATTTCTTCTATCTCTACGCCCAAATCAAAGCGCAAAAATCGTTAACTTTAATCGGCCCGCGCCAAGTTGGAAAGACAACAGTAGTTAAGCAAATCATCGGGGAACTAATTGCAAGCGGTGTAAAAAACAACCGAATCCTGTATGCAGATTTGGGGGACGTGGAAATACGCCTGAATGCCGATAATGCGATGCACGACATCCTACAAATTTACCAAAAGAACATACTCTCGGAAGATTTCAGCAACTTGACATCGGATATTTACATTTTCCTCGATGAAATCCAGCATGACCCGGATTGGGCTGAAACAGTCAAGTCTTACGTTGACCATTATCCAAAATTGCACATGCTGCTGACAGGCTCAAGCAGCCTCAAGGTTTCATTCAAAAGCAAGGAGACACTTCCCGGACGCTCGCAGCTGCAAATAATGCTCCCCCTGAAATTCATAGATTTCATCAGGCTGCGCTATTTGAATACCCCTGAAAAGCTCAATGCGGAAAGATTGAAAGTTTTGGGCAGGGATATGAGGAACCGCTTTATCCAAGGATTGGAAAAGAAAGACCTCAAGGAATTCATCAAATTCTGCTCGGAGCAATCCAACCTGTATCTCCCCCAAGAGGCAGAGATAAACGCCGCATTCATGGCGTATCTTTCAAGGGGCGGATATCCTGAAGTTGCCTTGAAGGAAACCACCGCCGAGTGCCAAAGGCTTCTCACAAGCTATGCCAACGATGTGATAGTAAAGGATTTGGCGGTTGGGGGCAATGTCCGAAATATTGATTTGGCTGAGAAAATGCTCTATCTTCTTGCAATGGCATCCGCTGAAAAGCTGAATAAAGACAGCATGCTCAAGCGCATAAAAGATACGAATTTCATCACTGCCAGCAAATACATCGAATTATTCAAGGAGGTTTTCCTTCTAAGCGAAATTCCAGTCTATAGCGGCTCCAAGCTAGGCAGTACCAAGCACCCGAAGATTTACTTCCAAGATATCGGCTTGCGCAACGCAATCTGCGGGGTTCTTGATGTGCAATTCAGCGAAACCGACCAAGGGCATTTGGCGGAAACAGTTGCATGCGATCACATTAAGCGGCTGGCTTTCAAGCTGAACCAAAACAGCTTCGGGCACATTTACTGCTATTCAAGCGAAAAATCCGGCAGTGATGAAACCGGGGAAACGGATTTCATCGTTGATTTGCCGCGCTACAAGCTGAAACTACCTATTGAAATAAAATACCGAAAAAGCATCGGCGGATTAAACTCCATGCGGGAATTCATGTCGAATCAAAAGCAGCCTTTTGGCATGGTTCTGACAAGGGATAGCTTGAAACTGCAAGACAACATCGCATATATCCCGCTCTGGATGTTTGCGATACTATCCTAACTTCGGGGAAAGCAGCGGCGCGCCGCGGCAGACGCAGCCTCCAGCCTGCGTCTGACCTGCCTCCGGGCAGGCCTTGCCCCCGAGGGCAAGCCGCAAGAATGGCGGCGCCGCTGCTGTTGGCATTGTAGTATCTCCTGGGAGTGTTGCCGCCTGAGAGCAGGAAACCATGAGTACGAGAGGAACTTGGTTTCGGCGCCTCTAGTCTACCAGTTGTGCAAAGCATCGCTGGGCAGCCACGCACTACAGCGAATTGCCCGATGGCAATTCGATGCGCCAAAATGCCCCGGGCATTTTGCGCGTCGGATAAGACCTGAAAGCATCTAAGGTCGAAGCTGATCTCAAAACGAGGCGGTATAAGGGGGGATAGCAGATCCCTTTGATAGGACGGGGGTGTACGCACTAAGCGCAAGCGAGGTGTTCAGCCTGCCGTTACTAATCCTTTTCATGCCACATCCGGTCTTTATTGCGACTGCTTCTACTAAATGATTTACAAACTTAGCGGGAGCCAGAATCGAATATGCATTTAAATCAAGTCGAATTATTATCTTCCATGCTTCCGAAATTCGGTTTCAAATCGCGAAATATTCCCATTCTCTACCTGGACGGTTTCATTAGCGGTTTGTATTTTTTCCTGCCTGTGCTGGCGCTTTATCTTCAGCAGAACCTGTTTACTCCGGCAAACGTGGCTTTGGTATTTTCAATCCAAGCTCTTGGCATCCTTGTTTTCGAAGTCCCAACCGGCGCAATAGCGGATTTGTTCGGAAGAAGAAACACCCTTTTGTTATCGTCAATCACCGCATTTCTATCATTGATTCCACTTTATATCGGCGGAGGCATCGAAGTTTTTGCCCTCTATGCGATTCTGAATGCCTTGGCAATGAGCCTATCCAGCGGAACCGATGTTGCCATCATTTTCGACACCCTGAAAAATGAAAGAAAGGAAAGTCAATACAAGAAAGTGGTCGGCATTTTGGCATCCTGCTGGCCGTTCGGGGCAGCTATCGGTTCAATAGTCGGAGGGTATATGGCTGCCGTATCCATGAAGCTGCCCTTCCTTGCGGCATTCGTACCTGCTTTCATATGCATCATGCTAAAACTGATGCTGGTTGAGCCAAAATACGAGAAAGAAAAGCACCGCAGCATTCCGCACCATATGTCTGAATCGCTTAAACTGGTCTTTGGCAATCGACAAATATCCATCCTTATCTGCTCTGGTTTTGTATTGTGGGGTATTAGTGAAACTCTCCATAATTTGAGCTCTCTTTTCATAGATTCCAAAGGAATCCCATTGGAGTTTTTCGGATACATATTTGCAGCAATGTTCGCATTCAGTGCAATTGGTCATTATTTCTCCCATGATTTGTCAAAACGCATAGGCAACAAGAACACCTTGCTTTTTTCAGCACTAATTTCGTCCATCTTCCTGATAGTTTCAACCATGGTGTTCGGATTTGCTTTTGCCATGCTCTTTTCCATAAGGGGAATTTTCTTCGGGCTTCGAAATCCGGTGTTAAGTCACATGCTGAACCTTGAAGTTCCATCAAGCAAACGCGCGACAATGCATTCAATTTCCAGCATGGCATCAAATGTAGGGTTTGCAATATTCTCGGTCATAATCGGCATTCTGGCTACAATTTATTCTATCAACACTGCCTTTTTGGCAAGCGGTTTTGCATTGCTCATCGTGCCCGTTATGCTTCTGTATTTGAAAGACAAGAACTAGGTGAGTGTAAGCACTAAGCGCAATCGACAGGAGCGGAGCGACTGGTGGGACTGCGCCTGGAGGCGCAGCAGCGCGAGCTGTCCCTAGCACATCAGCAAAAACATCCAAAGCGGCACGTAAAATATCCTGTTCTTATATTCGAGCCTGTCCTTCGTTATAATCATCCCAAACGGGCTTTTCTCCTCAACAACGAACTTTGTACAAGCGTCCGCATCCTCGGAATTTATCTTATTCTGGTATTTTACCTCAATGGGAATGGCTTTTTTTGAGTAAACCATCACGTTGTCTATTTCAGATCCATTTTTCCAATAATAGCATTTTGCATTGTAGCTGTCAAGGAAAAACACGAGCCTGCGCAAATGGTTGTGGGCAACAGTTTCCGCCATCAATCCTGCATCTTTGCTGTCCTGCAGCGCCTTCTGGTTAAATGTGCCATTCAACATGTTTCGCAAGCCTACGTCATTTATGAAAATTTTCTTCGGATTGCGTATCTGCTTTGCCCTATTGTTGGCATATATCGGCGCGGTGCTTATCAGGAATGTCAGCTCAAGGTAGTCCAAATACTGCCCAATGGTGTCTATTTTCGTTTTCAAGTTTTCAGAAAGGCTGTTCTCGGAAATCTGCTCTGCCGAATGGGATGCCAAATAGAGCAGCATGTCTTCCATTACCTTTGGATTCCTGATGTCAAATACCTTCACTATGTCCTTGTAAATCACCAACTGAACGAGGTCATTCAAATACTGGGCGCATTTGGGATAGTCGCCCATTTCCAGCAGTTCAACATACCCTCCTTTGACCAGATATTCGGACAGCAGCATTTCAATTTTATCCTGCTTTGGCACCAGCCCCATCGAGAATTTCTTCAGGGCGGCAAGGAACAGCTCAGGTTTTTCCTCGTCAATGGCATCCTTGAATTTGTATCTTAGCTTGAATGCAATGTTTTCAATATCTCCGTCCACTCCCCGGAATTTCAGATAATCTATGAATTTCAGCGTCATAACGTAATGCAGCGCTATGCGCCCTGCCAGGGATTCGGAGCTTCCCTGCGTAATCCCTGCCGCCGAAGAGCCGCTAACCACGAATTTTATCTTATAATTCCTATCGTAGAAACTCTTCAGAGTCTCGCTCCATTTATCCACATGCTGTATTTCGTCAAGGAACACATACGCCATTTCGTTCAAATCTTGGAAATTTGACTGGAGAATGTTTTTTGAGTAAATATCCATTATTTTGTCAATTAGAAGCGTGTGTTCGGTTTCAAACTTTGGCTCGTCAAGCTCTACAAATAAGATGTTTTTTGGTTTTATTTTTTGTGAAAGCAGCTCTGCTATAAGCTGCTGCATCAACACGGATTTTCCAACCCGCCTCGGGCCGACAATGGCAGATATCAATTTGTCGTTTAGCCTTTCTTTCAGGTAATGGAAATCCCGCCGTTTCTGCTCTGGCACTTTCAGCTCCCTTCCTTCCCACCAAGGGTTGCGCTCGTAGAGAATCTTGAGAATTTCGGAGTCTTCCATGTGCTTATTAGACGCTTAAACTTTATAAATATACCTTTATGAAGGTATGAAAGTGGCTTGTTTTATACCTTTATAATGGTATGAAACTAAATGGCATGCCGCTGCACTTGGGGGATAGCAGATGCCTTCCGTCGGCCGCAGGCCGGCGGGACTCGGGCTAACAAGCCCGAGCGGATGATAGGACGGGGGTGTAAGCAGTAAGCGCTATTTCTTCCCCTTCTTCAGCTTCCCGCTCTGCTTGATTGTTTCTTCAACCAAAAACAGCACAAATGGCTTATCATCGCTTTTATTCCCGGCTTCCTGCGTCATCATGTATTTCGACCTTCTGCGCAGCGGGATGTTGGTGAACGGGATGCCGTTGAGCTGGAGGATGTAATTCATGAGCAGCCTTGCCATTCGCCCATTGCCATCCGCAAACGGATGTATTGCCGTGAATTTCGTATGAAATCTGGCTGCCATTTCAACAGGATGAATCAAGCCTTTGTTTTCATAATACCACTTAAGCAGCCCGTGCATCATTCCCGGCACTTCGGAATGGTGCGGAAAAACATGGCTTGAGCCTCGTATCATGACATTTACGGGCCTCCACACCCCGCGGTATTTTTCATACCCTTCAATTTTTGAGATAAGGATGAAATGGAGGCGGAGAGTCAATTCTTCGGTTATGTCCGCGCCCCTCTTCAATTCGCTTTCGTAAACATCAAGGCACTTGTTCAAATTGAGGGCTTCCTGCTCCTCCCGCCCCATTCCAGTGACTACAATGCCTCGTCTCTCAAAGTTTTCAATCCTTTTAGAATCGGACAACACCCGCTCGGTAAGCTGAAAATCCAGCGTCGAGCCTTCTATTGCGTTCGAGTCTGTGACAAAAGTTATCCTTTCCCGCCTTGCAAATCCCGCCCGCTGCTCCGCGCTGAGAGATTTCAAGTATTCTGCCTTGAGTTTGGCCGCTCTTTCCATCCGGATTGCCATGCTCCGGGTGACAAACCTCGTTAGGGGGGGCGTGATTCCGCAAATATTTTTCCCGCGGAGCTTTCCTTCGAATTCTACATAAATCTGGCGTAGTCGTTCATTGCCGGGCATTTTGTTGCCGATGTAGGTGCTTTCCTTCCGCCATTTAATGGAAGATTTTGTCGTTTCTTCCAAATAATAGTAGTTTTTCCCCTTGACTTTTCGTATCGCTATTCTTGACATATCAGTTATCACTGAGTTGAAGTATATATGCTTTTCGGTGATAACTCAAGTTATCACTGGTTTTGGCATATGTCTATTGTCAGTGATAAAATTAGGGAGGATAGCAGATGCCTTCCGTCATCGCAGCAGCGATGGCGGGACTCCGGCTCGGAGTCCGAGTTGACCGTCAACTGCCGTAGCGGTTGGCGGGACTTAGCCCAGCAGGGCTAAGCCGACATGCCACATCCGGTCTTAAACGCCAACACGCCTCCGGGCGGGTTGGCCGTGACTTGGTTGCGAAAGCAACCAAGTTGATTGCGACTGCTTCTACTAAATGAAACAACCTTTAGCGATAGTGTCGCCGTCGGTCCGGCCCTTCGTCTCTGAGGAATTTTATCAGCTCGGTATACACGTTCAAGCCCATATCTGCCCGTCTCTGAGGAATTTTATCAGCTCGGTATACACGTTCAAGCCCATATCTGCCCGTCTCTGAGGAATTTTATCAGCTCGGTATACACGTTCAAGCCCATATCTGCCGAAATTTTCAGAGCATTAGTCATATATCCATATTTGATATTAGATGCAACCTTGTTTTCTGCCCCAGTTTTAACAAAGCCGTCATAATCGGCTTTGGAAAAGCCAACTTTTTCAGCCAATTCTATCAAGAGTTTTTCATGATAATCTGGCAGATTTGGAAATGTGTAGTATCGTTCGTGGTTTATGTTGTAACTACGACCAGCTATTACCGATATTATCGCTTTCTTTACAACTGCTGCTCTCTCATCTTTGTCGAGAAACATTTCTGACAACTTAATTGCCCGAATTTCCTGATAGATGTTTTCCTGCGTGGCAATCTTGCCTGCGATAAGATTGTCGATCGCCATCCTTATGGTAGTTTTTATTTCAATCTCACCAAGGCCATCCCGTTTGGCATACGCAACTACCGCGTCCATTTCTTCCAAATCATATCCAGACTCTGTCAAGCAAAAATTGAGTTCTTTTATTGCACGTTCTATAGCGCTTTTCCTTTCTATCACTTCTGCCCTCTCATCCATTCCCTTTGCCCTGAATGCACGTGCCTGCAGGAACGCGCGGTCAGATTGACTAAGCGCCCTCCAATGGGACAATTTCATACTCTTAACCAACCCTAAAACTTCCGGTTTTGCTATTTCCGTATTTACCAATTTTCCAACCATTTTTCCCACCCCATCTACATGTTTTCTGCTATTATACCACATTAAGTATATTTAATAGTGAGCGGTGTCTTCTGCCACCACTATTAGGGGTGTCTTTCACCACCCACTTCGATAAAGTTAAATAGTTACGCGCGCGTAATTCTTTCATGTATCAGGAAATTTTGCAGAAAATGGGCCTTGGCTCGAATGAGGCAAAGGTTTACGAGGCTCTTCTCTCACTTGGCATTGTCGGAGCGAATAAAATCGCGCTAGAGGCGAAAATCCAGCGCAGAAACACTTACGACACATTGAAACAGCTCAAGGAGAAGGGCTTATGTTCAGAAATCACTGAAGAGGGAATAAGGAAATTCAAGGCAATCCACCCTCAAAGACTGATGGATATAATCAAGGAGCGCGAGGCAGTGCTAGAGCAAACACTGCCTGCAATGGCAGACAGATTCGAAACAATAGAGCCATTGGAGCAAACAATAGTCTACAAGGGAATAGAGTCAGTCAAGAACCTCTACTGGGACATGATACGCGAAGGAAAAGACCTCTGGGTATTGGGCGGCAGGGGCAACTGGCTTGACGCAAGGTGGAAATACTTCCTTCCGAAAATGGAGCGCGATAGGCTGAAGAAGGGAATAAAATACCGGCATCTTTTCTATAACGACTTGAAAGACGAAAAGCATCCTAACCATGCAATTACAAAGTTGCTGAAAAACAACACCTACCGCTTCCTGCCTAAAGGTTTCACTTCCACTTGCTCAATTGAAATCTACGGCAACAGGGTGGCTTCGATGTATTGGGGCGAGGAGCCTCTAGTGGTGGTAATCATCTCCGATAAAATAGCCGAGGGCTACAAGAAGTATTTCGAATTCATGTGGCAGCACTGCGAAAAAGGGAATGAATAAGCGAAGCCTATTTCTTCCGCATCTTCCCAATTTTCAAAATAAATCCTTCGGCGAATTTCACAACCCGCGCGGCTTCCTCTTTCGTCGGGTAATATTCGGATGAATACATCGTCTTGTGCCTCGCATCGCGGTAATGGTCAAGAAGCGCAATGTCATCAGCGCCAATTTCATTGAGGTAATTTTCCTCCAAATAGCGCGCAGTACAGGCATGGCTCCTCTCTCGCCAGCCGTCGCGGAAAAGCAGGGCGCGGGAGGCGTCAAGCGCCGCGGAATACGCCCCCATGGTGGCAGTATTGGGCAACTCCGCCTTCAGCGCAGCCTGTGCCTCTTCCAGCAGCACATTCGCCTTCTTGAACTGCTCCTCGGCCTGCAAGTCGGAAGGCGCAATCTGTTTCAGAAGCCCAATCCGCACGCATTCAGTGTAATCAATCATCGCGCCGCCTCACAGATTTTTCCCCCAAAGCACCTTGCCATGGTGCAGGGAATAGAAAAACGAATCGCTTTTCTCCCTGAAATGCTTCAAGCGTTCAGGCGTTGCTATTGTTATGTCCACAGCCACGCCTATTTTTGCCTCAAGCTCATTCCTTAATTTCGAAAGCTCGGAATCTGACGGTTCGTCCCTTATTTTCAGCCACAAATCCAAATCGGATTTTTCATTATTCGTGCCGTTTGACCAGCTTCCATAAACTCCAATCCCTTCAATACTTTTCAATCTGGTTTTAGCAGTGTGAGTGATTTTTGCATCCTCAATTCTTTTGAGATTGAAAAGCAGCCTAAGGGCATGAACATTCAAAGTTTCAACCAAAGCGCCATCCATCACTATTCCTTCCTTTTCCAAAATATTGACATATTTATGAATCAGCGCAGGGCTTAGTTTCAATTCAGCGGCAACTTTGCGTATCCCTACTTTGCCAATCTGGTGGAACAGGAGGTATTCGAGTATCTTAACCCGGTCTTCAGTCGAAAGAATCGCCGATATGTTCATGTGTTGTAAACATAACGTTCACAAAATATAAACATATCGTTCACACTGTGTAAACAATTTGCCCTCTTCAGCCATTCTTTTTCCGTCTCTTCTTCAGGCGGATTTTCTTTCCATCAAAGTAGAATTCAAAACCGCCCTTTGTCTGGTCTTGTATGTCCTCAAGAATGTGTTTCCTGTCTTCGCGAAGCTGCTTCCAATCAACCGCGGCCCAAGCCCACGGCTTTTTCTTCTCAAAATACACTTCGCATACCTGCAGCTCGCTGCCATTCTTTCCCTTCATTTCCACAAGCCCGTATGCCCAGCCCATCGAATCACTTTCTTCCTATCCTCTAATATTATCAAGAAGAAATTTCTTCATCCGGAGGCGTTTAAATCTTTCGAAACGTGCTTTCCGGGCGTTTCCGAAAACCTGGGTGACTACAGTTTGATTATTGTAGTCACCTATCTTTTCAGCATTTTTTTCATTGCCTTGTATTCCGTCAGGAAAAGCTCAATCGTGGGGCGCAAATTGTGCATTTTCTCGTACGCCTGAAGCGCGGAGTAATACTCGAACCTTCTTTCCAATTCAATATTCAAAGGCGGCATGTTGTGCCGAAGCAGTATATTGTTCAGAAGCAGCCTGCCAACCCTGCCATTTCCATCTTGAAAGGGGTGGATGTTCTCGAATTGGTTGTGCACCACTGCGGCAAGCACGAGTGGCGAATATTTCGACTTGTTTTTCCCGTACCATTCGCATAACTCAAGCAGGAGGCTTCTCACGCTCGTTGATGGCGCCCCCCTATGCACAACATTGCCCTGCCCGTCCGCCACGACCACTTCGATGCCGCGGGCGCGGAGTTTCCCGGCAAACGGCTTTGAATTTTCAAACACAATACGATGCAATTCAAGAATAAGCGGAAGTGAAATGTGCTCTTTGCACTTCCTGATGTGTTTGATGGCATTCGCAACCCCATATGTTTCGGAAATGTCCCCCTTCGGCTTGTCCGGCCATTTTCCCCTCTCCAAAATATTGGCAACCTCTTTTTGGCCTATTGCTGATCCTTCGATGGCATTGGTGTCGTAGGTGAACCGTTCGGAAAACCGCTCCCAGTCAGCTTCGGACAGGCGGGCTATTTTTACCAGTACTTTGGTTTCCAATCCGCCCAACACGGACAATTCACTTTTCGATAGCACGGTTTTGAACGGGTCAGAGATTTTCTTCACAGCTTCAAGCTTGTGACGCAGTTTTTCCTCAGCAAGTTTCTTCCGGATTTCAAGTTCCGCACCAGCGAGGTTCTCTCCGATGTAAATCCTAGCCTTCCTGACTTTCCCCCCTATCCTGTAGGAATGGGAGAGGTAGTATTTTTTAATGCCTGATTTTTCACGTATTTCGAGGTGCATGCTATAATTAGGTGACTACAATTTATATATTTATCTTTATTATGTGACTACACTTCATTCTAGTATTGCAGCATATTTTTGATTTTGGGGGGCACACTTTCCAAAGTCCGCATGCCGCATCCGGTCTTTGTCAAGAGCAGGCCCAGTTTTCAGAACCTGCCTTGCCCAATCATTCCCGGCGCGGCATTAAAGGCGTCGTTTATTGCCCTTTCAAGCCCGGGCATTTCATATATGGCATATGCCATGTCAGAATGCCCGCCGTTCAAGTACACGGAAAGCTTCTCTCCGTTGGCTTCCGCCCTAAATGTCACAATGGGATCTTCCAAGCGATAGTCGCGGTCCGGGGTCGGGGGCCATGCCGCTACAGTGCCGAGGCGGACCATAAAATATTTGCCGTCCTCCGTCACCTCTATGGCAAGCGGATGCGTGCTGTCCCTGCCATGCGTTCTGGCTTCGTTAAGCCTGGCCATGCTCTTTTCCGCAGCCTCAACTATGGCTTTGGCATGCGGGTTTATCGGCACCTGTCCGGCATATTTTGGCAGGAGGGGCGCATCCCCCCTGGAATTATTGCATATGCGTATGATTCTTTTTGGAAGCAAATACAGTGTTAGGTCTGTTGCGTTCAATCTAAACACCCCATGTATGTGTTGTAATATATCTATTTTCAAGTATTTAAACCTTTGCCCATCCCGCCGGAAATCCCATTTATATATTCCCTTGCCATTTCAACCGCATGGCAAAAAAGGCAATCGACAAGGTGATCGCCCACACCAAGGTATGGTCGGGCTATTTTGCAATAGCCCTTGGGCTGCTCATTGCATTCTGGGTGGTCCGTGCGGGGCTGTTTTGGAATGCCCCCAGGAACAGCATGTCTGGATTGAAATCACACTCCTCCTCCTTATCGCCGTGATTGCGGAAAGGTTTGTCACGCAATTGAGGCAGCCCCTTGTGATGGTTCTCCTGCTCTTTGGCATATTGATTTCCCCGCACACCCTCTGGGCCATCTGGCCGCCAATTGCGGATTTCCTCCTGCCAACCGTGCAGCCCTATGGCTTCAACCCAAGCCCGGAGCGCATCCCGAACCTAATCGGGGAAAACGGGCTGGCGTAGATTTTCGCGCAGCTTGGGGCAATCATTCTGCTTTTGCGCATCGGCATTCGAAAATCGAGCTTGTTTTCAACTGGAAAAATCTCCTTATCGCGCTGGGCGGGGTTATCCTGCCGTTTGCAACCGGCTTCTATTTCGCAAGCGCCATGGGGGGCAGCTTCGCCTATTCGCTTTTCCTTGGAGCCGCGCTGACTGCCACGTCTGTCGGAATAACCGTTGCGGTATTGGAAGAAATGAAGGTCAGTTCAAAGCCTTTCGCGCAGGCAATCCTTGGCGCGGCAGTAATCGACGACATTTTTCGCATACCACCAAGAGGAGATTTCAAAGCGCACTTCGGCCGGCCTGCTTGCAATCGCTTTCTTCTATGCATTCGCCGCAGAATCATCGGGGCAGTCGGCGATAGTCGGCGCGTTCATCGCCGGCATTGTGATGGCTTATTCCCCGCTTGGCGAAAAACTCAACAAACCATTATTTCCATTCGGCGTTGTTTTCACCCCGATATTCTTTATTTCCCTCAGGTTGTTGGCGGGTATGCCCTCCATCCCCCAAAATAATTTTCCAACTGCTTGTAATTTCGCTGCTGGCAATTTTCGGGAAAATAGCCGGCTGCGGCCTGCCGGCAAAACTTTGCGGCTTTTCATGGAAGGAGACATTTGCCATCGGTTGGGGGATGGCGCCGCGCGGTGAAATCGCCCTGATAATTGCGCCAATCGGCGCATCAGGTGCAAATCCCGCGCTTGATTCTGCGTCGTACACGCTCATCGCATCGATGGCTTTCATCACCACGGTCGTTGTGCCTCCAGGGCTGCAAATCTTGCTGAAGGGGCAAAAATCCGGCCCGTGATTTTACATGTGTGAATAAATCAAGTTTTGTGCTACGACGCAATACTTAAATACTTATCCTGATTTTATCCCGACGACAATGCATTCTCATGGAGGGGACCAGTATGAATATTTTGGGTGTAAAGAAAGGTCAAGGCGCAACAGAGTATCTTGTGCTCCTTGCTGTGGTATTGATTGTAGCCATGGTCGCAATCGCACTGCTTGGGTTCTTCCCCGGGCTTGCCGGCGATGCAAAGAAGACACAGTCCGACGCATACTGGAGAGGGGAAGCAAGGCCTTTCGCAATTCTTGAGCATTCCCAATCCGGCACAGGGCTTACGTTCGTGGTGCAGAACCTCGAGGCGGACCAGCGCTCAATAAACTCTATTATCGTTTACGGCCAAGGGCAGATTGCAAATATCACCGCTTTCCCCAGCAACAATCCCTATTTCTCGGCAGGGGAGCGCAAGACCGTCAACGTCACGTTCGCGTCAAATTGCACGTCTGGCGCCACATACGAGTACTGGGTAAACGTCTCGTTCAACAACTCGGACAACTCAATTCCGAACCAGCGCCAGATAGGCTCCAAGACATTGGTCGGGAAGTGCGCTTAAGGCGCACCCCTTCTTTTTTTCTTTCTCTTTTTGTCCAGCCTGGGGGCTGCATTTCCAAGGCGCACAAAGCCGGCGATCTTTGTGCTAAACCTTTAAATACTCTGCCATATTCGCTTTATCATTGAATTTGGCGTTGGTGAGAACATGGGTTCCAAGGGTCAAGGTTCTGCTGAATATCTCATTGTGCTGGCTGCGGTGCTTATCGTGGCGCTTGTGGCAATCATGCTTTTAGGGGGCTTCCCGGCATTCGGGAGCGACGCCCGCGTAACCGAATCGAGCCAGTATTGGCGCGGAACCGCCCGCCCGTTCTCAATCCAGGAGCAGAACCAAATCAACAGCACCCTGCTGCTCTCCATCCAGAATATGGAAACCGACAGGCTTGTCATAATGTCCATCAACATCACCGGCTTCAGCGGAAACGACAGCATTCCAAACGCGGGGGCGACAATGGGCAGCGGCGCGCGGAAAGTCTTCAATGTTTCCGGCCTGACCCCATGCAACGCGGTCAGTTATGACGAGTACGAATACGAAATAAGGATATACTACAATGTGTCGGGCATTATGAAAACGCAAACCGGCACAAAGCCGCTTATCGGCAAATGCATCGCATCTTAAGATTGGATCCTATGCATGGGAACAGACGGGGCCAAGGCAGCTCCGAACACCTTACAATGCTTGCGGCTGTCCTGGCAGTTGCGCTGCTTGCCATAATCCTGGTTTCGGGAGGGGCCTTTTCAGGCGGATCCGTATCCGAGTCCGAACAGTACTGGACAACCACCGGCCCGGTGTCGATAAGGGAACAGGCGCAGCGGGGGGGCACGCTGTTTTTAACACTGTTCAACCGCGAGCCAAGCTGGCTCGCCATCGATTCCATAACCGTGGGCAACGTGACATCCCAAGTCAATACCCGGCTGAATTCCGGAGGTTCGGCCACCATTTCCATTTCAGGGCTTGAGCCGTGCAGCTCATCAAAAGATTCTTACAGTTACCCCGCTTCCATCAGATTTTCAAGCCTCGACCTTCCGAACCAGGTAAAAACAGGGGCAAAGCCCCTGGTCGGAAAGTGCGAAGGCCCATAAGGTTATTCTATGAAGGGACAGGGCAGCACCGAGTACATCGTGGTAATCGCGATAGTGCTTGGCATTGTGATGGTGACTTTCTCCATACTGGGCTTCTTTTCCGGCTTCAGCCAGGATGCCCGCATTGAAGAGAGCCAATCGTACTGGTCAAAAGCCGCACGCCCGTTTGCCCTCGTTGACTGGAAATACCAGCCATCCCCTTCCAAACTTTACCTGATAGTGCAAAACAAGGCGGGCAGCCAGCTAAACCTCTCTGCCATCGCCTTTTCCTCGCGGGACATTTCCATGTCGCTGGATTCCGGGCTTCCAACACAGCTGCAGCCTGGAGCCATGGCAACCGTCGCCTACTCCCCATCCAAGCCGTGCGAAGGGGGGAAGGCGTACGAGTTCGACCTTTCTTTGAACTATACCACGCAGAGCGTTATCAGCCTTTCCCAGCTTGGGGTGAAGCCATTCATTGTAAGGTGCACATCATGAGGGCGCAGGCCTCGGTCGAATATTTCATCATATTTGCCGCAGCATTGCTGGTGGCCATGGTGGCAGTTTCCCTTCTGTCTTCGTTCCTTGGAAGCTCTGCTGAAAAGCTGAAGGCCGAAACAGACGCATATTGGTCTGGCGCATCCCCATTCTCCATTACCGAGGCAACGCAGCCCTCAGGCGGCTCCACGGTGCATTTGAGGCTGGAAAACCGCGTGCCAGCCTACCTGACACTCCACAACATAACCTTGGAATTTGCAGGCACATCCTCTGCCAACACTTCCCAGAGGATATTCACCAACGGCATGTCCGCTGCCATGTCGGTTGAAAATGCCCCGGCAAACTGCTTGGGGCGCGAGGGCAACTTTGCCCAATACAATGTGGCAATCTATTACGATCAGCTGCCTCTTGTCGGAAAGGTCCAGGAAGGGGCAAAGCCCCTCCATGTCCGTTGCACCTGATTTTATCGAGAAAGGGAAATCATCTGCGCGCCATCTAGCCATTACTTCCTGTTGATAAGGAGGTAAATCGCAGTGGCAATCACGATTCCGGCAAGCAATAGCCCGATTCCGGCAAGAGGAAGGTCCGGAAGGTTGGGCGCCACAAGCGCGGCTTCGGTTGAGGCAGATGGCTGCCGGGGCTTTTGCACAGCCGTGTTTGCTTTCGTGGCATTCATTTCCCGCGGCTTATCGTTAATGGAGGGCTTTTCAAACAAGGGGGCCATTTGCGCCGTGATTTCCCTGTCCACCACATAAACGATGGTTGCGCCCTGGCCGGCTTTCATCTTGCCGATTCTCCACTCAAGGGCGTATGGGGCTTCGGTTGAAATATATGCGGGGTAGGCGCTTTCAAAGCCCACCATTCTCTGGCTGTTGGCTATTTCCATCGGGACGGTTTCTACAAGCGCAACATCCTGCACGTAATTGGGCGGCGTGTACCTTAGGGTGATGCGGGTGGACACCTTGCCCTCGTTATTGACAAGCTCAAAGCTCCTGCTCACCCCGTTGTCGTAAAATTGGGCCATTCCGTTCATGGGCACCACGGTGGCTTTCTGCACCGGCTCGGGCGGATTGGTTGGCGCCTCCATATTGTAGCATTTCCGTATCTCAAACTGCGCGCTTCCGCTTTTGTACTGCCCGTATTGGGCGGCAATCTCATATTTCCCAATGGGCTTTGGCGTAAACGTGGCCTTGCCCCTGGAGTCAAGCGTGATTTCCGAAACAAGATGGCGGGGGGCGTTCATGCTGTAAAGGTAGGCCCTGCCCCCGTCCGCAGCCCCAACTGCCGTCCTCACGGCAACCTCGAAAGGCTCCTTGTAGCACGTTTTTCCCACGGTTACAAACAGCCCCTCATAATCGGAAATGCCAACTGCCGCAAAAAGCTGCCCTGCTAGCGCAATAAGGAAAACCGCCGCCATCGCTAACTTCAACGTCATGATTACCCCGTATGATATACTCATTCCATATTTATATACCTATCATCACACTAAAAAAGGGCGGTTTTTATCCCTTCCTGCGCACCTTATGGCGGGTGTGCGCATGGTCATTTCTGGGCATGAGATTTCAAAAGGTGGCATGGTTTCCTCTGGCAAATTTTCCACACAGGAGCAGCCGGCAGGCTTTGATTTGACTGTGTGCAAGGTGTATGGATTTGACTCAGCCGGCGCGATTGACGGGGACAATTCGAAAAGGAAACTGCCCCAAACAACCGAACTTCCCTTTCCAGCCGACGGCTCGCCCCTCCACCTCCCCCCGGGCACATACAAGGTCCAATTCAACGAACTGGTGAAAATCCCCCCCGACTGCATTGCGCTCGCCCTGCCCCGCTCCTCGCTTCTTAGGATGGGCGTGTCGGCGCATAATGCCCTCTGGGACCCCGGCTATGAGGGAAGGAGTGAGGGAATGATTTTCGTGGCAAATCCGCACGGCGTGGAAATATACCCCAATGCAAAATTGGTGCAGCTTGTGTTCCTGCGCATGGAAGGGGAGGCAAAAAGCCTTTACAGGGGGGTTTATCACGGGGAAAACAAGTGAAAGCAATAAAAAGGGCAAAAACCAAATATCAATCTAAATTTACGAGGTTTTTGCAATGCTCCGCTCCCCCGTAGTCTGCATACTTGCCCACGTCGACCATGGCAAGACGTCCATACTGGACAGGATACGCGGCACTGCGGTGGCAAGCAAAGAGGCGGGCGGCATCACGCAGATGATTGGAGCGTATTATTTGCCGACTTCTGCCATCACAGCATTGTGCGGAGGGGAGCTTGAGCGGAAGAAAATCGCCCTTCGCATCCCCGGGCTTCTTTTCATCGACACTCCGGGGCATGAGGCCTTCACATCCATGCGCGAGAGGGGCGGCTCGATTGCGGACATAGCAATTCTTGTAATTGACGTGCAGCAGGGCATCCAGCCCCAGACAATAGAATCAATCAACATTTTGAAGGCGAACAAAACGCCCTTCCTTGTCGCCCTGAATAAAATTGACCTCATAGAAGGCTGGAAGCCCAAAAAGGATGCGTTTTTCATAGACGCACTCGAGGCGCAGCGCGATGAAGTGCAGGCGAGGCTGGATGAGAAATTATACACTATTCTGGGCAAGCTTTCCGAGCGCGGGTTTGAGGCGGAAAGGTTCGACCGCGTCACCGATTTCACAAAGCAGCTTGTCATGGTGCCATGCTCTGCAAAAACAGGGGAGGGAATACCCGATTTGCTCCTCTTTCTTGCAGGTCTTTCGCAGCGCTTCCTGGAGCCTCTGCTGCAGGACGAGGCGGGCAAGCCTGCAAAGGGCAGCATTCTTGAATTGAAAGACGAGAAAGGCCTTGGCGCCACAATAGACGTCATAATTTACTCCGGCACATTGCGCAAGAACATTTCCATAGTGTACGGCACGCAAAACGGGGTGGCAACGACAAAAGTGCGCGCGATACT
>Ga0082335_1002752_pt1 | contig 31558 bp, 27 predicted proteins | sample Subgrocontami58m_FD_72375 | JGI IMG/M metagenome (GOLD analysis project Ga0082335, IMG submission 72375) | Subsurface groundwater microbial communities from S. Glens Falls, New York, USA - GMW37 contaminated, 5.8 m (SPADES assembly) (version 2) ...
GATCAAAAGCCAGCCCGCGCGGCTCCTCTAACTTTGAGGCGAAACGGGTAACGGCACCGTCAATCGCTACTTTACCGATAGCATCCTTGCGTTTGCTCTCAAGCTCCAACTCCTCCGTGCTGACATAGAGGGCGCCCAGAGCATCGAGCACGAGGCCAAAGGGCTTCTTAATCTTATTCTTTGTGATCTTGGATACCGGGCCAGCCCCGTCGTCGGGCAGGATGGGGATCTTGAAAACAGCACCACTATCTTCCTTCTCGGCCTTTAAACCCTTGGCTGCAGCAAAGATGACGTTTTCATGGACAACAATTCCCTGAAGCCCCTTAAAACCGTCCACAAAGACCGTAAGCTCACCTTGGGTTGTGAGCCGCAAGATTGTTTCTCCGTGCTCCTCATCCTCCTCATCCTCGTCTTTATCCTTTACTGACTTTAAACCCTTGGCTGAGATGTAGACCGTCCCATCTTCTGCCACCGTAATCCAACGGGGCCTCTTCATCCCCTGGGCCAGGATGGTGAGACTCCCATTGGATTCCAATCGAAGGAACCTTCCAGCCTTTTCATCTACGATGAGAAGCCTACCCTCTTTATCCAGCGCCAAACCTACGGGTCGCTTAAGGTCGGAGACTAAAGGGTGGACCTCACCTGAAGTGATCTTAAAGAGCTCTCCAGCCTTGCGATCCGAGACAAAAACGGCCCCGGTCTGATCTACAACGATACCTGTAGGCTCTTTGAATCCCTCAGCGACCACTTCCACAGGCGCGAGGGCATCGATCTCTGATGGGTTCGAGGACTCAGACGAGATGGGAAGGAAAAAGTAAAGAGCGGCAACCAGGATGAAGAGAGGAAGCAGGAAAGGTACGCCTTTTCGTATCTGTTTCAGATAATCTCCATCAGGGATTCCCCGATGCAAGAAATCTATGCTGCTTCGAATGTCCCTACAGGGCGCAGAACATATTACCCTCTGGTGCGGATGTCAAGGAGAAAGATTTTTCCTGTTGTAGCAAAGTAACTATGTCAGGGTTAATGGCAACGTGATTATGTCAGGGTATGGAAGTTCACTCAGATGCCCGAGAAAACTGCTCCAGCGGAAAACCCGTCCAGCCCCTTCTGGTAGACTTTTTGTCTTATAATTCGCGGCGTAAATAAAATAACGGGAAGTTGGGGACGGATTGAGGCTGTTAGATTTGAAATGGTGGTCCCAACGGGAATCGAACCCGTGTTACCGACGTGAGAGGCCGGTGTCCTAACCGCTAGACGATGGGACCATTGGCTGAGGAGGTAGGACTCGAACCTACAATCGCCTGATCCAGAGTCAGGTGGCTTACCAATTAGCCGACTCCTCAAGATTTCCAAATTAAAGTAAAAGAATTGCTACGCAGAGTCAAGCCATCTGGTTTGTCCTAAATGAAGGTCAAGATCGAAGGTCGTAACGTCGCCGGGTCCTGATACTTGTTCTGCGATTTGTTCAGAGAATTTTTTCAAGTTCGGCTTTCAATGATGGCAGGTCTCTGGTCACCGTTTTCCAGACAACATCCAAATTGACGTCAAAGTATGCATGAATCAGGCGGTTGCGCATGCCACTAATGTCTTGCCACGGGATTGCGCTGTTTTGGGGATCGGACTTCAGGCGATACTTTGCTCGCCGCTTCGCCGATAATTTCAAGCTCCTTAACCAGGGACAAGACCAACATGCGATCTTTATCCAGGTCGGGTCGAGTTTTGCCTTGAATGAAACTCAGAGCTTCGTTGGCCGCCTCCAGCATGTGCTGCAGCCGCACGCGGTCATCCTTCCGCATATTGGACGCTGGCTGAGGAAAGTACCTCGTCGCGGAAATATCGGCTTAGCTCTTCGGGGGTGCGTAGATCGACCTTGCGACCCGCAAGGATTGTCGAAAGTTCCCTCTCCATGCGGGCCAAATCGAGCAGACTCGGCACTGCATCGGGCTGGAATTCAACCAGGAGATCGATATCGCTATCCTGCCGAAAATCGTCCCTCAGTGCCGAGCCAAAAAGGGAAAGTTTCCGAATGCGATTTCGTCTACAGAAATCGGCAATCTTGTCGCGCGGGAGCTGAATATTTCTTTTCTCGCTCATTTTGGAGTCATCCTACTTCGGTCGCATATCGGATTCAACCAGCTTCACAGAGCCGATTCTGATTAACGCCATCTTACCACCTCTCACGCCCCCCTGCGACAGCCTGAGGTCCCCTCATCAGGCATCTTCGTGACTGCATTAGCCGCATGCCCAAGTTGCAAAAAGACTCCCGACCCCTTAAATCGTCCCTTATTGCCTCATGATTGTCTGTTCAGAATTAGTTAGAGCGACATCAAAATAGTTGCCATCGCGGTTGTAAATGCCCCTATACGTTTTGCGATTTCTTGATAATTCATCTTGGTAGCTAACTATAAGAGAAAATTCGAGTTGTGCCTGTCGAGAATCTATTTTAGCGTATACTTCCTCCGGGATTCCGATTCTCAAAAATTGATGACTTGCGGGTTCCACAACCATCACTTTATTTACTCGACTTACAATAGAACCAATGACGATCATACTAGCCGATATCTCAGTCGCCGCATTGAGATTTCCGTCATTCTTAATTTCGATTGCCAGCTTTACTGTATTTCCGCCCTCTAAAGCTGCACTTACATTCAATCGAGCCGCCTTTCCTCCTGAAACTTCTTTGTGAATGTCTCCCAAGAGGTGCCTAATTTCAGTCTGTATATTTTCATTTCGAAAGGCCTGAATTCCTGTTAAAATGACAGCTATTGCCCCCAAACAAATAAATGTCCATTTAAATCGAAGTTGAGATTTGAGATCGACTCGAGGATGCATACTCAGACGCACCCCCAAGTACCCCATGCAAACGGTAACAATAGCCGCAATGACGGCAATTAAGATGTCCAACACAACCTATCATTATCTCGATATTGCTGCCTTGCGGCAAGTGAATAATCGCGAAAAAGGGGTATTTTTGGAACGTTAGCCTTTTTCAGCGGCTCGATTGGATGTAGTCGAGGGCCTTTTTCAGCCGCTTCAGTGTTCGATCTTTACCCAACACGGCTATCACCTCGTAGATGCCGGGGCTTGCGGCGGAGCCGGTCAACGCCACGCGAACCGGCTGGGCGAGCTTTCCCAAGGAGAGGTTCCTTCTTTGCAGCGTCCCCACAAAGGCCTGCTCGATTCCGCGCTCGCTAAAATCGGCGAGGGTCTCCAGCTCTTTGGCCAGCTCCTCCAAAGGCTCCGAGGCTTCGCGGCTGAGAAATTTCTTCGCCGCCTTTTCCTCGAATATGATATCATCGCTCAGGTAGAAATGGGCCAGCTCCACCAGTTCCGTGAGCGTCTTAGCGCGCTCCCTGAGCGTCGCGATCATCTTCTTCAGCCACGCCGGGTCTCGGGGCCGGGGATAGCCCTTGGCTTCGATAAAAGGGATGACCTCCTCCGCCAACTGGGATAAAGGATGGTTTTTCATGTAGTGAAAATTCACCCAGAGGAGTTTTTCGGGGTTAAAGACGCCGGCAGACTTTCCCACGGTGTCAAGGGTAAATTTTTCAATCAGCTCGTCTTGGGAAAAGATCTCCTGGTCGCCGTGAGACCAGCCGAGGCGGACCAGGTAGTTAACCAGGGCCTCAGGGAAATAGCCCATCTCCCGGTACGCCGTCACCGAAGTGGCCCCGTGCCGTTTGCTCAGGCGCGCCTTGTCCAGCCCTAGAATCAGGGGCACATGGGCGAACTGCGGAGGGGTATATCCCAGAGCCTGATAGAGGAGAATTTGTCGGGGAGTATTCGATAAATGATCATCACCCCGGATGATATGGGTGACGCCCATATCGATATCGTCTACGACCACGCAAAAGTTGTAAGTCGGGGTGCCATCGGTCCTGGCGATGATGAGATCGTCAAGCTCCTGGTTTTCAAAAACAACTCCGCCTTTGACGGCATCGTCCACGACTGTTGTACCGCTTCGCGGTGAGAGAAAGCGCACGGTGTGCGGCCTCCCTTGAGAGGATAGCTGAGCGCTGATAGCTGAGGGCTGACTGCCATTTTCTGGGCGGCAGGTGCCGTCGTAAGCAGGCTTTCTCTTTTCTTTCAAGGCGGCCTGGCGCTTGGCTGCCAACTGCTCGGAAGTGCAATAGCAGGGATAGGCCTTCCCTGCGGCGAGAAGTTCTTGGACCTTCTCTTTGTAAAGCGGGTATCTCTCGGTTTGATAGAATGGGCCCTCGTCCCAGTCGAGCTTCAGCCATTTCAAGGCCTGCAGGATCGCTTCGATCGCTTCGGGTGTCGATCTTTCCCGGTCGGTATCCTCGATGCGGAGGATAAACTTGCCGTCATGGTGGCGGGCAAAAAGGTAATTGAACAGAGCCGTGCGCGCACCTCCAATGTGAAGGTACCCGGTAGGGCTGGGGGCGAATCGAGTGCGGACGGTTGTCATCACTGTAAAGTAACAAGACGTTGCAGTCACAGTCAACAGCGCCGCGGCTTTCCCGCAGCGACTCGTCAACAGACGGCTCCTCGGGGGCAACTCTTCCGAGCGCAGCCGATGAGCCTCTGCCTTGAGGGCCGCCGCCCCGTCCTCCCCTATGCTGCTCACTCCAACGGTCGGGGCCTGCCAGCAACCTTTCTGCCCCTACGTCTGCGCTCTTCAGCCTCGCCCCCTTCGGAGCCACCGCGACCCTCTTCATCTCCTGGACCTCCCTGTCCTCGTAAGCGAACATAGGCTCAGAGGCGTCGGAACTCTCTGCGAGCCAGGCTCTGTGAGTGAAGGGATTTGCCGAGCAAGCCGAAAGCACCAGTCGTGCAGGTTCAAAAAACCCACAGGTCTATTGCTTTCGGCGCGCGAGGTAAGTCCCTGAACGAACCTTCCAGCCGACGAGACGGTGAGCCAAGAGGGCAGGGAGGTCCCCTTTTCCGTTTCTTTAGAGGCGCTTCAAAAAGCGCTAGAAACCGTGTATTCATAGATCTGATCGATAAGGAGCTGTGAGCATGCCCACGACTGATTCCGCCCCTTCCCATTTTATCCGCAATATTATTGCGGAAGACTTGAAGAAGAACAAAAACCAAGGTCGAGTTCATACCCGATTTCCACCGGAGCCGAATGGTTACCTCCATATCGGCCACGCCAAAGCCATCTGCCTCAATTTCGGCCTCGCCGCCGAGTTCGGGGGCCTCTGCAATCTGCGCTTTGACGACACCAATCCGACCAGGGAGGACGTCGAATATGTGGAATCGATCAAGTCGGACATTCGCTGGCTTGGATTCGATTGGGGAGAGCGAGAGTACTACGCGTCGGATTACTTCGAGCGGCTCTACCGGTACGCCGTGCAGATGGTCCAAGCGGGAAGGGCGTACGTTTGCGACTTGAGCCCGGACGAAATCCGGGAATATCGCGGCACCTTGACCGAGCCGGGGAGGGACAGCCCGTATCGCATGCGTTCGGTCGAAGAAAACCTGGACTTGTTCGAGCGCATGCGGTCAGGTGAGTTCCCGGACGGCTCGCGCACGCTGCGGGCGAAGGTTGATATGAGATCGCCAAACCTAAACATGCGCGATCCGGTGATGTATCGTATTTTACGCGCCCGCCATCACCGGACCGGCGACCAGTGGCGCCTCTATCCCACCTATGACTTCGCCCACGGCCAGTCGGATTCCATCGAAGGGATCACCCATTCTATCTGCACGCTGGAATTCGAAGACCATCGCCCGTTATACGACTGGTTTCTTGACGCCTTGAACATTCATCATCCGCAGCAGATCGAGTTCGCTCGCCTGAATCTCACCTACACGGTGATGAGCAAGCGAAAGCTGCTGGAACTGGTCGAACAAGGGCGTGTCGCTGGATGGGATGACCCACGGATGCCGACAATCGCGGGTCTGCGACGGCGTGGCTATACGCCGGAAGCGATCAGAAGCTTTTGTGAGCGCATCGGTGTGGCCAAGCGCAGTAGTACGGTCGATATTGCCATGCTCGAGCACTGCCTGCGCGAGGACCTCAATCGAAGCGCTCCCCGCGTCATGGCGGTGTTGCGCCCGCTGCGCGTGGTCCTCGACAACTATCCGGAAGAGCGGGTCGAAGAACTGGAGGCCGTGAACAATCCGGAGGATCCCGGTATGGGGACACGGAAGGTTCCGTTTTCACGCGTGCTCTATATTGAGCAGGAGGATTTCCGCGAAGACCCGCCGAAACAGTTCTTTCGTCTGGCTCCCGGTCGTGAGGTGCGGCTTCGATATGCATACATTATTAAGTGCGTTGATGTCGTTAAGGATCCTGAGACCGGCGCAGTGACCGAGCTGCGTTGTACCTATGACCCTGAGACCAAAAGCGGCTCGGCCCAGAGTAATCGCAAAGTCAAGGCAACGCTGCACTGGGTTTCGGCGGCCCACGCGCTCGAAGCCGAGGTCCGCTCGTACGATCATCTCTTCAGCAAAGAAAACCCGGAAGATGTCGAGGAAGGCGCCGACTGGACGGCCAATTTGAATCCGAACTCGTTGGAAACCTTGACGTCGTGCCGCGTCGAGCCGAGTCTAAAAGGCGCAACCCCGGGAAACCGTTACCAGTTCGAAAGGCTGGGTTACTTCTGCGTGGATACGGATTCTTCCAATGGCAGGATGGTATTCAACCGGACCGTAACGCTCCGAGATACCTGGGCCAAGATTGAGAAAGCGCAGCAGAAAGGGTAGGAAGTATGTCCAATACTTTAGATAGCTCTCATTAAAAACTGAAAAACGTTTATTTCCCCCGAACGAAAGTAGGGCGCACATGATCTCAGATACTTCATGTATGTTGCGTAAGTCTCTTCGCTTGTGACTTTTATCGCCTCGGCACGGTTTCTTTCAAGATTGCCTGCCCAAAGGTCCAGTGTGCGCGCATAGTGCGTGCGCAGGCTTTCCGCGTGCAAAAGCTCGAATCCTGCAAGACGGCCGTGACTGACTACTTGCTCCGGATCTGGGAGCCTTCCTCCCGGGAAAATGTTCGTAAGAAGAAAGTGGGTCCAGCGCAAAAAAGCGAAGGTTTTCTCAAAGCTGCCGGTGGTTATTGTGTGGAGAAGCATCAGGCCGTTTTGCCCCAACAACTCTTTACAACGAGCAAAGAACGCTTCGTATTTTGCAGGTGTGAAGTGTTCGAATGCCCCGATCGACACGATTTTATCGCAGGGCTCATTGTACGTTTCCCATCCCTCCAGGCGAAACTCCAACCCGTCTTTTCCCTTTGCCAGTCGATTCGCATAAGCAAATTGATTCTTGCTGAGCGTTAACCCTACTACCTTTGGTCCGTATTTCTCGCGGGCTCTCATTGCCGTAAAGCCCCATCCACACCCGATGTCCAACAATCTTTCTCCTGGCTTCAGATCAAGCTTGCCGAGCGAGAGGTCTATCTTCGCGATTTGCGAGTTCTGAAGCGTTTCCTTGCCGGTTGGAAAGTACGCGCACGAATACGTCATCGTCGGGTCGAGGAAGAGCCTAAAGAAGTCATCCGAGAGGTCGTAGTGCGCCTGGATAGACTCAAAGTCAGTAGTGAGGTGTTCAGGGGTCACGATGAGGATCTCTGAGCTTCTCCTATCATAAGGGGCAGGGAATTTCCATTCACGTCCGCAAGCTTACTCAAGTTGACATAACAACCCGTTGGTGGGAGACTCCCTGCGACAAAAGATCATTGCAACAAAAGAGGACCACGTTGCCATCTCTTGAAGAACAAATTGCCCAACTTCGGTCAGCCATGGCTGCCCAAGAAGCGCTTCGTCCGACGCTGGGAGATGCGCTGGTGGAAGTCACCCTAACCGCTCTGCGTGCGCAGCTTGAATCCCTCCTTGCCGAACAAAAGGCCGGCGGGCAGCCGAAAGCTGAACTTTCCTCGGAGGCATTGCTTGCACAACTACAAAGCTACCTTCCCAAACAACTGGCCGACAAAGTGCGCGCTTCAGGCCAGATCGAGGGCGAACGCAGACAGGTGACGGTCATTTTTGCCGACATCTCAGGTTTCACGGCGCTTTCCGAGCGCCTCGACCCGGAGGAGGTGGCCTCTCTGGTTAACGACTGTCTGAAAGAACTGGTCCTGGCGGTTTACCAGTATGAGGGGATGGTTGATAAATTCATCGGGGATTGCATCATGGCGGTCTTTGGGGCTCCGGTGGCTCTCGAGGACGATGCCGATCGCGCGCTCCGTGCGACGCTTTCCATGCGGGAGCGCCTCCAGAGTTTCAACCGGCGCTGGATCGAAAAACTGGGTCAGCCTTTGGATCTCCATATCGGGGTGAACACCGGAATGGTCATCGCGGGAAATGTGGGGAGCGATCTCAGGATGAGCTACACGGTGATCGGCGACACGGTTAATACTGCCTCCCGGCTCGAGGGCGCGGCAAAAGCCGGTCAGGTTTTTGTGAGTCGGAATACTTACCGCCTAACACGCGGGGCCTTTGCATTTCAGGAAATGGAACCTATCCAGGTCAAGGGCAAACGTGATTCGCTGTACGTCTACGAGCTTCTCCATGCGAAAGTTCAACCGGACAAAGCGCGTGGCGTGGAAGGTCTCGCTTCGCCCCTCGTGGGCCGAGAACGCGAGCGTCAGGGGCTGGTCAAGTGCCTGGAAGAACTTAAGAGGGGTAGAGGACAAATCGTGATGGTTCTCGGCGAGGCCGGGATCGGCAAAAGCCGCCTGATCTCTGAGGTCCGACAGCGCGAAGGGCGCAACTTGACCTGGCTCGAAGGCCGCTCCTTTGCCTTCAGCCGCGCGCTCAGTTACGGACCGTTTTTGGATCTTCTGCGGCGCTATGCCAGCATTGCGGACGAGGACAGCGAGGCTGAGGCACGCGCCAGTTTGCGCGCCCGGCTCGACGAAGTTTTTCCCGGCGAGAAGGAGGTCTACCCGGTTCTGGCGCAGCTGCTCTCCATGCGCTTGGATCCCGACGAGGCGGCGATCATTGGAACAATGGCAGGGGAGGCCTTTCGCTCCCGACTTTTCGCGATTCTGGAGGGATTTCTCCTGCGTCTGGCCGCACAAAAACCCGTGGGGTTGGTGCTTGAAGATTTGCACTGGTCCGATCAGAGCTCTATCGAGTTGGTGAGTCATCTTTTTTCCGTCACTGCGCGCGCACCCGTGGCTATTGTCCTGCTTGGCCGCCCGAGGGGGGAATCGCCGGGGAATTGGGAGAAGCTCGCGCCGGCGCTCGATGAATATCGCGACCGCTACACGGAGGTCTCCCTTCGGCCTCTCTCTGGGGAGTCCAGTCATGACCTGGTAAAGGGGTTGCTCAGCGGCAGTGTGCTCCCCGAAAAACTAGGTCAGGTGATCCTCGACAAAGCGGAAGGCAACCCGTTCTTTGTGGAAGAAGTGCTTCGGTCTCTAATCGAGCGTGGCGTGCTGACGCGCGAGGGCACCGAGTGGAAGGTGACAGGACTTGTCGAGACATTTCAAGTGCCGGACACGCTTCAGGGCGTGCTTCTGTCTCGTTTGGATCGGCTTCCCGAGGAAACCAAGCGCGTGGTCCAGAAAGCCGCGGTCATTGGCCGGGTCTTTCTTTACCGGGTGCTTGACCACATGGCCCGTGGGGAATCCGGATTGGAGACGCAAGTCATGTTGCTCGAAGATGCGGAGCTGGTGCGCGAGCGCTCGCGAGTGCCCGATATCGAATATATTTTTCAGCATGCCCTGACGCAGGAGGTTGCCTACCAGACGCTGCTTGCTCCGGCGCGCAAGCCGCTGCACCAAAAAGTCGGGGAGGCGCTGGAAGCCATTTTTGCGCAGCGGATCGAGGAGTTCACCGGCCTCTTGGCCTACCATTACTTCCGCGGGGAGGCATGGGAAAAGGCCCTTGAGTATTCGGCGCGGGCTGGTGACACAGCGGTTTCCCTTTATGCTTATGCCGAGGCGCGCGAGCATTATCATCATGCGCTCGAGGCCCTCAAGCATCTTCCCGATGAAGAGGCAAACCGCCAGAAGCGCGTGGATCTGAGTGTTAAGTTGGTGAACGTATCTCTCCAGGCTGAATCACCGGAAAAGAATTTGGCTCTCCTGGCCGAGGCGGAGACCACGGCGCTATCGCTTAACGATCCGGCCCGCGTGGCCCGCACTCAGCTTTGGATTGGGCGGGAACATTATCTCGCAGGGCGCTTGCGAGAGGCGATCGGTTACTTCCAAAAAGTGCTCGCTGTGGCTCCTAAACTCGGTGATCCGGAGTTGCTGGCCCTTCCGGGAGCCGTGATTGGACGGGTGCTTTTTATGCAGGGCCAGTTTACGAAGTCCCTGCAGCTTCTGGACCAGGCAGTGCCGCTGCTGGAGGCGGCGAAAAACCGTCACGAGGCGCTTTTTGCTTATATTTATCGGGCGGCGGCGCGCACCTGTTTAGGGAATTATGAAGCTGGTTTGGCGGAGCTGAAAGGTGTGCTTAAGGTCGCTCAAGCCAGTCGCAACCAGAATGCCGAAACGATGGTACATACCGCCCTGGCGATGATCCGGCTGACTGCTGGAAGGTATGCCGAGGCAATTGAGGACGCGCGCGCGGCTCTGGCGGTTGCCGAGAAGAGCGGCGACGCCATGTTCCGATATTCGAGTAATTCCTTCATAGCCTGGGGCCTTACCGGGATGGGGGATTACGAGGGGGCGCTCTCCCATTGGGCCGCGGCGCATGAGGCCGCCAAACCTCTGGGCGGTCGCCTTTTGCTTGGAGAATGGCTGGCGGGGATTGAAAGCGAGACCCTGCTTGAATCGGGTGACTTAGACTCAGCGCTGAAGAGAGGAGAAGAGGCCCTGGCGATCGCCAAAGCGGCTGACAGCGTGATCGCCGAAGCTCTGGCGGAGCGGGCCATCGGTCGTGTCTTGGCGGCGAGCCCGCCTCCACGCTGTGACGAGGCCGATGCCCACCTGGCCAAAGGCGTGTCGCTTATGGAAGGGATCGGGGCAAAATTTGAGTTGGCGCGTACTTCTCTCGCGCAGGGCCGGGCCCGAATTGCCCGCGGAGATCGCAGTGGCGCCGTGGAGCCAATCCAGCGTGCTCTTACGCTTTCCAGCGAATGCGGTCTTAAGCGCGAGGAAGCGGCGGCACGCGGCCTGCTGGCAGAGATAGGGGCCAGGTAGATCGTTCAGGGCTTACTCGGGCTGAATCCCCAGGAATCGAAGGCTTGGGGAAAGTGCTCTGAAAGCGCTTTCTGCCAGGCGGTTATGCCCCTTGACAGAGGAATGCCAGGCGTCTACGGGATGAACCATCTCGACTGAGCTGAGGTCTGCTGTCGCCAGGGCGTCGGAATATTCGAGGCGGACGTTGGGATAGCTCCCAAGCTCTTGATTCAGCTCGCCAACAATATCCCGAAGCTCGGCGTTCATCATCAGCGCGAGGCGGATCATGTTATTTTGATACTCCGGCCTCATGGAAACGAATATCCGGTATCCCGTTTCGAAATGGGGATAAAGTTCGGGGTCTTTTTCTTTCAGTAATCCCGCCGCTCGTCGGGCTTTAAAAAACGCCTCAAAATTAACGACCCCAAAGACCACTATCGCCGTTTTATGTTTTTCTTTTTCGGCTCGATCGATGAGACGCTCCAGTTGATGGGCGTAATATTTTCTGAAGCGCCACAGCCTTTTTAGCAAAGGCTTTTCAGGACTCTTGCGCTCGTCCGGACCAAGCGGGGCGGCCCAATTCAAATTGTTATGACCAATCCAAATCAATAACAAATCTGGAAATCTCTCGTGCTCCAGAATCTGGTCCACCTGCTGTGAATAATTGCGGGTTTTCGAAAGCATTTGGAGGAAAGTATCGCCTGACTTCCCCGAGTCCACATTAGCCCCGGCGCCTGAGTGTTCGACGGCAACCAGGGGAGTTAATTCTTCAAGTCTTTCGTAAATGCTGTAGATACTGTCAGGAGATTTGTCGGTATCTAAAAACCAGTTTCTTTGATGCTCCGTTCTTACCCTCCAGAACATGCTTAGGATAGAGGAGACGTACGCGTTTTTGACCAGGCTGTCCCCAATCATGGCGACATGGGGCAATCGCCGGATCAACTGATCTTCGGTGAGATTACCCCGTTGGTATTCGAGATAGTCCTTATAAAACGCCGACGATGGTTGAGAAATTCTCTCCAGATAGTCCGGCGTGATGACGCTCTTGGATTTCTGGATGATCCGGTCGACTACGAAAACCACATCAATAAGAAAAGAGATAGCTCTCTGCCCGACGGTCGTGATAAGGCCGACAGGGTCTAAGGAGTCCTCGGACTCCGGGACATATAAACTGATCAATTTTCGATCGAAGTAAGCGAGATCAGCCTCCATTTGGGTTTCAAAGCGACTCGGTTCCCGCATGACTTTAAATTCTACTTTGAGGAGGCCTGTGGAAGATGCCCGTCCATAGACAGTATGACGGAAATAATGTGCTTCGTTGGCGGGAGCGTTGAGGCCGTTTTTTTGGAATCCGCGAACTAGATCGATTCTGTTACTCTCTATTGTTAAGTCGCGGTCTAAATATACTTTGTCCGGGGAGGGAAACGTTCCCTCGCCAAGATCTCTTTGCCAGGCCTTCAGCGGAATTTCAAATTTTCCCTCTTCGATGGCAAAGAAAGGGATATAGATTTTGTATGATCGATCGGGCATTGGGGTTATTGGGGCGCCCTGAGGGATGCCTCCTTCCTGTTCCACGCTAAGGGAGGTCATCTCAATCCAGTAGGTATATTTTCCCGAGACTTCTGTTAGATCAGGTTCCGCTGCCGAGCGTATGTGAGCTGGAAGGGTTAGAAAAAGAGAGAGAATGACAACCGCGGAAAGTGGCCTCAAACTAGTTGCAAATCGAATGCGGAGCATCGCAAATTCCAAGATACATGATTCTACAAGGGGTTGGCAAATCCAGTTCTTAGGTCGGTCAAAACTTATAACCCAGGGTGATAGAAACAAAGTTTTCGAAGACGGCGTACTTGTCCCGGCCGGGGGTGAGGGTACTGGAGCTATTGGCCTCTAAGACATTGTTCAGGACACTTCTATTTTTGTAGAAGATAGCGGCATACCCCAAATCTATTTTCCAGTTATTCCGCTGATAACCCAGTCCCGCGTTGAAGGTTAGAGTATCCGCGCCGGGTATGGAAGGTCCGAGCGTGCTGGCAGGAATGGGGCTCTTGTCCAGAACCATGCCCGCCCTTGCAACCCATCTCGCATCCAGACGATAGCTGCTTCCGAGGCGAAAAGTGTGGGTATCTTTCCACCTTTCCTGGATAAAGAGGCCGCGCAGCGTTCCGCCTAGAAAAGCAGGGTTAAAACGGGCCTTCAGGTGTCTGAACTCGCTCCAATGCGTGTAATCATAGACAAACTCCGATTCCCAATCCGGTGTAATTGTCCAGTTGATGCCCGTGCTCATGACCGGTGGTAAGGGTAGGTGGGTGCCTTTGGAGGTGCCCGATTCAACGGCGCCGGCGCCATTGGCCACTTTGACATGAGCGGTGTCGTAGTTGAGATCGACCCGGCCTCTGTAGGTCAGGCCGAATTTAATCTTCTCATAAGGCTTAAAAAGGAGACCCAGATTGTAAGTATAGCTGTTATCCGTGTCCGTAAGGCGGATTCTGCCCTCCGCCCCCCCGCCCAGGAACAAGGCGCGGGAAAAAAGGGCGGAGGAATGGACAAAACTCAAGCCTCCGCCAAGCGACAAAGAGGGATTGGCGCGCCAGGCGACGGCCGGAGTAAGGTACATAGTTCTCAGCTCCGAACGGATGGCGCCGAAACGCGTGAAGCTCCTTTCGCCGTAACTTGTCGCCAGTCCGAAAGGCGTGTACAGCCCGATTCCAGTCGCGAGGCCGGTCCCCGGTACGTGGTAGTTGGCAAAGAGAGTGGGGATGAAATTGTCGTCATGTTGGTTGCGCGAATTCCTGCCGCTGTTTTTAACGCCGCTGACGACATTGATGTACTGTGTTCCACCCAGGATCTGGTTTCCATCGATCTCGGTTAAGGCCGCAGGATTGGAGGTAACGGCCGAGGGATCATCGACCCCGGCCGTGACGGCATTGCCCAAGCCCAGCGCCTTGGCGCTCTGGTAGGGAAGGGCATACCCCCCGGCTGAGGCCACCTGGGCGGTCAGACAGATCGACAATAACTGGAGATTCACTATGAAAGAGAATCTTTCTAGCATATAGGCACCCCTTCTTAGACTAAACTTAGCTTGACTGCAACAAAAAAATTCTGTATACCAATAGCAAAAGTTGCTAATTACTGCTAAAAGGAGTCAGCCATGCAGGAACCCCTCCTTACGACGGAGCAAGTAGCTCGCTACCTCAAGGTGGACAAGTTTACCGTTTATCGCCTGGTGACTCAGAAGAAGCTGCCGGCCTATCGGGTCGGCAATCAGTGGCGTTTCAAATCGAGCGTGTTGGAAAAATGGCTAAGCCAAAACATGAACATGAGCCTTCCTTTCAGTAAAAAAAATCAATAGGTCCCGGTAGGGAAGCCATATTGAACGTAGAATCCCGCTAATCGCCATGGAAGAAGTTAAACGGCCCCATCCGATGGACGCCTTAGACCTGGGGGGTCTCGCGGCCTTGTTATCCTTGGGTGTCTTGCTCGGAGTCGGGTACCTCTTGACTCTGTGGGGGCAGCGTTTCTTTTTCGGCGCCATCCATCCCTTTTTTTCGACGATGATCCTGGCCCTGTTCATGGTAGTCGGACTTGCTTTCCTCAAGAAGATCTCGAAGACGGAGTGGGATAAAGACGAGCCCTCACTGCAAAACCGGAATTACCGGAAGGTGCTGCTGGAGTGCAGCAAGGATCTGGCTTCGCTTTCCGACCGCCAGACCCTGTCGGAAAGAGTGATTAAAACGCTGACTGAGATTCTCAATGTCCGGTCGGCGACCTTTTTTCTTTTCGATCCGGGAAAAATGACCTACCGCTTGTGGGTGAGTGTCGGGTGGGACAAGGAGTTTCAAAATATCTCTCTGCCCTTGGATGATCCGCTGATCCGCCGACTCAGCGCCGAACGGCGGATTTTGACGGAGGAAGCAGTCAAGTCTTTACTGGGGGGAGAAGAGAAGACCTTTCTGGTGAGGGAGATGCGGCTCCTCTCGGCCAAAATCATTTTGCCCATGGTCGTCAAGGAAAAACTCATTGGATTTTGTAGTTTAGGCGCTAAGCTGGAAGGGAAGACGTTCACGGAGGCCGACCTCGAGCTGCTTTCCATTTTGGGCAACCAGGCCTCGGCGGCCTTGGAGAATAATCAACTATCTGAAAGGCTGGAGATCTCCCTGGAGATTCTCCAGCGCACGGATCGTCTCTCTTCCCTGGGGATGATGACGGCCGGACTAGCCCATGAAATCCGCAATCCCCTTGTGGCTATACGCACATTCGCCCAGCTCTTGCCCGAGAGGTATCAGGATCGCGAATTCATCGACGGATTCCATCAAATCGCCATCAAGGAGGTGGATCGCGTCTGCGGTCTGATCGATAGCCTCTTGAGCTTTGCGCGCCCTGCGCCTCCTGCGATCTCGGCCGAGGATATCAATGAAATTATCGAAGATACGATCCGACTTCTGGAATCAGAGGCCCGGGGAAAGAATGTCCAGATCCACCGCGAGCTGGCAGCCGGCATCGCAAAGATTTATGTTGACAAGGAAAAGATCAAACAGGTATGCATGAACGTTATCTTAAATGCGATCCAGGCTATCGAGAGCGAAGGGGTAATTGGGGTGTCGACCCGACTTTTCCACAAGAATGGCTCGGCGCCTCTGGTTCAGATCGAGGTTCGAGATTCCGGTGGGGGGATTCCTGAAGAGGATTCCAAAAAAATCTTCGACCCGTTCTTTACAACGAAAAAGGACGGCAGCGGCCTTGGGCTCGCTATCACCCATCAAATTGTGCAGGAACACGGCGGCTATATCGTTGTTGAAAGCAAAGTAGGCAAGGGGACCGCATTTTTAATCCATTTACCGACCACGCAGCTCAACCATCCGGGGGCGGATCCTCGCCCTCAAGTTTATGAAGAGGATTCTGGTCGTTGATGAATCTCCGGCGGTTCGAGAGACGCTCCGTCTAATCCTGGGGCGTGATTTTACTGTTGCCGAACGCCCGTTCCTTCCCAATGATGATCTCTCTGTCTTTGAGGGGAAGCCGGATCTTCTAATCCTCGGAATTCCCCCCGAACTGGGCGCCGAATCTGCTGTCGTCGGCAAGATCACCTCTCGGTTTTCCTGCCCTGTCCTCCTCCTTCTGGACTCGAAATCCGCAGCGGACCTCTGGAGCGGACTCGGGAGAGTGGAGTGCCTCGTAAAGCCTTTTAACCCCTACGAATTGAAGGAAAAGGTGGAACGGCTTATAAGCCGATCTTCTATCCTCTCGCAACCTTCAAGCCCGAGCCTTTCCGGGGACAGCCGAGTCACCCATTATCTCGATTTTCCCTATCTTTCCGAATCGACCTCTGCCTTGGCCAAGCGATATGCCCTGACAACTCTTCCCATACTGATTTTGGGAGAGGCGGGGTGCGGCCAGGAGCGATTAGCCCGGGCCCTCTATTCCCTAAACGACAATGTCGGGGCTTGGATTGCCGCCTACCCTCCGGAGCTCACTAAAGAGCACTTGCTCGGGCGGCTTGCCCGGTTATCGCATAGAGAGGAAGGAATTTCTCAGCGCGTTACTCTTTTTCTCAGCGGTCTGGAGACGCTCCAGCCTTCGGCTCAGTCTTCCCTCTTGGGTTTCCTGGAAGACGAGGAGGAAAAGGGAAGGCAATTTTGGATTCTTTCCACCTCCCAGGAGGATTTGTTAGAGAAAGTGTATCGGGGAGAGTTTTTACATCCGCTCTATTACCGTGTGGCAACGTTGACGCTTCGCCTGCACCCTCTCAGGGAAAGACGGGATGACATACCCACCCTTGCCGCCTCGCTGGCCCAAGGATATGGCGAGAAGCTCAATCTGGGAACAGCGGGTTTTTCCGCCGAGGCGATGGAGCGCCTTTGTAACTATCTTTGGTTTGGCAACTTAGATGAAATGGAGACCGTGATCGCCAGGACGCTAGCCGTTCACAGAAAGGAGACGATCGAGGCCTCAGATCTGATTCTTGGCCCGGGTATGGAAGAAAACCAAATCTTTTCACCCCCCGTTGCGAAAGAAGAGCCTGCTGCTCAAGAGCAGCCTATTGCTCAAGAAGTGACGCCGGTGGAGGAGAAGGAAAAAAGCGTTCCCAGCGCTCCGCCTCCGGAAGTGAAGAAACCCCAGGCTGTTCCCAGGGCAGCGAACGGGGATTCCCCGGATATGAAGGTGCTGATCAACGAGCTGGCCCATGAGCTGAAGAATCCTATGGTTACCATCAAAACCTTCGCTCAGCTCCTGGGAGACCGGTTTGACGATGCGGCCTTCCGTGTCCGTTTCCAGGAAACGGTCGGCAACGACATCGAGCGCATGGATGAGTTGTTGGAGGCCATGCTGGACTTCTCGCGCTTTACCCATCCTGCCGTCGAAAGAATTCCTCTCTACGAGCAACTGCGCCGTGTCTTGGAGGAAATCGTCCCGGAGTGCATCAAGAGGGGGGCCACCATACGCTGGGGGAGAACGGCGGAGGCGGGAGAGATTTTTGCCGACGAGGCGCAATTCCGCTATGCGTTTAAAAATGTCCTTCGAACCGTTCTCGCCCAGCTCAAACCCAGGGGTGAAATCCAGATTGATGTGGAGGGGGAGGGGAGAGTGGCCGTTTCCTATATTCCGGAGGGGGGGCGGATAGGCCCGTTTGTCCAGTATCTCGATATCTCTTCGTCGGGCCTGGAAGAGGAGACCCTTCCGCTGCGGATTCTTCTTGCCAAGATCCTGCTGGAGAGAAACGGGGGAGGGATCAAGGTCAGCCATCTGGAGGGCGGAAAAGTGCTAATCCGAGCGGAAGTCCCGGTGGGTTAGACGAGATCGGAAAAAGCGATGAGCCAACCGTCCCTGCTGATTGTCGATGATGAAGCCGGCGTGAGGGAGTCCATCCGCCTTATCTTCAATAAGGACATTCGGCTCTTAGAGGCGAAATCCAGCGCCGAGGCGATCCAGAGGGTCCAAGAGGAAAAGCCCGAGATCATCCTCCTGGACATCCTGATGCCTGGCGCTAACGGCCTTGATACGCTCAAGAAAATCAAGTCGATCCATCCTGCGGCTCAAGTAATCATGCTGACGGCGCTGAACACCGCTCGCACCGCTTTTACCGCAAAGGAATCCGGCGCCTTTGACTATGTCACCAAACCCTTCGACGTCGATGAGCTTCGCCTGAGAGTGAGTCGCGCCCTGGAGAAAACGCAACTCTCCCGTGAATTGGAGCGTCTCAGGGCAGAGGTGGGGTCGAAATACGGCATCGAGAACATCGTCGGGAAGTCCAAGCCGATGCTGGACATCTATCAGGTCGTGAGTATGGTGGCGGGGAAGAAAAGCACGGTTCTGATCACCGGCGAGAGCGGGACCGGGAAAGAGCTGATCGCCCGCGCCATCCATTATAACAGCGATCGGCGCGCCAAGCCGTTTGTGGTGGTGAACTGCGCTGCCCTGCCGGACACCCTCATCGAAAGCGAACTCTTTGGCTATGAAAGAGGGGCATTCACCAACGCCCATCAACGCAAGATCGGCCATTTTGAATCGGCGCACGGCGGGACCCTCTTCCTCGATGAGATAGGAGAGCTCGAGTTAGGAACCCAGGCCAAGTTCCTGAGAGCCGTTGAGACCGAGACTTTCACCCGCCTTGGAGGGACCGAAGAGACCAAAGTGGACGTTCGGGTTGTTGCGGCCAGCAACCAAGACCTGGAGAAGCTGGCGGGCGCCGGAGAATTCCGTCGCGATCTCTTTTACCGCCTCAACGTGGTTTCTCTGCACCTCCCGCCCCTGAGAGAGAAGGTGGAGGATATCCCTCTGCTGCTGGATCATTTCCTCAGGCTCAAGGCGCAGGAAAACTCTACATCTCCCAAGACCCTCTCGGCGGAAGTAGTAGATTGTATGATGTCTTACCCGTGGCCTGGAAATGTTAGAGAGCTGGAGAATCTCGTCGAGCGGCTCACCATTCTGTCTCCCCATGAGAGCGTCGGGCTCGCGGATCTTCCTCAGGGAATCCGTTTTCGCGATCAGACCAGTTCATTAAAGGAAAAGGTGCTTGGGGGCTCTCATCCGCTGAGCGAGGCGGTGGATGAGTTCGAGCGTGAACTGATTCTGAAGGCCTTGCAGAAGAGCGGATTTAACCAGACCAAGGCTGCCTCCATGTTGGGAACGAGTCGAAGGGTGCTCCGCTATAGGATGGAAAAGCTGCAGATCAGCGAGAGCGAACCCAGTCCAGAGCAAACAAAACTGTCCGGGTAGTGGCCAATTCTGTCCCCTGCTTTTTTCCCTAAGAAATCACAATCCCTGGTATGAGGTGGATCGTCTCCCACTGTATATAGGGAATTTTGCCTGTTTAAAGCGTCTTCCACCTGCCATCGCCCACAGTCCGGCTCAAGTTAATTTCTTATTAAAATTCAACTAGTTATGCCAATCCGCCTGCTGGCATGCCGATTGCTCATTTAGACTGCGATTTCATAATTTTCTTTGTTGGGGCGAGATGGATAAAGCCAATATTCTAATTGTTGACGACGAGATGGGGCCAAGAGAATCCCTGAAGGTGATTCTGAAACCCTACTTCAATGTTTACACGGCCGAGAGAGGGGGGCAGGCGATCGAGATCCTCAGGCAAATCTCCATCGATCTAGTTACCTTGGATATGAAAATGCCCGGGCTTTCCGGAACAAAGGTGCTGGAGATGGTAAAGCAGCGCGATCCCGATATTGAAGCGATTATCATAACCGGCTACGGCTCCATGGATACAGCTATCGAAGGATTGAGATTGGGGGCCTTTGACTACATCGCCAAGCCTTTTGATGTGAACCATATCCTCTCTTTGGTGCGGCGCGCGCTGGAGCGAAGAAACGCCAGATTAAAACTCAGACAGCTCAAAGCCGAATTCCTGGCCAACATCTCTCACGAATTACGGACGCCTCTGAGTGTGGTGATCGGTTTCGTCTCTATCCTCCTGGACCAGCTCGTCGGCAAGCTTTCAGACCAGCAACAGCAGATCTTGGAGAAGGTTTACAAGAATTCCGAAGAACTCCTGGAGCTCGTCGACAACGTGCTCTGTTTAACTTCGCTGAATTCCGGCGACCTCTCGATGGCCGAGAAGGAATTCGATGTCGAGGCGATGGTCAAGGGGAGCGTAGATCGTTACCGGAAATGGCTGGAGGAAAAAGGAATTGACCTGTCCATTCAATCGCCGGCTGCGGAGATCCGTATAGTGAGCGATCCAGGTAAGGTAGGTCGGATCTTTCAGAATCTTCTGCATAATGCCATCAAGTTTACTCCCGGAGGGCAGATCACCGTGAAGCTGCATCGATCCATCAACCGGGGGGTGGTTGATTTGGAGATTATAGATACCGGGATAGGAATTCCGCGCGACCAAATAGAGGGCATGTTCCAGCCGTTTCAGCAGTTGGATGGCTCTCTGCGGCGGGAATTTTCCGGATTGGGGCTGGGACTAACGGTCGCCCGCCGGCTAACCGATTTTCTCGGCGGGACCCTGGATATAAGGAGCCAGGCCAATATTGGAACCCATGTCCTTTTGAGCGTTCCTGACAAAATGGCGGCACGAGAAAACGGCGCCTTCGATCAGAGGCATCAGATTACGGTATCCTGAAATCATAGAGCGGTTGGGGGGGAAGATGACTGCTAAGAAAAAGATCCTGGTGGTTGATGACAACGAAGACAACCGGGAAATTTTAGTCTTCCGTCTTAAACAACTGGGCTTTGAGGTTCTGGTGGCTTCTAACGGCAAAGAGGCTATTGAGACTGCCTTCCAGGCAAAACCCGACATAATTCTTATGGATCTGAGGATGCCTGTTATGGACGGGTGGGAGGCGACCAGGGCCTTACGACAAACGGAATGGGGCAAGGATTTGCCGGTTGTGGCTGTTACGGCTCATGCCATGGAGGAGGACAGGAGGAGGGCGTTTAACGCGGGCTGCAACGAGTTTATTCTAAAGCCCGTCATGGATTATTCCATTATCCACGAGACAATCCAGAGGCTCGTTGGATAAAAAGCGGAAAGCCCCCGACATTCTCCGCGTCTCACCCCTACTGCCCGCAGGACAGGAAAAAGACACTAAAAACTTTTTTTCTGTTTTAATCCTCCTCCTCAAAGCGGTTCCATTGCTCTTTGGGTCGGCTCTTCCCGTCCCAACCGATCTGGTCCATGCCGCAGAAGAACTGGAGGTTGTTTCCCTCCGGATCGACAAAATCATAAACGTAGTTATTTCCCGGCCCCTCATGCTTGACCTTTGCGTGGCCCTTCACTCCTTTGCTCTGAAGATGCTTTTTTATCTTTTTGAGTTCCTCCAGATCCGCCACCTCAAGGGCGATATGCTGAAGCGCCTGTGGACCGTCACCCTTCTTCTTCATCTCTTCAGACATCGGCACCAGGTTGAAACTATGATGATCCGCCCCAAAGCGGAGAAAAACCATGCCCCTCTCATTGACGTCGGAGACCTTCATTTCCAGGACGTCGGTGTAAAACTCAGTCATCTTCTTTATGTCCCTGCAGAAAAGGCCGATATGGCCGATCTTTTGGATGCGTACCATGGATCATCCTCCTTGGAATAGCTATCAGCCGTCAGCAATCAGGCTTCAGCTTTTGGCTGCAGGCCAACAGATGACCGCTCTAACTGGTCAGCGGTCGGATACGTAAACGTGGCCGTCCATCAGCAGCCTGGCGGTGCGGGCCAAAGCAGCCTTGGTGAGTTCGAGGTTGCCGTTCCTTTTTTCGATCCCGATCTCCACCTGGATCGTGCCGGAAGGGTGACCGATGCGGACGGCAGATGGGTTACCGGGCTGGACCCGGCGAAAAATCTCGTTGACGATTGTCCCTTCGACTTTTGCGGCGGCGCCCAGGCAGACGGCGCCGGTCACGGCGAAGGCTTTGTGCAGCTTCTGCAGCGCAGTCATGCGGGCAACGATATCAACCTCGGATGCCTCCACCTTTCCTTTCGGCGACTGATAGGAAGTCGGCGGCGAGACCAAAGCAATTTTAGGCACTCCGGGGCTCTTTTGGGTTGCCTCCTCTTTCTTGGCGATCCCCATGATCTCGGCTACAACGGACCGGATCTCCTCGCATTTTTTCAGCAGCACGCTGTTGCCGGCGATTTCTTCCAGGGTTTCGTCGCCCTGGACGCCTAAATCCGTGCCTCGCACAAAGACAAAAGGGTTTGCCGCGTCCACCATGGAAACGGTGAGCGTGCCGACAGTTGGAAATTTGATCTCTTCCTTCACTTTCCCCGTGGGCAGGAGTTTGCCGGTTACCGAACCGCCCGAGTCGATGAAATCGAGCAAGATCTTGGAGCCGCTTCCGGGAGCGCCGTCGATGCGGAAATCTCCTTCGCTCACAAATTCTTCGCCGCGCACGGGAAATTCCGCCACGATGACCTTCTTCGTGTTCGTATTATAGATGCGGACTTTGGTGATCGGCTCCTTCGGCTTGATCAAATCACGCAGCAAGGCGAAAGGGCCGGCGGCGGCGGAGGTGTTGCCGCAATTGCCGGTGTAATCTATCACCGGCTGGGCGATCCCGACATAGCCGAACGTGTAGTTGATGTCCGTGTTGGGAACCGTTGGAGGACCGATGTAGGCCACCTTGCTGGTCAAAGGATCGGCGCCGCCCAGGCCGTCGATCTGCCGTAAGTCGGGACTGCCGAAGGCGGCCAGGACCACCCTGTCCCTGGTCTTGGGATCTCGCGGCAGATCCTTTTCGAGAAAAAAGATCGGCTTGCTGGTCCCGCCCCGGTATATCGCGCATGGAATCTTCATATTTATTTAGATTTCTATAGCTGATTTCGCTCTGAAATTCCAGAAGGACGCAAATCGAATCAGGTGTTTCTAGCGCCAGGGCCTCAATCCAGAACCCAGACGCCATGCTCGCGAATGGCATCGTACATCGCATCCGGAGCGAGATCGACGCCATTCGGCCACTGAATCGCGCCGAGCACGACATGGGCTTGAGCAAACATTGTCGGATCGCGCAGCGGCTCAAAAACGGTGCCGTCGAGCTTCGGATTGCCCAAGAAGGCACGCATGTCGACCTCGCCCGCCGTGCCATCGACAAAGGTCACGCGCAGACGGGCATCCGGCAAGGCGGTCACGGAGGTCACCCGCCAGGGTACGGTATGCCGTATGGTCGGTTCTACTTCAGGGGTTCTCGCTCTACTCATGTCCGTTTGGTTCTAGCGCGTTTGGCGCGGTACGGTGCGCCGGATTCGGCTATACGCATCCCATTTCCGGTTTTGGCCGGCTCGAATACGATACGGAGCCGGGCATGCAGGGCATCGGCGACGCGGCGGAGCATACTGAGGGAGTGACCTTCGTAGCCGGGCGACTCAAGTCGGCTGATCTGCTGCTGGGAGGTCTTGAGCAGCTTCGCGAGGTCCTTTTGGGAGAGCCCCGCCTGACGGCGCAGTGCGGCAATTTGCAGCGCCACATCCCAGGCCTCACCGGCGCGCTCAAAGCGGGCGGCAAACGCCGGATCCTGCAGCTGCTCTTCGAGATAACGGTCGAAATTGGTTTTTTTCATTGCTCCGCTCTCTTACGCCAGTCACGCATCCGCTCCCGCGCAGTACGAATGTCGCGAGCCGGGATGGCCTGGCCTTTGTTGCGGATGCCGTGCACCGCGACAATTCGGCGATTCTTGGCGAAAAACCACAACACGCGGGTATTGAGCTTGCCCACGTGGCGCAGTTCAAACAGCCCATCGCCAAGCGCCTTGGACAACGGCTCCCGGTGATACTGCCGGCTCCGCAGTTTTGCCAGACCAGCGACCACCGCCGCGAAGTCGTCCGGATCACTGGCCTTCAACTCGTCGAGAAACTCCCGCACGGGGCACGCCCCCGCCTCTGTCTCATAAAACTCTACTATAAAATCCATGGCGATGCAACATCATTTTTGATGTATTGCGGGCGGTCCAACCCTCAGTCTTGTTTACCGCCCAGGTCAGCGGTGATCTCGCGGAATTGTTCGAGGGCGGCCTCCAGGCCTTCGACGATCTCCTGGGCGAGCACATCCGGGTCGGGAAGGTTGTCGGATTCCTCCAGACTTTCGTCTCTGAGCCAGAAGACGTCGAGGCTCGCTTTATCGCGGTTGATGAGGTTTTCGTAATCGTAGGCGCGCAAACGCATTGGGAAAAGACTCCCGACCTTTTTAAGTTTAAGCCCTCTCACCTCCGCCAGCCTCTTGCATTCCTTGGGGATCATGAAATAGAAAAGGATGTAATGGGGGTAAAAGCACAGGTCACCGTAGCCATAGAATCTGAATGACTTTTTCCTTGTCAACGGCACTGAAGTCGTTCCGGTCGCTTGTGACCAAAGGACACGCGTACTCTTCTGCGGTAGCCGCCGCAAACGCATCGCCTATGGACAGGTAATAGTTTTCGCCGCCCCTGTCCCATTGTCTAGCCTTCCAACGGCCAACACGTTTAATAAAGTTCTCGCTGATATCTGTCAGAAGACCGATTATCTGAAGAGATTGATTCCATGCTGTATCTGCTTGTTCTTGCCCATCAGCTCTATAGTAGCCGTAGTAGACTTCGCATAGATTGACGGCATGGATCGCTAGGATGTTCTGCTCATCTCGTAGAAGGTCAGCAATACGGTCCTGACCGTTCTCGCCCTTAAAATACGCTATCAGAGCATTGGCGTCTAATATGTGAGTCGGCTTGGCAGCCATCAGCGCTCGCGTCCCGCCTCCGCACGCTTCCAGGCTAGATATAAGTTAGTATCAAGCCGCGCATTACGCAGAGCACCCTCTGTTTCCTTGATCAGTTCCTCTCTGGTTTTAGGACGAACCGCATCCTTGCCGGCTGCCGGATATATCTTCTCCCCCCTTCGGCAGGCAAGCTGTCCCAACGGAGTGGCAGAGGGAACAATAAACATCCTGCATGTGGCGCAAAACACCAGATCAAATAGATCTCGGACTGCCTTTGCAAAATCCACAGCAGTATCCCGTGGAATATTCCGTGCCCAATTGTTGCGATGAGCCCCGATCCAGTTTCTCACAGGCCACCGAATATCAAGAGCGTCGAGAATCAGATGGGCCTGACTATAGAGTGTTGGATAATCCCTTTTGACCGTCGCATAGAACGCTGGCCAGAGGTCACCGATTTCATATTGTTCTCCCCGCTTCGCCCGGACGCTTAAGCGCAGTGAGTAGCGCATCTCCTGTAGTATATGCTCCAAGAGCCGGCCTGACTTCGCCGCTATTTCCTCCACTGAACCTTCGGAGATAAGAGGATCGATATCTTTGCGCTCTTCTTCTGGCTCTCTAATATCCGGCCCTTCATCAATGGACCACTTATGGATGACCTTGTTAATGAAGCTATTGGCAACCCGGCAACGCGCTTGGATATCACGCAGGTGTTCGAACCAAATGCGGTCATGCGTAGTCAGCAAAATCTGGTAATCCTTAAATTCTTGCAGCAGCAACTCTGAGAGGCGAACTGCATGAGCCGTATCAACGCTTGTCAGAACGTCATCCAAAACTAGCAGATCAAATCCTGGCCGCTGCTTTCGATACCAACGCCGGAGTGCAAGGAAAATACTAAGACCAAGCGTGTCAAGGTGCGCGTCACTGTAATAGGCTCGCGGATCTTCATCCGAGCGGTCATAGAAGCTGGCTCGGACATTAACGCTCCTCTGCACGGCCTCCCGAATTTCTAGACGTACCCCGCCGTGGCTCTCATCCGGGTGAAGCCGAACGTAGATGTCGTTGATATCCTTTGACAGCCCATCGAAGAGCGACTGCACTTCTTCTTTCCGCGCTGCTTGGGCATTGTCGAATAGAGCTTGCGCGACCCCCACCCGTTTAAGAGCTTCCTCCGAAAACGCTTGAGCCTGGGAAATAGTTGGCCATATCTGGGACGCTCGCTCTAGCCGCTCCCGAACGGTTAGCAGCTTCTGGGCGGCCTGTGGCGATGGAAGAGAAGATAAATAGCCCAGGAGCGCATCACGGCATCGACTCAAGCCAGCTATTATCGAACTACCCTGGGAGATCTGAGATGAGCAAGTGCGTAACAACTCGATATTGATAGTCAGAATCTCCTCACGGGTTGCAGTTTCAAGGGAGACTATGACATCGCCTGCACTCTTTATGGCCTGTTCCAAATCATCTTTCTCATCCTTAGACAGATCCCTAACTCTTGCTTCCACACGCCCCTTTGCCTCAGCAGCGGAGCGGACTGCTTGTCGGACAGCCTCCAACGCTTGCCTTGCCACTTGCCGAAGGTTCACTATCTCTCTCGCAGCGACAAGTCGTTCTTGGGTACGAGCGATTACACCCGCCGCATCTATCGTTTGTTCACAAAGCGGACAGGTGACGCGTGATTCGTCTCGAATCCAGCGAATGCCCTGTTCGAGGACCGTCTCATAGAAGACACGAGCCTCCCGCGCTTCTTTTTCTCGCAAGCTAACTAGGGTGGTTACTAGGGGCGTTACGTTGATCCTCGATATGCCTTCGGCGAAGTCCTCTAACGACCGAACGGCGTTGGTGAGCCTTAACTGGCGGGAAAGGTCTCCAAATCGAGCCAAGGCGTCCGTTAGAAGTTTTGAAGCCTCTGGTAACTGATGAATGGTAGTTATTGGAGGGTGGCTCACCGCCGCCAACTCCTGACTGAGTGCTACAACTACCTCATGCTCGGTAGGCGTCTGAGAAAGTGATCCGCCGCTGAGTACACGGCGAAGCTCCTGAGTAAGACGGTCCAGCTCCCGTGTCCCCGTTTCTACTTCCCCGCGGGTTCTGTCTAGAGCCTGCCGCAGTGTATTCTCCATAGCTTCAATGCCGCTCAATGGAAGAAAAGGACGGAGGAAATCGTATCTCTCTCTTGGCTGAGATTCGATGAAGTCAAGGATCTGAAGCCGTCTGAGGACATACAGGTTCTCTCGCGCGGCCTCGATGTATTCTTGCAGTTGCGGGGGAAGCGACGCGAGACTGGTCTGGACATCAAAGACTGTAGAGCTAGTATCGTCGAAGGTAATCGCAATCCGTGTGGGATATTGCCCGTTGCGGATGTGAGGTCCGTGCTGGTCTGAAGACAGACCTTGTGCACGCCCGTCTAGCGTGGAAACCCGACCGGTAAACAGTTTCTCCAGAGCATCAACAAAAGAACTCTTCCCTGTACCATTCTCGCCGAAGAGCAGGACAGATTTCCCCTCTAATAAAAGGGGAACCTGCTGTCGTATCCCCCGGAAACCGCGTATCTCAAGTCGTCGAATTCTTGGCATGGTCTCTGATCCCCTCTCTGAGGGCGCTCAAAATTGCCTGTACATCCGCCAAGCGTCCCTCCTTGCATAAGGACTGAATCCGGGCGAAAACCTCTTGAGGTATGGATTGATCAGACCTTAATTTCTCCAAAAACTTGGCTACGATACGTTCCTCTACGGTCGTGGAATCATTCATGGGAGCGCCTCCCTTTGGAATACCAGGACGAAGTCCCTAACACTTTCACCATCATTTTACTTCTTAACAAAGCTCCTGTCATCAGCCATTTTCCTCCTGCTTCGTTACGCATCTAGCTGAAAACTAGTGACCTGTAACAGCAGAACTGCTAGTAGTGATCCTGTTTGACGTACCCGTATACTTCCATTCGATCGAATGAAGAGGAGGGTCAGGTCTATCGCCATAGCGCAATACTTTTATCAAAGTTCCACCGCGGTGAACGACAATCGCCAGAATTGCTGCGCTGCTAGACCTGACCCTAAGCCGTCCTAAACCGTCTCCCAAGCTTGGTTCTGTTATCATGATTGTTACTCAAAGCAATCACTGACTTTCTTTCTTGAGTTCAACAACGGTCAGTTGCCGTGGTTGAGTATCGACCGGTTCAATGATTGCGATCTCGTCGCCGGACGCGGCACCGAGTTCCTTGAAACGCCTGGCGGCGGGCAGCACTCTATTTTCCAGAGAGCCAACAGCGTTGTTGTACGCCCCACTGGCTTTTTCGAGCCCGTTCCCGATGTCGGAGATATGCCCGGCCAGCGTTCTCATTCGCTCGTAAAGTTGCTTGCCCAATTCGCTTATGGCCTGAGCGTTCTCGGCAATCTGTTCCTGTTTCCAACCGTAGGCAACCGCATGGAGAAGCGCGATGAGCGTGGTGGGAGTCGCTAATACAACGCGTTTTTTCATGCCGTCTTCTATCAACTGATGGTCAGCATCCGCTGCTGCGGCAAAGAATGACTCGCCGGGAATGAACATCACGACGAACTCCGGCGCTTTGTCGAACTGCTCCCAGTAGCTCTTGGCAGATAAGGCCGACATATGCGATCGAATCTGTGCGGCGTGGCGTGTCAACGCTTCCTTTCTTCCTTGCTCAGACTCTGCTGAAAGGGCATCGAGATACGCTTCAAGCGAGACCTTGGCGTCAACCACGATTTCGCGTCCGGCGGGGAGGTGAACTATAAGGTCAGGGCGAATACGCCCTTGGTCGGTTGAAACGCTTAGCTGCTCGGTAAAGTCGCAGTGCTCGGACATTCCGGCCAGCTCAACGACCCGCTTCAAAGTCATTTCACCCCACCTGCCACGGATTTGCGGCGTTCTCAGGGCCGTAACCAGATTCGCTGTTTCCTTCTGAAGCTTTTCCTGGCTCTCGGTAAGCCCCTTCAAATTTGATTCGAGACTTGTATAAGCCTGTTGCCGGGTGGTTTCGAGGTTACGGACGTGTTCATCGAACGTCCTCAACGATTCCGCAAGTGGCTTCACCAACCCGCTGATCGCCTCTTCTCGCTTACCGAGATCGCCCTTCGCTTCCGCGAGTACCTTACCGAAGGTTTCCTTAGCAAGGGACAAAAAAGCCTTGTTGCTGTCTTCAAGGGTGGTACTTGCCAAGGCCTTGAAGGTATCCGTCAATTTTTCCCTGGCCTCCGCAAGGAGCCGCTTCTCATCTTCCAGCCGTTGGGCGAGTTCTGTCTTCTCGGTTTCCGCCCTAACTCTGGCCTCACTTTCAGATGACAGTTGCGCTCTCAGCTCCTGAAAGTCGGTCTCCGCTTTTCGGCGCACTTCTTCATACTGCCTGTGAATCTCTGCTGCAATCGCTTCGGCAGAAGCGACTTTGGATTCAGCAGCAGCAGTCTTCCGATCAGCATCACCTACCTTGGCAATAAGTTCAGATTGGGCGCGTTTGGCAGCGACCAGCCATGCCACTACGGCCCCGACGAGCAATCCTGCCAAACTCCATGCGATGTATTCCATGACAATATTCCCGTCTTAGGCCGAACCTCCGCTTTTTTTACCTACGAGACTTGGGATTCTAAACTTCGGTATCATGCCAAACTCCACCGAATGGAAAAGAGCGGCGTTTGCGACACACGTTGTTGAAGTTCTCCTTCAATCTCCGTGATAAAATGCTCGCGTCGGCGGTCGATGTCGTCCTGTGCGTCGAAGAGGGCGCGGCGCTTGGCGTTGTGTTGGGACTCCAGGGCCTTAACCTCCTTCTCCCCGGCCAGCTTTTCCACACTATCTGATGGCCAGCGCTTCGTCAGCTCATAGGCGAAATTCACTAATTCTACAACGATTTTCGGCTTTGGAAAAGGAAAAAAACGCGAGCTAGGAACGCGTTCACCCACTCACCACCACCTCATCCACCTTGTCCACCTCTTTAAGCTTGACCTGCACCTTGCCCTCGGCGCTCAGGTTGATTTTTTTGCCGACAAAATTGGCCGCTATCGGGAACTCCCGCCCGCCGCGGTCGATGAGGACGGCCAGGTGGATTACCCTGGGGCGTCCCAGATCGATCAGGTGATCTACGGCGGCGCGCACAGTCCTGCCGGTATTCAAGACATCATCGACGAGGATGATTCTTTTGTTTGTGACATCAAACGGAATCCGCGTGTGGTCCACCCTGCCGTTGGGCAGAAGAGTGTTGAGGTCGTCGCGGTAGAGCGTGATATCCATCTCCCCCAGCGGGATATCGCGGCCCTCGAGCTTTTTCATCATTTCGCAAAGCCGCTTCGCCAGATAAAGGCCCCTGGTCCTGATGCCGATAAAAGCCAGGTGCTCGGAGCCCTTGTGCTCCCGGAGGATCTCCTTGCAGAGTCGCTCAAGATTTTTTTTGATCTGCCCGGCGTCCAGGACTTTTTTAGCTTTAGGTTTTTTCATTGGCGACACGCACGATTGTTTCCAATAGTATCTGGGCTCCCAGGCAGATATCCTCGGGATCGGTCCACTCCATGGGATTGTGGCTGATGCCCCGTTTGCTGGGAACGAATATCATCCCGGCGCGGGTGATCTTGGCCATCTGCATTGCATCGTGGCCGGCCCCTGAGGGCATGACCTCATAGGCGACGCCCTTTTCCTCGCAAATCTCTTTTATCAGAGGAAGCAGGCCCTCATCCAGCGGCACCGGGGTTTCATCCCGAATCGGCAGGATCTCTACGGCGATCTCCCTCAGATGGGCTATTTCTTGCGCGCGGTCCATGACCAGGCGCGCTACCCGCTCCTTTGCTCCGGCTGAGATGCTTCTTATATCAACGGAAAGCTCCGTTTTTCCAGGGACGGCGTTGATCACCCCCGGTTCTATTTTCATGGCCCCTACGGTTCCCACGACCCTCCCCTTGTCCATCTGGGAGTATTCCGAGGAAGCTTCTTCAATGTAGGCGATCAGATGAGCGGCAGCCACCAGGGCATCCTTCCTCATTTCCATCGGAGTTGTCCCGGAATGGTCCGCCTGTCCGGTATAGACCACTTTGAAGCGGGTTGGGGCGGCAATCGATGTCACAATGCCGATTCTTTTATTTTTTGCTTCCAGGATCGGCCCCTGCTCGATATGAAGCTCCAAATAGGCTTTGACGCTTGCAGGGTCCCTTTTCAGCGAGGCTAAATTGTCGCGATAGATGCCCATGCTCGAAAGGATATCCTCCAGCTTTGTTCCATGAGCATCCACGGCGTTGGCCAGGTCTTTGATATGCACGACGCCTGCGATCAGACTGCTCCCTAAGGTGGAAAATCCAAACCGGCTGGACTCCTCGCCGACGAAGCATACCACCTCCAGGGGGCAAGAGAGGGGAACTTTATTTTCCTTCAATGTCCTGACCGCCTCCAGGGCGCCGATGACTCCTACCGGCCCGTCGAATTTCCCGCCCTGGACCACGGTGTCCAGATGAGAGCCCGCCAGCACCGCAGGCGCCTTGGGATTGCCGCCGTTCCATCGCCCGAAGATATTACCGATCCGATCGATGTGGACTTTCAGTCCGGCCTGGGTCATCAGGTGGATCAATAACTGCCTGCTCCTCAGCTCCTTGATGGAGAAGACCAGACGCGTCACCGAGCCGTGGTCGCCCAGGCCGATCCTGGAGACGGCATTCAAATCATGGAGCAGCCGCTCTTTGTTAATGGTTATGTTCATGGTGCCGACTATAAGTATATTACCAGCTTTGGAGTCTGTTGAAAAAGGGCTCCTCGGGGGCGATTCTTCCGGGAGTCGTTTGGCTTGCGCCCTCGGGAAACGCGCTCTCGGCTGCGGCCGATGGAGCAGTGCTTTAACCGAACCTTTTCGTCTCTACGTCCGCAGCCTCACTCGCGCTCCCCTCGGTCGCTCCGTAAAGTGAGGGG